>Ga0114972_10000876_pt1 | contig 22673 bp, 16 predicted proteins | sample M_140807_EF_Meta_FD_87354 | JGI IMG/M metagenome (GOLD analysis project Ga0114972, IMG submission 87354) | Freshwater microbial communities from Lake Montjoie, Canada to study carbon cycling - M_140807_EF_MetaG | ecosystem: Environmental > Aquatic > Freshwater > Lake | place: Lake Montjoie...
AAAGCCATGCTGTTTGGACGTCCTCGGGGACGTCAAGGTCGCGCAGAGTCTCTCTCAGGATCTGGTTACGACGCAGATACTGACCCCGGTTGATCCGCAGATGAGCGTGCGCCGCCCGCATCGACCGGCCCTCGTACACGCCTTGCCCGCCCATCACGCGCGCCGTGAGCTGCGTCTCCAAGTCCACGAGACGCTGCTTGTCTCGCCCTCGGAACATGAAGCCGATCATCACGTCGGAGAAGATGCGGTCGTAGAACGCCTCGATGACCCGTCGGAGCGCGGGCTCGCCACCCATGACATCGATATCGACCATCAATCGGAGCCTGACGGGGTCGGGGCTGCGGCGCAACTGCCTTGCCGGGGAACGACCTCCGCGAGCGCAGGGCGCCAGAGGCCCTCGGAGGCCTCGAACAGGTTCAAGCGCTCGGGATCGGCGTCGGCTCCAGGCCACGTCCATGCCCGCCAAGCAGCTCGTGCGGCGCGCACGGACGCGTCGTCAAGGGGCGTGGCCTCGTCGACCACGAGCACCCCGAGTAGCCGCCACGCGGGCGCTGCGGGAGACGTAGGCACAAGGCGCGCGGCCAGAGCCGCCGGAGAGACCAGGCACGCGCCAGATGCGTCGAATGTCGAGGCGTCGACGCGGCGCACGCCCGTGAGCCAGCGCGTCGGCCGTGTCGACGCGACGGGCGTGAGGCCAAGCACGTACTTCTCAGCGAGGGCGAAGGGGGTTACGCCGCCCGCGTTCGCCGAGAGTCCGACCCGCGATCCGCTCACGGGGGCGCCTCGCCACCGTCCAGGATGGCCGGGAACGGGCTGCAGACTGCCCGGGCGGGCGCCGCCCAGCACACCGCCGACGTCACTGAGAGACCAGCCTACCGGCCCAGCCTGGGGGCCACATGCCGCAGACGACCGCACGACGCGGTGCATGCTCAACAGTGAGAAGGTCGCGTGGCCGTCCCGCAGACCGGCGGCTGAGTCCACCGGTACCACGAGCCGAAGGTCGTGCAGGCCGAGGACACCACCTCGAGGCCAGTCGAACGCGCCCGGGCTTGCGGCGGCCGAGAACCGGGCGACCGCTCGGCGGGCCCTCACGATTTCGCTCAGCGGCGCAGCCAGAGACGGCGGCGCGTCACCACGCGCAGAGGTCGAAGCGTTGGCAGGCTCCGCCCGAAACAGAACGACGTGCGTCGCCGAAGTCACCACTCGACGCCCCAGCGCGAGCATCGCGCGGACGGTTTCCTCGCTGGAGGTGGGCAGATTGGCGCCGCGAGCGCGGATGATGACGAGGCCGGGCGCGAGCGCGAGGTCTTGGCCGACGCACACCCTGATGGCCTCGCCCTCGCCCGGAACTTCATCGGAGATCCGAGCGTCGCACCGTCGTTGGACCTCACCGGCGACCGAAGTCAGGCTCAGGCGCTGGGCGAGCACCTGTGCGACTGATGATGAGACGAACCCCGCGCCGACCTCTCCCCAGCCTCGCCACGCAACTTCAAGCTCTGCGAACGCGCGGTCGAGCGCATGCGCATGCTGGATGAACGCATCGCACCGAGAGCGGGTCACGCCGGACAAAAGCGGCGCATACCGTCCCTCCAGACCGCCCGCGAGGGCATTGACGCGGGTGCTCGCTCTGATCACCTCGACCCGCGCCGGTAGGTCGGGTGCCTCACCCTTCAAGACCGGAGCACCCTCAGCGTCGGCTGCGACTGCACGCGCCGCCCCGCTGTGGAGCGCGAACGCGAACGCGAGCGACACCCAGGTGCGACGAACGCGGCCTGGGCGGTCTCGAACGAGTGCAAACGCTTGCACTTCGTGCGCGCTCATCCCTGCCCTAGGGTAATGTCCGGCCACTCTGAGACTGAGGAGTTTGAAGATGTTGCGGATGAGGAGCCTCTTGTGCGCTGTTGCGCTGACGACCGCAGGCATGGTTTCGCCGCCTGCAAGGGCCGCGACCGCGGCTCAAGAGGCAGCCTCTGACAAGCTGAAGACGGTGCGCTATAGCTACGACGCTTGGTCGCGCAACGGCAAGAAGCGCTTCGTGCTCGTGCCGAGACCGGCCGAGACGAAGGCGGGGCCGCTCAAGGAGCGGGTCAAGGAGCTCTTCGCCCAGCTCGTCGGAGACAAGCGCAACACTTACGGCGACGCGCGTCTCGCCTTCAACGCAGACGTCGAGACGACCGGTGAGGTCTTCGTGCACCTCGACCAGACCAAGGCCGACTACAACGCCATCGTCATGGCCGAGACCGTTTACACGTTCACGGAAAACGGCGCCACGCGCGTTCGTTTCCCACGAATCCAAGAGGCGGGTTGGACGCGCGCGGACGTCCCGCAGGCCGCCTATGCGCTCACGCTGCCCATGCACGAGACGCTCCCGCCCGAGGACGTCGCGGGCGCCGTCGCGATCCTGCCGGACGGCTCGATGCTCCCGACATCGGCGCTGCGAGACCGCCTCAAATCGGGCGATGCCGAGCTGATGGAGACGGTCTGGGCGTATGTCAAGGCAGGGACGCCCGCCGCAGCGCGCGCGGCCCTCGCGTCTGCGCTCTATCTCAAGCCTTCAGACCTCGAGGTGCGGCTGCTGCCGATATTGGACGCCGCCGACCTCGCACTCCGCTCGTCGGCGATCAGCGGGCTCGAAGGGCGCGACAACCCAACGGTGAACGCCGCTTTGCGCAAGGTCATGGACAGCGATCCAGAGGCAAGCGTCCGGGACCGTGTCGCTGCCCTCCTTAGCAAGTCGAAGGACCCTGTCTACGCGACAGCGGCGCAATACAACGCCCTGAAGAGCGGCGACCCGGCCGTCGCCGCGACCGCCGCGGAGGCCCTCGGCAACTCGAAGCAGCCCGAGGCGGGTGACCAACTGCTCGCGACGCTCGCGCACGCCGACGCCCGAGTCCGGTCGGCAGCAGCGGCGAGCCTCGTCAAGCGCGGCGACGAGGGCGTGCTGGCCCAGCGCCTCAGGGAGGGCAAGCTCCCCGATCTGGCCCGGTTGGAGGTCGCTCAGGTGATCGGCCGCGCGAGCAAGGCGGACATCGCCATCACGGGCCTGTCTTTCGTCGCGACACAAGGCGCCGGCGAGATGGCCGCGAGCGCAGCGACGGAGCTTGCGCGCTTCGACGCGCCCGCAGCATTTGACGCCCTCGGCGCCGCGGTCCTGCACGCCGAGGCACCGGTCCGCGTCGCTGCGGCCGGGAGCCTCGCGAGGCTCGGCCAAGCGAAGGGCATCGCCCTGTTGGCGAAGGCTAAGCTGGATGACTCTGACTCCGGCGCCGCCGTCGAGGCCGCGATGCGCGTCCTCTTCGCTGCGCAGCCGAATGACTTCGTACTCAAGGCCGCGAAAGACAAGGACCCGACCACGAGGCGCGTCGCCGTCGCCACCCTCGGCGAGGTCATCAAGCGGGGCGCGAAGGGCGATCGGAAAGCACTGCTCGATGTGCTCCGAGCGCTCGCGTCTGACAGCAAGCCTGAGATTCGAGCCGCCGCGACCCGTTCGTTCGGAGATGCCGCGGGCGAAGACGTGCGCCCGGACGCCATGAAGCTCGCCGCTGATTCAGCGATCGAGGTCAAGCGGGCGGCGGCCCTCACGCTCCGCGCGTTCCCCGGCAAAGAGACGGTCAAGCACCTGCTGGAGTTCGTGCAGCAGTCAGACCCGGAGTTGCTGGCGAACACGATAGACTCGCTGGGTCACCTGCAGGAGCGGGAGGGCTTGGATTCCGTCGTCAGTCAGCTCAACAACGACGACGTGCGGGTGCGACGCGCCGCGACGAGCGCCCTTGAGCGCATCGGAACGCTGCTACCCGAGGACAAGCGGATGCCCCTCCTCTCATTCTTCAGCGAGCGGCTCTTCGACAGGGACGGCGACGTCCGCCTGCGCGCGCTCAAGGGCCTGGGGCTCGTCAAGGACAAGCGCGTCGTCTCCGCGATGGCTGCGCTGCTTCAGGACCCGCTCGCCGAGGTCCGGCAGGCGACGCTCCTCGCGATGGCGCGAACGGACGACGAGGCCGCAGTGGAGGCTGTCGCCAGCGGCCTCGAGGACGACACCCCGGCCGTGCGACGCACCGCCCTCGACGCGCTGCGCGCGCTGAAGTTCAAGTCCGCGGCGCCGCTCTTGAACGCCTACATCAAGCGCGAGAAAGAGAAGACGCTGGCCGATGAAGCGGCCCTCGTGGTCAAGTCGCTGAGCCGCTGACCGACGCGTCAGTCGTCCTCGTCGCCCAAGCGGACCGGTTCACTCGTCGTCGCGCGTGCGTCCTTGCTTTTCCGCAGGTCCACGACCGCAGTCTCGACACGCAGGTCCACCGAGCTGAGCGCTTCGTCGACGCTTGAGTCGTCTACGAGCACATCTTCATCGGACGCGTCGACCGACTCCTCGAACGGGTTCTCTGCCGACGCAGCCGCGGCATCCAGCTCACGTCGGACGCTTCGTCGTTCGGCCGTGACTTCATGCACAAAGGCATCGTCGTCCGGTTCACCGAGGTTGTGCGTGTCGAATCGCGCGGGCGACGGGCGAGCATGCGCTGCCACAGACCCGCCGAGCCACACTGAATCAGCGGGCAGGTCCGGGCCGATAGACCGATCGAGATCAACTTCACGAAGCGCCGCGACGGGCCGAGGTGCAGCGCTCAGTGCCTGTACGGGTCGGGGTCGAATGAGTCCAGAGGCTGCGTCATTGGGCGCCGAGGTCACGGCCTCGGGTACTGACGCCTCGGACACGGGCACCTCGGGCGCCGAGGCTGCGGCCACGAGCGCGGTCGCGTCGATGAGCGACGTGGCCGCGGCGGTCAGGCCAGCGGGGATCTTGATCTGCGCCGTCGGCGCAGGCTCAAGCGGGGCCTGCGCCGCCACAGGGACGGGGACAGGGCTCACCGCCTCGACTGCCGGCGGTTCAGCCGCGCCGCCCGCCTGAGCCGCTTGCAACTCGTGCTGCGAAACCGCAAGCCCCGGGAGCGCGACGGGCGGGTCGGAGAAGAAGGGCGCCTGTCGCGCGTCGAGGAGCGCCACAAGCTGCGGCGAAGTCCACACGCGCGTCAAGACCGCGTCGATGCTCACGGGGCGCTTCGTCGCGTCGTCCTGAGTCAACGCGTCGAAGAGGTCGTCTAAGTCGGCCGGCACGCCCGGAGCGACTTGGCTCGGCATCGGGGAACGCCGCCCCGGGAGCTCACCGACGAGGAGCTCGTAGAGCAGGATGCCCAGCGCGTAGAGGTCGGCTGTCGGGCCGACATCGGCGCCGCGTCGAAAGCACTCGGGCGCCATGTAGCCAACCGACCCAAAGCCAACGTACGCCTGCTTGAGCTTGACGCCGTCTCGCTCGACGACGCGCGTCAGGCCGAAATCCGTCAGCTTGACGTTGCCGCTCGCGTCGAGGAGCACGTTCTCCGGCTTGAGGTCACGGTGAACGAGACCGGCCGCGTGCGCGGCTTTGAGGCCGAGTGAGATCTGCAAGAAGAAACGGACAGCGACGGCGGGCGGGAGTGGCCCACCGTCCAAGAGCGCCCTCAGGCTCCCGCCGGTCGCGAGCTCCATCACGAAGTAGGGCGTCTCATAGCCGACGCTCTGGTCGAGCACTTGGATGACAAAGGGGCTCGCCAGCGTCGCCTGCGCCCGAACCGCGAGTTCAAGGCGTCGGAGAACCTCCTCGCGTTGCTCCCCAGAGAACAGCTCGTTCAGGCCCGACATCACCTTGATCGCGACCGGTCTGTCCGTGCTCAGCAGGCGCCCGCGCCACACGGCCCCCAGCGCTCCTGACCCGATGGGCGACTCACGGAGCCAGCGGCCGTCGAAGCGGGTCGGGAGTCCACGCTGAGGCGCTGCCGCTGCTGCAGCAGTGACTCGGTCACCGAAGTGGTGCCGCGCGTCTGCCTCGAGCGCGCGCGCGCGGTCGGCAGCGCCATCGGCGACTTGCCGCCCTGCGTACGTGAGTTCCAAGAGGTCGCCTTTGCGCTCACATGCGAGGTAGCCGTAGCGCTCAAGGAACCGGACGAGCTCGCTGAACTCCACCGCCAACGCGGTCGCCACCAGACGCGCCATATCGGCACGCCAAGGGAGACGCCCCGCCGTGGTCTCGTCTCGGACAGTCCGCAGGACGAGCGCTGCGTCCTCCTGCACTCGCTTCGCGCCATCGACTGCTTGCGTCATCGCTCGTTCCTTGCGCTGCCGACCCCACTCGTCTCGATACGGTACACGATTCGACCGTCTGTGCGCACAGCGCTCACCGAGATGGTCGGCGCCCGTGTGGCAGCCCGCACAAGCTCTGGGTGCGCGAGACCTAGACCTCGGCGCTGCGCGGCGCGCGCCAGGTCGGCCGGCGACAGCGCGATCTCGAGCCACCGAGCGAACTCGGCGCGGGGGTCGAGGTCGGCCTGGGTCGACAGGGCGCGCTCGGTGGCATCTGCTGCGAGTGGCTCGCCCGACGCGAGGGCGGTCCAGACCCCGTCGGACTCGACGCGCTCACGCACGGCGAGGGTGTCGTCGCCGACGCTCACCCTCGCCTCCCGCGTCGCGCCCTCGCGCCCCGATGAGTCCGACCCTGTCGCCCCCCAGAGCGCGCGCGGCACAAGGGCTCGGTTGGACTGGACGACTGCGAGAACGCGGTCCTCGTTCGCGCTCGCGCCGAGCGCTGCGCTGAAAGACAACTGCCAGACTTCGGTCCCGTCGACGCCGCCCAGCGCGCCCACGACCTCTCCCGCAGCGCCCGAGAGCACCGCCGGCGCTGCAACCAGCACGGTGACTGCCCGCGCGGCCGCCGGGTCGAGCGCGCAGGCCCCGGAGGTCTCGACGAGCTCGGCCCAGGTCGACGGAAGCCCTGAGAGCGCGTCGCCCGCCCGTGTGAAGGCATCGCGCTCGACGTTCCAGGCGAGCCGAGCCCACGTTTGTCCGGAAAGTGTGAGGGCGTCGACCGTGCGCGTCGCGGACCCCCAGGCACGCCGCCCAAGGGGGGTCAAGGCGACCTCGACGGAGAGAGCGCCGTCAGCGCTCCAGCGCGCGTCGACGGCGCTGGAGAGGTCGGCCAGGGTTGTCCATTGACGAACGCACGCGGACGCGACGTCAAGCTGGGCGGCGATGACCTCGTCGCGAACGCTCTCGGCCTCGTCGCGCAGCGCGTCGCACATCCGCGCGACGCCGACCGCCTGCATCGCCGCCTCGAGCGCCGCAACGGCCGGCAGGTCCACCTGAGCCGCCAGCCCACCGATGCTGGGGTCGTGAAGGCGTCGTTCGAGGCCGGGTGGCTGCACAGGTACGCGCCCACCGAGCGCATCACCGCTGCCCCAGCGCAGGACAATCCCGTGACCGTGGACGTCGACCCAGACGCGGGCGCCTGTCGCGGGCTGTGTCAGCGTCGCGAGCCGGCGCAGAGGGGCGGCGTCGGCGGGGTTGTCCACGACAGCGGACCAGCCCCGCCCCGCCAGCCACCAACGCAACGCCTCGACGAAACGCTGCGCGTTCGGCGCTGGCTCGAGCCAGAGGGTGTGCTGCGCAGTCGAGGTCGCGACGCCCGCGCCGCACGGGTCCGGCCGAGCAAACTGCCGCAGCGCGCTCGGCCCAGCGGGCGCCTCGACCGTGTAGACGAAGCGCGTCTCGGCGGAGAGCCCCCACGCCTCTGCCCATGTGAGCTCCCCGGGCGTGGGCGCTGGCCACGCGCCCCACAGCAGGTGCCCCATCTCCCAAGCGCTCGAAGGCTTGGGTGCGCGCGCCCCCGCGCCGACCCCGGCGAGCGCCCCCGAGAGGACAACGACGGGGCGTGCATCCGGCGTAAGGGTCCCCGACTCGACCGGGGGCACACCCTCGCTGGGTGACGTTTTTTTCGCAGCCCCGCTCGCAGCGCAGGCGCCCAGCGCGAGGCAGAGACCGGCCACCGGCCAGCGCCCAAGGCTCACGCTCTGGGGAGCGCCCGTCGCCTGCGCAATCGCGACGCGAAGAGCCCAAAGACAGCGAGCGCCACGCCTACGCCCGCGGGAGAGGCGCTCGCGGGCCGCGCCGCGCACGCACGCACGCCGCCCGAGCGCGTGTCAACACGGTCGACGCCCGCGTCGAGCCCTGTCTCTGTGACCACGTCCACGACCTCGAAGGCGCTGACCACGCGCTTGCTCGAGTTGTTCGGGTTCACGACCGTCACATCCCGAGGCCCGAGGCGCGCATCGGGCAGCACTTCAAGGTCCCAATACAGGGTGGTCGCCATGGGGTCAGCGCCCGAGCGCACGATGCGCGGCGCCGTCCCCGCGGACGCCTGAAGTCCCCCGCCCGCGATTAGGACAGACGCGCCGCATGCGAAGCCTCGGCCCACGATGGCGAGCGGCAGCGGCGAGCCCGGCCGAACTTGTTTAGGGACAACGCGGGTAATCTCTTCGACTGTGGTCTCGGGGGGCAGGCACGTGCCCACCTCGTCGACCGCCTCACCCGCGCCGGGCAGCGGCTCCCCCGGCGCCACCACGGTCAAGAGGCTAACCCCCGTCGCGCGCGTGCCGTTCGGGTTGACGACGGTCACGTCGACTGGGCCGGCGGGCACGTTCGCTTCGACCAGCAGGAACGCGCGGAGGCCGTCGAAGCCCGGGTAATTGCCCGCTTGAGGGACGGCCTCGTAGGGCGCGTACGGCGCGATGCCTGGGCGGGAGAACTCAAGCTGCGCGCCGCTGGCGATGCCCTTGCCCCACACCCAGAGCGAGACGTCTCGCCCCGCGCGAAACGCGGGGGGTGACGCCCCCGTGACGACGTCGACGTTGCCCATGCCGGGGTCGGGAGGCATGGCCCCAGGCGCGACGACCTCGAAGAGGCCCTCGCCCGTCGCCCGTGACCCATCGGGTCCAATGACCGTAATGTCGACCCGACCCACGGGCGTGTCTTGACCGATTTGCAGGTAGTACTGGATGCCGTCCGCCTTGCCGTTCTCGGCGGGGACGTTGCGGACGATCTTGAGCGGCAGCTCGCCGACGCCCTCAGCCTCGGCGGGCCTGAGCCCGGCCTGACTGAACTCGACGCGTGCACCATCAACGAAGGTCCGCCCGACGATCCACAGGTTGACCTGTTCGCCCTGAGCGCCGTAGGTCGGGCTCGCGCGGGTGACGACGTCGACGCCCGTCGGTGCGGGCGGCTCGGGCGCGCTCGGCACATCGCTCCCGGGCGCCGTGGGGGCCTGAGTCGGTGCCTGAGTCGGTGCCTGGGTGGGCGGCGCGGGTGCAGCGCCCCCGATCGAGAAGATGCCCCGCCCGGTCGCCATTGTCCCATCAGGCCCCGTGACCGTGACGTCACGCGGGCCCTGCTGTGCGTCCGCGGCCACGGCGATCGCCCAACGAATGCCGTCGCCGCGACCGCCATCCACGCGCTCGGCCTCGGGCACGACGACGGGCGCGGCAACTTGGCTCACACCCGCGCCGCTCACGCTGACTGTCGCGCCCGGGGCAAAGCCGCGGCCTGTGATCCAGATCGTCGCCTGTGCGGTCCCGGCGGGACGCGAGGGCGGCGACGCGCCGGTGACCGCGTCCACGGCCGCGGCATCGCTGGCCCAAAGCAGCGTCGCCGCGAGGAAGCTCCACCCCAGTCGTGCCATGGTCACTCCCTCTCGGCGGCCGTCAGCGCGTCGGCGTCCAGAGCGACACCGTAGCGAGCGGCGAGCGCATCAGTCCACTCCCTGAAGGCCTTGCGGCGCAGGTCAGGCAGCACACGCGCGCGGAGCTCATCCTCGGCCGCCTCGAGGCTCCGATTGATCGGCTCAAGGTGACTGTCGAGACGCACGACGTGATAGCCGAACGGGGTCTGGACCACCGGCGCCAGCTCCCCGGGCGACTGCAGGGCGAACACAGCGGCGCTGAAGGGCTCGACCATCACGCCGGTCCGCGGAAAGGCGGGGAGCGCTTCGGAGAATATCTCGAGGCCCACGCGGGCGGCCGCGTCGCGGAATGTATCGACGCGCGCTCTAAAGTCCTCGCGACCTCGCGCCGGTGTCCTCTCGAAAGACGCGATGACCTCTGCCGCGAGGTTCGCCGCCACCGCGTCGAGGTCGGGGTCAGTCGGTCGCTTCTTATTCTTGGTCACGAGGATGTGGTCACAGACGACGAGCGGCGGTCGTACGAAGAACGTGATATTCTGTTGGTACGCGCGCTCGAGCGCATCCCGCGGGATGGACTGCGCCCCATGCGCTGCTTCGAACACTGCCCTGAGCAACCGAGGGATCGCAGCTGCGGACAGGGCCGCGCGGACCTCAGCATCCCCGTCGAGACCTCGCTGCGTCGCCTCTTGCGCGAGGAGCTCGAAAACGACGAGCTCTTGCGCGACGTCGCGCGGCGACCGCTCAGGCTGCGCAGTGGCAGCGCGCGAAAGCCGCGCTGCCGTAATGGTCACTTCCCCGAGCGGGCCTTGGGCCCGAGCAACCACGGCGTCGTCGGGGAGCGTCGCGCTCAGTGGCCATGCGGAGAACGCGACGAGCGCGAAGGACAGCGCCGAGCTCACTCTGTGGCCTCAACGAGCGCGACGGCCTCGAGGCCGAGGTGTCCGACGAGCGCCGCTGCGACCAGCTCGAAGCCCGCCGCGACGTAGTCCCGCTCCATGAGCGCGCGGACCATTGCCCACAGGAGCGGCGTTGTGCAGAGCAGCAGCGCGTAGCCGACCACGCGCGTCCAAGCCTGACTCAGCGTCTTCATCGGGCAGAGCATGCCTCGTCGGGTGAGTGGCCTCAACCCCAGGCGCTCGCTATCACGACAGCGGCCCACGCCCCCAACGCACAGACCGTCGCTGTTGCGAGGCGCCGAAGGCGAGCGATGTTCCGACCACGCGGCGCGCGGCCCTCAAGGAGGTCCGCCGCGAAGGCGAGGCCGACGCAAGTCGCAAGCAGGCTCCCGCCGACGAGGGCCAGTGGACCGAGCGCACCGAACGACGCGGCGGCCAGTGCCTCGACATCGGACAGCGCCCACGCGCCGAGAGAAGGTGCGACGATGAGCGTCGCGGCGACGGCGGCGTGCGTCGGCCGGCCCGCCACGCTGCCGCGCTCGGTGGTCGCGCGCCACTCGACTGGGCGGGCGGCCGTGGCCGCTGCGTCCTCCTCGGGCGCGCGACCGATGAGCGCAACCCACGCCGCGAGCGTTGCGAGCTGCGCGATGATCGTCGTCGGCGGCTGAGGTCCGACGAAGAAGTGGGCCCCCGCGAGCGCGGCCGGAAACGCCAAGAAGTTCACCCACGGACGCGACCGGACGAGCGCGAAGAGGCACACGAGCAGGCTGGGGGCTGCGACGCCGAGGACGACGAAGAGCGCGTGACCATCGGCGAGACACGGGAGGACCACCCACGCGGCGCATGCGCTCAGGCCAACGCCCGCGGTGACCGCGCGGCGCCTCAACGTCGGACGCGCCAGCGGAGCGTGAGGGGTGCATCCGCGCGCACCAACTCGAGCGAGATTATGTCCGATTTTCGCAGCGTCTCCCAGGCCTTCATGAACTGCTCAGGTCGCTCGAGGGGCTCACCGTTGAGCCGCGTGATGATGTCGCCGGGGCCGATGGCACGCGCGCCCTCGAGGGGGCCACCCGCACGAAACGAAACCACTCGCCAGCCAACGAACCGCCGCCCTCGAACGACGGGTTCGAAGACCGTCGCGGCGAGGACGCCCTGCGGACCCAGCGCGAGGAAGGCGTCGAGGTCCGACGACGCGATCTCCGCTGCGGCGGCGGGGGGGTCCGACGCGGAGGCAGGTGCGGGCAAGAGCGCGGACGCCCCCCACAAGAGTGCAGTGAGCAGAGCCTTCATTTCTCCCCCTCCATGAACGCCTGCAACGCTGCGCGGCAGGCTCGCTGGACAGCGCGCACGCCCGGCGTCCCATCGATTTGGATGATTCGCTCGCCGACGCGCTCGCGAGCAGCCTGCCGATAACGCTCAGCGATCTGCCGTTGGAGCGCGTCGACTTCGTACAAATCCGGCGCGCCGCCCCGCTTCGCTCTGCGCGCGCTCGCGACCTCAACCGGGACGTCAACGAAGAGCACAAGGTCGGCCGCGCGCACGCCCGCGTTCAGTGTCTCGATCCACTGCGCGTCGTTCTCGAGGCCTTGGTAAGCGAGGCTCGACAGCAAGTATCGGTCACACACAACGTCTGCCCCGCGCTCGAGCGCCGGTTCGACCTCGCCATGGAGATGCTCGAAGCGGTCAGCTGCGAACAGGAGCGCGATGCTGGGCGCGGGCAGTGGCCCCCCTGCCCTCGAAGTCACGCGACCGGCGAGCGCCTCTCTCAGAAAGACACCGACGGGCCCGCGAGACGGCTCTGCGGTCGCTACGACGTCACGCCCATGGCGTTCGAGCCAACGACTGAGCAGGCGCGCCTGGGTCGTCGTGCCCGCACCGTCAATGCCTTCGAAGACGATGAAGCGGCCACGCGGAGTCAGCGTTTGGCTCATTCGCTCGGCCTCTCTGTACGCCGCCGCGCCCGCGCATCGATGAACGCCCGCGTTGCCGCCGCATGCTCATCTGAGGCCCAGGTCTTGGCGAAGACCGTGCGCTCAAGCGCCTCGTAGTCCGCGCGGGGCGTGTCGAGGCTCGCGACCAGCGCCTTGATGCTCGAGAGGGCAAGCGGTGAGCGCTCCGCGAGCGCGGTCGCCCAGCGCATCGCGGCCGTGAGGGCTGTCTCGGGTGCGTGCACGACATACTCGACGAGGCCAAACTCGGCGGCCGCGATCGCGTCGAGGGTCGCGCCTGTCCACAGGAGGTCGAGCGCTCTCCCCCGCCCGACGAGCGCGGTCAGGCGCCGCGCGCCGCCCCATCCCGTCGTCACCCCGAGGTCAATCTGCCGCAGCGCAATGCGCGCCGTCGGCCCTGCGAAGCGCACATCGCAGGCGAGCGCGACCTCTACCCCCCCGCCGATCGCGGGCCCATCGATCGCCGCTGCGACCGGCACGGAGAGCCCGGAGAGCGTCGTCAATGCGGCCTGCATCGCGTCGGAGAGCGCAGCGCCGTCGCTGTGCGTCTCTCGACCGTGCAGATCGTTCAAGTCGCCGCCCGCGATGAACGCGCCGTCGCCGCCGGTGACGACCACGGCGCGCAGGTCGGCGCGCGCAGCCAATGAGTGAACCGTGGTCGCGAACGCATCGATCGTCGCGCGGGACAGCGCGTTTCGCGCTTCGGGACGTCGGATGGTCACACAAGCGACACCGCTGTCGACGCTCAGCTCAACTCCGTCTCGATTCATGGCTCTCCCTGGTGTGGGCGCTGCCTCATGGAGGCGCGCCGCTCCAACCGAACAGCGGCATCTTCTACGAGTGCCCGGATCTCCGTCGAGTCGTGCGTGGACATCAACGCGAAGAACTCGCGCGCCTTCGGCCCGCCGAGCTGCACGAGAGCGTCGATGACGGCGATGAAGAGCTCCGCATCGCGCGTGTCCGCCAACGCAATGAGGTCATCCGCCGCTCTTGGGTCACCCAGTGCGCCGAGCGCGCCCACCATGCGTACCCGAGCCGCGGGCGAAGCTTCTGTGCGGATCGCCTGCCGCAACGCCGGTACTGCGATGTCAGCGCGTTCGATGCTCAAGCGGTCGACCGCGAGGAGGCGCCCCTCCGCATCTTGCCCCGCGAGCCGCGCCAGCACCTCATCGACGGGCGCTGTGAGCTGCATCACACGCTCTTCGAAGGCGATGATGGTCTCGCCCACCAAGGCCGCACGAGCCTCGTCCACGCTCGAAGGCGGCGTCACCGACCTCGACGCGCTGACGGGCTGCGCCGGCACGGTGCGACCATCGGGCGAGACGACCTCGAGTTCCCCTTCGGCCAAGAGAGTCGGTGGGTCCCCCGCAACCGTCGTCAGCCCGATCCCGATCCCCACGCGCCACGCAGCGCCCTCGGGCTCGGACGGGGCCAGCCACGCCTCGGGCACGCGCGCCCGACCGAGAGCCTCGAGGGGCGTTGCGACGACGGGCGACGGCTGCGACGCCGACCGCTCCAAGACCCGCAGGGTGGTGAGCGTGACACGGGGGCGCTCGGCTGTGCTCAGCGAACGACCGCAGTCGCACCCCGCGCCACCGGCCACGAGCGCCCCGACGAGCACCGCGTGGAGCAGGGCAGGCCGGCGCCTCAGCGCCACGCCTCGCACTCCGCCGCCCACTTCGGCCACTGAAACATGTCGAAGAGCGCGGCGGCGGCGAGCCCGTGCTCGCGCGCCTTGCGGGGGTCGAGGTCCGCTGAGAAGCGCGCCCGCGCGAGAAGCGCGCGCCCCCGCCAGAGCGGGCTCGCGAGCCGCACCGCGAGCTCATCGAGGCGCTCGAGACCGAGGCGCGACTGACCCGGACGGGCCATGAACTGGTCGACGACGACCTGCTTCTCGATGACCTCGAAGTGCAGCTCAGGGTCCGCCTCGAGCGCCAACGCGCTGAGCAGCCCGTCGGCCTCAGTCAGCGCGACTTCGAGTGCGTCGAGGTCGCCCGCTTCGGCCGCGGCCTCGGCGCTCGCAAACGCGCGAGCGGCTAGGCCGTTCGGGCCGGCCGGCGCGGTCTCGACACGCTGCCTGCGCGCCTCACGCTCGGCGGCGTCGCCGCTGCGGTAGCCCTGCGCAGCGAACGCGATCGTGGGCGTGGCTCGCAACCGCTCCGGCAGCGACGCAGGCTCAACTTCCCGAGTCAGCAGCCCGCGGAGCGCCCGCGTCGTGGCGTGGGGCGCCCCCTTGGGCTCAAGCCCCGCCCAGCCACAGCGCGCGAAGCGGTCGAAGTCCGTCAGCGACGGCTCGAACTCGGGCGCCATCGCAGTCCAGTAAGCCTGCTCGGGCGCGCGATGCTCCCGCCGCCACCGCGCGATGGCAGGCGCTGCGTCGAGCGCGTCGATGGGGCGGGGGTCCTCGTCCGAGAGCAGGCACACGCGCCGCGATGCGTGACGCCGCACAATCCCGCCCGCCGATTCCAGCGCGAGCAGCGCGCGCGGGCTCTCCACCAAGACGCACGCCCACGTCGCCGTGCGCCGCAATGTCGCGATATTTAATCCGATCTCACGTAGCAGGCGCTCCGGATCTTCGCACTCAAGCCCGTCCACGACGTAGAGCTTGTCGTTGAAGTGGTCCCCTTGGTGGCTGGCCAGCGAGGCGTGCACCGGCTGGCCGAGGCGCCCGGGGGCGGGGACGACGTCCACGCGCCTCAGCCTCAAGCCCTCGACGAAGTCTGCTCGGGCGCGGTCACCCGAGACATAGACGACGAAGAAGCGCCCCTCTGCCCCGGCGCCGCGCAGCCACCGCGCGAGCTCGTCCAAGTGCCATGAGAGCGCCGCTTGGGGGGACGCGACGCCCTCGGGCCAGCCGCCAGGCGCCAGCGCCCAGTCCGTCGTCTGCATTCGGGAACTCCTCGGCGCACCGATGCCGCCTCATGTCGACAGGTCGCCGCCCCTGTGGTAGCAGACGCGGTGAATCGGCGAAAGCCTCGGCACGGGGCTGGCCCTGAACGGAAGGACCGACGGATGACGCCCCGCCCGCTGCTCGCACTCCTCGTCGTCGCGGCGCACGCCGTGAGCGCTCAGGGCGCGCGCGCGGACGGCGCCCCGCGTCCCGCCGCGAATTTGCGGAGCGGCCCATACTTGGGCGTTCAGCCGGGGCTGAAGGACGTCGCGCCGGGTAAAGAGAACGTCAAGGCGAGAGGGGCGCTGCGCGTCCTGACCTGGGTCGGTTTTCAGATGCAGGGGCCCGGCGGGCGCGTCTTCATTCAGACCTCGGAGCCGGCAGTCTACTCCATCGTTGCCTCGGACCCGAACGAGGTCGTGCTTGAGTTCCCCGATACGCGGGTCCAGTCATCGAACGACGCCCGCGCCCTCGACACCTCGTGGTTCCCCACCGCGGTCGCGTCCGTCGAGGCGCGTGCAGCGAAGGGCCTCGCCCGCGTCGTCGTCCGACTCCGCGAGGTCGTCGGCTACGACCTGCGGCAGGAGGGCGACTACTTGTACCTCGACTTCCGTCCGCCGACCTCAACGGGCGGCTCGGCGGCGGCGCCCTCCGCGTCGACGCCCACGCCCTGAGGCGCGCGATCGCTTGACCGGGCTCGCGCTGCCCGCTGCGCTCGCGCTCGTGACGCCGCTCGAAGCCCCTGCCTCCGTCGCGTGCTTTGAGGCGGGCGCACCCCCGACCAGCAGGCACACAGCGCTCACTCTGAGCGCGGACCTCATCACGCTCGACGGAGACACGCTCGACGCGCGCGCGGTCGTGCTCTCGGGGTGCACCTGCGCAGGGCAGACATGGCGCGTGCGCGCAGCAAGGCTCCATGGAGAGCGTGACGCGCTGGCCCGCGTCGATGGGCCCGTCCTCTACTTGGGCCCGGTGCCGGTCGCCGCGTCCCCGATCTGGTGGGTGCCTCTGGGGGAGCGAGTACCCGGCTTGCTCTTCCCCCGCGCACGCCTGCGCAGTCACGGCGCGCTGGCGGTCGAGCAGCCGGTCTTCGTGCCCCTTGGGCGAGCCGCCGACCTGACGCCTGCGCTCGGCTTCGACTCGGCGCGCGGCGTCCTTGGTGGCGTCACGACGCGCTGGCGCACCGCCCAGTCGAATGACCGCGTCGAGACGCTGAACGCACTGAGCGACCGGCACGGCGCAGCGGTCACCGGCGATGCTGCGCTGAGCCTCGGTGCAGCATCGCTGGCCGCGCGGGGCGAGACCGCTCTCGGTCAGGCAGCGTCGGTGCACGCGCTCCTCCCCCCCTCGATCGTCACCCAGCCACGCCTCTCCGCCGAGGTCGCGGTGACGCGCGCCACCGGCGCGAGTCAGGCGTCGCTCGGGGTGACCCGCATCGTGACCCACCCACACGCCTCGGAGCCCAGCGCGCAGCGCCACATCCTGCAGGCGGCAGCGAGCGCGACGACGCCCGCGTCTGGCGGGCGTGGACGCGTCGACGCCGCGCTCGTGGTCGACGCTGAGGGTGCACATCGCGCCGCGCAGCTCACGGGCACGTTCGACCGTCCGACGTGGGTCGGCCTCATGCGATGGACCCCGACCGGTGTGTCTCAGGTCGTCGGTGACGCCCAAGCCGCGATGCAAGCCTCGGTGAGCGGTCACCTCCTCGGCGAGCTCTCCGCGGTGGGCTCACCCGTCGGCCTGAGACATCGCCTGACCGCCTTTGGCGGCGCCAGCGCGGGAGCGACCTCGCCGATGCAGGCAAGCAACGCAGCCCCATGGCGGCGCCTCGCGACCGAGCGGCGCGGATTCCTTGGGCTCTCGCAGCGCCTCGCCGCGCCGCGCTCGGACGCCGCGCTCGACTTCGACCTGTGGTGGGACCTGCGGGGCGAGCAGCCGCTGGACACCGGGCTCGGCGGTCAGGCGCGTGTGTCGACCGCGACCGCGACCCTGAACATCGTCGGGGGCCCGAGCGCCGCGCACGCCCGCGCTCAAGCGACTTGGCAACCCCTCACCGTCGGCGCGTCGTATCTGTGGTCGCGCGCCGGCGCGGACCGGCCCGAGACGCTCGACCCGCGCGCGCCGACGCCATGGCTCGCGGAGAGCGACCTCGCCCTCTCGGGCGGCTCGCTTGAGCTCGGCGTGACCACGCAGCGCTGGCGCGCCCGCTACACCATCGCCGGCGATACGCTCGCCGAGCGCGCGCAGGTCGAGGTGCAGTCGGCATCCCTCACGTGGAACGCCGCGTGCGAGTGCTTCTCGATCGGCGCCGCCATCGAGCACTCTCGAGGGCTGGCCGCACCCGATGTGCGGCTCAGCCTCTCAGGTGGACTCTAGCCCGCTCAGAGAGGCGAGATCACCACGTCGAGCTGGTATTGACCCGCTTGACCGCGGCCGTCCACGACCACGTACCAAGTACCGGCGGGCAGGACGCGACCCATGCGCGAGCCACCATTGCCGGGCGGCGTGGCGTCATTGTTACAGCCGTTCTGCGAGGCTTCGTTCCCGCACTCTCCCTGAATGTAGAGCACTGTGTCGAAGCCGGTCGACGTCAGCGTCACGAGTGAGCGACGCTGCAAGTCAAGGCGGTAGACGCGCTCGCGCTCGCCCCCGCCGCAGAACGACCGCAGCACGGACAGGCCGCGCAGCGTGTTGCCGAGAACAGTGGTGCTCTCGGCCGGCAGTCGGATCGGGTCAGCGCAGGTGCCCGCCTCGGCAGGCGGCGCCTGGCAAGCGCCGTCGACGCACGTCCACAGGCAGCCAGGGCCCGGCGCATAAACGCCGCCCTCGCAGGAATACTTCTTGCTGACTGTCTGGCCAAGGTCGCGGTCACCGCAGTAGGTGCCGGCGACGCCGTCCGGGCAGTCCGCCCGCACCGTCAGGTCCAGCACGAAGTCGCCACTGTTCGCCCCGAAGCCGTCGACCACGAAGTACCAGGTCCCCGGCGCCAGCCTCAGGTCAGCCAGCGCGGAGGTCAAATCGCCGTCGTTGACGTCGTCGTTGCACGCGATCTCCGTCGACGCATCACCGCAGGTACCCTGCACGGAGAGGACCGTGTCGAAGCCCTGAACGCGCGCGTTGACGACCGAGTGCGCCGTGAGCGTCAACGCGTAGACGCGCTCGGAGGCATTCCCCCCGCCGCAGCTCGCGCTCACGTTCGAAGGCCCGAGGCCCGCGGTCGTCCCTTGGACGCTGATCGCCGGGGCGAGCGTGAGCACCTCGACGCGGTCGCACGCCGCGACCGGCGGCAAGCACACGTTGTTCGCGCAGGTCTCGCCCTGCTGGCAGTCGGCGTCGATGAGGCAGCCGCCGTCCGGCACGGCCACGCAGGCGCCCTCGAGGCAGCGCTCGTTCTCGCCGCAGTCCGCGTCGCTGCGGCAGGCACACGCGCCGCTCGTCAGCGTGAGCGTAAAGTCCCCGACCTCGGCGATGTCAAAGCCGTCCACAAAGAGGAACCGGTCGCCCTCGGCCGCGGGGACGGTGACGCGCGACGTCAACGCTTCGAGGTCGTCGTCGCTGCATGCCGTCTCGGTCTCCGAGTCGCCGCACGCGGTCCGCGCGTAGAGCACTGTATCGAACGCGCTGCCCTCGGTCGTCGCGCACACCGTCCCGAGGCCGGCCGGCAGCGCGAACACGACCTCAGGACCGCCACCGCCGCAGTCGCCGGAGTTCACCACGGAGCCGCGCGCGGTGCTGCCCGCGAAGACACCCACGGCGTCGATCGGGGTCGCCACGTCGCAGGCATTCGGACCATCGACGCACGTATCGATGACGCAGATCTGGCCCACCGCGCAGTCGGCGTCCGCCACGCACTCCGGCGGTACCGGGATACACTCGCCCGGCTGGCCGTCCACCGACGCGCAGACCTCACCTTGCGCGCAGTCCGCGTCCACGGTGCAGCCGGGCGGGACGCCGCAGGCCCCCGCCGTGACCGTCAGCACGAAGTCCGCGTCCACGCCGCTGGAGTAGGCGTCGACGAAGACGAAGAGCGGCGCCGCCGTCGTGTCCAAGGTCAGCTCGGACTGGGCGTCCACCGCGTCGTCGCTGCACCCCACCTCGCCACCGAGCAGGTCGCACGCCTGTCGCGCGTAGAGGACCGTGTCGAAGCCCGTGCCTACAGTGCTCACGCACACGACCCCGAGCCCGGCGCTGAGCTCGAACGCGCGCTCACCGCCGGCGCCGCCGCAGGTGCCTGCGCGGAGCTCGGGCGCACCCGCGAGGGTCCCGACGTACTGACCGAGACCGTCGATCGGCGTGACGCCGTCGCACGCGTCGCCATTCGGCGCGTCGACGCACGCAGCCTCGATGCACAACTGGCCGTCGAGGCAGGCGGCGTCGTCCGCGCAGGGCGGAGGCGCAACACAACGCGAGACCTCGCAGACGTCCGCGCCGAGGCAATCGGCGCTCGTCGTGCACTCCGAGAACACGCACAGGTTGTCGACGCAGATGAAGCCGTCGCCGCACGTCGCGTCCGCTTGGCAACCACGCGGCTGGCAGACGCCGTCGAGGCAGCCATCGGGCGCGGGGCAGTCGTCGTCGAGCTGACACTGTGACTCGACGCAGAGCCCCGCCAAGCACACCGCACCCGCGCGGCAGTCTGCGGTCGCCTCGCAGGCCTGGGACTCGCACGAGAAGCGCTCGCACACGAACGGGAGCGGGCAGTCGGCCGAAGCCTCGCAGCTCGGGATGACACAGCCCCCATCGACGCAGCGTTGACCCGTCGCGCAGTCCAGGTCGGCCGCGCACGCGCGCTGCTGGCATCGCCCTGCCGCGCACGTCTCGTTCGCCGCGCAGTCATCATCGGCCGCGCACTCGGCAGGACCGCAGCGCCCGAAGTCGCAGAGGCCGCCGCCACAGTCCGCATCGACCTCGCACGCCCGCGCCGCGCAGCGACCCTCGGTGCAAGCCTCATACGCCGCGCAGTCCGCGTCGGCCACGCAGAGCGGCGGCAAGCAAGTGCCGTTGAAGCAGAACGTGCCGTCCGCGCAGTCCGCGGTGACCGCGCACGCGGCCAATTCGGGGCACGCGCCCTCGGTGATCGTCAGGGTGAACGCGCCGAAGTCCTGCGCGTCATAGCCATCGACAAAGAGGAAACGGGCTGCGTCGCTGGCGTCGAGCTGCACGCGCGAGCTGTACTCGCCGGCGACCAGATCGTCGGCGCACGCGACCTCGGAGGTCGCGTCATCGCAGACCGTGCGAACACGGAGGACTGTGTCGAAGCGCGTGCCGAACGTAGACGCGCAGACCGTGCCCAGCGCCGACGAGACGGCGAACGCGACCTCGCGGCCTCCGCTGGTCCCACAAGTGCCTTCGATCAAGCTCGAGCCTTGGCTCGTGTTGCCTTGGTAGACGCCCACGGCGTCGATCGGCGTCGGCGCGGCGCAGGCGTTCGGGCCTACGTCCGCGCGGCAGATACCGTCGAAGCAGACCTCGCCGACGAAGCAGTCCACGTCGTCCGCGCAGACGGCGTCGACGCACAGCGACGCCTCGCAGCGGTACCCCGCGGAGCAGTCCGCGTTCTCGATGCACTGAGGCGCAACGCAGGCGCCGCCGCTGCAAACGAGCCCGGGGCTGCAGTCGGCGTCGACCTCACAGCCCAAGGGCGGCTCAGCGCAGGGGCCCGCGGCCACGTTCAGCGTGAACGCGTCCCGGCTGCCCGAGAAGAAGCTGTCGACCAACACGAACACGCCCGCGTCAGGCCCGACGTTCGCAGACAAGCGCGAGAGCGGCGCGAGCGCGACGCCATCGTCGTTGCAGGCGAGCTCGGTCGAAGCGTCGCCGCACACGCTTCGGGTGTGGAGCACGCTGTCGAAGTCCACGCCCGACGTCGTCAGGCAGACCTCACCGAGGCCAGCGGCGAGCTCGAAGGCAACCTCGCCCCCCGAACCACCGCAGGTGCCGGTGTAGAGGGCGCCGGCCCCGTCCGTCGAGCCGGCGTAGTCCCCGGGCGCGTCGATGCGAATGGGTGAGGCGCAGGCGTCGACGACGACGCCTCCGACGCACGCCCCCTCGATGCAGACCTCGCCTGCGAGGCACTCGCTGTCATCGACGCAGGAGAACTGCAGGTCGATGCACGTGCCCGCGTCACACACCTGGTTCGGCGCGCAGTCGGCGTCCACGCGACACTCGCCCGGCGCGGCGCCACACGCGCCCGCGGTCACGGTCAGAGTATAGGGCCCGAAGCTGCCCGCATCGTAGCCATCGACAACGACGAAGGCGCCGTCGACCGGAACGTCGACTTGAATCTCGCTCTGGACGCCCTCGCCGGAGTCGTCGTTGCAGACCTGCTCGGAGAGTGGGTCGCCGCAGCGCGTCCGGGCGAAGAGCACCGTGTCGAAGCCTGAGCCGAAGGTTGAGACGCACACCGTCCCCAGCGCGCCGTCGAGCGCGAAGACCGCCTCCGGGCCTTCGCCGCCCGCACACTCGGGCACGAGATCATTCGAGCCTTCAAAAGTCTCGCCCGCGTACACGCCCGGCGCCGCGATGGGCGTAGCGGCCTGACAGACCGCGGGCCCAGGCCCCGCGACGCAAACGCCGTCTGTGCAGACCTCACCGACGAGGCAATCCGCATCGATCTGGCACGTCGGGACGACACTGCCGCCGAGGCTCCCGCCCGCATTGCCGCCCGTATCACCGCCGGTCGCGCCGCCGGTGGTGCCCCCGGTCGTGCCGCCGGTGCTGCCCCCCGTCGCGCCGCCGGTGCTGCCCCCCGTCGCGCCGCCGGTGCTGCCGCCCGTCGCGCCACCGGTGCTGCCCCCCGTCGCGCCGCCGGTGCTGCCCCCCGTCGCGCCACCGGTGCTGCCCCCCGTCGCGCCACCCGTCGTGCCGCCCGCGCCGCTGTCGGGATCGCCCACGTCGCGCTCTTCAGCGCCGCCCGAGCCACCTCCACCGACTTGGCCGCCGCCGCCACCGCCACCGCCGTCGCATGCAGCCACGACGGCGGCGATGAGGCAGAGCCTCATGACCGTTTCCGCTTCACGCCTCATTCATCGATCCCTTCGTCTTGGTTTCACGCAGTCGTCAGAAATCTCCAACGCCTGATTTTTGCGCGCACAGACGCAGCGTCACAACCTAGAAAAACCCCGATTCGCTAAAGTGTGCGCATGGCAAACCCGCTGCTCCGAGGCTGGTGCTGGCTCACCGAGAGCTGGCACGCGATCAACGCGACGCGCGACCCGACCGCCCAGGCCGGTCGGTTTGAGCTCGGCTTGGCCGTCGTCGCGTGTCTGGGCCTCATGACGCCGCAGTTCTTGGGCAGCGAGCTCACGTTCGTCCAGACCGCGCTCGGGCTCGGGCTCGCGCCGGACTGGGAGGCTGTCCGCCTGCACCCTTGGGGCGCACTCGGCGCGCTCTGGTTCTGG
>Ga0114972_10000877_pt1 | contig 22669 bp, 20 predicted proteins | sample M_140807_EF_Meta_FD_87354 | JGI IMG/M metagenome (GOLD analysis project Ga0114972, IMG submission 87354) | Freshwater microbial communities from Lake Montjoie, Canada to study carbon cycling - M_140807_EF_MetaG | ecosystem: Environmental > Aquatic > Freshwater > Lake | place: Lake Montjoie...
GGAATTGCCCAAGGAGAGAATCGAACTCTCACTCTGTTGCCAGAACTGGATTTTGAGTCCAGCGCGTCTACCAGTTCCGCCACCTGGGCATTTTTTTCGGCTTTGTAAAGTTGCAAGACATGCTACTTAACTACCGCGCCGACATGCTACTGAACAAGCCCTTCGTTGACAAGCGGTTGAGCACGAAAAAAGCGATAAGAGGAAACCCTCACGCAAATGCCTCGGCTTCATCAACGATTCTTGTTGCCCGATCATCGGCTGCCAGAGGAGCAATCGCTCGTTCACACGCCGCAACGATATCGTTTGGATTTGCCCCTTCGGCGTTAATCGGGGGCAGTACCGTTATTTTTATTGTTTGTCTGGACTCGAACGGCCACAGCTTATTTTTCACTATGAACCACGATCCATGAATTGCCACTGGCGAAACCATGGCAGAGGGAACCTCTTTCAAAAATGTCGCCACTCCGACCGGCTTAAAGGGCTTCATTACACCAGTTTTACCCCGAGTGCCCTCAGGGAAAATGCAGGCCGTCCCATTTGTTTCACGAATTGATTGAGAAAACGTCCTTATTTCGCGAATAGCCTGTCGACGATCGGAGCGATTAATCAAAGCTGCCTGAGAGAGTCTTAGGCCAATTGATACGCTTGGCGATCCCTTTGCAAGCTCCTGTTTGGCGATAAATCGGGTTCGACGGGGCCAGAAGGTCGAAATAAGGAGCGGAATATCGAACATACTCTGGTGATTCGCCACTATGAGTAGAGGCCTATCATCCTGGGGTATATTCTCAATTCCCTCTATTTCGATTCGGGTTCCTCCAAACCACCGCAGATTCCAGACCAGTGCTCGATTAAGCCAGATAAAAACCCGCCAAAAACGATCGCGGGATAGCGCTCCTGCAAATGCAAGAAAGGGATGGAACCCAACCAGTATTGTAAAAAATACAAGATTAAAAGAGATGGTATGGAGCCACACCATGACGAGGTACCTCCGTTAGAATTCATTCAGTGAAGCTGCCCCAAAACCTGATAAGAGTTGTTAAAGGGGCAGATGTATTTTGTGCGCCTAGTTAAGGACGCAGCTCTCCAGTAGTCGAGAGTGATTAAAAATCAGCAGTAATTTTAAGGATCTGCGCCATACGATAGGACTTACAATACGATGTATTGCGAGCACTCTGGTGTAGAACCGACAACTGGTTATACTGTTTTTGTGGTAGAGAGGCAAAAAACGATGAAATCAGTTCACCTAAGAACATTTAAATCGCTGAGCTTTCGAGATAGACCCGACTTTTTTCTATAATCAAGGACATACAGTGCCGAGGCATTTTTTTTCGCTCCTGATGATGCTTTTGGTGTCGCCGCTTTTTTCTGCGGGATACGCTTTAGCACAATCGTGGGAGGAGCTCGTTACTGCTCCTGTCTCTACGGCTCGCTATCTTCCCTCTTTTGATACCTTCGATCTTCGGGAAGGAACGTACACCTACGTAATAAGTTGGCAAGGTATACCCGCTGCCGAAGCATCGGTTTCGGTTTCTGAGCAGGGTCCGGCGGCGGGTGCAGGAATCGCCTCCCGTATTCTTGTTGTAAATACTGCCAAAACGTTTAGCCCGATCGATATCTTTTACAAACTACGATTTCGGGCTGAGACGTTGATGAATCGAGCTACCTTTGCGCCTGATGTATATAGCGTTCAACAGCGGGAAAACTCTCGTGAAAAGGAGTTAAGAGTAGCATTCGGGGAGGGCGGTGAGATTAGTGCGGTTCGCGTTCAACGGGATAAGAGAGAAATTAAGCGAGTTCGTTTATTCTCGAATAACGACACCCTAGACCCAGTTTCTGCCGCTTTTCTCGCTCGTAGTCAGCCGTGGAAAATTGGCGAGCTCCGAACTTTTGATATCTTTAATGGAAAAAGTCGATACTTAATTCACCTAACCGCCGTTAAAAAGACTAAGGTCGAGGCAGAGGGAGCTCATCGAGACGCCATTATGATCGTCCCCCGGGTTCAGAACCTGGTAAATCCAGATCAGGCAAAAAAGCTGCGAGAGGCTCGGATATATCTTTCAGACGATCGAGCACGCGATATTTTATTGATAGAGAGTGAGGTCTTTATCGGAACCGTACGGACGCGATTGCAGAGTTTTACACCACTGATTCGTCCAGATCTGCGGGAAATTCGGGTGATCGCAGAGACAAAAGATCTCGATAAGACTAAATTATAATAGGTTGCCAACTTTGCAGGGATTTTTGGCTCTCTCTCTGAAGCTGTAAAAAGAGGTGAGCGAGCTTGCAAAGGGAGGCAAGGTTGGCTACGATGGAGTCAGCGCATTTGCGTGCGCTCCTGTCGCTTGACCTCCGAACGTCGCTTCACTTTTCCCCGACAACGGATTTAAACCGATACGGCTCTCATGCAGAGCTTTCGTTGAGCTCTGCGTGTGGAGGGGCACTTTCGTGCCAAAAATTTAAGTCTTGCGGGAAAAACAATCGTTGATAAGAAGCGGTGTTGTCGGCGGTAGAGGTAATGACGGACGAAATTCAACAGCGTGTGGAAGAATCGAAGATCGAATCTTCTCGGAAAGAGAGAGCTCTGGGCTCGAAGCGAGGATTGCTTCTAGAGGTGCTCGACGAATCCGACCCCCGTGTCGTGCTCCTTAGGGAACTTGCGGAGGAAGCAGCGGTTTCTCTTTACGATGTTGTATTTCCTCCTGGTCGTTCTGGAGTAGTGCAGGTGCTTATTGCTCCCCGTGTTTCATCTTCTTCAGAGATTGGACACGACGATTGTAATCGACTCGCCCGACTGGTTCTCGATAGTGAACGGGTTGAAGAGCTGCTTCCTGGGTCCGCTACGCTTGAGGTTTCAAGCCCGGGAATAAACCGAGCTATTCGCTCGGTGGTCCAGCTTAGGGGAGCTGTTGGTGAACGGATTCGGATTTCTGCGCAGAAATATCGCGATGATGAAACCGGAGACCAGATAGTAGCTCGAAATAAAGTATCTACGTCTTCCAACGAGGGGGCGCAGACGTTCGGCGCCGGAGTAATTCGTGGCGTCCTTCAGGAGCTAACTTCTGATGGTCTGAAGATGGTCGATGAAGTGCGAAAAAGAGTAATTTTCGTTGCTATTGGTGATGTTAAAGAGGCCCGTGTGGACTTTCCGTTCGACATGGGTGGAGGTAAGACGCGGTAGCGGGGGAGCAAAAAGGTAGCTCTTTTTTACTTACCCGTTAAGAAAAGCGTAACGGCACCCAAGATGGGTGTCGAAAGTGAGATGTTTGAGAGTGGAGTAACCCACAAGAAAGAGCGTATTGTTCGGTGAGATTTAGGTATGTCAAGCGTTGATTTGAATGCCATCCTGGGACAGCTTGGGAGAGACAAGGGGATCGATAAGGCGATCTTAATCGAGGCGATAGAATCTGCGATGCTTTCAGCAGCGCGGAAACACTTTGGCCACAATTTAAACCTTGAGACCTCCTTCAATGAGGACTCCGGTGAGATAGAGGTTGTTCAATTTAAGACGGTCGTTGATACCGTCATTGATCCCGGAACCGAAATTTCTCTTGATGAAGCACGGCGGTCATACGATCCCGATGCCATGGTTGGCGATGAATTTGGGAAGAAATTGTCAACAGAGGGGTTGGGTCGCATCTCAGCACAATCTGCAAAGCAGGTTATCATGCAGAAGCTGCGTGATGCAGAACGGGGTGTGATATTTGAGGAGTACAAAAACTCAAAAGGCGACCTTATTAATGGGATTGTTCAGAGATACGATCGGGGAAATTTGATCGTTCACCTAGGTCGAACTGAGGCGATTCTTCCGAAGCGAGAGCAGATTCAGCGCGAGAAATATCGCCAGGGCGATCGTATCCGAAGCATGATCCTCGACATCGACAGATCGGCGCGTGGTCCTCAGATTATTCTGACCAGAAGCCACCCCGATTTTCTAAAGAAGCTTTTTGAGACTGAAGTTCCTGAGATTGCCGATAAGACGATTGAGATCAAGGCGGCTGCTCGTGAGCCGGGTGAAAGAGCGAAGATAGCGGTAATTTCCTCCGACCATAATCTTGACCCAGTAGGGGCGTGTGTTGGGGTTAAAGGGTCCAGGGTTCGCAATGTTGTGGATGAATTAAAGGGAGAGCGAGTCGACATTATTCCGTGGACTCCCGATGAGCCATCGTTTGTTGCGCGGGCATTGGCCCCCGCTGAAGTGAGCCGCGTTCTGGTTGATGAGGATAATCACTCGATGGAGGTCATCGTCAACGATGATCAACTTTCGCTGGCGATCGGTCGTCGAGGTCAGAATGTAAAATTGGCGAGCAGATTGACAGGATGGAAGCTCGACGTAAGGAGTGTGTCCGTCGCTGAAGAGCAGGCTAAGAGAGCACGTCAGTCGCTCGAATCAATTCCTGGGGTCGATTTCACCGATGCTGAGCGATTGTATCAGCAGGGTTACCGCAGTGTTATCGAGGTTGCTGAGGCGATCGCTGAAGACCTTATGGAGATAGAAGGTGTATCTCGGGAGCGAGCCGAAGAAATTCTCTCGGCAGCGCGTAAGTATGCGTCGGAGCATGAATTCGACGATTCCCCCGATGGTCCGCTCGTTGGTGACCTTTACAAGCTTGGACTCGATCCCGTTATTCGTGGTCAGCTGCAGCGTGCTGGTTTGACGACGATTCAAAGTATCGTAATGAGCGATATCGAGGAACTTCTCGATATAGAAGGAGTAGACGAAGAGGCAGCGAGTGCTGTTCGCGAGGCGGCTGATCGCTTCCTTCGTAACCAATCCGGAGATCGGGCTTAAAGCAGATCGCTCGCTAGAGTCGCTCTTTGGATGGCTATTTAGGTTATAACCATAGAGCGGTAGAGTAGCGTAATTCTCGAACGGTAAGGTCGCAGTAGTTTGAGTAAACAAAAAACGGAACAGGGAATAGAAGAGCAGACCAAGGCATCGCTCCGTCGGTGTGTTGGGTGTCGAGTGAGCAGTCCGAAAGGTGAGCTGATTCGACTCGTATTACGAGAGGGGGCCGTTCAGGAAGATCCCCGTCATAGGGCGGGCGGTAGGGGGGCTTACCTTCATGCTCGGCGAGAATGCATTGCTCGGGCGGAGAAAGAGATTAAACGGTGGGAGTATGCGTTCAGGGTGAATCGGGCCGCTGTGCGCAAGACAAGCCTTGAGAGTGTTCTTGAGGAGCTCCGCATGAGGAGTGTGAGGAAGGAAGAGCATGTCGAAGATACGAATTTATGAATTGGCGCGGGAGCTTGGGGTAGATAACCGTGTCGTCATCGCTAAAGCGATAGAAATGGGCGCTCCCCCAAAGACATCTCATTCCAATTCGCTCGAGGCGGAAGAGGCGGATGCGATTCGGCGAGCTTTGATACGAGAGGCGATGGGTGGATCCTCATCTCAAGCCGTCGAAGCTAAATCTGTAACAAGAGAGACGGTAATGGTGCGAACCGACAGGTCAACAGGGGCTCAGGAGAAAGTCTTCGAGCGACGCCAAGGAAACGTCATCTTGCGACGGAAGCAGGGTGGGGCACGAGATGATCTTGAGGGTGGAGTGGCCAGTCGTGCAGACGCTGGAGCGGTCGCGTCTTTCACTCAAAATGTTTCATCGCCGATGGCGGTCGTCGAGCAGGGTCGAGCGAATGAAGCGCTATCGACCGCCAGTTCGCCGAGCGCTGTGGCTCTTCCGATCCAAGATGTTGATCGAGTGATTGAAGCAGGACGAATTCCTCATGCAGCTCCTGTCGAGGTCCCTGCTTATCAGGGTGGGATTGTTACAGCTACACTCGCGGAGGAGTCTGAGGAAGTAGAAACCGAAATTGAGGATCAGGTTGTTGTCGAAGAACCAGTAGTTGAGGAGCTGGTCGTGGAGGAGGTCCCGCTGGAAGTTCAACAAGAGGTTCAAGAGGAAGTAGTACAGGAAGCCCAACGGCCAACTCCTGAGATCGAACCGGAAATACCTGAGCAGAAGCTAGTGGCTCCGACTGCTCCAATTCAGGCTGCTGCGGTTCAACCTGCAGTGGAGACGAATAAGGTTGTACCCCAGTCTATAACACCGAGCCGAACTGGACCGACAGAGGTGATAATTACTGAAGAGCGCCGAGCTGGACCGCGTGTTCTTGGTCGGATTGAGCTGCCACAAAAAAGGGTGGTTCGTACCGAACAGGATGGTAAAGAGGTGGCACCTCGGAGACTTGGAGTGGTCGCTGGAGTAGCGGTCGTCGAGGAGGAAGAGGAGAGTGATGCTAAGAAGGGTGCAAAGCGAAAAGGCCCGACCCGCAAGCGCGAATTTTCTCGGGGCGATCTTGTAGATTACGACGGTCGCGAAGCTCGAAAAGGCTCATCAAAAGGTGGGGGTAAGGATCGAAAAGATTCTCATAAGCAGCAATACCAGGAAGATCAAAAGGCCCAGAAGGTTGGGAAGCGTGCTGTTAAATTGGGAGAGAGTATATCTGTTGGTGAACTTGCCCGGCAGATGAGTTTGAAGGCTGGGGAGGTCATCTCCCGGCTCATGCAGCTTGGTATTCTTGCGACGATCAATCAGGTTATCGATAAAGATACGGCGTTGATAATCATCGATGATTTTGGCTATGAAGTGGAGTCTACTTCATTTGATGAAGATCAGTTTCTTGTGGAAGAGGGTGCCGATGATCAGGGTAGCCTTGCAAGTCGGCCGCCGATTGTTACGGTGATGGGCCACGTTGACCACGGAAAAACATCGCTACTCGATGCTATTCGTAAAACATCCGTCGCCGCTCGCGAAGCTGGCGGTATAACCCAGCATATCGGAGCGTATAGCGTTTCCGTTGATGATGAGCGAACAATCACTTTCATCGACACACCTGGTCACGCCGCATTTACGGCGATGAGAGCGCGAGGAGCGGATTGCACCGACATAGTTGTTCTCGTTGTTGCTGCAGATGATGGGGTGATGCCGCAGACAATTGAAGCGATAAATCATGCGAAGGCCGCGAATGTTCCGATCATTGTTGCGGTCAATAAGATGGATAAGCACGATGCTAATCCTGATAAGGTCAAGCAGCAACTTGTGGAGCAGGGCCTACAACCGGAGGATTGGGGTGGAGACACGATGTTCTTCCCGGTTTCAGCTATCTCGCGCAATGGGGTTCCTGAGCTTCTTGAGGGGATTCTTCTTCTCGCTGAGATGAAGGAGTTAAAGGCGAATCCTGAGCGACGTGCAAAGGGTACGGTCGTCGAGGCGCGCCAGGATAGAGGTCGTGGTATCGTCGCAACTGTATTGGTTCAGACAGGAACGCTGCGGGTCGGGGATATATATGTAGTTGGGCAGTGTTCGGGGCGAGTCCGAACGATGTTAGACCATCGAGGGGATAAGATTGAGATAGCTCCTCCATCAACTCCAGTGGAGATTACGGGACTCGATGGAATGCCGGTCGCTGGCGATGACTTTATTGTTGTTGAATCGGAAGCGATTGCACGTGAAGTCGCAAGTAATCGGGCTGAGAAGATAGCGCTCGCTGAACGAGCACTTGCATCGGGTCCGATAAGTCTTGAAGAGTTTGCGCGGCGAGCTAATAATCTGGCACCTGCTGAACTCAACCTGGTCATTAAGGCTGATGTTATCGGATCGCTTGAGGCGGTGCGTGCCTCGGTGGAACAGCTCTCGACACCGAAGGTCAAGGTCCGGGTACTTCACTCAGGTGTTGGCGGCGTAACTGAGAATGACGTTCAGCTCGCTATTGCGTCGAAAGCCGTTATCGTTGGGTTTGGTGTTCGTGGAGAGCCTAGAGCTCTAGCTGATGCTGAATCTCATCGAATCGAGGTTCGTTTCTACCGAGTAATTTATGAACTCCTCGATGATGTGAAGAAGGCGATGGTCGGTCTTCTTGCGCCGATTAAGAAAGAGCGACATCTTGGTCGTCTTGAGGTCAGAGACACCTTTACGGTTCCGAAGATCGGTACCGTGGCGGGCTGCTTTGTATCCGATGGTACCGTTCGGCGAGGAGCGTTTGTCCGAGTACTGCGTGATAGCGCGGTGATGTACGAGGGTAAAGTAGGAAGCTTGCGCCGCTTTAAAGAAGATGTACGGCAGGTGCAAAGTGGCTATGAATGCGGTATGAGTGTAGATTCCTTCAACGATCTCAAGGTCGGTGATTCGATAGATGTGTATGAGATCGAAGAGGTTGCTGCTTCGCTTGAGTAAGGCGGAGTTTAAGCAGTACTTCGGACCGCGGGGTCCACATTTTTTGTAAAAGCTCCAAGCGGTATCATGAGCGGACGGCGACGAACTTTTAAGGTCGGAGAACGGATTCAGGAGGTTGTAGCGCGCGAGCTCCTGAGACTCTCCGATCCAAGATTCCATCTTGTTACGGTGACCTCAGTTATCGTGAGTAATGACCTACGACACGCTAAAGTGTTCTGGGTCGTCAGTGGCGGCGCCGAGCGGCGAGCAGAGGTCAAGGATGCGTTTGATTCTGCCTCTGGTTGTCTGCGAACGCGGGTTGGTAAGGAGCTGAAGCTGAGGGTTGCTCCGATTCTGGCATTTATCTACGACGACACCCTTGATGTGCAGGGTGAGGTAGCATCTTTGATGGCGAGGATTGCAAGACAGTGAGCTCTCCTAATATTGATTCTGATGATCGCGTTGCTCGGGTCGCTGAGGTGATCCGAGAGCATTCTTCCTTCGTTGTCGTTAGCCATTACAATCCAGATGCGGATGCATATGGCTCTTCGGCCGCGGTTGCTCTTGCGCTCCGTGAGCTCGGTAAGCGGGCTGTCCTTATAAATGAATCGGGTATCGTCGATCGATACGGCTGGATGCCCGGTGTGTCCGAGGTCCAAACTGTTTTCCCGAAAGAAACACCTGAGTGCGTTATCGTGTGCGACTGCGGTGCGCTCGATCGTGTCGGGGATTCGCTCAAGGGAGCCGTTCTTGCTTCACCTCTAATTATTAACATTGATCATCACGTATCAAATGAAGGATTTGGGGCGATCAATTTAGTTAAGGTAGGAGCGAGTTCAACGAGCGAAGTTGTTTATGAAATTCTTTCACATCACGCGGCGTCGATTACTCCATCTGTAGCGACCTGTTTACTAGCTGGGATTTATGGTGATACCGGATCTTTTCGGTATGGCTCGACAACCCAGAGGACATTCGAGGTTGCGCTTGAGCTGGTTAAACGAGGCGCCGTTCCTCATGAGGTAGCGTCACAACTTTTTTCTCAGGTTTCTCTCGCGGGGACTATGCTTCAATCTGCCGCTCTTCTAGAGATGCAGATGCACGAGCGGGGTGCTATCGCTGAGCTTATCGTTTCGCGCTCACATTATGAAAAATATGGGGCTATCGAGGAGGATACGGCCGTTCTCTGTGAGCGGGCGCGAGATATCGCGGGCGTTATTATCAGTGTGCTCATTCGAGAAGATGAGGGGTTGTGGAGAGTTAGTCTGCGGACCAAGGATAAGGGTATAAATCTTTCGGAAATTGCTGCTGCATTTGGCGGAGGAGGGCATAGAGCCGCCGCGGCATTTCGGTGGCGGAAACCGTTACATGAATTAAGAGCCGTGCTCCTTCCGCGTCTCAAAGAAGCAGTCAGCACTAGCGCTCTGTTGTCATGAATGGGCTGCTACTTATCGACAAATCCGTTGGAATGAGTTCGGCGGCGGTCGTTGGCATTCTTAAGCGACGGCTGCGGGTCGATAAAATAGGTCATGCCGGAACACTCGACCCATTCGCCTCGGGTTTGTTGGTTATTCTTGTAGGACGGACAACTCGTCTTGCAAGTCATGCTGTAGCGGGCAGGAAGTGCTATCTTGCTGAGATAGCATTTGGTTATGAAACTGATACTGATGATAGCACCGGCAATGTGATTAAGGGTGAGGGAGTCAAGCCGCTCTTAGTTGAGGCGCAAGAGGCTGCTAGGCGATTCGTCGGCTCTATCGAGCAAGAACCTCCACAGTTTAGTGCAAAAAAAATAGAGGGCCAGAGGGCCTATTCGCTCGCTCGTCAAGGAGAACGAGTGGCTCTTGCTCCGGTGACGGTCGTGATTGATTCACTAGATCTCTGGTTCGAGCCACAACCTGATGGATCGTATCGCGCTTTTTTTCGGATAATCTGCTCAAAAGGTACCTACATTAGGTCGGTCGCGCGCGATATTGGTCGAGCTCTCGGGTGTGGAGCCCACCTTGTCTCGTTGCGTCGTGAGGGGTCGATCCCATTTTCAATTGAGCAAACAATATCGTTAGAGCTTTGTACTGCAGAGGCACTAGTGCCTTGGGATCGTCTTTTCCCGGGGGCATTTCGTTGCTCAGAGGGTGAGGAAATTTGCGGTGATCTGGTTCATGGAAGGGAGCGAGCAATTGCTCGAGTTGTTGCGCGACTCGAAGAGGAAGCTCCAGCGGAGGCAAAAAACGCCATCATCTACTCAGCGGGTGGCGCTCCGCACACTTTTTTCGTAAAAGAGGACGCGGGGTGGCAATTTTGCGTGTGCGCGCCTTAATTTGATGTGACGGGAAATGGTTTAGCTGATTCGGGAAATGTTGGACCTGAGAGGGTGGTAAAATGAAAACAGTTGCGGTGGTCGGGTCACAATGGGGTGACGAAGGGAAAGGAAAGATCGTTGATGTCATCACCCGACAGGCTCGGTGGGTTGTGCGGTATCAGGGAGGTAATAACGCCGGACACACCGTTGTTGTTGATGGCAAAACGGTGAAGTTGAATCTGCTGCCCTCTGGGGTTCTTCGCGAGGGATGTCGAGTTGCGATTGGAGCGGGCGTTGTTCTTGATGCACGGGCTCTATTGGCGGAGATAGAGAGTGTAAAGGGTGGCGGGATCGTGGTGTCGCCAGAGCGACTTCTTGTTGATGGGCGCGTGCAGCTGGTGTTGCCGTATCACCGCGAGATCGATAGGGCTCGTGAAGAGGCTCGTGGTACGAATAAAATCGGCACAACTTTACGAGGGATCGGTCCAGCTTATGAGGAGCGGGCGGCTCGGGGTGGATTGCGCTTAGCAGACCTGGTCGACGAGGCGGTTTACGTCCCGGTGTTAAAAGAACGCCTTAAAGAGGTTTCGCGTTATCTTTCTGCCTGTTTTGGAGTAACGCAGGAGTTGAGTCTAGAACAACACCTTGAGGAGCTAGCGCTTATTCGGGAGCGGGTCATTCCGTTTATGGGTGATGTGAGTCTCACCATAAGCCGAGCTATTAGAGCAGAGGAGCGGATAGTTTTTGAGGGTGCACAGGGATGTTTACTCGATGTTGCATTCGGGACGGTTCCATTTGTGACCTCCTCACATACAACGGCAGGGGGTATTGCTGGTGGAGTTGGGGTGGGACCACGCAGTGTTGAACGGGTTTTGGGGCTCGTTAAGGCGTATACAACTCGCGTTGGCTCCGGGCCATTTCCTACCGAGCTGCTTGATGATATCGGAGATCGATTGCGGGAACGGGGGGCTGAATTTGGTACGGTTACCGGCAGACCGCGGCGGTGTGGCTGGCTCGATGCGGTTGCGCTTCGGTACGCGATACGGGTATCGGGAATCGATTGGATTGCGTTGACAAAACTCGATGTTCTCTCGGGATGCTCAACGATTCGGATATGTGAAGGGTATAAGCTGGCTGATGGAACTGTTTGTGATGAGATGCCGATTTTTGGACGGGCCAGTCAAGATATAGTCCCTATTTACAATGAGTTACCTGGATGGGATGATGACATCTCCTCAGTCCGGTCTTTTGCAGATCTCCCCGTTAATGCGCGGCGGTATCTTGAATACGTTGCTACCATCACGGAGCGGCCCGTGGTCATGGTTGGAGTAGGGCAGAGCCGCGATGCAACGGTCTGGACACCAGATACACCACAGGAGTTATATGAGTTTGTCGGAGCATAATAACGCTGCTAAGAGCCCTTCGTCTGTTCGTACGGTTCTTATCGTTGATGATGAGGCGGCGATTCGTCGCGCTGTTCAGGGAGTTCTTCAGGATGATGGACTGCTGACGATTCAGGTCGAGAGTGGCGAGGAGGCACTTAAGGTAGTTGCTGAGCGGCGACCCGATTTGGTGCTCCTTGATATCTGGATGTCGGGGTTAGATGGGATCGAAACTTTGCGGATTTTAAGGGAGCGTTGGCCAAATATTCCGGTCGTTATGATGAGTGGTCACGCCTCGATTGCAACAGCTATAGAGGCAACTCGCATAGGTGCCGCTGATTTTATTGAGAAGCCGATCGATCTTGATCGGCTACTTGCTGCTGTAAGAGCCGTTTTGCGCCAGACATCAACCGAGTCGTGCGCCCTTTCTTCTGATCTCGATTCGTTGGATTCAAGAGCCGATCGTAGAGCGGCTATACGTGAAGGCGATGAGGGTAAGACAACGATCAATCCCATTGTTTTTGGTTCGCAGCTTCTAAGGGGGCGATCCCGAACGCAACGAACGATTGCATCGAGTGCGATTCTGTATGGGCAGGGGCTGCACTCCGGCCAAAAAAGTGGGCTTATTCTTGAACCTTTGCCCGCAAATTCTGGCATTCATTTTGTTGGCGTCTCAGGGTACCGAGCAGTGCCAGCTCATGTTTCTTACGTTCATTCCACGGGGTTTGCGACAACGCTGCGCCTTGAAGATACGCAGGCTGCCACTATTGAGCACCTGATGTCAGCGTTGTGTGCATTTGGAGTCTCCAATGTTCTCGTCAAATGCAACGGCGAAGTGCCAGTTATGGATGGTTCTGCTCAGGAATTTTGTAGTTTGCTGAGTAATGTAGGGGTCATTTCTCAGGAGGGGGATTGGTTTGATGTCGCGGTATCTGAGCCGATTCAGGTGGGAGACGATCGAGAGTTCATCCGGTTAGAGCCCGCCGAATCTCTGACTATCGATTATTCTCTATCGTATCCAGAACCGGTAGGGGAGCACCAATTTTCATTTACCCTCGGAGATGATCCGCAGGAGTATGTTGAACAGATATCTTCGGCGCGAACGTTTGGTTTCGTGCGCGACATCAGCAAGCTACAGAAGCAGGGACTAGCGCTCGGGGGGAGATTCGATAACTTTGTTCTTATGGGTGAGAACGGCCCGATCAATAGTGAATTGCGATTTCCGAACGAACTAGTGCGACATAAAATTCTCGATGCGATCGGTGATCTTTACCTGCTCGGTCGACGACTTCAGGGGAAAATCACTGCTCGTATGACGGGACATTCAGATAATGTATCGTTGATTCGTGAGATTTTTAGATTGATGACCGCTCAGAGTTCGGTGGGTGTTTAAGCAATGACGAGCGAAATGCTCGGGAGGGTATGGTATGGAGCACGGTGAGCGATTGATTCATGTTGAGCGGGGGCTCATCCAGGCTCTTAACATTCTTACAGGATTTTTGCGGCAACCAGAAACCTGTGAGGTGATAGCAAAGGCAGCTGCGGTTATCACCGATTGCTTAAAACGGGGAGGGCGGGTGTTGAGCTGTGGAAATGGCGGCTCAATGTGTGATGCGATGCACTTTGCCGAGGAATTATCGGGCCGGTTTCGACGAGACCGTCGCGCTCTCTCGGCGATTGCGCTCAGCGATCCATCGCATCTTACCTGTGTGGCTAATGACTATGGTTTCGAAGCTGTTTTTTCTCGGGGAGTTGAGGCTCACGGGCGGACAGGTGATGTGTTGCTCGCGATAAGCACCAGCGGAAGCAGCTCGAATATTGTGGCAGCAGTTAAAGCAGCCCGTGATGCTGGGATGATTTCTATCGCTCTGACTGGCCGGATCGATTCGCAGCTTTCCGCGCTAGCCGATATCGACATCTGCGCCGTGGCAGATCGTAATTCATCCGTTCCACAGCCAACCGAACGCACCCAAGAGCTGCATATTAAGATAATTCATCTCTTAATTGAGATGGTTGAGCGAGACATGTTTCCAGAAAATTATGCCGATTTATGAGATGGTATTAGCCGCTACCATCTTCTCTCCTCGCCAACCGCTACTCCTTCGAATCGCTCTCTCCGTAACCAAACGGGTTTTTCTCCTGCCAGCGCCAAGAATCAGCGCACATGGTGGCTAGAGAGCGGTTCGTCTGCCAACCTAGTAGTAGTTTTGCTTTCGTTGGATCGCTGTATGTCTTTGGGCTATCCCCTTGTCGACGCGGCGAAAATTGATGCGGGATCGGTCTCCCAACGGCATCCTCCATTCCGTGGAGAACATCGAGCACTGAATACCCCACCCCAGTGCCAAGATTAATCGCGGTGCATCCCGACAGATCGTCAATTTTTCTGAGCGCAGCGACATGACCCTCGGCTAGATCTACGACATGAATAAAATCTCGCACACACGTTCCATCTGCGGTGTCGTAGTCTGAGCCATATATCGATAGAGCCTGACGACGACCAACGGCGACCTGAGTTATAAAGGGCATCAGATTGTTAGGAATCCCGCGCGGGTCCTCGCCGATGATTCCCGATTCGTGAGCACCAACTGGATTAAAGTAGCGAAGCAGTACGATGTGCCACGACGCGTCGGATACCGCAAGGTCTCGGCACATCTCCTCAATGAAGAGCTTTGTTTTCCCGTACGGATTGTTCGGTTTGCCGAGCGGTTGGTCTTCAGCGAAGGGAACATTAGGGGAGTCCCCATAGACGGTAGCTGACGAGCTGAAAATAAATCGCCTAACCCCCGCTTCAGCCATCTCCTCTAGAAGAGTTGTTGTGCCTGCGATGTTATTTCGATAGTAGAGGAGAGGGGACTCTACCGACTCACCGACTGCCTTTGAACCTGCAAAATGGATAACAGCGGAGATGGGGTGAGTTTTGAAAAGGTGCTTTAGTAACTCTCGGTCGCCGATACCTCCCTCAATGAAAGGTATCTTTTTACCCCCCGCCAATTCCTCAACCCGTCGAAGCGATTCCTGCGAGGAGTTGCTAAGGTCATCGAGGACAATAATATCAAAGCCGCTTTTTAGAAGCTCTAGGCATGTATGGGACCCTATGTACCCAGCCCCGCCTGTGACGAGTATGCTCATAGTTTCTCCCTAAAAAAATATCAAATCAGCTGGAGAGCTTCGATAGAGGAAGCTTCGTAAAAAAGACGATTTCTGAATAGGGCTTTATCTTATTCTGCACGCCCTTTACAGACGAATTGGAGAGCCTCTAATCGCCGTCCTAACCATCATGCACCTTTTCAAGGTGCAGGTAACAGGAGCAAAATCGGGGTGAGAGGATTTGAACCTCCGGCCTCACGGTCCCGAACCGTGCGCTCTGCCAGACTGAGCTACACCCCGTTCCCCCGCTTGGTGAAGCTACCCATTATTTGGGGGGATTGCAAGAGTTTTTGGGGATAACGCGTTTGTGTTTGTGTTGGTGTTTTGCTTGAGGAGTATGGTTGTTCGGACTGGTATGTGGTTCTGTGGGTAGGGGAGATTTAGGGATGGGGGAAATTGAAGAGAAGGGGGGATAACGCGTGAGTTTATTTCGGATTTGTGTTGCTTTTTTTTGGGAGTGGGGCATAACTTGAGTTAGTAGTCTGATTTCTTTTCTTTAGTGAGGAAAATCGATGGCGACAGTTCAGCCCGCCCCAAGTTCCACGTTAACCGCGAACCAAAGCCCCAATAGTCCGGGGGTAGGTCGGCCCGACAGTCAACTCATTGAAGCAACCAAGGCGCGCATTTCGGATTTAACAAAAACGGGCCTAATCGCAAAAGATCTGGAAACTCTGCTCATTTCCAAATTGAATTTTGATAAACAGGAAGGGCAAAGTGCGATTGGGCTGGGAGGTGGCGTGAGCGCGGCCCAGATGAATAAGATGCTCGATAAATTACAGGCCCTAAAGAGCAAAGGTCTATCGGAAGAACACATCCAAGGCTTGTTGATAGCAGGTTTTGTAGGGCACAAAGAGGTGAGTCCGGGAGTGCGAGGTGGTGGTGTTGCGGGGGTATTGAAATTTTTGGATGAAAAAGAAAATCCGCAAATTGTTGGGCTTTTGGATCCCTCTGGAGGGCTGGAAAGACTCAAGACTTTACTCAGCTCGGATTACAAGCGACAACTCAATTACATCTTCAAGTTCACTGATTACATCGATACCACCTTGGATTCAACTCTGAAGAAAATTTTCGGCAGGGATATTCTTACCGAATGGGACACAGAAATCGGTGCGGAGGATAATCGGGTTATTCAGGGAGAGTTAGACGCTTCCGAGACATGGGCCGACCTTCCCGCGGATGGAGGGCAGTACGGATTTCTCTATCACCATCCAGTCCTTCGTCGTCTCGCGGCGGGGCGTCGGGCTCAAGCTGGAAAAGGGCTCTGCGTAACCGGCGTACTTGAAACTATGGCTGCGAACGGTGTTCCCAATCCAGCAGCTACAGGGAACGATCCTTGTAACCCGAGAGGCTTGGCCGTTCAACTTGCAAGAGATTTCGGGTGGAAAGCTTTGGATTTGGGTGGAAAATCGAAGACTCTGAACAGTCCCTATGGAAATGCCACTGTTAATGTCATATCCGGCGCGGATTATGAGAGAGCCGTGAAGGAGGGATTGATTCCGAGCGGAGCGATTGTATTTCAGACCCGAAATAGTTGGATGGGCAATCCGAGTCAATCTTCAGGCTACGATGCGGCGATCGCATTGAAAGGGGGGCAGGCCCACTGGAATGGAGGATCGGCCGGAACTCTCATTTACGGAGACACTCGGGAAGTTTTCGTACTTGTACCAGGGTCCGCTTAAGCGAGAGTTATTGCTGGGAGTTTAGCTCCCCTAATCGACACTCACGACATCTCATTCCACACTGCACTCCGATCCCGCCGATTGGAGTGCTCCCTCCCCCCAAAATCCCTCACCCCAACCCCAGCTCCTTCCTAACTATCAACCCCATCACCTCTGAAGTTCCACCGCCTATTGGCATTAGCCTTAACTCTCGCCACCATTTTTCGGGGGAGAACTCTGTGGTGTAGCCGTAGCCGCCGTGAATTTGGAGGGCTCGATCTGCTAGCCATACGGCGTCGTCGCACACTTTTCGTTTGGCTTGACTTACCTCGGCGCGGCAGGGGGTGGAGGTTAGGAAAAGGGTTAGCGCGTGGTGGGTTAGGGCTTCGGCTAGGATGAGGCGGCGGTTCATCTCGATTAGTAGCTCCTCAACGCCTCGGTGGGTTGCTATGGGGCGGCCGAAGGTTGACCGCTGGTGGGCGTAGCGGGTGGTGTCGCGGAGACAGGCGCGCATGCCGCCGAGGGTGGTGAGGGTGAGCATTAGTCGTTCCCAGTTGAGATTGTTCGAGGCCTGAATCCACCCCTGGCCGACGGTGCCTAGCACGGCGTCGTCCGGAACGATGAGGCCGCTGAAGCTCAACTCGGCGGTATCAGAGGAACGCCATCCGAGTTTGTCGAGGGTGCGTGTGACAGAAAAACCGGGAAGAGTTGTATCGACAATAAATGTGGTGAAGCCATGGTAGCCGGCGGTGGGGTCGGTGCGGGCTAGAACGAGTATGAAATCGGCGCGAGCTCCGTTGGTAATAAAGGTCTTCGAACCGTCGAGCTGCCATCCACCATCGACCTTAATCGCTTTTGTGCGGAGGCTCGCAAGATCGCTTCCTGCGCCTGGTTCGGTGAAGGCGTAGGCTCCTATTGCTTCTCCAGTAACGGCTCTTGGGAGCCACTGTTCTTTTTGGCTTACGGTGCCATATCGGTTTATTGCGGCTGAAATAACGAGGGCGTGCATATTTACCGCTGTTACGAGCCCAAGATCGCACAGTTCGCCGAGCGTTTCGCACCACGCTGCCGCGAGCCGAAGGTCGCCGCCGATGCCGCCGTACGCCTCGTCGATAACCATGCCGAGGTACCCCCGCGCGCCGAGCTGGGTAAATACTGAATCAGGAAAGTATCCGGCGTCTTCCCACTCTCGGAGGTGAGGCGCGAGATCGCTCGCCATCATCCGCCGCACCGATTCGATAAACAGGGCGTGTTCGGGGTAGAAGGGATTTGTCATGATGGCTCCGTAGTGGGCGTTTGGTGATAGTTGCTCGGGTTGGATAGCCTCTTGGACTAGTATTGGTCAAGAGGGGTATCGGTGGGAAGGGGGGTGTGATAAGAGGTTCGAATGCAGGGGCTTTTTGGACTTGCCCCTAAATTAACGAGAGGAGGTACGAAGATGGACGAGGCACTGAGCGGGGAGCTTCCGCGAGAGGATGAGATTATTGCGGCATTAAAGAAGGTTGAGGACCCTGATCTCTTTCTCGATATCTGGTTTCTTGGATTGATCTATAGCATCGATATTGGTGATGACGGTGTGGTGGGTATTGAGATGACCTTTACGACACCCCTTTGTCCATCGGGGCCTTACCTGACGGAGATGATAAAGCAGCACGTGGGGGCTGTGCCGGGAGTGACTGTGGTGGCTGTGACGGTAGTTTTTACGCCGCCGTGGGAGCCCTCTGAGGAGGTTAAGATGACGCTGGGGTTGGCGTAAAATTTGGGGTAGGCCGCAAGAAGGGGGGAGGCGAGGATGACTTTTCTGCCGAGCAGCGACGAGGTTGAGTTTCAGGAGGCGGTGCGGCGATTTCTCGCGCAGGAGCACGATTTCGGCACGATTCGCCGAGTGTATCGGAGCGGGCCCGCGGAGCGAGAGGGAATCGCGGCTTCGTGTCGTGATTTTGGGATGCTTGAGTGGGTGCGAGAGGGGGGAATTCGGGCGGTGGCGCTTCTTGCGCGGGAGGCGGGGCGGGCGTTGATTGCGGCGCCGGTGGTCACGGATGCGCTGTGGGGGGTGTGGTTGCCCTCGGTCGTCGTGGGAGTGCCGTGGGGGGTGGACGAGGCTTGTGCGGGTGCGGTGCGGGTGTGTGCGGCTCTCGAGGGGCTATCGGTGGGAACCTTCGTTGAGGGCGCCCCGGGTGCAGGCTACCTCGTTGAAATCTGCTCGAAGCCGGGAGAGGTTGCAATATATAATTTAGAGGAGGGTAGCTTTGCTCCGATCGCTCCTCTCGATGGCACGATGGTGCTTGGGGAGCTGCAGCGGGCTCTGCCGGAGCCGGTTGCGCGGGTGAGTGTCGACCGAGCAGCTTTGCGGTTTTTACGGGCGGCGTGGCGGCTGATTCATGCGGCTCAGGTAATCGGGGCTGCTGAGCGGTGTGTTGAGCTTTTTCAGGATCACGGAAGGACGCGGAAGCAGTTCGGGGTGCCGATAGCGGGATTTCAGGCGGTGCAGCAGCAGGCGGCGGCGCACTTCGCGAATCTTGCCGCGGCATCGGCGCTCACTAGCTTTGCGGAGTGGTGTGGCGTTCACGATCACGACCAGTTCGAGGAGGCAGCGTTATCGGTGTGGCACGCCGCGGTGCGCATGGGAAGGCCGCTGGCTGAGGCGATGGTTCAGATTCATGGCGGAATTGGATTCACCTGGGAGTATGATCTTCATCTCTATCTTCGACGGATCGTGGCGCTCGAGCTGCTCTATCCATTGACCGTCGAGGAGGAGTGGCAGCTATTAGGGGGCTTAACGGGGGGAGGCAAAGGTGATGAACAGAGATGAAAGACGAGATAAGGAGTCACGACTCGTTCGTAACGGTCTTTCCGATCGCCGAGCTTGCTATACCGGTGCTTCCTTTTTGAATGGGGCGATCGTTGCTGCGATGGCAATCTGGCTTTCAGTTATCAGCGCGACACTAATAACTTCGGCAGTTATCAGCATCGTGCTGATCGGGGGTGTCGATCAAGCAGTTGCTGAGGGTGGGCAGCATTCATCCGCTCATGGGGGAGATGGCGCTGATCATGGTGCCGAGGGAGATGAAGGCGAGCCGATCGTATTGGAGATCGATCCATCCAAGCGGCGATTGCCACCGATAACGGTCAAACCGGGTCGATATCGTGTGTCGTACCATCTTCACGTAAACGGGGCGCACGGAGTTCAGCTTAACTTCCTGGAGGAGAAGGGTGGGATGAAGCGGATAGAGCTTCTCGACCGTGTGAGTCGCGATTCAAAACCGGAGGATATTTCGGGTGAGATGAGCACAATTATGATGGGGCGTTACGAGCTTCAGTATCGGCTTCGGGGTGATGATATTTCGGGTGAGGTTGTGTTGGAGCGGATTGAAGAGCCCGCCACCGGTGTTGATGGATTTGGAGGATTTTATTTAGGAGAGATTCAGCGCGTTGAACAGCTCAGCACAAGGCGTATTCCACCCGCTATTCCACGAAAAATGCGGATCGCGATGTCTGTGCGTGAAGACCGCGGTATCGTTTCTGTCAAAGCAGGAGATGGAAATTTTGAACGAGTCTCTCTCAAGGGGCCACTTCTCATCGGGACAAGAACTAAAAAAGGGGTGCAGCAAGAGGGGATGATGGGGTGTCAGGAACATGAGACGGTGATTCTCCAAAAAAAAGATCGGAAGTCCTCGCGACTTCGGGTGCTTTCGCTATTTGCGTGCGATGATGGCACCTCGGTTTGGCAGGAGCTCTCGGGCACGGTGATGCGCGAGTAGACACAGTTAGAGCTAAATTTTTTTTCTGTTGTAGTTGTCACTTTTATGCAAGAAGTCGTTGCTCCTTATTCTTTTTCACTGATTAATTTCGGGTTTGGTAGTTTCTTTGGAGTGGTGTGCGCCGCCCTTGGAGCATTTGCCCTTTTTCGGCCTGGAAGGCGTGCTGCTGAGCTCGCGCAGCTTCGGGCTCAACTGGCCGAGGCGATAACACCAGAGCAGTTGCGTGCGCGCCACGTGACCCGAGAGCAATACGAGGAGGTACGAACTCTTTTTGCAGCCTCCCTCGATGAGCGAGCAGCGGAGCTCGTCCGGATTCAGGAAGAGCTCCGAGCGCGCACCGCTGAACATCTTGCTGCATCATCGCGTGTCTCAGCGCTCGAATCAGAGCGTGAGGCACTCTTGCAACACGCCGCGCAGCTCAAAGCTGACTCCGAAGCGATTCTCGCTGCATCGCGCGATTCGTTTCGCACGATCGCTCAGGAGATATTCGGTGAAAAAAGCCGCCATTTTGTCGAGGTCAATAAGGGAGAGATGCAGACGTTGCTCCAACCATTACGGGAGCATCTCTCTGAGTTTCGCGAAAAAGTTGAGGCAACCCGTCGCGACGAAATTCAGGATATTACCGCTCTTAAAGAGCAGATAACGACCCTTAATCAGTCAAGCGCCCGACTCTCGGAAGAGGCAAATCAGCTAGCAAGAGCGCTAAAAGGGGGGAGCCGCGTTCAGGGTGATTGGGGAGAAGAGCGGCTGCGCCAGATTCTTGAAGCAGAGGGTCTTGAGCGATATATCGATTTTGATGAACAAGAATCGTATCGGTCGTTAGATGGATCGTTGCTTCGGCCCGATGTCGTCCTCAAGCTTCCAAATAATCGCCAAATAATCATCGACGCAAAGGTATCTCTACGTGCATACCACGAGTTTTTCCATGCATCGGAGGGACCAGAACGAATTCGCCACTCAAAAGAGCATCTTCAGGCGGTACTCAATCACGTAACAGCGCTCGGCGCTAAAGAGTACCATAAAGCTGTTGGCGTCTCGGCGTTTGAGTTTGTAATTCTCTTTATGCCGATTGAGGGAGCTCTATCAGTTGCGCTACGAGAGTCGCCCGATCTATTTCAAAGAGCGCTCCGTAACCACGTGATGCTTGTCTCACCGAGCACTCTTCTCATTGCACTCAAAGTTATTCGCTTATTGTGGCAGCGCGAAGACCAGGTGCGGAACGTAGAGCTAGTCGTGCGCGAGTGCGATCAGCTCTACAGCAAATTCGTCGACATGGTAAAAGCGCTCGAGGGGCTTGAGCGTGGGCTTGAAATCGCTCAGAGGGAGTTCTCACTAGTAAAAACCCGTCTGTGCAGCGATGTAAAACGGGGCAGCTCGATTATCGGCAGAATAGAGCGAATCAAGGAGCTAGGAGCGGTGCAATCGGGGAAAGAGATCCCGGAGGGGTTTAGTGAGGTTGGGGGGTGAAGGAAAAGGGACCAGCCCAAGAGATCCGTGGGACCTCAGGGCTGGTGTGAATTGGTGGGCGGCTTTAGGAGCCAAACAACCTATCTAGATTTCGTCTTGTTTCGATGCTTTTTATATAATTTAGTTCATCAGCTAGCTCACCGGCTAATCCCCAATTATATTCGGACGACGCTAAAGCGTCAAAGGTGCTCGACAGCCTTGATGTGATTGACGGGTTTTTGAACGTATTCGAAACCCGGCCCATCAGTTTCCAGACTGTATCTCGCGACTCTAGCGGAAATTCCTCGAGTCTTGAGGATATAATCTGCAATTGAGCGGCGGCACTTCTGACTCGATAGACGACATCCGGGAATAGTAGGGTATCCCATGCTTCTGGCCGAGGCCTTACCCACGGGTAGTCGGTAAAGCTCTCGAGCATAAGGAAAGGCTCGAGTATCCCTCCCTGTTGCGCCTTGCTGATCTCCTGGAAAAACAGCCCCGAATTCTCGAGACCGATTTCAGAAAAAGCATTGGCTAGCCTCGTCCCTTGAGAAATCATGGCGAGATCTTGTTCAGTGAGGTGGTTCACCCCGCTTAGCATTAGACCTCGCCCTATGAAAGCTGGGAGGGTTGAAACGGCCGATAGCTCTTGCCCGGATTGCTGATCGCCTTTATTCGAGCACCATTTCTCAAAGGCTTCCACATCCCTCACAAGGACGTGTGGGAGGATCTGCTCCCCAACAGCTAATCCGAATGGATTCGAAAAAAGGCAAGATACCGTTAGCGGCTCAATGGACAGGCCCATTTCGTCGAGCATCGGCCCGAA
>Ga0114972_10000878_pt1 | contig 22664 bp, 16 predicted proteins | sample M_140807_EF_Meta_FD_87354 | JGI IMG/M metagenome (GOLD analysis project Ga0114972, IMG submission 87354) | Freshwater microbial communities from Lake Montjoie, Canada to study carbon cycling - M_140807_EF_MetaG | ecosystem: Environmental > Aquatic > Freshwater > Lake | place: Lake Montjoie...
ATCGATATTGAGCGAGCCGCGCCGATCGGCGATCGTGCCGTCATCAACCACCGTGACACCCGGGGCCGCCACGCGCTCGCCGAGCCGCCCGGCAAAGGCCGACGAGCCCTTGCGATTGAAGTCGCCTTCCAGCCCGTGACCAATGGCCTCATGCAACAGGACACCCGGCCAGCCGGGGCCGAGGACAACGGTCATGACTCCGCCCGGCGCAGGCCGCGATTCGAGATTGGTGAGGGCGGCATGCACCGCCTGATCGACATAGCGCTCGAGCATCGCATCGGTGAAATAGGCGAAGTCGAATCGACCGCCCCCACCGCTGCTGCCCTGCTCACGGCGACCGCCGCTCTCGGCGATCACGGTCACCGAGACGCGCACCAGCGGACGGACATCGGCCGCAATCACGCCATCCGAGCGGGCCACCAGCACCACATCCCATTCGGCCGCCAGACCCGCCATCACCTGCACGACACGAGGGTCTTTGGCACGGGCCAGCTTTTCGACGCGATGCAGGAGATCGACCTTGGCCGCGGCATCGAGCGAGGTAATCGGATCGGCCGCGCCATAGAGCTTGCGTCCGGACACCGGCGCCATCTGTGAGGCCACCTTGACCCGGCCGGCACCGGAGCGGGCAATGGTGCGGGTGGCACGTGCCGCCGACAGCAGCGCATCAATGCCGATCGCATCGGAATAGGCAAAGGCGGTCTTGTCGCCCGACACCGCGCGCACGCCGACGCCCTGGTCGATCGAGAAACTGCCGGACTTCACGATGCCCTCGTCGAGGCTCCAGCCCTCGCTGCGGGTGTATTGAAAGTAGAGGTCGGCATAGTCGACCCGGTGGCGAAACACTTCGCCAAGCGCCTGCGACAGGCAGGACTCATCGAGATCGTAGGGCTCGAGCAGCAGGCTGCGGGCCTGCGCGAGGCGGCTGAAAGCGGGGTCGGCGACGGTATTCATGGGTTCCAGTCTAACGCAGGCGGTCTGCCTGCAAGGGGTTTGCGGGGGCCGAGCCTGGCAAGCGAACAGGGACCCGATTACAGCGTGCGGTGGGCCAGGGCCGGCAACTGCGAACGCACCTCGGCAATTCGCGCCGCCGACAGGGTGCCGGCCACCACGCCCTCGCCTTCCGGCAGCCGGGCCAGTACCTCGCCCCAGGGGTCGATCAGCATGGTGTCACCCCAGGTGCGCCGGCCATTTTCGTGCCGGCCGCCCTGGGCCGGCGCCAGCACGTAGCACTGGTTTTCGATCGCTCGCGCCCGCAGCAGGATCTCCCAATGCGCCTGACCGGTAACGTAGGTGAAGGCCGAGGGCACGACGATCAGATCGACCGTACCGAGCGCCCGGTAGTACTCGGGAAAGCGCAGGTCATAGCAGACCGACAGACCGATTCGCCAGGAGGCCTGTGCCTCGACCAGATCGCAGACCACCGGCGTGCGGCCCGGCATGATCGTGGCCGATTCATCGAAGCGGTCTTCGCCCCGACGAAAACCGAAGAGATGGATCTTGTCGTAACGGGCCGCGAGCGTGCCATCGGGTCGATGCATCAGACAGGTGTTCAGGATGCGGCGCGGCTCGCGCGAGGCAATCGGAACCGTGCCGCCGATCAGCCAGACGCCGGCCTCGCGGGCCACATCGGACAGAAAGCGCTGGATCGGGCCCTCGTTGGCCGGCTCGCGGATATCGACCTTGTCGGTGTCCTTGCGACCGAGCAGGCAGAAAAACTCGGGCAGCACGACCAGCCTTGCGCCACCGTCGGCAGCCTGGCGGATCAGCCTGGCGGCGGTCTCGAGATTGGCATCGACCGTGGCAGCCGAGACCATCTGGATCGCGGCAATCGGAAGGCTGTGTGAGGAATCGACGACAGTCATGGAAGTCTCCGGCTCAATGGTGGGTGCTTGCAAAGCTCGAGGGATGGCTAGGGTTGCCGGGCAGGGTCGCCGGGCGTGCGACGGCTGCTTTCGCGGACCTCGGGATCGGTCCAGCTGCCGTTGATGTCGACATAAACCGCCAGCGCCTGCTGCAGGGGGCCTCGCAGCACGTATTGCGCGGCCAGCGTGCCCAGGCCAATCACAGGATTGATCATCGCTCCGACCGCAACCGAAGCGAGTCCGGCATTGAACTCAGGCACCACTTCAACCCGCAGCCGCTGGGTTTCCCGGCCGAGGTCAGCCTCGCCGCGCAAGGTCACGTTGGCCTGCGTGCCGTGCATGGTCAGATCATCGGTGCGGGCAATGCCCTTATCGATCGCCATGCTGCCTCTGATCGTGTCAAAGGCGAATCCCTCGCCAAAGACATCGCGAAAATCGCCGGTCAGCCGTTTCGGCAGGGCACTCAGGTTGAGCACGCCGATCAGCTTTGCCACGCCCGGATCGACCCTCAGGAACGCCCCTTCGCCGAGACTGAGCTGCAGGTCACCCGACAGTGTCTGCACATCGATGTCGAAAGGCGAGCCCCGCCATTGCACCTTTCCGCCGAAGGTGCCGCTGCCGCCCTTTAGCGCATCCTTGATGCCAACACGGGTCAGCAAGTTTCCGGCGTCAACGATGTCGATCGAGAAGTCGAGCGTCGTACCGCGCGAGGCGTCGTCAGGCATGACGCTCGGCAACGAGGCGGAAGTAGGCGAAGGCGGAGCGGTTGCAGCCGGATTCATGACCCAGGTGCCATGGCCGGTCACCCGCGAGTCGCTGTTGTCGAGTGTCAGTCGATCGATGTCCCAGACCGGCCTGGCTGCCGTGCCGCGGTTGGTTGCATCGAGCCCGACACGACCGAGTTCGACCTCACCCAGCACCAGCCTGTTCACGTCCAGTTTAAGACCCGGCAGCATTGATGAGGTCACCGACAGGGCCGATTCGACTTCGGATTCTCGTGAACGGGGGAGGATCAGCCGGTCGAGCTGGCCTTCGATCGTCCCGGTGCGCTGGCCTGCCACCGCATCGATCCAGCTGAGGTGGCCCTCAACTTCGCGCGCCGCAATATTGGCCTGCCAGCGCTCGGCCTGCCGCGACGCGCCGAAGACCACGTCGTGCAGGCGCTGGCCACCGATGCGAAGCTTATCGACCACGACCGACACGAACTCCGGCACGATCGACATGCCCGAGATCAGGCGATCCCCCCCGCTCTTTTTCATCCGATCGAGTTCGCTGTCGGAGAGCAGATTTCGCCAGACATCGAGATCGAGGTCGCTGCCCCGGACCAGCACCGACAGGCCGGTGTCGCGAAGCACCGGCTCGGCGCCGATCGCAACCGCCCCGCGACGGATCATCATCCGGTCAGTGACCGCGTCACGCTCACGCTCGATGCTCATCGCCGCCGTGTTGCCCAGCGTGAGGTCGGTCCGGTCGCCAAAGGAGGAGGCCTTAGCGGGGCGGGCCGACTGCGTTGTCGCAGCAATCGGCCGTGACACGACGCGCAGCGACCAGGCCTCTGCCGCTTCCTTGGCAAAGGGCGCCGGCAGGCTGCTGACCAGGCCGACCAGATCGGAATCGAACTGCAGGGTCGAGTCCTGCGCCCCGAAATCGACAATGGCGCGATAGTCGGTGCCGCCTGCGATGCGCCGGGTCAGCGCGTTGTCGACCACCTGCCTGACGCCCTCCGCGTCGACACTCCCGGTGGCCTCGACAAGGGTACGCCCGGGCTCGGCGCTTCTGGCCTGAATCCGCAACGGACCGCCGAGCGCGCTGGCGCGCAGATCGGCCTGCCGGAGCGCGCGTTCATCGAAGTTCAGGCTGCCGCGCAGACCCTTGAGATCCACCAGCGAATGGTCAAGACGGACATCGTTGCCCGGCAGTTCAAGATGCCCGGTGATCGTGGTCAGATTGACCGCTTCGAGGGGCACGTTCAGGCCGAGATCGAGCGCGGCATGCCCGTCAATCTCGAGACTGCGGGTGAGGGAGGCCATGCCTGGGCCGACCGGGCTGGCCTCGAGCACAGCGAGCATGTCCTGCGCCGCGCCGAGCGCGAGTCCATTGATCGTCAGCACCGGAGCGCTGTAATCGCTGACGCGGGCCCTGACATCCGACAGATGCACCTTGCCGATGCGAGCGGATGGCGCATCGATCAGCACCGCCACACGATCGATCGTCAGATTTGCGTTGATCTGGTCGACGGCCTGCCATTCGGGCAGAAAGGCCAGCGTGGCATCGCTGACTCGCCCGGCAATCCGAAAGTGGCCCTGTTCACGCTGGCGAAACGGAAAGTCGCGCAGATCGCCCTCAAGCGAGACACCGACCTGCTCGGCGTGGCCGCCAAGAACTGCGTCGCGCAGCCAGTGGCGCAGGCTTTCCGGCAAAGGCGCGGGCAGGTAGCGGGCGACCTTGCGGGCATCGAGGCGATCGAGCTTGCCGGACAAGGCCAGCCGCCCCGGCCCGACCGGCTGCTCGCGCCAGTCGGCGCGAAGCTCGCCGGCTGCATCGGCATTGGCAAAGCGCACACCGGGTACCGAAATGCTCAGCCTCGAGCGGCCGTCCTCGCCGACTCGGCGCCAGCCGAACTCACCCTCCAGACGATTGAACCCGATCGGCTCGAGCGCCATCGCCGGCGGCATGAAGAAAGTGGCGTCCCGGCTTTGCAGCATCACCCTGCCACCGTCGGGAGCAATGCGAAGGGAGCCTGACAGTCCGGAAAAGCCCTGCGTGTCGGCCGATCCGGCCTTGCGGCTTGAACCGGCACCTTGATGTCGAAGCGCCAGCGACTCAAAGATTGCCCGTGCCTCAAGGCCTGTCGACCCATCGGGTCGAGGACCCCATTGCAGATCGAGGTCGCGCACACTGCCGGCCACCTGCCAGGGGCGAAGACGCTGCGCCAGCGGTGCGGCCAGCGCCTGACGCCGAACGGCGGCCAGCGCAGCGGCGGCATCGATCGGGGCAAGCATGGCCCGGGCAGTCTGCAGGCGGCCCTGGGCATCCAGCGTGATGTCGGCATCACCCGATGTCGCCATCGAAAAGCCGTTGCGGTCGCTGGCCGACAGGTTCATGAGCTGCACGAGATAGCCGCCCTCGGCGCGCGGGGCGAGTTGGGCTTGCGCCTGCAGCGTCTGCAGCTCCAGACGCCCACGCCCAAGATCGATTGCAAGCGGACTGGCTTGCAGCTTGGCAGTCGCCTCGATCAGGGCGCCCTTGTCGAAACCCGCCCAGGCGAGCTGATCGATCAGCCCGGTCGCGCTGGCGACGGGCTTCGGCAACGGCTGGTTTGCCGCCAGGGTGACTGCATCGACGCCTGCAAGCGTCAGGCCGGTCAGCGACAGATAGGCATCACCCTTCCAGCGGTTCCAGTCACCGGCTGCCTGATGGTCGGGTCGCCTGAAATCGAGCACCGCCCTGAAGGCCTCGAGCCCTTTCACCGGGCGCTCGAGCGACGCGAGCACCTGGTGATGCAGCCCGCGATTGCGAATCTCGAGGTCGATGCCCTCGAGCCGTCGCGATGCCATCATGCCGGTGCGATCGACAAAGCGTACGGACAGGTCATGCACCGTCAGTCCGTCCTGCTTGAGCAACCATCCGATCGCGGCCTGCACGAGCACATTCGAATCGTCGAGCACCCGGCCCGCCACCATCAGCCGCTTGCCGGACAGCCGTTCGACGCCGACCATCAGACGCTCGATGCGAAGCTGGGAGAAATTTGGCGCGTCGCGAAAAAGCGAGCGCAAATCGACGCTGGCATGCGCCGAGGCCAGCGACAGATGCAAGTCGCCTTCGGGACTGGTCAGACGCAGGTCATCGATGGTCAGCGACGGCACCCAGCCTTGCCAGTCGGGACGCAAGGCGCCGATCGACACCCGCTGTCCGATCCGACTTTCAAGCAGGGCAGCAATCTGGGGGCGCCAGTCATCGAGTCGGGGCCACAGCAGATATCGCGCCGATGCATAGGACACCGCGCTCAGGCACGCCAGAGCGATCGTCGCGGTCGCCAGCAGGCCTCCCAGGCGGGCAATCGGCGAACTCTGTGAGGTGGTCATGAAAGCAAAGTCTGGAGGCGGCGTCCGACCGGCGGGCGATGGCAGCGCCGATGTCGGCAGCCGTGGGAAGGTAGCATAGTGAGAGCCCAGTCAACGCCTGCGGATCCCGCAAAAAATCCTGCCATGACAGAGACTTACGCAGCGCGGTCGCATTCGGCCTGGTTCAGTCGGACACTCGATGCGCTGCAGCGTCGACAGCCGGCGATTGCCGCGCTGCTGCCAGCACTCATCGCTCAGGCACTCGATGCGCAGGTCATCGACCGATGCTGGGCAAGGGTCGAATCGATGTCCAGACCCAATGGCTCACCGGATACCCCGGAGGGGCGAGCGGCCAGCGACCCGGGGCCAGCCCTGCGCAGGATGCGCCAGCTGCTGGTCCTGGCGATCATCGAACGCGACGTGACACAGCAGGCGTCGCTGCCGGAAGTGTGCGGCGCGATCAGCGCCTGGGCGATTCGCGCGGTCGAGGTCGCTTTACGACACGCCGTCGCCGGGCTGGCGGCGGTGCACGGACGCCCGCTCGACCGCGAGGGGTTGCCTCAGGACCTGCTGGTCATCGGCATGGGCAAGATCGGTGGCAACGAACTGAATGTGTCGTCGGACATCGACCTGGTCTTTGCGCACCGTGATGGCGGGCAAACCGAGGGTGGGCGCCTGAGCAGCGGTGAATTCTTTCATCGGGCGGCGCGCAAGCTCTGCGGGACGCTGTCGGATGTGACCGAAGACGGCTTTGTGTTTCGGGTCGATACCCGATTGCGGCCCAACGGCGACGCCGGCCCGCTGGTGGTGACCCTGCCGATGCTCGAAAACTATTTTTACGACCAGGGCCGTGAATGGGAACGCTTTGCCTGGGTCAAGGCACTGGTCATCGCCGACTCAGGGATAGCCGGCGAGGCGGCGCGCCGCGCCGATGAGGCGCAACTCGGCGCCATCGTGGAGCCCTTCGTCTATCGCCGCTATCTCGACTTTGCCGCCATCGATGCGATGCGTGATCTCCACGAACTGATCCGGACCGAATCGACCCGCCGCAGCATGCGCCGCGACACGCGCGACGGCGGCGGCATCGACGTCAAGATCGGCCGCGGCGGCATCCGCGAGATCGAGTTCTGCGCGCAGCTCTTCCAGGTGGTTCGGGGCGGCCGAGACGCCCTGCTGCGCGATCGGCGCACGCTGGTCACGCTGCAGGCGCTCGCGCAGCGCCGCCTGATCGACCCTCAGGCGGTCGAGGGACTGACGCAGGCTTACCATCTGTTGCGGCGAATCGAGCACGCCCTGCAGTATCAGGACGATGCCCAGACCCACCGGCTGCCGGATGACCGGCAGATCCAGGCGCGCATCGCAGCGATGCTCGACATGCCGATTGATGCCTTCACCTTCGAGCTGGCCAATGCGCGCCAGCATGTGATCACGGTCTTTGACAGCCTGCTCGGCACGCCGGAGGTGGCTGCCGATGACGCATCATCGACGTCGCTGACGCTCGATGACGCAAGCCAGTCGCGCATCGACGCACTTCGGGAGGGGCGGCGTTATCGACTGGCCCGACCCGATACGCAGCGGCGCATCGACCAGTTGCTGGAGATGGCGCTGCGCGAGGGCGCCGTCGCGGGAGCGCCCCCTGACGCCTGGCTCGGACGCCTTGCCGACCTGCTCGAGACGATTGCCGGGCGTCCGGCTTATCTGGCCTTGCTGGTGCAGTTTCCCGGCGCATTCCGTCAATTGCTGCGCATGATTGGTCAGACGCGGTGGGCGGCCGATTACCTGATGCGTCATCCGATCGTCCTCGATGAACTGCTTGACGGTCAGGTGCTCGAGCCGCCGGACTATCCGGGCTGGGAACGCGATACGAAGGCGGCACTGGCCGCGCTCGCACCGATCGGCGGACAGCCCGATATCGAGCGCCAGATGGATGTGCTGCGCGAAGCCCATCATGCACAGGTCTTCAAGCTGCTGGCCCAGGATCTGGCCGGCCGCCTGAGCGTCGAGCGACTGTCCGACCATCTGAGCGAGCTGGCCGACCGGGTGCTGACACTTGCCATGGCGTCGGCCTGGCAGCAGTTGCGACACCGCCACCGCGAGACACCCCGCTTTGCGGTCATCGCCTACGGCAAGCTCGGCGGCAAGGAGCTGGGTTATGCCTCCGACCTCGATCTGGTCTTTCTGTACGACGATGACGACGACACTGCGCAGCCGGTCTATGCCCTGCTCGCGCAACGTCTGTCAGCCTGGCTGTCGACCCGTACCGCCGCCGGTCAGCTGTTCGAAATCGATTTGCGGCTGCGGCCCAACGGCAACGCCGGGCTGCTGGTCTCGAGTCTGAATGCCTTCCGGATCTATCAGACCGAATCGGCCTGGACCTGGGAGCATCAGGCGCTCACCCGCGCCCGTTTCGCGGCCGGCGATGCCGACATCGGCGAGCGCTTCGAATCGCTGCGTCGCGAAATCCTGGCCTTGCCGCGTGATCGCAAGACATTGAGCCAGGCGGTCGGCGCAATGCGGCGCAAGATGCTGGAAGTGCACCCGAATGCCAGCGGCCTCTTCGATATCAAGCACGACCGCGGCGGCATGGTCGACATTGAATTTCTGGTGCAGACCCTGGTGCTCGGTCATGGCTCGCAGCATCCCGAACTGCTCGACAACGTCGGCAACATCGCCCTGCTCGAGCGCGCAGCCATGGCCGGCCTGATCGATGCACACGATGCCGAACTGTGCGCCCAGGCCTATCGCGATTTCCGACGCATGCAGCATTTGCTGCGACTGAACGATTCGCGCTTTGCCCGGGTCGATGCCGACACGATCGGCGAGCAGCGGGACACAGTGCTGCGTTTGTGGCACGCGGTGCTCGGCGACTGAAACCGCCTGCTGGGTGTCGCTCAGTTGCCAGCTCAGGCGATCAGCGCGGTCGACTCGTCGAAGCCCAGCATCAGGTTCATGCACTGGACCGCAGCGCCCGAAGCGCCCTTGCCGAGATTGTCCAGACGCGAGACCACCAGCACGCGGTCGTCGTTGCCGAAGACAAAGAGATCGTTGCGATTGGTGTCGTTGGTGGCCATGGCATCGAAGAAGCCGCCCTGAGCATTCGATTCGGCATCCAGCGGCATGACCCGCACGAAGCGCTCGCCCTCGTAGTGCGCCGACAGCGCACGATGAATGCTCGCGCGCGTCGTCCCCGGTGCGAGCAGACGCAGCTGCAGTGGCAACGCAACCGCCATGCCCTTGTAGAAGTTGTCGACAATCGGCACAAACACCGGCGCAAAGGCCAGGCCGGTATAGGCCTGCATCTCGGGCAGGTGCTTGTGCGACAGGCCAAGGCTGTAGAACCGGGCGGCATCGAGCGCACGGCTGTCGCGCGCCGATTCGTAGTCGGCGATCATCTTCTTGCCGCCACCGGAATACCCGGTCAGCGAATGGCAGGCAACCGGATAGTCGGCGGGAAGCAGCCCGGCCGCCACCAGCGGGGCGATCGCGAGAATGAACCCGGCGGCATGGCAACCGGTGACTGCAACCCGCGTCGAGGCCCTGATCGCCTCGCGCTGGCCTGCGCGAAGCTCGGGCAGGCCGTAGGTCCAGCCTTCGGCGACACGGTGCGCCGTGCTGGCATCGATAAAGCGTGTCCGGGTGTTGCCCGGCGCAATCAGCGCGACCGACTCACGCGCCGCATCATCGGGCAGGCAAAGGAACACCGCATCGGCCTGGTTGATGAGCTCGGCGCGACGGGCGTTGTCTTTGCGGCGCTCGGATTCGATCTCGATCAGCTGCACACCGTCATGGGCAAGCAGACGGTCGCGAATCTGCAGGCCGGTGGTGCCTTCCTGGCCATCGACGAATACTGTGCGCTTCATGGGATATCGGCTCCGAATGACAGGTCGACCACAATGCCCGACCGCTCAGCCCTCAATGATGCCACCGGGCTCATGTCGATTGGTCGACCCAGGGATTAAAGAGCGGGACGCGGGCAAGTTTGTAGTCGATGGTGGCGCGATCCAATGCAGTCGGGCCGACTAGCCCACCCAGCCGATTGCGCCCAACAGCGCGCCTGCGCCGATCAGCCAGAGCATGTTCAGACGGGTCGTGGCAACAATGACCACGGTCACCAGAGTCAGTGCCCACATCCGCAAATCGTCATGATTGCTGCCAGCGGCCACCACCCAACCGGCCGAAGCGGTCAGGCCGATGGCAAGCGGGGACAGTCCGAGGCGGATCGCGGCGACCAGGGGTGCATCCTCGCTGGCGCGCTTCCAACGCCAGGCCGACCAGGTGACCACGCTCGACGGCAGCATCAGTCCGGCGGTGGCCGCAAAGGCGCCGAGTGCCCCGCCCGCCTGCCAGCCGAGTAAGGTCACGAAGAGGATGTTCGGCCCGGGCGCGGCCTGCGCAATCGCAATCGAATCGGTGAATTGCACGCCTGAGATCCAGTGCCGCTCATCCACCAGAAAGCGGCGCATCTCGGGCGCCGTGCCCAGGGCGCCGCCGACCGCCAGCAGCGACAGCGACGCAAATCGCAAAAACAGATCGAGGGCTTCTGTCTGAGTCATGGCCGCGGGCCTCGCGTCTGACCGGGGCCGCTGCTCGAGTCGGCACCCGTCGCTGCGCTCGACACACCATTGGCCCTGCGCAGGGCCAGCCAGGCCATCAGGGTGGCGATCGGCGCGAGCCCCGCGACCACCCAGAGCAGTTTCAGATGCAGCAGCCCGACACCAATAAAGGCGAGAACCCCGAAGATCAGCCAGCGCCAGCGCTTGCGCTGGGCCATCGCAAGCTTGAGTGCAGTGGCCATGATCATGCCGCCGGCCACCGCCCCCATCCCGCCAAGCGCGCGGCGCACCACCGGATCATCGGCGACCTGTCCATAAAGGAGCGCCAGCCCCAGCACAACCACCATCGGCATGCCGAGCATGCCGCCGAGTGCCGCCAGCGACCCGCGCCAGCCAAACCAGCGGTCGCCGACCATGATCGCCAGATTGCAGATGTTCGGGCCGGGCAGCAGCTGGCCGAAGGCCAGATATTCGGTGAACTGCTCGCGAGTCAGCCAGCCGCGCTCCTCGACCAGCACCCGCTGGGCCCAGGGCAGCACACCGCCGAATCCGCGCAGCGCCAGCAGCGTGAAGACGATGAAAAGTTCGCGCAGCGACTCGGGGCGAGGCGCGGGCTCTGGCCTTGGGGCTGACTCAGGGCCACCGCCAAGTGCGGTCGAAGGATCGGGGATGGTCGGCAAAACGGTCGCTTTTCGGGCTCGGGGGGATTGCCCGTCGGAATCATAGCCCGCTGAGGTCAATGGCAAACAGCGGGAACTTCATCGCTCTTTTCGCTGCCTCATGGGTCTCAAGTTCTGCGTACGATGGCCGAGCCTCACCCTCCAACGCTCTCCCCATGGATCGCGACTTGTCCCCTTCCCCCACTCACAACAGACTCGTGCCGCCGGAAGGCTGTGCGGTCGCGTTGGCGTTCCTGAGTCAGCGCGCATCTGAAACCTCGACCGACCCACGCAAACTCTCTCGGCTTGCAAGCGGAGATCAAAGGCGCGAACAACCAGTAAGTGCCCGGGTAAAACGCATCCATGACTGAGATCTCCAATGCTGTTGCAGCCGCGTCGCCACGCGCCGTGGTCATGATTGGAGGCGGAGACGGTCGCGAGCCGTCAATCACCGATGACAAGCTGCTCGCAGCATTGCCTGCGGCTCAGCGCGTACTTGAACTCGGACGACCGGACAGCCAGGTCGGGACGGCCTATTGCGAGCGTCATCCGCAAGCCCAATGGCTTATTGCCGACGCCGACGCCACCACGCTCGAGTCGATCGCAGGGCCCTTCGACCTGCTGGTATTAAGCAATGGGCTGCCGCCGCTCGCGGTGCTCGACATGGCCAACGCCAAGGTCACGCCAGGCGCTACCCTGATTGCTGCGATCGATAACGCTGCGAGTTGGTCTGCACTGGCGCAGATCATCGAAGCCGACGTCGATTCGGTCGACACGCCGCTTTCCCCATCTGCGGCTTATAAGCGGCTGCTCGACGCGGGCTGGATGCCGACGCTTGCGGACCAGCACCCTGCGCTGCCACCCGCAGCCTCGCTTGTCGAAGCATCGGCGCCGCTGGCCGATGCGCTTGGCGTACCACGACGAACCGCCGATCGCACTCTCGGTATGGCGCGCGTCATCGTACAAGCCGTGAGGGGTTTCGATCACGCGCCGCGCCATGCTGCTCAGGCGCTTTTTTCGGTGGTCGTGCCAACGACTCGCGAAACGCAACTGCGCGCCAATATCGAACGCTCGCCCGGTCTGCATGAAGTTCGGGCGCAGGTGATTTCCTGTCGAGGTGCGAGCAGCCCAGCCGAAGCGCTGACGCAATCGCTTGCGCATTGCGACAGCGACTGGGTCCTGTTCTGCCATCAGGATGTGTACTTCCCCCGTGGCTTCGGCGAGCAGCTCAACGCAGTGCTGGCCGCCGTGCCGCCCGAGGCACGCGCCAGCGCGCTGTTCGGCTTCATCGGCATGGGCGTCAACCGCACAACGCTGGCCTGCGAGCCAGCAGGCTTTGTGATCGACCGCCTGCACCGCGCTGACCACGCCCCTTCCGATTCTGTGCTGTCCATCGATGAACTCGCCATTGTGGTGGCGCGCGAGTCGATACATCGCATCGATCCAGCGCTCGGCTGGCACCTGTGGGCGACCGACCTGTGCTTGGCGGCGGTCTGCACGCACAGCGTCTTCCCGCGCATCGTGCGCCTGCCGCTGTTCCACAACTCGAGCAATGATTACGTGCTGCCAGAGGCCTTTCACAACGCAGCAACTTCACTCAGGCGCAAGTATCCCGACTTCGGGCCCATCCCGACCTTATGTGGCACGATCGATGCCACGTTGCCCGGCCAGGCAGACATTGAAACTCCTGCTGGTCCGCCCGCGACAAACGCCAGGGTGACTGCCGCGCCCGACAGACCGCAGCAACGGTCCAACTCCCGACTCGAGCTGCTTGTCGACGATGTCGATCGGGCAGTCACAGCACATCTGGCGATGAAGGATTACCCGAACGCCATGCGCGAGATTGCTGCCGGCGTGCACCACAGCTACCGCCGTCCCGAATTTGAAAGAACCTCGCTCTACTACCCGCAACTCGACCGGCATCTCGAAGAGCTCGCCCACCTGCTGCACACTGAAATGCAGACTGCGGGCAAGCTGCGGCAGGCGAGCGGGAACCGACGCGGCGCACTGATCATTGCAACAGAGCTCTACGAGTTGGGTGGACATTCGCGGGTGGTTGAGGATATTTCCCACGAGTTCGATCGGGCTTTCGTGGTGTTGACAGACCTGTTCGATACCTATGAACGTCAGCCCGACATGGTCGACCTGCTGACCGAGCGCTTCAAGCACTGCACGCTGGTCGTTGTGCCTGCCGGATCGAACTGGGTCAAGGCAGAGAACCTGCGCAAGCTGGCCGATGCAATAGAGCCGAGCGCGATCTTCTACCTGGGACACCATCAGGACCCGATCCCCTTCGTCGCCACTTTGTCGATGCCGCAGACCAGAAAGCTACTGATTCATCATGGCGACCACAATCCGAGCCTGGGCTGCACTCTGGACGATGTGGTGCATGTCGACCTGAGCGAAGGCGTTCGTGAGGTTTGCGCGGCTCACCTTGAGCAACCGACCCACCTGTTGCCGCTTCATGTGTCGGATCTGGGAGTCAAAGCCTTCCCCGCCTTGCAGGGCCAAGCTTTTTCGGTCGTGACATCGGGCCATCCAGCGAAGTTCTCTCGTGGCGGGCCTCTCGCTCTGCAAACCCTCGTGCAGGCGACTTTGTCAACGGTGCACGGTGCTCATCATCACATCGGGCCGATGGACGAGGCCTGGGTCAGCGAGATTCGCGCCCACCTGCGCGCTCACGGGATTGACTCAGCCCGCTTCGTCCACCACGGATTGGTGCCATCGCTGTGGACCACGCTGAAGGGGCTGGACGCAGCGGTCTATATCGGGTCGGCTCCAATAGGTGGCGGTCGGGCCGCGATTGAGGCGCAGGGCTGCGGTTATCCGGTGGCCTACTTCGGAAGCGGCGACACGGACGGGCCGGTTGGCAATGAGCGTCTCTACGCGAACCAAGAACTCAAGTGGTCGACTGCATCAGAACTCGCGCAACTGCTCGGCTCGGTCGGCGCGGTACACGGTGCAATGAGCGCGCGGGCCCGCCAGCTCTACCTCGACCAACACTCACGAGCACCATTCCAGAGTGCGATCAATCGACTGTTGGAACTGTGATCGACGTATCAAAGCCCTTCGCGATGCCGACAGTGCACTCCTCACAGCAAGTTTGCGCATCCTGCTCTCTGTAAACCATTACGCGGACCTGGACGGACCAGACACTTTCATGACCGCAAGGCAGATCGACGTGCCGTCTTCGTCAGAAGGACTCAGGATCGAATCGCCAAGTCAAGTTCATAGCATTCGTAAGCAACACCCCCCCCACCGAACTCCGACTTGAATCGATACAGACTCTCGATGAGTACGCGGCCGTGCTCTTCGTTGCTGGTACCAAAATCAAAGTACCGGGCGCCTTCGGTGCGCGAACGCTGAATCAAAGCGTTGAACAGGCCGTCGAGTGCCGACTGTGCCTGACCTGCTTCGCTGGAGGCGATGTACTGCAGATGACGCACGGCTCCGACCACAAAGACCACGCAACCGGCAACCACATCAGCGCCGTCCATCGCGACTTCAAAATTGATGTTCTCGGGAAACCGCTGCGCGAGATCCAGGATCTGATCGACAGTGTGAGTCGGGCTGCTTCCGTACTTGTCCAGAAGATTCTGTTCAAGCACCAACCATAAGGCCGGTGCGTACTTGATGCCTGAATCGTAGTGAAGGCCCGCCTTGTTCGCCTTGGCCAGGCCGCGACGCCGCCGCTCGTTCAGTCCCGGTGAATGGGCGAGGTCGATACAACTCGCCAGGTTGCAGCGTGTGCGCTGCGCACCCGCTCGAAACAGCGCATAGAGGTCGTCCTGCGCCGGCAAGCGGTGGTAGATGTGCGGCAAAGGCTTGTAGCGAAGGCGCTCGAACCCCAGGTTTGAGTAATGTTCGATAACGAGTTGAAGCGCCTCGATCGCCCGCTCGCCGCGCAACGCGCCATCGTGAACAAAGCCACCGTAGGTGAGACCCGGATGGGACTCAACCAGCCGCGGATCGCTTGGCGACAGTGCCGCGGGCAGCACACCCAGCCAGCGATCACCATCGACCAGCACCAGAGAGCGATCGATGAAGCGATCGCCATGGTGAGCCAAAAATCGCCGATGATGCAAAAAGCTCGCCGCAACAGACTGCTTACACAGACGGTCCCAGCGCTCCTCATCCTCGGCTGTATACGGTCTGACGCGCATGCGCGATCCTAAGGCAGTGCTCAGCCGGCGCGCTCGGCCAGCTTCTGAGTGATCGCCGATTCGAGCAAGTCATGCACGCTGACCCCGCTTGTCTTGGCATGGTTGTAAAGTTTTTCTCGCAGCGCCGGCGAGATGCCTTCGACCCGTCCGGCATGCCGGGTGCGCATCGTGCCGCCCTTATAGCCGATGTGTCGCACATCAGGATTGATGCGCGGGCCTTCGATGCGCTTGTCGTAGTCGATGAGATAGAAGCAGTTGCCCAGTACCCAGCTCAGGTTGACGTTGACCGCTGAAAACGGCAGCTGACTGATCAGGCTGTCGGCATCCCACAGTGGATTATTGGCAATCACCATGCGGGCGTAATCGGTACCCTTCAGCCAGGGCGCCACACCCTCATCACCAAACACCACACGGCCCCCTTCTTTGACGACACGGGTCATCTCGGCAATGCCACCTTTCGGGTCGTCGAACAGGTTAATGCCACCGAAGTGAAAGGCAGCGTCGAAGGTGCCGTCGGCAAATGGCAACTCAACGGCATCGGCGACCGACAGGCTCACTGCTCCGCGCTGGAGTACCCCGCGTTCATCGAGCAAGCTTGCAGCTTGCGACACCATCGCTGGCGACAAGTCTGAAGCGAACACCTGCACGTCAGCACCAAACGCCTCGACGACAGGCACGATGTCGTCGCCCAGCCCACAGCCGGTTATCAGTAGACGATCGCCCTCTTTGAGTTGAAGCTTCGACACCAGCGCTTGCCGGAAGTGCGACTCGTCCTCACCGAAAGTCGCGTACAGCCAGATCAGGAAATTGCGATAGACCTCGGTCGCATGCTGAGTGTCGTACATGCCCTCAGCGTGAGCCTCGGCTGCCGAACCAAAACCGGTGAAGACAGGAATTGTTAGGCCATGCACGGTGATCAACGGATAGCGACCGCCGTCCGCAGCCACCCAGCCACCTTCGCCTTCGCGCAGCGCAAGTTTGCCGCGAGGGTCCCGATACACCTGTGAGGCCTGCAGAAATGACTTCTTCATTGTGCTTCCTTCGCAGGAGATGGCGCGCGGAGTCGGCGCCAATCGGCGACGCTGCGGCAGGGCGCCCAGCGAAATCCCAAGTAGCGGCTGAGAAATTCATCCTGCGCGTGCTTCGGGTCGACCAGGCTCGCGATGTCGAGCTGCTGCGCCAAGAAAGGGCGGCCGATCAGGTGATTAACCGCACGGCGTTGACCACTGCTCAGGTTGCGGCCCGCGCGATGAAACAGCATGGCATCGAGAACCAGGAAGCTGCCTGCCGGCACTTCCAACGGGACCTCGAAACGTCGCACATAGGCCTCGGAAGGGAAGCCCACTTGCAGGTGCGAGGCCGGCAGCACATGGGTGGCACCGTTACGCACCGTAAAGTCATCCAGTGCAAGCAGCGCGTTGAGCGCGATCGGTTCACTGCTGGTCCAGTGCTGGAAGCTCAGGTCACGATGCCAATGCGTCTGGTAATGCTCGGCGCCAGGACGGTTGAACAGGCCGTTCTGCTGCAGCAACACGACGTTGTCGCCGAGCACGCGATGCAAGACCGAGCGTAGCGGCGAGGCGGCAGCAACTCCGATGAAACGCTCGTCGTAAGCTAGCGGGCAGCGGGCGACATCGAGGTCGTTGCAGCGCCGCAGCACATCGAGGCCGACCTCATCGATCTGCGTTTGGTAGATTCGCTCCATTGACTCACGCAGAGTGTGCAGCACGCTGGCAGACAAGCCACTGTCGACCACCGTGTAGCCCAGGCAGCGCAACTCCTCGACCTGCGTGTCCAGCCGACAATCAACGCCTGTCTGTTGCCGAACGCCATGGGTCTCAATTTGGGGCAGTTCCAGATCACAATCATTCACGGTCAATCTCCCAACCACTCGGCCACGCCAAAGCCGCTGCGGCCATGTCCGTTGCCGTTGTAGAACATAAACCGCCGACCGTCATGATCGATCACACACGGATAGCAGACCATCTCGCTGTCCCAGCCGATGCTTGAGGTTTCGACCAATGGCACATCGGGCCCGGAGCGGACCCAATCCAGACCATCGGCCGATACAGCATGGCCCAATCGATACGGATGGCGGGCAGAGCGGATCGAGAACCACATCTCATAGCCACCGTCACCACGGACAACCCAGGGACGACCCACCGCGTACTCATCGCCTCGGGGCTGCAGGCAGGCCTGCGGATGAGTCACCCAGTGAAAGCCGTCGTTGCTGGTCGCGGTATGGATCTGAACTTGGTAGCGAGGCGCACCGTCCACCAGTTGCCATCGCTCGCAATGCACGTACCACATGCGCAAGCCTGCGCCGTCAGCCAGCACGAAGGGAGCGGCTCGCATGTAGGGCTCGCTCTCGATACGGTCAAGAACGGGCGTGCGGCGCAGTTTGCGCAGCGCATCACCCTCCGCTGCCGCCACACCGGTGAAGATAAGGTATGGCGCATGCTGGCTGCGCTGCCAGCCCTGGTAGTAGTAGAGCTGCCGCCCTGCAAAGGGCACCATGCTGAAGACGTTGGCGCCACAGTCGTCGAAGTCACCCATCTCGCCGAGTTCGAGAACTGGCTCATTGCCGTATCGCACAATGCGCTGCGGCGCGGTGCCGGCCAGATCGACCCATCCGGTGCGCCCTTGCTGCAAATCGTCCAGCGCAGTGAAATGAACGCGGATGTCGCCGCTGGACAGCACGTGGGCTGTGGGGAACGCGGCATAGGCCCGCGCCCATGGCTGGTCGCCAGCAGGTGCAAAGACCCGGCCAAGCTTGTGCCAACTCATGTCGCCACCTTGAAACTGTGCATCACTCAGCGTTCCGGAGCTTAAAAAAGCGAGGCGCCGAGATCTTCGACTCTTCGGTCGGCGGGGGCTTGAACAGCGTGCCGTCAGCCGTGCCTTTCATGATCGCCAGGCCGGGAGCGACCCAGTTGTCGCGGCCAACGGTGACATTATTTGCGACGGAGGCGTTGACACCCAGGAAGCTGTTTTCGCCGACCCGGCAGAACCCGGAGATGACGACGTGCGAGGAAATGAAGCAGTTGGACTCGATCGTCGAGTGATGCCCAACATGGTTACCGCTCCACAGCACCACGTTATCACCCAGGGTAACGAAGGGCTGGACTGTGTTGTCCTCAAACACGAAGCAATGCTCGCCTAGCTTCACGTTAGGCCAGACGAAGGCTCTGCTGCTCACGTAACTGGCCGGCGCGAAGCCCATCGCTTTAGCCGCCTGGTACATCCGCGCGCGAAGCCGATTGAGCTGGGAGTAAACGATCGCTGCGTAGAAATCGGTGGTTTGCGGGTCGAAGCGAGAAGGCAGTTCCTCGAAGGGTACGACCGGCAACCCAAACAGCGTGTCACGCTTCAAGTAGGCGGACTCGACGCTGAATGCCACCACTTCATAGGGCGAGTCGTGGGTGAAGTACTCGTACGCCACCTCGGCGAACGCGCTGTCACCAATAATGACGAGTTGACGGGTCTTGGCGAGTGTCATGGCAGGCTCTAGGGACGGATAATCAGGATGTCTTCCCGCCGGTTGGCCATTGGCAGCGCTGGGTTCTGAGGAACGACATATGCGTCGAATCCTGCTGCCCTCGACCGCTGCAGCAGTGCCATCACCACAGCGTCGTCAATCTGATCGTGTTCGATCTGATTGAAGCTGACCTCTGGGCTGTCGTTCGTATTCATGAATTCTTGGTGAAACCGGACGCCAGTTTCACTGGCAAAAAAGCGCTTGCGCTTGCTGGTGTTTGGAATGTCACCAATCAGGAATTGACCTCCTGGGGCTAACAGCGACAGCGACACATCCAGGAAGCGAAAAAAAGCAGCATCAACCAAAATGTAATGCAGCACGCTGTAGCAAAGCATCGCGTCGACTCGCCCCTGAAGCGACGTCAACGCTTGAGCACAATTCGGATACATCGCTGCGATCTTGCTTAAACCAGGGCCATCCGGGAGCAACGCCAGCATTTCCGGGCTGTCGATCAAAGTCAGCGCGTGCCCCATGCGCTTGCAAAGATCGATCAGCGCGAGCGGGACATCAGAGCAACCTGGCCCGATGTCAATGACCGTAGCATTGGCTTGGTCGAGGTTCGTCAGCTTTTTCCGGATGTCCTCGAAAATCGCCGCCTCATGACCCTGGCGATAATCGTTGGGAAAGCCGATGCGCTCGTAGACCGACAACCCCTCCTGAAGGGCAAGGCTGCGGAAGTCCTCATAGCCGATCGCGGCGGCTCGGTTTGTTGCGGTCACAGTGATGGGTTCCCGCGGCTTGAATTGGCCCGACTCAAATCGGGGCATGTCTGTCCAGACTTCTCAGCACCCCGTGCACATCGATCAAAGCCACGTCGGGCGGTGACGCGTGGACAACTCCCTACGCCAGCAGGGCTGAAGCCCGATGTGTCGATGAAGGCGTCGCGGTGTTTGACCATGAGTGAGATTTGACCGGACGCAGCAGATTTCAAACGCTCGAATACCCGCCGAAAAGGCCGCCAATTTTTTGCAGAGTTGCATGTTGCCGAGCTTGCGCGCCGGATGAGACTGCCTTGCCATTAACCGGCAAAACCGGACGAACAATTGACGGGCTTTCGCCTCTCAAATCCCACGATCGTCTTCAGCAGCAAGCTCTATTCTGAGCTTCACCCCTTGAAAACGCGACCGGGCAACCATGTACACCGTCAACGACTGCAAGTTGATTGAACTTCCCAAGGTCCATGACCCTCGCGGAAACCTCAGTTTCGTCGAAAGCGACAGTCATCTGCCATTCCCCATAAGGCGGATGTTCTATCTCTATGACGTCCCTGGAGGGGAAAGCAGAGCAGGGCATGCATTGGACAGCTGCCATCAGTTCATCATTGCCATGTCGGGCAGTTTCGACGTGGTCATCAAGGATGGCTATTCAGAGCGGCGTTTCCACCTCAACCGTTCCTACTATGGTTTGCACCTGCCGCCGTTGATCTGGCGCGAGCTGGAAAACTTTTCGTCAGGCTCTGTCTGTGTGGTGCTGGCCTCAGAAAAATATGACGCCGACGGCTACTACCGTGATTACAAATCCTTCCTCACAGCAAGCATCGCCAGCGATCAGGCCTGAGCGTCCATGATTCCTTTCTTGGACCTCAAGGGCATCAACCTGCGTCACAGGGCAGACCTGCACGCGGCATTGGACCGGGTCCTGAACTCAGGCTGGCTGATTCTCGGTAAGGAGACCGAGGCCTTCGAGGCAGAGTTCGCAGCGTGGTGCGGCACCAAACACTGCATCGGCGTGGGCAACGGCCTGGAGGCTTTGCAGCTGGTTCTGCAGGCCTGGGGGATCGGCCCAGGCGACGAAGTCCTGGTGCCATCGAACACCTATATCGCCACATGGCTGGCCGTCACACAGTGCGGCGCGACACCTGTGCCGGTAGAACCCGACCCCGCCACTTGCAACATCGATCCCACTCGCCTGTCTGCTGCCATCACCGCGCGGACCAAGGCCATCATCGCGGTGCACCTCTACGGACAGACAGCCGACATGGATGGCGTGATGGCGGTAGCGCGCACGCACGGTCTGAAGGTCTTGGAAGATGCCGCCCAGGCCCACGGCGCGCTTTATCGAGGCCGACGCGCAGGCGCCTTGGCCGATGCCGCAGGCTTCAGCTTCTACCCCGGCAAGAACCTGGGCGCCTTGGGCGATGGCGGTGCAGTGACCACCGCCGACGCCGAACTGGCTGAGCGGCTGCGCATGCTGCGCAACTATGGCTCACGCCTGAAGTACCACAACGAAATCGTCGGCTGGAACTCACGCCTTGACGAGCTTCAAGCCGCCTTCCTTCGCGCCAAGCTACCCACGCTTGATGCCGATAACGCGTCGCGCGCTGCCCTCGCCTCCCGGTACCAGGCTGGGCTGGCCAACTGTCCCGGGGTAGTACTGCCGGTAGTGGCCCCGAACTGCGAGCCAGTGTGGCACCTCTACGTCGTGCGGCACGCCGAGCGTGACCGGCTGGCCGGGCATTTGAAGGCCCGAGGAATCGACACGCTGGTCCATTACCCCATTGCGCCGCATCTCCAACCCGCCTACGCCGCACTCGGCATGCGAGAGGGATCTCTGCCGATCTCCGAAATGCTTCACCGCCAAGTGTTGAGCCTGCCCCTTTGGCCTGGCATGACAGTTGAAGAGGTGGATGCCGTCGTCGAAGGCATCAGATCCTTCCGATAGTTTTCGGTGTCAGATCGCCGCTGACGATCTGGTTCTCCTGCCCGGCGCCTGATCAGATTCAACCGCCCGCGACCGCGCTCACGACATCGCATCAATCAGCCACAGCACCGCCACCCCAGCCGCCATGCCCGGGAAAGCGCTTTTCGCCAGACGCGACACAAGCAAAGCCGCCAGCGCCGCCGGCAGTCGGGCATCCACCCAGACCGACGCGAGGCTTGCGCCGGGCGCAATCAGCGCCTCGGCCATCGATGGCGTGACCAGCGCAACCAGGGCGGCAAGCGGCGCATGGCGCAGTGCGCGCTCGACCGCACCCCGCGGCTGCCAGCGCATCGGCACGACCAGAAACGCATTGCGCGTGAGAAACACCATCACCACCAGCCCGGCGATTGCACCCCAGACCTGCGCATCTGACAGCCTCATGATGCCGGCCCCGCCAGGCGCTGAGGCGGGCGGGTCATCAGCATGGCCACCGCCACCCCAACCGCAATTGCGGCAAACATCCCGCCGCGCCAGGGCCAATCGCGGCCAATGACCGCCACCACCGCCGCAGGCACCGCAATGCTCCACGCCAGGCGAGTCGACATCATCGGTCCGATGATCGCCACCACCGCGAGCAGGCCGACGAAGGCCAAGCGCGGCGAATCGGGGATCAGACCGGCCACACCAACGCCCACCGCGGTGCCGAGCGTCCAGCCGAAATAGACCAGGCCGTTGGCCCCCATGAAGCGTGCCGCACGATCACGCTCGGAGATCGATGCCGTAGCCTTTTGCTGCCCCGACAAATAAGCCGCGAGGCCGGTGTCGGTCGTCATCCAACCGATCAGCAGCCGCTGCGCCATCGGGCGCCCACGAAACTCGTTGGCCACCACCGCGCTGTAGACCACGAAGCGCAGATTGGCCAGCAGCGCGGTCAGCCAGATCGCCGGCAATGCGGCGCCCTGCGCAATCAGTGGCAGGGCTGCGACCTGCGCAGTGCCGGAAAACACCAGCATCACCATGCCGAGTGCCTGCATCGACGACAGCCCACCTTTGACCAGCGCCATGCCGATGGCAGCGCCCCAACAGAAGGTGCCGAAGACCGTGCCGCCGATCAGGCGAGCGCCGTCGATGAATGCGGCGCGTTCGGACGGAATCACGACTGGCTCAGCCGGTGCGACCGAA
>Ga0114972_10000879_pt1 | contig 22664 bp, 16 predicted proteins | sample M_140807_EF_Meta_FD_87354 | JGI IMG/M metagenome (GOLD analysis project Ga0114972, IMG submission 87354) | Freshwater microbial communities from Lake Montjoie, Canada to study carbon cycling - M_140807_EF_MetaG | ecosystem: Environmental > Aquatic > Freshwater > Lake | place: Lake Montjoie...
CGGCCCGGGGGTTTACGTTGGTCGAGTTGCTGGTGGTGATCGCTATCATCGGCACGCTCGTCGGCCTCCTCCTCCCGGCGGTGCAGTCCGCCCGTGAGGCGTCGCGCCGGGTCAAATGCAGCAACCAACTCAAGCAGCTCGGACTCGCGGTGCAAAACCACCACGACACCCGGCAGTTTCTCCCTACCGGCGGCTGGTGGTGGGGAGCGTGGTCGTTCAACAACGGCATGCCCGCCACCGGCGTCAAGCAGTACGCCGGCTGGGGCTACCAGATCCTCCCCTATCTCGAGAACGAGGCCCTTTGGCTCGGCAACGGCGCCAAGGATGTCGACGGTAACGGCGCGATCGCCGATTGGGAGCGCTTCTACAAGGCCCGTGGCACGCCGGTGGCGCAGTATTTCTGCCCCAGCCGTCGTTCCTCCTCCGATGGCGTGAAGTCGTCGGGCGAATGGTATGGCGCTCCGTTCCCCGGCGGCCGGGCTCCCTACGCCCAGACCGATTACGCCGGCAACAGCCTCGACACGGGCGACAATTGGCTCGGTGGCGAGGGGGCTCCGTGGCACAACGAAGGGGACGGCCCGATCTTCCGGGTCGACGGCGATCAGCAAAACATCGACCTCCGCAAGGTGGCGACGTTTGCCAGCATCCGGGACGGCACGACGAACGTGATCCTCCTCGGTGAGAAGGCCCTCGACAACGACAACTGCAAGGGGAACATGTGCGGCGACGACAACGAGGGCTACACCGCCGGCTGGGATCACGACACGATGCGGCACACTGGCTTCGTGCCGCAGACCGACGGCGACCGCTCGGGGACCTGGCATGGCGACGGCCGCTTCGGCTCTGCCCATCCGACGGTCGTCAACGTCGTGCTCTGTGACGGCTCGGTGCGGGGCATCACCTACAACATCAACGAGACGATCTGGCGGCGGATGGGCCACCGCGACGACGGAAAGATGGTGGAATACTGATGACGATGTTCTCGACGACCGCGACGTTTTCGCGGCGGACAGCCCTTGTGCCACTCTGTCTGTTGCTCGCTGGCGCCACCGCCCTCACCGGCTGTGGTCGGACGAGCTACAAGACCGAGCCGGAGTTCAAGATCAGCGGGAAGATCCTCCGGGGGGGCAATCCGCTCCCCCTCGACCCGGTGATGGCTGCTGCCAAGGCCGCGAGCGTCAACATCAAGTTCGTTCGCACCGACGGCAGCGGTGGGGCTGACTTCTCCGAATCGGCCTTTGCCGACGAGTCAGGGGCCTTCACCATCAAGCTGCCGAAGGGGAAGTACCGGGTGTCGGTCGCTCACATGAACGGCCGGCAACCGGGCGACAATCTCCAGGGCAAGTTCGGTGACCGGAAGTCGAAGATCGAGAAGGAGATTTCCGGCGAGATGCCCGAGCTCGTCATCGAGCTCGACGACTACAAGTAACCGCCGCTGCCCGCGGCACGGTTCACGAGACCTGACGGCCCGGTCGGCAAGCGCCGACCGGGCCGTTCTCGTTTATTCCTCGTCCTCGGTCTCGTCTTCCTCGGAGGCGAACACGAAGGCCGCCCGTCGCGGGGCCGGCATCGGGGAATTGGGGCCGCGGACGCTCCGCCAGACGATCTCATTGAGAAGGAGATCGTCGGCGGCATCCTCAACGGAGAAATCCATGACGAGCGACGCTTCGGCGCCCCAGGCCGTCGCCACGTTGTGCTCGTCGAGCGCGACTTCCGCCGGACGGCAGCGGTAGGGCTCGAGGATCGGGGCCTTCGCGAAGCTGTCGACCATCGGCAGGGCCGCCGCGTCGAATTGCGACATCGGGTCGAGCCCGAGGATGAGCTCCATCGTGCGGAGCATCGAGCTGGTCGAGTAGAGGCTCGAATCGACCGCGCCATGCTTTGTCCACGGGCTGATCACGAAGGCGATCGTGCGGTGGGCATCGACGTGGTCGGGGCCGTTCTGGGCATCGTCCTCGACGACGAAGATCGCGGTTGTCGGCCAGAACTTCGACCGGCTCACCCCCTCGACGATCTGCCCGAAGGCGAGATCGTTCTCGGCCATGAAGGCCGTCGGCGTCAGCTTGCCGGGGCTCGTGCCGCTGGTGTGATCGTTGGGGAGGCGGACGATCTGGAGCCGCGGCATCGCCCCTTCCTGTTCAAACCGGGCGAGCTCGGCGAGAAAGCGATCGGCCCGCTTCAGGTCGGAGTAGTCCTGGTCGAAGCTCCGGTAGAGCGGATCGAAGCGCCCCTCGAGGGCCTTGACCTTTGGCGTGCAGGGATCTTCGGGCGTCTTGCCGTTGGCGACCCACTCGCCGTAGCTGCGGAAGCTCACCCCCGCGGCGATCGCCCGGTCCCACAGATAGCCGCCGGCGGGGCGGGCGGCAGCGTCGAAGCTCCCCTCGGCAGGATAGGGAAACTTCTTCCGGCGGTTGTGGCCGTAGGAGAGGGGCCATTGGCGCTCGACGAAGTCGGTGGCGTAGGCCCCCATGCTCCACTCGTGACCGTCGGCGCTGACCTCACTCTCGACGTAGAAGTTGTCGAGGAGAACGAACTGCCGGGCGAGGGCGTGATGGTTCGGCGTCACCCGTTCCGGGAACAGGCAGAGCGTCGGGTCGCCGTGCCCCTCCGGCATGTCGCCGAGGACCTGATCGTAGGTCCGGTTCTCCTTGACGATGTAGATCACGTGCTCAATCGGGCTGGTGGCACCGGGGAGGAGCGGGATCGGATGACCGTTGAGCTCGTCCGCCGAAAACAGGCCGTCGGCGGCAGGAGGCTGGCAGGCGAAGGCCCGTTCCGTCCAGATCGCCAGCTGCGCCGTCAGCGCCTCGCCCTCCTCGGGGAGCTCGATGAACGACATTGTCCCGTCGAACAGGCCGCCGATGTAGTCGGGGGTGGGGGCGTCGGGATTGAATCCCGGCCGGGGGCCGTTGCGGTTGGAGTCGGAGATCATCCCCTTGCCGTTGGCGACGAGGAGCCGGCGGCCGTCGGCGGTGAGGCGGATGCAGGTCGGATACCAGCCGACGGGGATGAAGCCGAGGCTGCGGGCGGCCCCCGGAGTCTCGACCTCCCACACCGTCACGGCATTGATGTTGGCGTTGGAGACGAAGAGCCGCTCGCCGTCGGCGGAGATTGCCAGCGAGTTCGGCGTGTTGCCAGGGGGGGCGTCGGGGGTGAGCGTGGCGACGAGGGTCTCACTCACTTTCCCCGCGTTGAGGTCGATCACCGACACGCTATTGCGGTTGGCATTGGCGACGAAGAGCCGCTTCCCGTCGGGCGACATCACCATCTCGTTGGGGTGTTCCTCGACCTCGATCCGGCCGACGACGCGCCATTGCGTGGTGTCGATCACCGCCACGGCCGCCTGCGCCCAGAGGGAGACATAGAGCCGCTCCCGCGCTTCGTCGAGGAGGCAGGTCCAGGGGTGGGGAGCATCGGCGACGACCCGTTCGAGGAGCACGTCGGCGCGCTTCGTGATCGACGGGTCGTCGGTCGTCGGCGCGGGCACCGGCGCTGGCAGCGGGGCCTCGGCGCCGAGGAGGAGCTCATCGATGACCGGAACTCCATCGGCCGCGGCCAGTCGCACGCGCGAGACCGAATGCCCCCACAGATTGGCGGCGTAGAGGGTGGTGGCGGTCGAGTTGACGGCGATCCCAGCGGGGATGCCGCGCAGTTTCTCATCGCGGAGCGGCACCGCTTCGAGGGGCACAAGCGCCCCCGACTCGAACCGGAAGGGGAGGATTGTTTCGGCCGCGCCGCCCGACGCCCAGAGCCGATTCCCCGTGCCGTCGAAGGCGAGCCCCTGGAAGGCCTCCTCGACGCGGGTCCGTGACAGCACCCTCCGCGTCTCCAGATCGATCACGGCCAGCTCGTGGGGACCGAAGCCGCAGTGGAGGACGACGGCGTGGCGGCCATCGGGATGGATCGCCACGTTGACCGGGAAATCCCCCACCTCGACCTGCTTGCCCGCCGGTCGCAGCGACCATTGGTTGGGGAGGACGACCGAGCCATCGGGCTGTGGCCCGGGGGTGCGTCGGATCGGTTCCTCGGCCAACGCCCGGAAAACGAACGCCGGGGCCAGGAGTGTGGCTGCGACGAGGAGGGGGAGAACGCGGGGGACGGAGACCGTCGGCAGTCGCATGGTAAACCTCGCGCGGGTGGATAGGGAGCCGACGTTGTACCCCCTCCACCCGGCCGCGGCGACCGTTCCACGCTCAATTCTCATCAAACGATCCCCACCGGTCCCTGCCGGCCGGCGCGGTGATCGTCAGCGGGCGTTGGCGGCGCCGTCATCGACGAGGCTCCGCCCCTCACCGGAGAGCGGCTCGAGCGTGGCCCGGAGGATTCGGTAGCGGCAGTCGTAGGCGCCGAGGAACAGGGCTTCCTGCCGCGGCGTCTGCCAGTAATCGGAGAGCGACAGCCGCTCCGGCTTTCCCTGCCAATCGATCCACGGCCGTCCATCGACGGTCACCGTCACTCCACTGGTCTCGACGGTGGCGACGATCTCCGCCGGAAGGTTTTTCCGGAAGACATCCCCCTCGATCCGTGTCGGGTTGTCGGCGACGTTGCGGCCGTCGACGTTCTCCAGGGCGCTGACGCGCCCGCCGGCAGCACCGAAACCGAGCAGGGCGAGGAAGCGGTGTTCCCCCGATCGCAGGCCGATCGTCAGCCCGTTGGGCTCGTCGAGTGGTTCGACGATGAGGGTCAGTCGGTAGGCCTCCGGCGGCGCGTAGGGCAGCTCGATCCGCGCCCCGAGGGCCTTCGGAGCGCGGAGCTCGCGGCGGCCGTCGACCTCGTGGTCGGTCCACTCCCCCGCCACGCCATCGCGGCGCGGATCGACCAGCGCCAGGAGATCGACGGTGGTGGTCGCCGCGCCGCGCGCGGTTGCCGGGAGCCGATCGCTAGGATCGACGTCGACTGGGAGAGGGGGAGCATCGGGGGCGATTCGAACCTGGAAGTAGCCCCAGGCGGTGGCGGCGGAAGGCCCATCGACAGCCGCGAGTTTTGCGTCGTCGCCAGCTTCCGTGTCGATCTTCGGCGACGGCCCGGTGACGCGCCAGCCGACGCCGCAGGGGCGGTCAAAGCGCCCCAGGGAGACCAGTCCCTTGTGGAGCGCCTCGGCCTCGAGCGGCACGCTCGTCCACGGGCCGCGGAGGCTCGTCTGCACCTCCACGCGCAGTCCCGGAGGGATGAGCTCCAGGGGGAAAAGTCGCAGAGCCACCGGCTGGCCCGGCCGAGGCACTGCCGGCTCGGGGGTGGCGGTGAAGGTGTCGAAGACCGGATCGGCCCGCGGTGCGTTCGCGGCGGCTTCGTCGGCAAGTCCCAATTTCTTCTTCTGCCCGGCCTCGACCCACGATTGGGCCAGGGCGCTGCGGTACTGCCCCTCGCTCATCACCGAGCCATCGGCGGGCTCGGGATGGGGGAGGCCGATGGCATGGCCGATCCCCTCGTGATAGACGACGCAGTCGCTCCCCCGGCAGGGCACGCGCCAGCCGTCGCCGCTGACGAGCCCCCAGCCACGCCCCCGATCGGCGAGGTAGACCGCGCGTGAGCCCCCGGCGGAAGCGCCCGGGACGTGTAGCCCTCCTTCGGCGAGGGCGCCGTCGAACTTCCAGCCATTCCCGTCGGGCGACTGGCGGGAGAAGTCATCGAGCGGCCGCCAGTTGATGTCGCTCAAGACGAGGAGAACGGGGAAGGCACCGTCCGCATCACGCCCGACGTCGAGTGTCCGGTCGACCTCGGTGAGGGTCCGGAAGAATGTCGCGTCGCCGTCGCCAGCGCGGAGCGCGGCGGTCGATACGGCGGAGCGGAAGGGCTCCGGGTGGATCGTGGTCACGAGCCGCGATCGGCCCGCGAGCTCGCGGTGGTGGAAGCGGCGCACGCGCTGGCAGAGCCACTCGACGCGCTCCCGCCAGTCAGGAAGCGGTTGCCGGTCGGAGGGAACGAAGTAGACGACCGTGGCACGGATCGTGTCGATCGAGTGGCGGCCATCCCAGGTGGTGAGGCCGGGTGTCTCCTCTCCACCGGCGAGCCGGCCATGGGAAATGGCCACGAGCAAGAGTGAGACGACGGCGATTCTGGCCACGGGGTGGCAGGAGCGTCGACCGGTGGTGGGCATGGCGTTGATCTCTCGTTGACAGGAAGCTCTCGCTGCGCGCGAAGCAGAAGAAAAGTATAGCGCCGCGGCCGGGGAATCGGTCCGCGCGGGACGGCGTGGCGTCAGCCACCGCGGAAGCTCGCCTCGACGTGTTCCCGCTCCCGGTCGATCTGCTCGGGGCTCGCGCCGAGGCTCTCGAAAATCCGCACGGTGAGCGCCAGGGCCATCGCGAGCACCGCGAGCGTGAACAGCTCGCGCGAGCCGGTGTCGGAGACCGTTCCCAGGATCCAGGGGATGACCTTGCCGCCATCCCGCTGGCCAGGTTGGCATCGGCCTCGAAGCCGGGGGTGTGCGGCCCGGGGCGGGAATCGACCGCGCCAACAAAACCGCGCCCCGGCCCCCGGCAATCCCGCCCGGTCTTTTCCCCCCGGCGGCTGCGGCGCGGGTCGGCGGGATGACTCGTGATATAGAAAAAAACGTTTATATGAATCGCGAGGAACTGATTGGTGAATGCGAGATGGCAGGCTACGAATGAATCACGGCGCGCTGGGGAGGCCGTGGCCGGCCATCGTCGGGGGACAGGAAACTGACTCCACCGATGCGCCGGCCACCGGCGGCGTCATTCCGGTCCGTGGTGGCCCGGAGGTTCGGTGGCAGAGGGGGATGTGTCGCCCGGCTCCCCCGGTATCCCGCAGAGGAGGGTGAGACGATGACAACGGCCCGGAGAGCCTTTACGCTCGTTGAACTACTCGTGGTGATCGCGATCATCGGAACGCTCGTCGGCCTGCTCCTGCCGGCGGTCCAGTCGGCACGGGAGTCGGCGCGCCGCAGCCGATGCGGCAACAACCTCAAGCAGATCGGCTTGGCGCTGCTCAATCATGCGTCGGCCAAGGACGATGTCCTGCCCTTCAACAAAGACCAGGCGATCTGCGGACAGACCGGTGCGAACACGGGGCGCGGACAATTCAACCTCTCCAACGACGGCGCCTGGTCGTGGGTGGTGATGGCGATGCCGTATCTGGAGGAGCAGGCGCTCTACAATCAGTTCAATTTCGCGCTCAACAGCTACGACACGAGCACGAGCCCGGTCAACAACGCGTCACTCGCAGCCAGGCCGCTGAAAAATCTCCTCTGCCCGTCGAACACGGCCATGGAGCCGGTCCGCACCGGCCAGGCAGCGAGTTACTTCAATTGGAACAGCTACAGGTTCGGTGCGGCCGACTACACCGGCAGCCTGGGGCACGTGTGGGCCGGCTGGCACGACTGCGGGGCGATCCCCACCTTCACCGACCCGGAAGGGAAGGGGCGTTTCAACAAGGGGGGAGGGGGCACACCTTGGGTGAACGGGGAGTGCATGAACGAACAGGCCAACTACAACGGCGTTTTCAAGCAGGTCGGGCCGCGGAAGCTCTCCGACATCGTCGATGGCACGTCGAGGACGGTCGCCGTGTTCGAGAACATGCATTGGCGCGGTGGCAACGGCGCGTCGTTTGACTACAACTCCCTGCCCGATGCGGCGTGGGTCAATCCCAACGCGGTGGTCGACAGTCTCCTCAAGCCGCTCAACAACACCAATCCCGCCTGGCAGCAGGGGGCGGGTGACCAGCGATGCCGGGGGTGGAGCAGCAACCATCCCAACGGCGGCCATGCGCTCCGTGCCGACGGCAGTGTCGGCTATTTCAACGAGAACATGGATCACTGGATCCGCTACTGCATCTCGACGGCCCGTGGCCGCGAGTCGCAAAACGAATGACGAGCGTCAGCGTCACTCGTCGATGGGCACCTGCCGGACCGTCATTTCCCGGAGCAGCCCCCGGTTTTCCGGCCCGAGCGACGTGTCGGCGGCACGCAGATCACTCTCGGCCCGCCAGAACTCCTGGCGGGCCGAGATCTCGAAGATCTCGGCATCGAACTTCGCCTGTTCACGGAGCGTGACGCGGAGGACGTCGCTGCGACCGAGCCGCAGTTGTTCTCGCTCGGCGCCGGCCACGAGGCGGGCGAGATCGAGTCGGGTGCGGGCCTGCTTGTGGAATTCGTACGCCCGCTCGAGCAGGGAGAAGGCGTCCTGGACCTCGGCCCGCACCTGGTCCTCGGCGAAGCTCAATTGCCGGTCGACCTGCATGAGCTGCGAATCGGCCGTCTGCAATCGGCCCCGGGCATCGCGACGCTGGGCCGGCAGTTGAAAGATCAGCGACGCCTGCAACACCTGCCGGTCGAGGCCGTCGGGACCGGAAAAGGCGCTTTTGCCGAAGCCGGCATCCTGGTTTCCGGTGAGTTGGCCATCGAGATTGGGGAGTGTTTGGTTGGCGGCGAGCCGCCGTTCGACGAGGAGCTTTTCCCGCTGCAGGGAAAGCCTCCGGAACTCGGGCCGTGAGCCGAGCGCTCGGGCAAGCGACTCCTGGTAGAGGAGGACGCCGGGCTGCACCGGCTCCGGCACCGGTCGCATCCGGCTGCGGCGGGCGAGGAGCGGGCGCCCGGAGGCGTCACGATGGTAGAGGGAGAGATCGATGGAGGCCTGCTGCATCGCCCGGTCGGCCTGAACGATGAGACCGTTGCGGAGGGCGATGTTCTGCTGGTTGTCGATCCGTTCGATGTTCGCCGTCGCGCCCCGCGCTACCTTCTGCTCCAGTTCGCCGTCGCGGCGGACGGCGAGGTCGAGCAATCGTTCACCGGCCCCGTATCGTTCCCCGCTCCCCTGCCATGCCCAGTAGGCCCGGGCAGCCGCCCGCATCCAGTCGAGGCGGCCGCGCTCGATGACCGGCTCGGCCAGCGCGACGTCGAGCTCGGCCTGGGCGCGGGCCGCGCGGGGACGGTCGATGTCGCGGTTCTTGGCGAACGGGACGGTGAGGCCACCCCGCCATTCACCGGCATTGGCCGTCTTCTGGGAGAGATTGTAGGTGGGGAAATCGCCATACCCGGTACGGAATCCCCCGAAGGCGCTGATCCCTCCGGTCATGAATTGCTGCGAGAGGCCGAAATCGGATCGGTAATTCTCGTAGGTTCCAGGGGCGAGCGCGTTGCCAGCCATGTTGACGTTGGTGTCGAAGGCCCCCATCGCGCTGGTCAGCTTGCCCGAGGCGATCCCCCGCTCCCGTTCCACCGCCTGAAGGAGCGGATAATGGATGAGGACGCTCTGGAGGACCTCCCGGAGCGTGAGCGGTTCGTCGCGATTGTCGAAGGAGAGGTCTGGCAGCTCGAGGGCCGCGGAGGGCTGTGGGGGGGCGATGGTGGCGGCCGCGATGGCCGCCGGCGGGGGAGGCGGGAGTGCCTCGATGCCTGGCTGCCCGGCAGCGGCAGGGGGTACCGCGATCGTGGCGGGCCGAGAGCGGAGCTCGTCCCGCGCGGGCGTGGTGGTGCCACGACGGTCGTCGCCGGCCGATCGGGGATCGGAGGCCTCCGCCGTGTCGACGAGGTCGAGGAACGATTGCGTGATCACCGTCGGCGGCAGGTCACCCCGATCGGGGGCGAGGGGGGTCGGCCGGCCGGCGGGGACGAACCGCCCCGGTTCCGTCGCTGCGCTCGAGGCGGCAATGAGGAAAGCGAGGGACGCGGCGGTGAGGATCGGCGTGAAGCTCGACACGCCCGCTTTCGGAATCATCCGACCTTCACCTTCGGTGGCTTGCTCTCTTTCCCCTCCGGGTTCTTGGAGGGGGGAGCGAGAACCGGCGGGAAGCCGTTGAGTCGCCGCCAGATCTCGTACCCGAGCGGCACCCGGTTGAGGAATACCCAGCCGATCGCCTGGTTGCCCTGGCGGAGCATCTGCTGATCGGGCCAGGTGTCGCCGGCGAGTTGGGCATCGGGCTCCACGAGGATTCGGAACTTCCCGGTGCTCCCACTGGCCGAATCGATCTGTCGAATCTTGCCGCCGAACGTGCCGACAGCGAGCTCCGGCCAGCCGGAGAACTGCACGGCCGGCCAGCCCTCGAACTGGAGTCGGACATGCGGGAAAGAGCCCGTCTGTTCCGCGTAGGCGAGGACCAGCGGCGCGTCGTTGCCGTCGATGAGGAGCTCTACGACCCGGTCGTTGGTGAGGGGGACGATCGTGCACAGCTCATCCCCTTCCTTGACGAACTGGCCGCCGCGGCTGACGTTGGAGGCCACCCTGTAGACGGTGCCGTCACATGGAGCGAGCACGATGCGGTCTTTAAAACGCTCGATGCGGGTGTCGATTTCCTGGAGATCGCGCTGGATCGTGAACAGGTTTTGTTCGCTCTTGCGGAGGTTGCCGCGGGCGACGGCGATCGCCGACAGTCCGGCCGCATCGGCCTGGACGAGGAGGGATTCCTGGGTGAGGAGGAACGCCTCGGCCCGCTCGATCTCCGCGTTGGCTTTCTCGGTGTCGGTGGCTGCCCGATCGGACCGCATCCGGGCTTCGTCACGGGAGATCCGACTCTCCAGCCCGCCGAACTGCGGGTTGGTGAACAGATCCTCGAACATCTGGAAGCGGTTGCGTTCGTACTCCTCGGCGAAGGTGGCGTTGGCCTCCACGTGTTGGGCGACCTCGATCGACTTCCGGGCGGCATCCCGGTTGGCTGTGGCGGCACGGATCGCCGCATCGCGAGCGGCCACCTGCGCTTCCGCAGCCGCCCGTTGCTCCTCCACCTCGCGCTCGGCGGCCGTGAGCCGGTCGGCAAGAAAGCTCCGCTGCTCCTCCAGTCTTGCCGCAAGCTGGTGATCGTTATCTTCGATATCGACGACCGGATCGTTTTTCTTGACCAGGCTTCCCTCGACGACGTGCCACTTGCTGATCTGCCCGGAGACCATCGCCTCGATGACCTGCATCCGATCGACCGGTGCAAAAGCCATGATGTCGCCCCGCCCCTGGACGGTCTGCTGCCAGGGAACGAAGGCGAGGAGGAATGGGGAAGCGAGGAAAATCACGATCGCTAGCGTGGCGAAGCGACGGACGCTCCGTGGCGTGGCCACGCTGGCGGGAAGGGGAGGCGCGGTGGGGGCGAGGCGGGATCCCATGATCACGATGCCTCCAGGGTCGAGTCGCATCGCCGGCGGACGTCGTCACGGGTACTGGCGACGACGAGGGTCCAGGGAGACGACGGGCCGAAAAGCGAGTCGGTCAGCGCGGCGTCCCCTTCGAGATCGAACCCATCGAGGAGGCGGTCGATGAGGAGGAGCCGGGGATGGCCGGCGATCGCCCGGGCGAGGGTGAGCCGGGCTGCCTCGATGGGATCGAGGGGGAAGCCATCGGCAGCCAAGGGTGTCGCCATACCGAGGGGCAGACGGGCGATCCGGGAACCGAGCCCCACCGTCTCGAGCGCCGCGCGGAGATCGGCGGCCGAAATCGCCGTCCTACCAGTGCGGAGATTCTCGGCCACGGTGCCGGCGAACGTCTCGGGGGCGCCGACGAGGGCCACCTGCTCGCGGGCGGCGGGCCTGTCGAGCGATCGCCCGTCGATGCCGTCGAGTTCGAACGTTCCCGCAGGGGGGGAGCGGAGGAGCGCCAGGGCCTCCAGCCAAGCCGTGCTGCCGGCGTTGGCGTTCATGGCCGCGTGGCCTCCGGCAGCCAACTCGACGCGCCGATGTGGCTCCTCGCCATTTCCGGCATCGATGGCCACCGTCATCGGGCCGAGGCTATCGGGGAGTTGTTCCCCGCCGTCGACCTCGGCTGGGAGTTGTTCGACGATCGCCAGCTTCGCGAGGCCGGCGTGGAGGTCGTAGAACACCTCGACATATTTCCCGATCTTTGACACCGCCGAGAGCACCAAGGTAACGATCAATTCCCCGGCCACGAGCTGGCCGAGGTTGAGCTGCCGTTGGATCACCAGCCATCCGCCCAGGCCGAGGAGGGCCGTGCTTGCCACGGCTTCGATCGCCAGGGCGAAGACGACCTGCCGCCAAACCACCGAGAAGTGGCGCCGTCGCGCCGTCAGGTAGGCGTCGATCCGCTCTTCGGCCCGATCTTCCGAGAACGTCAGGCCGCTCTGGCCGCGGAGCGAGCGGGGGCAGCGGGACAGATCCTCGAGCCAGGCCGCAAACTCGTACTTCGCCGCGCTCTCGGCGATGCTCGTGCGGACGCCGCTGGTGCCGAGTACGAGGAGCAGGAACGCCAGCAGGAACACCATGACGACGGCAAACACGAGCAGGTAAGGGTGATAGAACGCCAGCACGGCGAGCCCGACGATCGTCGTCATGGCGATCTGGACGCCGTCGACAAGCAACGTCGCCACGCACTTCTGGACCGAGGCCACCTCGAAGAAGCGATTGACGATGTCGGTCGGGTTGTTGCGCGCCAGCGTGTCGGCGTCGCAGCGGAGGAAGGCCGTCACGAAGGCCCGGGCGGTGCGGACGAAGACCCGGCGCTGGACATACTCGGCCACGGCCGATTGCATCGCCCGGAGGCAGGCTGCAAACGCCAGGAATCCGAGGGTCACCAGGGAGAGGACGATCACCGGCCAGAGCAGCACCCCGAAGGCCACGGTGTTGACGAGGGCTTCGATCGCGGCCGGCGTGACCACCGACAACAGCCCCACGCCGAGGGCGAAGGCGAGGATCGTGGCCACGTCCCGACGCTCGCTGGCCAGCAGTTTGCCGAGCTGCCGCCAGGTGGCGACGGAACTGTGGCTGTGGTGGGGATTCGCCGACGACATGGGGGGCTCGGGAGGGTCGGGAAGGCCAGGTTTTTGGGGCAGGAAAGCAGCTCCGGACTCCCTATCATCGTCCAGACAAGGCCCCCTCGCTACATTGGTTCATTCGATGGATACTATACAGGTCATCGAAAATACCAAGTTCGGAGGCCCGCCGTGCGCTGGTTGAACTACCACCATCTGCTCTATTTCTGGACGGTGGCCCGCGAGGGGAGCGTCACAAAGGCCTGCCGGGCTCTCCATCTCACGCAGCCGACCATCAGTGCCCAGCTGAAGGCGCTGGAGAAATCGGTGAAGACACCGCTGTTCGAGCGGCGGGGAAGGGCGATGACGCTCACCGAGGCGGGCAAGACCGTCTACCGATATGCCGACGAGATCTTCTCGCTCGGGCGGGAGCTCGAGGATGTTGTCCGCGGCCGACCGGCCGGCGGGGCGATTCGCCTTGTCGTGGGCGTTGCCGACACCCTTCCCAAGCTCGTGGTCCATCGTCTGCTCCGCCCCGCCTTTCATGTCGAGGGGGATGTGCGGGTGACCTGCATCGACGGGCCTCCGGACCGGCTCCTGACGCAGTTGTCGCTCCACGAGATCGACCTCGTGTTGAGCGACAGCCCCGTCAATCCGCAGCTCGGCCTCCGCGCCTTCAATCACCTCCTCGGCGAGAGCGGGGTGACCTTCTTCGGAACTGCCGAGCTGATGAAGCTCCACCGCCGCGGTTTTCCCCAGTCGCTCGACGGCGCCCCGTTCCTCATGCCGATGGGCAACAGCGTGCTCGGCCGGTCGCTCGAGCAATGGTTTGACGACCACGGCATCCGGCCGAGGATCCGAGGGGAGTTCGCCGACAGCGCGCTGCTCAAGGTATTCGGGGCGGAGGGGGAGGGGGTGTTTGCCGCACCGTCCGTCGTCGAGGAGGAGGTGAGGCGGGCCTACCGGGTCGGGGTCATCGGCCGCGCCGAGAAGCTCCGCGAACGCTTCTACGCGATCTCGGTCGAGAAGCGCATGCAGCATCCGGCCGTGGTGGCGATTTCGAGATCGGCCCGTCAGGTGCTCCAGCCTTCGTGACGGGAGTTGGCTTGGGCTACGGCTCCGAAAGTCGCACGAGCGCGAGCGACTCCGCATTGAAGCTGACGTGACCGGCACTGGCCCGCAGCTCTGCGACGAGCTCCACCGTCGCCGCGGCCTCGAGCGCGAACTCATACCCCAGCGGCGTCCATTCCCCCGCGCGATCGACAGCTTGGCGACGTTTGCCACCGGATATCCGCAGTCCCGCCCCGCTGCCGGTGTCGTCCGCCGTCCCCTCGATCGCTGTCCCGAGCGCGAGCCCTTCGAAGCGGTAGCGCCCCGCCGGCAACGGCACCGCCACGCGCCACGACGCGATCGAGGGGGTCTCGCCTGCGACGGCGATCCGCAACACTCTCCGGCCATCGTCCCCTTCGGTCTCGTCGTGCGTGGCTTCGCCGGCGTCGGTCCGGGGGGTCCATCCGGTGAGCCCAGCGCGGCGGGCGCCGTCGAACTGAATCGGTTCCGGTTCGGGGGCCTCGGCCTGCTCGCGGAGGTGCGCTTCGCGGGCGACGATTCGGTCGCGGAGCTCGCCCACAGCCCCTTCCCAAGCCTCGAGCGCTTCCCCGCCCGTCTCCGCCACGGCGGGGCGGAGACGCTCGGCGACGGAATCGAGACGCGGCAGGATCGCCCCCTCCGCGGCGAACAGCGGGAGGAGCTCCCGGAGGCGATCGCGGAACGCCCCCCGCCACTGCGGCACCCCCATCACGGCTCCGGCGACGATCGTGGGGGGCCTGTCGAGGATCGGGGCGCCGGGATCGCCGAAGATCTGATCCATGCCGTGAGGGAGGAAGCGGATCCGGCTGCCGTCGGCGGGATCGACGTAGATGCGGTAGTTATTGTGTCCGATCGTGGAGCCGTCCCAGTGGCCGGCCATCAGTTCGAGGGCCATGAAGGTCACGAACGCGTCGACGTCGAGCCGCTCGCTGATCGCCGCCTGCCGTTGGGCCGGATCGGCCACGCGGCAGGCCGCGACGAGCGCCTTCAGATCGGCTCCGGGAACGCCGTTCTTCCCCTCGTCGCGCTCGACGAGCTCGTCGAGATCGACCCCCGTGCCGCCGTCGTAGAGATTGCCGCTGGAGTCGTCGAAGTGGCGCTCGAGGAAGTCACGGTCGATCGCCTCCTTGAAGACATAGAGCCCGAGATCGCGGTCGTCGAGGAGGACGCGGGCGTGGGTCACGCGCGCGGCGGGGACGCCGGCCTCGAGAAACAGATGCCAGCCGAGCCATTCGGCCAGGAACGACGGATCCTGGACGGCATTATTGAGGTGGAATTTGTCGAGGCCGTGAAAGCGGGCGCCGGGGCGGAAGCGGTCGAGGTTGACGGTAAATCCCGGCTTGTCGTCGAGCCCCTGGAAGCTCCCCGCCGCGCCCTTGAGCTTGATGGCGACATCCTCGAAGACGGCGTCGGCATCGATCGTGAGCGTGCAGGGGACATAGCTCCGCGGATCGTCACGGAGCCGATCGGCGGCCCCCTCGGCGAGACGGATCTCGATGCGGGAAATGTGATCGCCTGCAAAAAACGTATCGGCGTCGGCGCCGCGCGTCACGGATGCCGAGGCGGCCAGTGCGAGCCACACCACGGCAGCGGGAAAGAGGTGTCGGAGCAGGGGGATGGGAGCGTGCATGGCGGATCTCCGCGGCGGTGGGGCGGGGCCGCTGGCAACGGTTTGGCGAATCGACCCCCCGGTAGGATAATCGCGGCTCGCGGGGGGCGGATGGGGAAGGAAAGGAGGACGTGATGGATGGTTGTGGAAAGTCCTCCCGGCCGGGGAGGCGTCGGACGGGACGGCGCGGCTCGGTCACAGGCCGCCTGCTCGCGGTTGCGGCGGTCCTCGTTGCCGCCGTGATCCTCCTTCTTCCCGTTTCGCGGGGAGGCGCGAGGGAAGCGGCGCGACGGTCACAGTGCGCCAACAATCTCAAATCGATCGGCAGGGCGATCGACGCCTATTCCCGCGAGCATGGCTCTCTCCCGCCGCCGTTCTCCGTCGATGCCGACGGGCATCCGCTCCACAGTTGGCGCGTCCTCCTTCTTCCGTACCTCGACGACGGGGCGGCGGCAGGGGCGATCGATGTGGAGAAACGGTGGGACGATCCAGCCAACGCCACGGCGGGCTTGGCGACGGCCGAGCCCTACCGCTGCCCGTCGCTGCGGGCTCCCGCGGGCACGACCACGTACCAGCTCGTCGTTTCCCCGGAAGGGCTCGTCCACCCCGATCGATCGGCGACGCGCGAAGAAGCCGCCAGCGCCGATCGGAACACGATTCTCGTGATCGAGGTGCCCGAGGGGAGGGCCGTGCCGTGGATGGGCGGAGGTGACGCTGGAGTGGAGGTGCTGATGGGGAGCGACGAGGGGTGCCATCCCGGTGGTGTGATGGCCCTGTTTGCCGATGGCTCGATTGGCTTCCTCCACATCGGCAGCCTGCCGCTCGACGTGCGCCGGTCATTGATCACGCCGGAGGCCGACACGCCTCCGGGGTCGTTTGATCGTCCGTGATCGTTTTGCGCTGCGCGGCGCGCTGCCAGGCCTCAACGGCGACCAGCGGCAGGAGCCAACTGGCCCAAGCGCTTGCCGCATAGCTCCAGGGGGCGTCGGGGATCAACAGTGATGTTGCCCCCCCGATGACCCGCAGGACCACCGCCGAGACGAGCAGGGCGAGAAGTCGCATCATCCAGCGCTCGTGCTCGGCGAGGCGACGGCGTCGGGCAACGAGGAAACCGAGCGCGGCGGTGACGCCGGTGAGGAACGCGAGGGTCGCGAATCCGAGGCCGGCCACGGCCTGCTCCGGCAACGGGAGCGAGGGAAGGGGGTGCCGGGCCATCACCAGGCCGCTCGGCGCCACGACGAGCAGCGCGAGGGCCACGACGACCCGCCCGAGCAGGGCGTGCCAGAGAGGCGCCCGCTGGCGCAGGGCGGGGACTGCCAGCAGGAGACCGAGGAGGAGCGTTGGCGGTCCGGCGAGGATATGCGCCACGAACGCTGTCCGATAGCCACCTTCGTCAAACGTCTCCTCCCGGCCGGTGAGGAAGTCGGTACGGAAGTCGGGGGTGGGGAGATAGCCGGGGTAGTTCGCCACGATGCCGGCGACGACCCGGAGGACGATCGCCGCGCCGAGGATCATGAGCAGTCGCTTCATGCCTGTGGCGTGCCTGACAGGGGAACGCGAGTGTTCATCGGTGGAATCCGAAAACGACGGGACGAAAAAGTGCAGGCCCGCCATCCTACGGCCCGCGTCGATCGGTTTGCCCTCATCGGCAGGGGGCGGCTATCGTGCCGGCAGAGGACGACGTGTCTCCCTGACCCCCGATGTGCCATGAAAGCCCACCTCCCCCACGACGTCGTTGCGGGGAGCGACCCGGGCGGGCCGTCCGCTGCCGAGGCAGCGCGGAGAAGCGTGTCCGGTGCCGGCGGGGCCGGTAAGGGCGATGACGATATCCGCATCGTCCACGACGGGATCCAGCGTCTGGAGCGTCTCTATCTCGGTCTCCTCGACCGGCCACCGACGGTCCGGGAATTGTGGGGGAGCTGGTTGGCGATCAGTTCCCGCGGCGGCATGCTCCGGAAACTGCTCTCTGTTGGCCTCTCGCGCGAGGCCCGCAGCCGGCGTGGCTGGATGGGGCGACTGCTCCGTACGGCCGACCAGTCCCCCTCCGCTCCGGCGCTCGCACGCCGGTTCTTGACCGCCCCGATGATCCGCGGCCTCGAGTTCCTCGAGCGCTGGCGGCCGGGGATCGCGGCCTGCGAGATGGCGGAATCGGAGCCGAACGCTGATCCGGCTCCCAGCGGCGAGCACGGCGCCACGATTGGCCTCACGCTCGTCGGCTATCTGCGGGCTGATTGCGGGCTGGGGGAGGCCGCCAGGTCGTTTGCCCGGGCTTGTGTCGCGGCGGGGATCCCCGTTGCCGCTGCAGACGTCGGCTATCAGATTCCCTGCCGACAGTCTGACGACACCGTCTTGCTGCCACCGGTGTCCGCGCCCCTTCCCATCAATCTCCTCTATGTGAATGCCGACCAGACGTTGGCAACGCGCCAATCGCTCCTTGCCCGGGGGCACACCAACGGGCGGTACACGATCGGCTTTTGGCACTGGGAGCAGCCGGAGATTCCGCGCCGTCACCACGCCGCCTTTGCGGAGCTCGACGAGGTCTGGGTCCCCTCGACGTTCGTCCAGGATGCCGTGGCGCCGGTCTCACCGGTGCCGGTGTTCAAGGTGCCGCATGCGGTGAGCGTCATGCCGAGTGCCGGGGCCTCGCGCGAGCCATTCGGGCTGCCACGCGACCGGCAGCTCGTCCTCGTGATGTACGATTTTTATTCATTCCAGGAGCGCAAGAATCCACAAGCGGCGATTGCCGCGTATCGGCTCGCTGCGGCACAATCACCCTCCCTCGGGCTCGTTGTGAAGACGCACAACAGCGCCGCCAATCCCCAATCACTCGCCGAGGTCCGCGCGTGTCTTGCCGATCTGCCGGGGGTCACGTTCATCGACGAGACGCTCTCGAGGCAGGAGACCTGGGATCTGGAGAGCTGCTGCGACATTCTCCTCTCGCTCCACCGGGCGGAGGGATTCGGGTTCGGGCCGGCGGAGATGATGGCGCTTGGCAAGCCGGTTGTCGCCACCGGGTGGTCGGCGAACATGGACTTCATGAATGCCACCAACTCGATGCCGGTGCGATACGAACTCAAGCCTCTGGAGCAGGCCGTCGGCCCCTATGACGCGGGGCCGCTGTGGGCCGATGCCGACGTCGAGCATGCGGCCTGGTGCCTCGGGCAACTTGCCGCCGATCCGGGCCTCGTGGCCCGGATCGGGGCCCGCGCGCGGGCAACGATCCGGGAATCGTTCGATCCGCTCGTCGTCGGCCGGCTGGTGCGCGACCGCTTGACAACGATCGCCCGCTGGCATCTCGGCTGACGGAGTTGGCCGTCGCCTTCTCGCACCGGAAAGAGCTTGCCGGCAGCTACGACTCGCCGTTGTGTGTCGGCTGTCGTTTTGCCGCGTGGCCCGCCGTCATTCCTCGTCGGTCATTTTCAGCCGGACGGTGCGGCCGACGAGGTGGTGGCTCGGCGCCTCGACGGTCATGCCCCAACTCGGGCTGTAGCCGTAGAGGAGGGTGGCGTCGATCGTGTCGGCGGTGGCGCTATGAACGACCAGCGACGGATGCATCGTGCACTCCCGTCCGGTGCAGGGCACGCCGATCCCCTTCACGATCCTCACCGGCTTGCTCCAGGCGATCCCCTCCCGTGAGCAGGCCAACCAGATCCCCCCCTGGGGATCGGATTCGGGCGCGGTGTCGCCATGGATGACGCCGGTGAACACCATCACGTAGCGGCGGCATTCGGGCACCCACACGACGCTCGCATCCATCGCCGCCCCCTTCCGCTCCCGGAAGGAGATCACGGGCGTGCTGCGTCCGCCGATCCCCGGTTCGCTGAAGTCGCCGTCGTGCCACTTCCACCAGCTCCCTGCCTCGCCCCCTGAGGCCGCCGGTGCCCGCGCCATCCCGATCTCCGACCCGTGCCCGGGTGCAGGCGAATAGACGGTGAACCAGGCGAGGAGGTATTTCCCCCCCGGGGTCACCGTGACCGAGGCGGTGCCGACACCCTGCGGCTGTTTCGAGGTCGTGTCCTTGGGATCGGGGCCGGTGATCACCGGCCCCTGCTTCGTGAACACCCTGCTACCGGCGGGACAGGTCGCCAGGCAGACGCTCGCGAGGAAGTTGTTGACGTCGTTGAGTCCGAGCTTGTCGTAGCCCTCCCAATCCTCGGCATGGTAGAAGGCGCGGATCGTGCCGTCTTTCGGGTCGGTGATCGCGGCGCTGACGCCGGCGTAGCCGTTGTCGGGGCCACCGGGGGAGGGGGCGATCACCTCGGCGACCGGCGCGGCGGTGCCGAGCGAGGTTCCCTGCATGAGCCGGGTCGACACGCCGGCGACGAGGAGGAACGACAGCGGCTTGCGGGAGAGGAACGTGATCCCCTCGTCAGGGAAGCCGACCAGCCCGTGCTGCCCGGAAGGAATGATCACCTTCACCGGGCTGATCCGTTCGATCGTCATGCCGATCCCCTCGGCCACGCGCGGCGCGGCAGGGGCCGCGGGTTCAGCCCCCGGCAGCGGAGCGCACCACAGCACGATCGGGAGGATCAGACAGACGATCGATCGGCAGCGCATCGGCCCGGCTCCGTCGCGGATTCCAACATCCTCCCCGGCGCCTCCCCGCGTCGCCACGAGCGGCGCCGCGCCGGGGCTCACGGCTCCTGATCGGCCGAGATCTGGCTCGGGCCGCTCCCCACGGTCTTCTCGTACTTCCCGTCGCCGCTCTTCACGTATTTCGTGAACCCGAGCCGGTCGAGGTTCCGGTCGGAGAGGAGCTTGGGGTTGCCGATGTCGGTCCCCTTGCCACCGATCGCGAAGCCGGTGATCACGCGGCGAACCGGCTCCCCCGTCTCCGGGTGTTTGTGGAGCGCCGGTTCCGCCATCGACTGGAGCAGTTCGAACCGGTCGCCGCCGGTGCCGTCCGGCTTGACGACTTCATAGACGTAGGTGGGCATGGTGGAAGGAAAGGCTCGCGGGACGGAAAGGACGAGCGTATCCGCTCAATGTCCCAGTCTACATGACCTCCCGACGACGAGGTCGAGGTGTCTTCGTGCCGAGGCGACAGAAGAGGAAAAAGAGGATTCACTCGCAGGAATAGCGATAGCCACGAGTTTCCAGCAATCTCGGCCTCCTCCTCAAGGGCGTTTCCACGAGCGACTCGTCGTCTTTATGCAGGTCGGCGGGATTCCCGCTGAAAAGGTCAGTCCGACGTCTGGAGCAGTCGCGATTGCGATTCGAGATAGCCTCGCAGTACCGATGCCACAATGGCGAATCCTGCCTCATCGAGCGGCGGCGATGGTTCCCCCGGCACATGGAGGAGGCTGACTGCTGAAGCATATCCGAGACTGTGGGTGTAATCGGTGAACCTTCTGCCGGGGCTCCGTTCTTCGGTAATGAAATCTCGGAGCATTTCCATGTTGAAAATGATGGCTTCGAGAGTTTTCGGGTTCTCCGCGTACATCCAAGGCCGCTCAATGAGAAAAGCGTATCGTTGGTCTATATGTCGAAGAATCTCTTCTGCAGTCTTCATGATCGCCCCCTCTTTCTCTCACTACGACGTCGTACTGATTGGCTCAAAAAATACGTGAACAGCTTACGCGTGGCCTATTTGGTGAGGATTTCTGGGGTTATCCCGACAACTGTTCTCAGGAGCCGTAGATATTCCTCGAGCGGCATGCCGGCCGGCCCGGTCAAATGATCGTAGATTCTACCGGCGTTGTTCGTAGCCTCATGAAAGCCTTGGTTTGTCATGATTTCACCGCCGTATCGCCACACCAAAGTACCTCGGCTGTCCGTTATTCTCAGAATGACCGGCGAATCGCCCATCGTCCGAAAAACAGCTGCCGTCCTTGATGCAATGTCTTCGCATTGATCGTCCTTGATCCTGTGCAAACCCTGTATTTTCTCGAGGAATTTCGGAGCCAAGTTCGCTCCCTTGGCCCCGATCCCGGCCAAGAGTTCCATCGCGAGTTGGAGGTCACCACGAGAGAGCGCTGCGAGAATCTGCGCCGCTACTTTTGGTTCGAGTTCGACACTGGCCAAATCAGAGGCAGGTTGCGAGTCCGGCAACGCGCTTCCGGTGGGATGCGTCTCGATCCCATCGCCGACGCGCGGAGCGGTGATGGCTTCGTTTCCCTCTCCATCACCCACGAGAAAAACGGCCGTGCCTTCGCCAATCCACACCCCGAGAATGATGCCCGGCACGGCATCGCGTCCCGGATAAAGGACCAGCGGAGTAATCCGGGCTTCCGGTTCACCATCGGCAAGCGTCAGTGGGCTTGGCGGGAGTGTCAATGGCTCGGGGGTGGCTGAGACTGTGCCGGCCTGTGACGCGTCGTAGAAAACGGAGGAGAGTCCACCGCAGCCGATCAAAGCGCGCCCCGACGCTGCATTGGCCGACGCCGAGTTTGGGCTCCCCGAAGACGCGATCGACAAGCCTCCGCTTGCCGAAGAGCCGTTCGATCCGGCAGCGCTGGTTACCGCGATCTGTGCGGTTGCCGCGATCGAAGCCGAGAGTGAGTGGCTCGTCGAGCCAAGGATGATTGCAGGCGGGCCGGAGAGGCCGGCTACGAGTGCGGGGAGGACCGACCCAGCTCCACCACACGCAGTGGGCGTCAATCCAGCGAGCAGCGCCCGCGGCTCGAGTTGCTCAAGTGTGGACGTGTGGACGTGTGGACGTGTGGACGTGTGGACGTGTGGACGTGTGGAGCGTGTGGAGCGTGTGGAGCGGTTCAGGAATCGCATCGATAGGTTCCTGTTGAAGCCTCTTGGAGAAGACGCCTCCCCTATCCCTTCATCCACCCTATGAGAGCTTGAGCGGCTCGTCAAGGAAGCCGGGTGGCGGTCGAGCCGCGATCTCCGCCGGGACAGTCCGGTCGTTATCATGGCGGCTGGTCCGGACGGTTCCTTTCCTCGTCGCCGCCATGCCTGCTCTTCCCTTCCCGCCGCTGCCTCGCCACGCCCTCCTCGGCAGCTCGATTCGGGCGGCCGTGCTCGTCGGCGTGATCACGTCGATCGCCCCCTCCCCGACCCGGGGCGCCGAGCCTCCCGAGCGGGTCGTCGACGGCCTTCAAGTGCTCTATACCTTCGAAGCGCTGGTGAAGGGTGTGTTCCCCGACCGGGCCGGTGTCCGTGAGGGGATCGATCTGCGGATCGACAAGCCGCAAGGGGTGCGCTTCCAGGCCGGCCGGATGGGGCTCGATCTTCCGGTCGTGATCGCCTCGGACGGCCCGGCGAAGCGCCTCACGCAGGCCCTCCGGCAGGCGCAGCAATTCGCGCTCGAAGTCTGGATCACGCCTGCCGAGGGGGAGCAGACCGGCCCGGCGCGGATCGTCAGCCTGTC
>Ga0114972_10000881_pt1 | contig 22619 bp, 22 predicted proteins | sample M_140807_EF_Meta_FD_87354 | JGI IMG/M metagenome (GOLD analysis project Ga0114972, IMG submission 87354) | Freshwater microbial communities from Lake Montjoie, Canada to study carbon cycling - M_140807_EF_MetaG | ecosystem: Environmental > Aquatic > Freshwater > Lake | place: Lake Montjoie...
CACCACATCAAAATAGTTCAAAAGTTCTGTGGGGGGGGGAGAATAAAGGCTCAATTGTTGAAAGCTGATCTGGGGAAACGCTTGGGATGCTTGGTCTACGCCAGAAGTGGACTCTTCTATGCCGGTCACCTCAAATCCTTGTTGAGCAATGATATTGGTTAAGCTGCCATTACCACAGCCAAGATCTAGGATTTTCAGGCGATCGCCGTCCTGATTAGTGGCTTTGGGCAGTAAGGAAAGCAAGGTCGGAGCATAAAAGTTATGGGAATGGACAGGGGCGGCACTTTTCCATTGATATTCGTAGGTCATTTAGTAATTCCTAATACAGAGTAAACGGTTAACAGTTGTTGGGCAATTTGCTCCCAAGAATAATTATCTAAAACAAATTGACGGGTTCTTTGGCTTAATTTATCCTCTTCTGACTCCGGCAGCTCAAGGTGTTTTTCGATGGCTTTGGCGATCGCCGTTGGCTCTTGGGGGACAACATAACCGAGATCATTTTGTTCGATTTCCTTGGCAAGGGCAACACCAGGAGTTACTAACGCTGGTGTTCCTGCGGCGAGGGCTTCTAGCACTGCAACGCCGAAATTTTCAGAGTAAGAAGTGAGGACAAATAAATTTGCTCCTTGTAGTAATAGTTGTTTAAGCTCTCCCTCAACAAAACCTGTCATTAAGGAACAATCTTCTAAACCATAGTCATGAAGACAGGAGTTGATCTGAGCTTCGTAGTCTGAATCTCCGTTTCCTGCAATGATTAAGGTGAATTTTTTGTCCTTGATCTGCGTTAAGGCTTGAATTAGATACTCTAGCCCTTTTTTGGGATGAATACGGGAAAGGAAAAGAATAATGGGTTCTTTAGAGGAAAGCTGAAAATATTCCCTTAACAGTTGGGAAGCATTAGGAATGATCCCAGGAATGGCTAAGCCGTGGGGAATAACAAAATTTTTACATTCTAGGTTAAGTTGTTCAATTTCCTGTTTTTCAGCATTGGAGGTGAGGTGTAAACTGGCTGATTGATTGATATTTTTTCGTTCGATTACGTTTAAATAAAGAGATTTTTTGGCCGCACTTTGTTGCAATGACCATTGGCAGAGTTGTCCTAATGGTCTGACAATATAAGGGATATTTCGTAGTCTGGCGATCGCCATTGCAATAGTTGAAGGATAGGAAAAAATAGCATGAACATGAACCAGATCATACTCTTGAATATGTTGCCATAACCATCTGGTCAAATCAGAAGAAAACGCAAATTCCCGAACGACATGAACATTAGGAGAAAACCTAGCAAAAAATCTAACAGGAACGCCTTGGTATTCGTGCAACCTATTTAATGAAACATCTAGCAATATTTCCCCATTATCATCGGTGGTCGCAATTTCTACTTCACAATTAGCTTCTCTAAGACTTTTGACCATCTCAATCACGGCCTTACTCGGCCCACCTCTCACAGCGGCCACGGAAGGAATAACATGCAAAACTTTCATTGATTTGGTTACTTACTCTATCAAAAAATATTCACAATTTTTTATAATCCTACATCCTGTAACCAATAATTTAAGACAACAATTAGCCACTTTCGGTACCATGTGGTTAAAGAAATTTGTTTAGGAATTTCTTTAAGATGGAAAACAGTTTGTAACCAATCTTGATCTAGCCACTGCTGAAATGGAAAAGAGAATCCTTGTTTTGGGCGATTAATAACCCATTCCGGAATTTCAGGCACAGATTGAATTAACAATTTTTTACTAAAATTGAGACGATGTTCCTTAGGAATTTTTAAAATAGTTTCTAAAAATAATTTGTCCACAAAAGGGACTCTTAATTCTAACCCCGAACGCATACTCATAACATCACTATCTCTCAGTAGCTGATTTTGCATATAACGACTTATTTCAAGATAGCTAACTTCATCCTCAATGGAAGGAAATTTGTTGAATGATGATGTTTCAAAATAATCATTGTTTTTGTCCCCCCCCCAATCTTGGCAATAAAATCCAACTAATTCACTAGCCTCTTTTCTGGAAAAAATTCCCCGCATACATTGGTAAGCATTAGTGGTACTTGATTTAACAGCAAAGAAATCGTCTAAACGTTTTAGCTTGACATCGTCAGTTAATGAACTTGCACCAGAGATGACAAGTTTTAATAATGGGTCTAATATCTGTAATTGTTGACGATATTTCAGCATTTTGGGAATAGTTTTAAAAGATTTATACCCCGCAAATATTTCATCGCCCCCTAAACCGGACAAGACAACTTTTTTATTATCTTCAGCGGCTAATTTTGAAACAGAAAATGTATTCAACCCATCAATGCTAGGTTGATCTAAACTTTTTAAATATTCGTCAAATAATATTTTTGCTGACGTGGCAGTTATGATCTGTTCGTGATGTTCTGTTGCAAAGTGCGTTGCTGTTTTTCTGGCAACACTGCCTTCATCAAATTCTGTTTCTTCAAAGGCAATGGAATAGGTGCTGATATTTGCTGTTTGTGTTTGGCGGGCTAGGGCTAAAATTGCGGTGGAGTCAACACCACCACTTAAGAAAATTCCTACAGGAACATCGCTTAAAAAATGACTTTGCACCGATTTTAAAAGACTTTCACGAACTATATTTTTGGCATCTAAGGCATCAATCTTATTATCTGGCGTAAAATCTATTTGCCAATATTGACTTAGGCTAGTTTCACCGTTGTGCCATTCTAGATAATGGCCTGGAGATAGCTGATAAATGTTATTTATGAGAGTTAAAGGTTCTGGAACACTGCCAGTGGAGAAATATTCATACAGCGCCGTGGGGTTAAGCTGGGGTGAAATTAATTGAGAGGCAAGAATTGCTTTCAATTCTGAAGCAAAAATTAACTGATTTCCTAGCTGACTATAAAATAACGGTTTAATGCCCAGGGGATCTCTTGATAAAAAGCAGGTTTTCCGATGGTCATCCCAAATGGCAAAGGCAAACATTCCCTCTAAATCTTGGACACAATCTTTTCCTTTCTGACGATATAAGCGAAGGATTACTTCAGTGTCTGTATGGGAACTAAATCTTTCACCTTGAGCTTCTAATTTGTTTCTAAGTTCTAAAAAATTATAAATTTCCCCATTAAAAGTTATCCAATAACGATCGCCGTCTACCGCCATCGGTTGATGTCCTGCGCTGGTCAGGTCTAGAATTGAAAGACGGGTATGGGTTAAAGCTACATGGCGATCGCCACTGATGTACACACCTTGATCATCGGGGCCACGATGTTGAAGCGCTCTTTGCATGGACTTGATACAATCCGAGGGATCACTGAGAGGGGAGAGAGAGAGAAGTCCAGCTACACCACACATAAATTAATTCTTAATATTATATTGATTATGACTAAATTTAATTTAGGGTTTTATTTAAACTTATTCCAGTGAAAATAGACGAAATAAAATGACTGCTAATTTTTCTTTGAATTTATCAAAGCCATAGATTTCTATAACTTTTTCCCGAAGGAGCTCAGGCTCATAAAGAATCGGTAAGGGATGACTACCCTGTAAAATTTTTGTGATAGTCTGTGCTATCTCGCCAATATTATTGGGACTGACCAGTGCGCCGATCTTGCCTCCACATAATGCATCAATTGCCGCGTCCTGATTTCCGCCTAAGCAAGGCTTCCCACAAGCCATTGCCTCCAAGTAGACAATACCGAATCCTTCTCCTTTACTAGGCATAGCAAATAAGTCACAAAGATTATAATAATCACATAACTCTTCATCGGGAATAAACCCTGCTAAGGTGACGTAATTTTCTAATTTTAAACCTTTAATTAATTTTTCAATGCGAGGTCGATCATCTCCTTTCCCGACGATAATGTAGTGAACATTGGGGATTTTGGCAATAATTTGAGGTAAAGATTGGATGATTTGGTCGAATCCCTTGTATTGTTCACTAGCAGAGAGTCTCGCCACCGTCAGAATAATTTTAGTTTCTGATTTTAGTTGATATTTTTGTAATAAATAATCTGGCTTTGGTGCTATTTTGAATCTCTGGTGATCGAAAGTATTTGGTAAAACAAGGATATTTTCGGGATCAAGATTCTGTTCTTTGATTAATTTGTCCCTTGTATAATGACTGACGGCTAAAATTTTGTCGGCATTTTTTAGGGCTAGTTTGAGTTGATAATTTTCAATATTCCAAGCTTCAATACCATGGGCGACGGTGTAGTAGGGAATGCCGAGTAGTGTTTTAAGAAGATGAGCAACAGGAGTAAAGTTGAGATGGGTCGAGATAATTAGATCTGGTTTTTGGCGAATAGCCCCTAAAATAAGCTGCATAGAAAAAACCACAGTTCTTAAACGTAAGGGAGCTTTTCCTGCAACGATATATTTTGTTGATGGACAAGAAAAGTTAACTGGTATTTTAGAGTCATGTTTGATAAATAACTTGTATTTTCCGTTGGCAATAATTTGTTGTATGGCATTGAATAAAAATACTGAATAGACTTGTATTCCACCTTTTGCCTCAAAAAAATTGGGAGCCCAAATAGTAATATTTGTAGTGTTTTGATTAAATTTTGAAGTCTGATTATTCACAATAAACTATTAATTTTTTTGCGGTCTAAGGGATGATTTTTATTGGGTTTAAGAATAAGTCGTTCAATAATGAAAATAACAGCGAAAGAAGCGGCTATTGAAGCCGTAATTTCGGCTAAAGCCCCGCCTGGTTGTAACATGGCAAGACCAGGTAAAAACCATGATGTAAATCCCCACCAGTTACTATTAATCAAACAAATACCCGCAGATATATCTACAATTCTAATTATTGTTCCTAGTATCATAAAGCCGACAAAAACGCCAACGGAGCCAAAGTTGATATATAGTTCTAAAACCTGCCCAACACCGACACTTGTTCCACCTGCAAATCTTTGTCCAGTAAATCGTGTAACGAGATTTCCACTGCCTCCAAATACTGGTTTATTCGACCAAATTAATCTCGGAATAGGAGCTAGTATGGCTTGCCAAATAGTTTCACCATAAGCAAATTTTACATTGGCACTCTGAATGTACTCTACAGATTTTCCCACTAGACCATTCTGATTTAAACGAGTGTCTATTGCCTCTAAATGCTCTTGATTATAAATATCAATAATTTCAAAATTACTAAATGTATTTATCAGTCTCTCATATCTGGATTCTAGAGATTGTCCCCCCCAAACCGTCGCTCGAATTTCATTTCGATCTCTGATGTAGGTCACAAAAATAGATAAACCAAGGACAAATACCAAACAAGCAATAATGACCGTCTGCCATTGGGGGCGATAAAAACTAGAGACAAACACTAAAATAATAGCCACAGCGGTAGCTCCATAACCTATGAACCCTAAAGTGATCATAGTCACAATGGGCAGACAACAACTAATGGCAATCCAAGCTAGAAATCCTCTGCTATTTCCTTGACACCATTCTCGCCAACAGGCTAGACACAGCCCCACTAATAACACATAAATTCCTGCTACTGAAAAACCTTGAAATCCTGGTATTCTGCCAATGGTAGGAGTGACAACAATGATAAATATTAATCCTGTTTTTAATAGGGTGTTGGGCAGTTTTAGATCCGGTCTTTGGGGAGTTTGGTTTAGCCATTGGGGTTTCCAGATAGTCAACAACCATGGAGATAAAAAAATGCAACCTATGCCAAAACCAATTACTCCATAGACTGTTTCAATAAAGCCCAGTGAAACCTCCGTATAATTAGTACCTGATTGCAATAAAATAGCACTTTTCGGCTCGTACCAAGGAAAGCTATAAATCAAGCCCCCCATGAAATGAATCATAGATAATGTTAATAAATAGGTATTAGGTAAGCCAACACTCGGAATTCTTTGACTCCATTGACTACGCACAATGACAACACAAATCACCACCCAGGTTACTAACCAAATAATTAAATCAGAACGATTTTCCATTAATTTATTTTGATGATTGAGCTAAATTTTCGTTTACTATCGCACAAAAATCTGTCGCTACTACCTGCCAATCTCTCGGTTGATATTCTTCATACACTTTCTTAACCATTACAGCTAATTCCTGACGATGTTCATGACACCATTGTAATTTTTTGATGAAGGCTTCCGGGTTACGAATGGGTAAAACCCAACCTGTTTCATTGTCTTCAACAATATCTGGTGCAGAGCAGTTCGGCGTTGCTATGATAGGGAGTCCCGCCGCTTGTGCTTGAGACAAGGTAACAGCATAACCATCTTCAATGGTGGTAAAGATAAATATATCTGCATCATTATAAAACTTATGTAATTCTGATTGAGGTTGTCGAGGTATAAACTGAATATTTTTTTTCCTCATGTCTTTCAATAAGTTAAATTCCTTTGTAATTGATCCTACAAATTGAAATTCAAAATTATCTAAGCAATGATCCGTAATCTCCACAAAATCCATAATTCCCTTACGGAAAGAGAATGTTCCAACCATCAAAACTTTTAATCGCTTGTCCGATAAAATTCTTTGGCATCGTTCTTCAATAACGGTAATATCAGGACGAAATTGACTTAACTCAGCCCCTAGAGGTAAGATACTGAGCTTGTGCAGAGGAAAGCCCTGATCGATGAAGGATTGATAAGCAAAGGTTGATAAAACCATGACTTTATCCGCTAGTTCATATTCTCTTTTTTCTCTTTGAATAATCCAGTCATTAGGTTGATCGATTTTGATGGCTGAGTTCAAAGTTCGATTCACTCGGTCTTGTTCTTCTAGCAATAACTGTTTTTGAGTTTGAATGTGGGATGACCCTCTCATTAGAAATTTAAGGGTGGGGCTATTTTTGGGAATTGATCTAAATAAATCTTCGGCGATGCCACTAAAGCAATAGATGGCATGATAGTTGTCTTGGGCAATGACTTTTGCTGCCCATCGGGAAAATAGGGGGGATAAAAGAAAATCAAAATTGTCGAGGGAAAAGACTTGACTGATTTTGTAAAAAATGCGGCTTAAGATCCCATGAAACAAAAAGGTTTTGACATATTGTGGGGGAATACCAAATTTTTCTACAATATGTTTGGGATAGTTTGTCAGTAACGTTACTTCATGCCCCTGCTTTATTAAGGCCCTTGCTAAATCAAAGGCATGAAAACGACCGTGGACAACGATCGCAATTTTTAGTTTTTCTTTTTCTAACATAGGTCTAACATGGTTTTTAGGCGATCGCCGTAGGTGTGATGTCCCTGAGTAATTAATTGATGAGCATTATTAGCCAATCGTTGACGCTCCTGTTCATGTTCCAGTAACCAACGAGTTTTGTCTAACATCTCTGCAACAGAGTTAAAGTACAAAACATTTTCTCCTTCATTGCCAAAAATATTTCGATGTTCCTGGGTGTCTTCGGTTAACATACATCCTCCCACCGCAGGAACTTCAAAGGTTCGCATACAATGACCATCGCGATTTGCTCTTCTGACCAAACATAAGCAGATTTTAGCACGAGCGATCGCTGACCTTAAAGTTGGAACGTCAGCTTGTCCTAGAGTATGGGATTTTGTTTCGAGGTATTTTTCCCAGTAACTACCATACAAGGCTAACTGAATTCCTGATTTGATTAAGGCGTGCATATAAAGGACTCGATCTTTGTCTGCCCCTCCTGCAAAAAGTACATCGGGAATAGCTGTTTGAATTTCTTGTCTAACTGTTTCGGGGTAAAAGAGGACTTCATCATAGCCAAAGGGCAAGTATTCTACCTTCTGACAGCCAACCTTGAGCAAATCTGGGATATTGGCACGGCGGGGAGAAAAAATTATATCATAATGGGGTAAAGCATTGAAAAACCAAGGGGCATAATGGGCTTTATTCCAAGGATCATCGGTGAGAAAATTTAATCTTTTGATGCCTAATTTTCCGATTTCCTTTAAAGCGGATGCGTCAATAGGGGATAATCCCGTTGTTAAAAGCCATTGAGGTTGATAACTGCGACAATTATTAACAATTTCTTGGCTAAATCTTTGCAGATTACTGGGATACCTACCTCTCAAATGCCAATTAAGGATTTTAACCAATTTTGGTGCTTGATAGGCAGAATCATTGTGAAAGAAAACTGCATTAAAATTTTGTTGTTTTGAGGATCTTAGTAGGGAGTCAGCAACGTTAGTTCCCCCAGTTCTTCCAATAATCACTAAATTCATCAGAGTTAATTATTGTACAGTTTGTTGTCTACTAGGATGAATTGCTATGACCGTCCCCCATACCCCATCAAGCGCAGGCCATCCTTGATCCAAATTTTTGATTTCTACTAAAAGCTCTTTTTGTTTAGTATATTTTTCTGCTGTTCCGTTTTTAAGACGATAAAATTTATAGTTATATTTTTTGAGGAAGTAAGCAACTTTAACATCTTCCTGTGGCGTATGTAAATCTATAGCAAAAGTAGGATAACATTTTGTAATTGATTGAGAAAACCCTTCAAGAGCCAGACTTTCTGCTCCCTCTATGTCAATCTTCATAAAGTCAGGCAAAGCCAATCCTTTACTAATTAATTCATCTAAAGTTATTACTTCAACTTCAACTTTAGTTCCTGTTTCACAGCCAATACCCACAACACTGCCTTGCTTATTGTGTTTGCCAATAAAGAAGTTAGTTGTGCCAACAAAATTACTGATTGCTTTACTGAGAATCGTAATATTTTTTATCGAATTTAGTTCGATAATAGATTCAATTTCTCTTGTATTTTCTGATAATGGTTCAAAGGCATATACTTGACCTTCCATGCCCACTAACTTAGCGAATAATATAGAATGAATTCCAGTATTTGCGCCTAAGTCGTAAATAATATCATCTTGTTTGATGAATTTTGTATAAGCTTTCTGTGCTTCTGATTCCCATCCCCCATAGATTGAAGACCATCCAGAGTTTTCATTGACTCGATATTTATACCCTTTTAGGTCTCCGTTTAAAATAGTAGCAACAGTACCTGGTTTATACAGAGTATTAACTAGCAAAAATTTGGCAATTTGTTTTACAAAATTCAACATGGTTTTTAAGAAAAATTAAATTGGATAAGTCTATATGGCAGTCCGAAATGAGTCGTAAGAAAGTTTGAAGTTCAAGATCCAATCACAGCAAAGTTTCTGAGTTTGTCGCTTCTCACAAATGATTTCGGATTGCTATATCAATAATGAAGAGCATTATCTCTAATTATATAAAGATTTTATCAATATTTGTATAATTAAATAAAGCTAATTGAAAATGATTTAGATACCTTAAAAAAAATGGGCTTTAATTTTGAAAAAAAGTTGACTGGAATTATCAAACCAATTATGCAAACAAGTATATAGGTAAGATATAGTCTTAATTTACAAGAAAGCTTTAAATCCATATTTTTAAATGTATTCTGGGGATGAATCCCTAAACAAATTCCTAAAGCATAATTCCATGATTGCACTCGTTTATATTCTACAATCCAAAATGGGTAAGTGAATAAATACAATTGCAAAAAAATAGACGTTATAACTTTATTGTAATTGGATTGATCTAAGTAAGGTGAGATTGCATCACTGACAACCTGACCAATTAAGCCCATCGGCAACTTTCTTTCGACAATAGGACAAGGCGTTAACTTTTCAATTTTCGCATAACTATCTACACTTTCTCCTTTTATTTGAATGTCTTTGCGGACAGGCGACATTTCAAGCTCCAGTAGTTCAGAGCCACTGGCAATAATTTTTGCCATAAGATACATTTGATACATTTCCGAACCGTCCCATTTGTCGGTTGTAAACTCCTGAGATTTAATGCGATCGAGCATAACCCCAGTCACAAAAGCAACATTGCGAAAATGAGTAGCGGCTGTCTCTACCCCCGCAGGATAAGTTTGGGTTTTGCGAATACGACGAGTTATCTCTTCTGTTGTCCAGTCTTGAAAGTTAGGAATAATTACGCCTAAAGATTTATTTTTAGAAATTTCTGTATATAAATCTTGCAGAGTAGTTGGTGATGCTAAACAATCATCATTGCCATGCAAGAAACAATATTTTCCTCTCGCTAAAGCTATACTAGCCCGAATGTTACCATCATATCTAAGATTTATTTCTTGTCTTTGGTAGATAAAAGATAAGCCAGAACTTTTTAAGTAGTCAATTAATTGCTCTTGACACCCGTCATTGGATTTATCATCGGAAATACAAACCTCAAACTCCTTAAATGTTTGTGAAGCTAATACCTTACAAGCCTCAATTAAAAATAGAGTTCGATTATATTGAGGAATACAAATAGAGAAAAATGGGGATCGCACAGACTGGTTCTCAATAATCACTTTTAACTCCTACTAACATTTCACAACCAACTACTAAAGGTTTATCTAGTGGAAGATTAGCTTTACCATACTCTTCCAATTTCCAAACTTTATAACCAAAATCCATTAAAATCCTCTGTGAATCGCCTATTTTTCCTTTTAGTTTTCTGGATTCAGCCCAATCGCAAAACTTAAACAAGACGGCAGGAGGGTTCGATGAGTTAAATAACTTATTTGCCCCTTCAAAAACTTCAGCTTCATAACCTTCTACGTCAACCTTCATAAATGACACTTTGGCTAGTTCTTGATCTTTCAAAATAGAGTCTACCGTTATTGTCTGCACACTTATTGGAGTGCCTTGAAATTGTGGAGAAATAGAACCCATACCAAATTTTTCTGTTGGAGCTTCATAAAAATCAACAGAATCATGATCGTTGTTCGTTACAGCTAATGACAATAGTTCTATGTTTTCCAAATTATTGATTTCTATATTTTTTCTGAGATAGGGAAATATCGTTGGCGACGCTTCCACCGCAATTACTTTGCCATTTAATTTTTTAAGATGTTTTGCCCCAGGAATACTGAAAGCGCCTATATTGGCTCCAATATCCAAAAACAAGCTATCTTGAGCTAAGAAAGAAAGCATTAATTTAATACATTCGGGTTCATAAACCCCATCCACCAATAAAGCAAAGGCAATGGGTTCTAGAAAATTAGGCAGAAGATATTGAGTCTCATTATTTATTTTCAATAAAAAATCTGTAGAATGCAGCAAATCTCCCAGCAATAGTCTTGAAAACCGATACTTACCTCGAAATCTAGGTAGTGATCGCAATAATTTTCCGATAAGTTCGATGTTATCCTGTTTCATCTATGTTAATGATGATATAAGTTGATTTTTAACTGGTTCAAACTGGTTTTCATAATTCCAGTCATCCAAAATCTTTTGTCTTCCCCGATCGCCCATTGCCCTCATTTTCTCTGGATTTTCCAAAAACCATTGTACGACATTGACGATGCTATCTACATCTTCTGGATTACAAGCTAAACCATAACCCGTCTCAACATACATATTCTCCCAATCGGGAAGGTTTGAAACGATTAAGGGTAAACCACAGGCTAAATAATCAAAAGGCTTATTTGAAGCTCCTGTCATCGGTTCTCTGGTGGGTTTAGAAAATAAGCATAACCCTATGTTGCATTTAGCACATTCTTGTAACAGTGATATTCTTTGAGGTAATGCCCCAATATATTTAAATTGATTCTCAACTCCTAGTTGGATTGATGTAGTTTTTAAGTATTTTACATAGCCATTGTGTCCGATTGTCTCGTAACCAGCAACGACTAAATGAACATTCTTAGGTAGTTTAGCTAATGAATGAATGACACTGACTGGCATTTGGGAAGGCACGATAGAGCCGTGATACCACAAAAATAGTTTATTTTGATCAGTTAAGTTTATTTTCTGAATAATATTCTCTTTACTAGGACAATTCCAAACACAATAAATTGGCTTACTCGTCTTTGTCTCAGAGATAGACCTATCAATTCTTGCTTGGTTAGGCAGAATACAAAATTTAGCTTCATTAGCCAATAAACTGCGAGCTTTTAAACACCAACCCATAAAAACGTTATTGGCAATAGGACTGGGCGAGTCGTGTTCATGGTAAATAACTTGGGTGTTAGGGATGAGGGTCAAAAAATAGGCGATCGGACAAACTAAAATATCGGAAGCATAAATCCATTGGGGTTGCCAACGAACAACCCAGATTAACACCCAGAGACAATAACGAAAATAGTGTAATTTTTGTCTCCAGCCTGCTTCACAAAAGGGAATTTGAAAAACAGTGATCTTGGGATGCTCAGGAAATGTGAGGCTGTTCGCTCCCTTTGCCCCAGTCCCCAAAAAAACAACATCCCAACCTTCATTGGCTAATATACGAGAGCTATGCTCTAAGGGTGGATACCCTGCGGGATTAGTATATTGAATGTATAAAATTTTTTTAGGATTTTGATTCGACACTTTAATTAACTTATTATTGTTTGTGATCAGTTTTAACCCAAATACCTTCTCTAATCATCCCAATTACAGTTAGCTTTTAAATCTCCTAAAGTGTTTAGAGCTACCCCACTATCAGGCAAATGATAGATACATTGACCATTTATTTTTGTTAAATTATAGCCATAATCAAGAAGATTTTGATGAATTTGGTTACATTTATCCGTTCCACAAATATGAGGATGATATTCCAAAGCAATAAACTCTATCAACTGTTCATGAAGCGTTTGTGTTGCTCCTCCTATTACTAGATATTCAGCCCCTTCACAATCTACTTTCATTAAGCGAATTTTGCTAATTTTATTTTGTTCGATAAACTGATCTAAAGTAATAGCATTAACAGTTTCCTTAGTTGAGCCAATTTTCCAATGTCGAAAGAAACTACTCGCACCATTATTAGTCGAAGGTCTTAAAAAAAGTTCTACTTCCTGTTGTTGATCGGATAATGCTAGATGATGCAGCTTGACATTCTGGCTGTTGTTAATTTTTACATTTTCAGCAATAATTGTTTGCAATCTGCTTTGAGGTTCAAGGCAATAAACACATCCATTTTGTACCAAAGATGACGCAATCACGGAAAAATAACCTTCATTTCCACCTACATCAAGAAAGTTATCATCTGAACGTAAAAGTATTTGCAACAAACGGGTCATAGAAGATTCATGAATTCCCTCAGATAATAGCTTATAGCCAAAAACGGAGACGGGATCTGCAAAAAATGTATAGCCAATATTTGTAAGTATGTTTTGACGCTTAATTTGAAAAATTGTTTTGATAAAACTGCCTAATTGAGAAGGACGAATACTTAATAAAGTCTTGTAAAATTTAGTTTGGTGGGTATTCATAAATAAATGTAATGATAGTTGTTAATTTTGCTTTTGGGCGATGATTTCTCCCCACCAATTAATACTAGTAGGTGGAGTATCATCCAAAGTGAAAATCTTGTAGTTATATTTTGATAGTAGATTTATCAAAGAATCCCACGACGTTCCCACATCTCCCCATGCAAATGGATGAACTTCTATGTAAATTAATCTTGGGCTTCTATTTTTATCTGACAGAAGCAAACTTGCACCTTCTAAAACTTTCTCCTCCCAACCTTCAACATCTATTTTTAGCAAATCAATCTTAGTATTTGGAAAGTATTGGTCTAGAGAAGTGCAGTTGACTGAGATAGTGTTACCTGTTGCTGTAGTTGCAATAGAGGATTGGCTATCACGTTCGGAGTGAAAGTGAATAACTGAGGATCTATCGGCTACTGCCATATTAATTGACTCAACAATTTCAGTTACTTGGTTGAGTGCAACATGAGATGTTAGTGATTGAAAGCTCCTAGGATCTGGCTCAAAAGCAAATACCTTTCCTGAATTAGTAACTCTCTTTGCAATAGCAATACTATACAATCCAATGTAACTGCCAACATCAACAACGTTATCCCCGACAAGCAAGTTACTCATCAGGTTATGCCAAACATCTGGTTCATAAACTTCAGATACTCCTCTAAATTCGGGCAGAACCAAAATAGAGTCAGTACCATTAATTATTCTTTTTAAACCTTTTTTTCCATATGCCCCAATAAAACTATTATAAGTGGGACGAAGCCAATTCCAAATTCGTTCATTTTTCTCTAAAAATTGACTGTGTCTTAAACTCGTAGCTATTTTTTCTAGTAAGTTCATGGTCAAAAAAGGTAGATATAAATTTATAAAATCAAACGCTATTTAAGAATTAGCTTATTGTATATGATATTCATTTTTTTTGCAACAACTTCCATGGTTGCTGGATATTTGATATTTTCTCTAAGTTGGGTCACTACCTCCCTATTGTCAGATAAATTTTTTATTGCCCTAATCCAGCTAGGAATGGAGGAGGCTTCCACCAGCAAACCATTGACCCCATCCGTCACCAATTCGGCAATTCCCCCTAAGTTTGAACCAATAACGGGAATTTGAGCGGCAAAAGCTTCTAAAACAACCATGGGTCCCGTTTCTAAGCATTGAGAAGGAACAACTAGAACATCATACTGTTTCATCGTCTCTACGACTTGATTAGCAGAAACAGGAGGTTTAAGAGAGATGCGAGGATCATGGGAAACATGAGTTTTTAATGTTTTCTCATAATCAGTTATGGATTGAGATTGAGACACTCCGTAAATATCTAAACTGATATTGAGTTGAGGCACAGTAGCTAACGCATTGACAATGACATCAATTCCTTTAGTCGGATCAATACGACCAAAGAAGACAAGTCGTAAAGGCTGTTTAATATCATTTATTTTAGCTGGTGAAGGTGTGGTAGAGATTTCTTGACATAAGCCCTGCCGAATCACTGTAATTTTTTTGTCAGGGACTTGGTTAATTTGTAAGATGTTTTTCACCCAATCGCAAACGGCAATGACATGATCAACTTCAGTGGTTAAGTCATAAAAAGCCTGAGAACGACAGTTAATCAGTTCTCTCATTTGTAGGACAGTCCATGCGCCCCCCTTAAAGTTGGTTTGGGTAATGGCTTTACTAATTAAAGGAGGTAAATTAGCCGTTATCTGGGCGAGAGTTTTCGGTAATCCTAAACTTTGTAAGACACAAGCTGTACATTTTGAGATTTCTATTTCACCATCACAAACTGTTTTTCCCCATTGTAATAGTGTTCCCCTTGGGCAACTAACCGTGGGTGTGTGATAGGTGAAAATAACGGGAATCCCTCTGGATTTGCATTCTCGGACAATACGCAGGGAAACTCCACGGGTAAAGGCATGGAGATGGACTAAATTAGGTTGTTCTTCGTCTAATATCTTGCCAAATTCTTGCGCCCCTTGTTTGTCACCTTCTCCATAAATTTCCTTGAGGTTTTGAATATCAGGAGAGATAGCAAAACGTCTGACGACAAGATTATTGTATGTATAGGTTTGATTTTGTGAAGCAGGAGCAGCAATTAGGTTTTCTATACCTAGTTTGGTCAACTCTCTGGCTAATGCTTCCACATATATTTCTGTTCCGCCCATAGGATCTGGATGGAAACAGAAGGGGAGATGAATGATTTTGGTCATGCTTTACTGTTCCTTCAAACTTAATATCTTTCCCTAATTATTTTTGTAGCCATAGTTTTTGTTTTAATTGTCGATATTTAAGGGCGATCGCTTCTGCATTTTTGTATCCAACCAAACGAGATAATTGTCTTAACACTCTTGGAGCATGAGGAATGTATTTAGGTTGGATCTTATTAATTCTACCAAGCACTTCATTAAATTTCACTTGATCACGTTCAAAAAAGAATCTTGCTATATTTCCATAGGTTTGCAATAGTGTAAATTCTCTTTCCTTACTCAATCCACCTTCTTGTTTTTCCCATATAGACTGAGCTAGAACCGTATTTTTTAAACAACCATTGTAGAACTCAGACGAATTTTTTCTGCTTAGAGATAAAAATGATTGATGTTTACGATGTAATAAACTAACTACTAAAGAATTATCTTTAACAAATTTGACATCTTCACTAGCAAGGCGTATGTACAAATTAATGTCTTCAATACATTGCATGGTAACATCAAAGCCACCTACTGCCAAAACAGCTTCACGATTAAATAGCATTGCCCCAATTTGACAGAAATTGTCGGATGCTAACAGTTGGGCTATTATATCTCCTGAATAATCTGGCACAACAACTCGTTCAGGCATAAAAATACCATTCTTATCTTCTTGATAAATTTGCCAGCAGCCATACACAACATCAGCGTTGGTCTGCATCGCAATATTTAACTGGCGAGCGAATTTACTATTTATAGGCAAATCATCAGCGTCCAAAAACTGTATCCATCTATTCTTAGCAGCTAAAAGCCCAGTATTTCTAGCAGCACTTACGCCTCTTCCAGAATTAGTCATTACATTAATCGGAAGATGACGGTATTGTTCGATCAATTCAATACTTCCGTCATCCGAACCATCATCAACAACAATGATCTCAGAAATTAACATTTGATCATTGAGACTATCGAGTGTTTCAGGTAGCCAAAGATGAGCATTGTAGCAAGGTATAATCACAGAAATCATAGTAAGATTGATGGCGAAGTTAAAGTCCTCTATTGCCGATGAGTCGGCGCAAAGATGTTGGCAACAAAAAACGATAAACTATCGAAATCCATTCAGCAGTTTCCTGTCCAAATAACTGAGCAACCAAACGATAAAACCCTTTACGGTGTAAATATTTTGGAATGCCAAATTTACGAGAAAAATTGAAAGCCTGTCTTGCCTCTTGATAGGCTTTCAATGCAAAAAGATTAGAACCTAGACGAACACTAGCTTCTTGGAGATCGGGAACATAACACTCTGGCAACTCTCCTGACAACAAAGAAATTGCTTTCATTGCTGAAGTAAAACATAGTTTCTTGTCTTGGCTATGACTATTTTCTCTAAGCCTTTGAACAATTAAAGATTCAGGAATTATAATATAGCTTGCACCAGTAGCAGCCAGCCGAATATGAAAGTCAAAATCTTCTGACTGAGCCAATACATCCCTAGTGCGGTAGCCACCAATATTGAGTGCTATATCCCGCCGAAAAGTAGTTGATGGAATTAAAATAGATCCCATTAAACCAAACTTAACTAGATCCTGAATATCTAGTAATCTTTCTAGTCCCATTACTTTTTCAGAGAGTAAAACTCCTTCTTTATAGGATGAAATTTCAGTGATTACTATATCTACCTTTGTTCTGTCAATGGCTTCTTTTACTTGGTGACACCAATTTGGATGAAATAAATCATCAGCATCATGGAAGTGAACATATTCGCATTCAGTATGTTGTAAAAGTTCATTACGTCCAAAAGCTGGACCACGATTGATTTCTCCCCGTATTACCTTAACGGGATAATTGGGAGGTATATAGTTCTTTGCTGGCAATAAAGATGCATCATCATATATCAGAATTTCATCTGGACGATCAGATTGATCAAGCAATGAATCTAGACATTCTTTTAGCAAATATTCTTCACCATAATAAGTAATTAAGGTAGCAAGAGAAAAAGTCATTATTTACCTCTAGAAAGTTAAACAGTCATAAATTGTGCAATATGATTACATCCATAGTCACTTAGGAGAGTTTTGGTAATCACAAAGCCAAACTTCCTTAATAGTTCAACCAAATTCTGGTTGATAATCACTCCATCTACGTCACAGATAGCTTCAAAAATAATTAAGCGTGGTGGTTGATTTTGTAACATATTTAAGGCTCCATTCAACACCTGTTCTTCCCATCCTTCTACATCCATTTTTATCACGGTTGGAGCGGGAATTTTGCCAGAGCCGATCAGATTGTCTAAAGTGTCAACCTCAACTTCAAAGGTGTCAACTGCATTGCAGGCATTAAAGCCACTTACTCCTGTATTGGCGACATGCGACCTATTGAAGTTCAGTCTACCTTGCGATTGACCCAAGCCTTTTTCAATAAGTATAACTTTATTAGGGTCAAAACCATTTAGACTCAGATTTAGTCTAAGAATTTCACAGTTAAGCGGATCGGGATCGCAAGCAATCACTTGTTTGACTGCAAAGGTGAGCGCAAAACAGGTGAAGTATCCGACATTTGCGCCAATATCTAGAAAAATGTCCTGTTCCGTTAGTTCCTGAGCAAGAATACTACTTAAATCAGGTTCCCAAAGTTTGTCATATAAAATTGTGCGCTGGATCAAATCACTTTTATCAACAGCCATCGAAAAGCCATATATGGTTTTTGCAGTGATACGGAGATCTCCTAGCAGGGTTTCTAAATATCGTAAAATCCGTAACTTACTAGGGTGATTAATCCAACGATAATAGTTATACAAAAAACTACTAACTACAGGATGGTAGATTTTGGCAGGAAGTTGATGGCCACGTTCCTTACTTTGTAATAGCATATTGATTTATTATATATGATGTTTAAGAAATCTTTGAAGACGCAAATCATGAAAAAATAAAAAAATCGAAGTCCAGTTAAGGCAGGTAAATTTTTCCGTTTATCTTTGCTATGAGTCATCACGTTAATTACTGCGAAATATTTTTAATTATCTACTATAATTTTTTTGATCGCTCCTAGGAACATTCTATTTGTTAATAAATATGGTGAATGAATCAGAAGTAAACACAGATCTAATAAGGAAGAGTTATTGTTATCTAAAAGTATTTTTCCAATAGCTTGGGAGTTTTTAACTCTTGCTATTTTTTTTTGTATATGTTTGTTTATATTTTTTGTTTTGAACTTGCTTTCATTTAAAAAAGAAATTGACTCATCCGTAAATTTTTCTGATGAAGTTGAAGTTTTGGAGGCATTATGAGTACGTAAGGCGGCAGTAGTGGTATCTAATTCTCTAAAGCTTCCTGGAAAACTATCTTCAAGCATGATATATAGAGTCCAGTCCATTACATAGTGATATCCCTCTAAAACTTTCATTTGTTCCCTGCGAATAAACGTCGATGGCTGAGGAATTACTGGGTAATTTTTGCTATCAAAGAAAGAAAAAATACTTTTCGGTTTTCTTGGATGCCATAATTCTTTGATACTTTCACCATCTTCCGAAAGAATTTGACAGGATGTAATAACAGCTTTGGCAGATTCATCATAACTAGCTAGTTTAATTGCCAATTGATTCATCGCATTGGGCAACAAAAAATCATCACTATTTAGCCAGTTTACCCATTGTCCCGTAGCTTTTAAAACACCTTTGTTAATTGCATTGCTTTGTCCTGAATCTGATTCACTTTCCCAGTAAGTGAGCCACTTTTGGTATTTCTTGATTATTTCAACTGAATTATCTGTACTAGCACTATCAATGACAATATATTCTAAATTAGGATAACCCTGTAGTAACACAGAACGAATAGTCTCTTCAATAAATTGACCATAATTATAATTTGGTGTAACAATACTAATCTTTGGACATTCAAAACCCTCTGGCATTTTTTCGGTTAATGATTCAGTTTCTTCAGTCCAAGGCCAACCAGTTTTGCCTTCGGGTGGAGGAGGGAGTTCATTAAGAGTTGGACAAGACATAATTTATTTAACTGCTTCTAGATTGAGACTTACAAAATAGTTCTTACCATAAATTGAAATTGGGCGACTCGACCAATCATCAAAATTACTTAGGGTGCAATCAGATGGATGCCATTCCCTAACTTCATGAAAGCCTGCATTGAGAAGTAATTTTTTCAAACTTTCAGAGTTAAAAGCTACTTTATGAAAATCAAACTTATCACCTTGACCACCCATGAGTGAACTCAAAATTAGATCAACATCTTTATGATTTTCTAGATAAATATCGACTAGCTTATCAAAGTCAGGAACTGACAATCTCAAAATACCTCCTGGCTTAAGTTTTTTAATCCATTTTGAAATAACAACAGGAACCTCTATATGTGAAAAATGTTCTAGGCAGTGACAGGCATAGATTAAACTTATACTTTCATCCTTGAAAGGAGACAAGTCATCAATTGCTCTTACATAATGTACGTGAGGATATGGCATCCCGTCAATGTTAATAAATTTTGGATGATTAATTAATCCACATCCTAAATGAAGGTTTACTTCTGACGAATCCAGTATTGGAAAAGGAGGACGATGAAATTGTCTTGATATCTTTGCAATAAAGATTTTAAACTCTATGTTCAGATTATGCCATTCACTTCTAAAGGTATCTCTAAATGAGATTGGGAGAAACTTCTTTAAGGATTTCATCATTTATTACTAACAATTACGGGATTTGTAATATTTTGCAGGGGATCCAAAAACTATAGAATAAGGCTCAACATCTTTGGTAACAACTGAGCCTGCACCTACAACACAACCTTCACCAATTGAGACCCCAGGAAGAATGATACAGTGTGAACCTATCCAAGCATCATCGTGAATGACAACACCCTTACTAACTAATGTATTAAACATTTCTGGTTCATTATAGTTATGGGTTAAAGAGGTGATCGCTGTATGAGATCCTACCATAACATTATTACCTATCTTTACCCCACCTTCACCCCAAATATGTACAAATGCTGCAATTGAGACGTTGTCTCCTATTTCCACATAATCAGCACCACTAATGTAAATAGGCATTTGAAATTGAAAATTTTTACCATATTTATTCAAATTAAGTAACACGTGATCTTTTTGTGCTTCAAGTATGTAATTATTAATTCTTTTAAAAACTCTTATTTTAGTTTTTCTTAGAAAATTTCTCATGCTATTTAATTACAACCCACTCCGCTAATACTGTTACTTTACCCAATCTATGATCATAAGGTTTGCCATCACTAAACGAGCTTTCAACCGTAAATGATTCACCATATTCTATCCAATCCAAAAATTCTTTGTTTTGGTCAAAGATTCCAGCAGAGACAAAATATCTGCCTGGTGCAAGGCAATTCTGAAAAATTAACTTAATTGCGCCTTCAAAAGATTTTGGGTTTGTTAATAATCTAGAATCTCTCTGGAAAGAACATGCCTGAATTTCGCCATCTTGCGAATAAAATAAGACAAAAAATTCTAACTCTTTAATTTCTTTAAAAATAACATATTCAATTAAAATCTCGATTGAATCAAACACAGAAAAGTAGTTGCTTCCATCCAAAAAATTTTGGATATGTATTTTTTGAATAGCCGCTATTTCACTGCTTTTTATATGTGTGTAATTATGAACATCTAAACTCGATTGGCAATCATTTTGCATGTAAAAGGATATAGCTTGGGTTAAGTCCCCGTAATAAGCCAAATTGCCAGCAGATAGCAAAATTGCTTTGCTGCATAGGGTTCGAATAGCTGCCATATTATGACTTACAAACAAAACAGTTCTCCCTTCCTTCCCTACATCTTCCATCTTCCCCAAGCACTTCTTCTGAAATTGAGCATCCCCCACTGCCAAAACCTCATCCACAATTAAAATCTCAGGCTCCAAGTGGGCTGCCACCGCAAACGCCAACCGCACATACATCCCAGAAGAATAACGCTTAACAGGCGTATCCAAAAACTTCTCCACCTCAGCAAACGCTACAATCTCATCAAACTTGCGCTTAATCTCAACGCGATCCATCCCCAAAATCGCCCCATTGAGATAAACATTTTCCCGTCCTGTCAACTCAGGATGGAAACCCGTCCCCACCTCCAACAAACTCGCCACCCGACCATTAATACTAATCCGTCCCTCTGTTGGCTCCGTAATCCGACTCAAAATCTTTAACAACGTTGATTTACCCGCCCCATTACGGCCAATAATGCCAACCCTGTCCCCTTGCTTAATCTCAAAAGACACATCCTTCAAAGCCCAAAATTCTTCATGAGTAGGGTCTTCCTGTTCCTCCCTACGACTTAATACTTGACCAAAAGACTTCACCTTATCCGTAATCACATCGCGTAAAGACGTATAACGCTCCTGCTTTTGATGGCCAATAATATACTTCTTACCTAAATTTTCAACGCGAATAACAGTATCTGACATATTAAATTAGCTATTAATTAGGATATTGTAGGCTTAATTGTGAACACCTACAAGAAGTTTTCGGATACTTGGTGAACGAAACCCCAAAATTATATCTTGAGGCAATACTCCTCGATGAATCAGTTCTCGATCAATATAAATTTCCGTACTATTATGCTGAATCCAAACTTGACCATTAATAATATCCAACTGCATGGCACAACCGTGGATACGATACTCATCACGCCATTCATTGTGCATGACCAAATAGCGATCGCGGAGCAGATCAAAAATCAGTTGGGCATTAGCATCATTCTGAGCAAACTCTCCCAGAAATTCCTGTACGATTTGGCGACATTCATTCACTCTATCCATCAATAACCTCCTGATTGGGATTATAAACCAGAACTTATGCAGAGCCTAGAGTTATAGCGTTTTAGATCGGTCTGAGAACACTACCTATAGTGTTGTCGTCTTTTTTAAAAGGTCTTTTGCGTAAGTCCTGTAAACAATTAATCGGACTTCATATCGTTCGATTATAGTTTTCGCGGGTTCAAAGGCGATCACTATTTCAGAAAAAGTACTGAAGAAAAGTTGCGATCGCTTAGAAATAAGCTTTCTGCTATCCCGATGAAATCCATTAAGATGATAGCTAATGATTTGGATTAAATTGGTTACAGCCATGTCCCAGGAAGCTTATTCAACAGAAATCCCAAGCGATCGCATTTTTACCTTTAATTCATACAACTCCGCATTAGCTTGTTCAGCCCGTTGAGATTCCTGTTCAGCCCGTTGAGATTCCTGTTCAGCCCGTTGGGATTCCTGTTCAGCCCGTTGGGATTCCTGTTCAGCCCGTTGGGATTCCTGTTC
>Ga0114972_10000882_pt1 | contig 22587 bp, 20 predicted proteins | sample M_140807_EF_Meta_FD_87354 | JGI IMG/M metagenome (GOLD analysis project Ga0114972, IMG submission 87354) | Freshwater microbial communities from Lake Montjoie, Canada to study carbon cycling - M_140807_EF_MetaG | ecosystem: Environmental > Aquatic > Freshwater > Lake | place: Lake Montjoie...
GCGCCGCTGCCGTACGAGCTGCTGGAGAAGGTGAGTCTGCGCATCGTCAACGAGATCGCCGGCGTGTCGCGCGTGGTGTATGACATCAGCGGCAAGCCTCCTGCAACGATCGAGTGGGAGTGATTTTGAGCCTTTCGCGGTCTATCGCTACCCTGCGAAATACTGTCTTAAGTCGCTGATATATAATATATAAACTTTCGTGACCTATCGTCGCCTATCCGCGCCAAACGAACGATTCTGACGGTAAAAGTGACGGTAAAAGTTTTTGGCTACCTCGATAAAGCCCATTTTTACCGTCACAAGATTGACGAGTAGCTGAGCGAAGTAACCGCTGAATTACAGGGGAAAAGTGGCATAAACCCCGGATTTTCGCCGCGAGAATTGAGATAAACAGGCGTTTGACGGTAAAATCTGGGCCACGCCAGGACGGGGGCCCGCCATGCTTACCGACATCGCCCTGAAGAAGTTGAAACCCCGGGAAAAGCCGTACAAAGTGACGGACCGGGACGGGATGTACGTGACGGTCTCGGCTACCGGGACGATCACGTTCCGGTTCGACTACCGGATCAGCAACCGGCGAGAGACCCTCACCCTGGGTCGCTATGGCCCGGCCGGGCTATCCCTGTCCGCCGCCCGGGAGAAGTGCATCGCCGCCCGGAACACGCTCGCCCAGGGGCATTCCCCGGCCCGGGTGAAGCAGCGGGAGAAGCGCCAGCTGGCGGCGGCAGAGACCTTGGGGCAGTTCGCCACGAAGTGGCTCGACGAGGGCCCCATGGCGGAGAGCACCCGCCGGATGCGCCGGGGCATCTACCGGCGCGAGGTCGAGCCCGAGATCTCGAACCGGCTGCTGTCCGAGGTGTCGTCCGACGACGTTCGTATCCTGTGCCTCAAGATCAAGAATCGGGGGTCGCCCGCGACGGCCATCCACGTCCGGGACATCGTGAAGGGGATCTACAACTTCGCGAACCTGCACGGGCACAAGGTTCCGAACCCGGCCACGGACGTCGCACCGACTTCCATCGCCGTGTTCAAGCCGCGGGAGCGGGCACTTTCCCCGGACGAGATCCGCATCGCATTCACGCTGATCGACAAGGTGTCGTTTGCCCACATCCACCGCCTCGCGCTGCGGATGATCCTGCTGACGCTCGTCCGCAAAAGCGAGCTATCAATGGCCACCTGGAGCGAGATCGACTTCGACAAAGGCGTCTGGACGATTCCGAAGGAGCGAATGAAGGCGCGCCGGCCTCACAGCGTCTATCTGTCGCGCCAGGCGCTGGAGATCTTCACGGCGCTGAAACTGATGGCAGGAAGCTCGCCGTACGTCTTTCCGTCCCGCTACGACGCGGATGTCCACATCGCGGCAAGTACGCTCAACCGCGTTACTGCACAAATTGCCGAGAAGGCGAAGGCGGAGAATCTGCCGCTGGAGACGTTCACTGTTCACGACCTGCGCCGGACGGGCTCAACGATCCTGAACGAGATGGGCTTCAACCGTGACTGGATCGAGAAGGCTCTGGCGCACGAGCGGAACGACTCCTCGCGCGGCACGTACAACCGCGCCCAGTATGCGGAGCAGCGGAGGCACATGTTGCAGGAGTGGGCGGACATGATCGACGCGTGGGTGGCGGGCAAAACCCATACGCCGGTCCTGCTGCCGTCGTCGATGAAGGTGATTGCTGCGCAGGCGCTGACCTAGAGCCCGATCCCCGACGCGATCTGCGTCGGCCCCGTCGCGCCCGTTGCCTTTGCACTGCCGGAGGCGGCGATCGCGCGGCACGAAGGACGATTGCAGCAAGGGGACTCGTTCTTCTCTTGTGGCGACGCTCAGTGCCCCAGAGGTTGAGATCAACTTCCTTACGCCAATCGCGACCCTGGTCGGGAGCACGACTGATATCGAAATTGCGTTCAACGACGACGAGTTAGTGCAGCCGTGAATTGAGACCCACCCGTGTGGCCTAGGCGTTCGATTGGAATGTCGAAACCCTGGCCGCTTTCAACGAAATCCCCTTCGAGCCTACCGCTCGGAGGGGATCTTTCGATTCAGAGATTTCTTCATCGCTCGAAAGCGGACGGTCAACGGGGAAAAACGACCCATTGCTGACCGTCGCCCCGTGGAATGCAGACGTTGAGCCGCAGCACTCATACGTGGTCGATCGGGATGCTCTGTCTCAACACCGCGAAAAGATCTCGTACAGAGACGCGCTCTCTCGCCGGCTCGGCAGCCAATTGCCGCAGGACGGCGGAGAGCGGCAGCCGCCGGTCGGGAGACGGTTGAAGGTTTCGGGCAGTCACGCGCGAGTGACGCGCACGAGCTCGATGCGGCGGTTCGACATCTCCCGCACCTCGAAGCGGAAGCCCTCGATCTCAAATGATTCGCCCACCGTCGGGAGATCCTCATGCTGTGCGAGCAGCAGACCGGCCAAGGTCGCATACTCGTCATCCTCGCTCACAAATCCGACCTCGCCCAGCGCTTGTTCGAGCTGGTGCAGGTCGGCCGAACCCTTCACCAGCCAGGCATCACCCTCGCGACTGATCTCCGGCGTTTCGTCCGCGTCCGGGAACTCACCGGCGATCGCTTCGAGGATATCGAGGGGGGTGACGAGGCCCTGAACGGTGCCGAACTCGTCCACCACCAGCACGAGACTGCCTTTCGCCCTGCGCAGGACCGTCAAGCTCCGGATGACGTCGATCTGATCGGGCACGATGATCGGCGGCTGTGCCTCGGCGCAGGCTGCAATGTCCCGGCCTTCGTCGAGCGCGGCCGTGATGTCCTTAGTTCGCATTACGCCCATCACGTTGTCGAGCGAGCCACGCCCAACGGGGACGAGACTGTGCGGAGTCTCGAGCAATTGGCTGCGAATCTCCGCCGGATCCGCATCGCAATCCACCCACGAGATCTCGCCCCGGGGCGTCATGATGCTGCGGATGGATCGATCGGCGAGCGTGAGCACGCCCGAGATCATGGACCGCTCTTCCTCGTGGAAAGTCGTCCCGTCTGCTGCCGTACCTGCCGCTGCGGGAGCAGACGACTCGGTTTCGACCGGCCTGCGCCCGCCCATCAGGCGCAGTATCGCGTCCGCAGTCCGCTCGCGAAGTGGCAGCCGCGCCTGGTTCTTCGCGAGATTTCGCTGCGCAAATTGGTTAAACGACTCGATCAGGATCGAGAAGCCGATGGCTGCATACAGGTAGCCCTTCGGGATGTGAAAGCCGAATCCTTCCGCTACCAAGCTGAAGCCAATCATGAGCAGGAACGCCAGGCACAGCACCACCACGGTGGGGTGCGCGTTGACGAACCGCGTGAGCGGCTTGGAAGCAATGATCATGACGATCATCGCGATCACGACGGCAGCCATCATGACGCCCAACTCATCCACCATGCCAACAGCGGTGATGACCGCGTCGAGCGAGAACACCGCATCGAGCACGACGATCTGCGATATCACGAGCCAGAAGCCGGCGTAGGCACGCTGCGGGCCGCGGTGGTGCATGTTGCCTTCGAGACGCTCGTGCAGTTCCATCGTGGCCTTGAAGACAAGGAACAACCCGCCGATGAGCAGGATCAGGTCACGTCCGGAGAAGCTGAAGCGACCGACGGAAAACAGTGGCGTCGTGAGCGTGACCATCCAGGAGATGGCGGTCAGCAGCCCGAGTCGCATCAGCAGCGCCAGAGACAGGCCAATCAGTCGCGCCCGGTCCCGCTGATGGGGTGGCAGCTTGTCAGCCAGGATCGCGATGAACACGAGGTTGTCGATGCCGAGCACGATCTCGAGCAGGACGAGCGCGCCCAAGCCTATCCAGATGGAGGGATCCATCAGGAAGTCCATCGGGCACCTCCGCTAGGCAGGCGGCAAGGACGTCGAACGGGGTCGAACGGCGTGGCGCTGACGTCGACGGTCGTCGGCGTCAGCCTGGTTGGGTCACATTCCATGCGAGGGTGCAGGTGCCTTCGACGCCCTGGGCAACGGCGGAACTCGTAATTCTATCGCAAGGGTCGGCCAGCCGAATCGCCCACTCTGGGCGGGGCCATGGATTGGTGTAAAAAATCCAATTATTTCAATAAATTACATACTTATGGAGGGGCGGGTTGGCATATCCGATGTAACGGACGATGCCTCGGGTCAGACAAACAGTTGCGACTGGCACTGTGCTCGACTCACGATGCATTGAGCACGATGACGCAAAGGACGATGTATCGGGCGAGCTTCGCGATCGTCACGAGCAACAAGAATGACCATAACGGTTCCCGAAGCACGCCGGCAATGATCGTCAGTGGATCGCCGACGAATGGCGCCCAACTCAGCAGCAGGGACCACCTTCCGAATCGCTGGTACCAGCGCTGGGCTCGCGCCAAAGCCGTCGCGTCGGCTGGAAACCAGCGTCGATGCTTGAATCTTTCGATGCCCCTGCCGAGCGCCCAGTTGACCGCGGAGCCCAATACGTTGCCCACGGTGGCAACGACGAGCAGCAGGACGACAGGATGATTCCCAGCCAGCAGCAGCCCAGCGAGCACCATCTCGGACTGAGCTGGAATGATGGTAGCCGCAGCGAACGCAGCGACGAACAACCCAGCGAGCGATGAGAGTCCGCTCATGGCTTCCTGGTTCTGCAGCAGACCTAGTGGTCGTGGCGATGATGAGCATCCGGAAAGTGCGGATGCTGGTGACGCAGCGGCTCGTGCGTGTGCCGGTGCGTGTGTGACCCTGGAGGGACGGCCTCGCCATGCTGGTGGTCATGGTGTTCGTCGTGCTCGTGAGCATGCTCGTGCTCGATCACCTCATGTTCGTGGTCGTGCAGGTGATGCTCTGTCACGTGCAGCCACACGCCCCAGCCCATGAGCGCCCCGGCAATCATGAGAGCGACCGTGAACGGCTCGTCGAGAAAGACGACTGCGACCAACGCGCCCACGAACGGTGCGACCGAGAAATACGCGGACGTCCGGGACGTGCCGAGGTCACGGAGCGCGTACACGAACAATGCGAGGCTCAAGCCATAGCCTACGAAGCCAACGCTACCGGCAATCACTGAGCCGGTCAGCGTCGGTAGCTGGGCACCCAGGCTGAGGGCCAGAATCGTGTTCGTGAGGCCGGCGACCAAGCCCTTGGCGGCAGCGATCTGGATCGGGTCGGCGAGAGCAATGACGCGGGTCAGGTTGTTGTCGACGCCCCAGGCCAGACACGCCATCAGGATGAGCACCGCTGGAACGAGCGGCGCGGATTGCGGGCTCCCCGGTACCAGTGCGAGCGTGACCGCACCGCCGGCGATCGCGAGGAAGCCAAGAACGATCCGCCGATCGTAATGCTCGCGGAACGCGATCCACGCCAGCAGGCTCGTGAACAACCCCTCGCAGGTCAGCATCAGCGAGGCCGTGCTGGCAGGCACGTCGCGCAACCCCAGCAACAGCAGGACCGGCGCGACGATACCGCCGGTGATCACGGCTCCGGCCAACCAGGGTAACTCGCGGCGCGGCACTGACCATTGGCGGCGCCGGAGGACGGCCCAGACCGAGAGGCCGATGCCCGACCCGAGATACAGCAGCCCCGCAAGCAGCCACGGACCGACGCCGCTGAACCAGGCTTTGGCCAGCGGCACCGTCAGACCAAACGTCAGGGCCGCCAGCAGCGCAGCGGTAATACCGCGAGCACGGCTCGACTGAATGGTCACGCGCGGCTACCACTGCTCGTTACTTGGGATCGCCGGCGACTGGCTTCTTTGCGGCGTCGCAACGCGCCTTGAGTGCCTTGATGTCGGGATTGCTCACGTCGGTCGAGTATTTGGTCGGATCGGCCAGTTGCTCACACGTGGTCGGTACCGCCTTGGCGGTCGGCTCGGCGATCTTCCGTTCGAACTCGCTCGGGTCGTGAGCGCCCACGGATGCTGCGAACAGCGTGGACGAAACAGCGACGACAGACAAAATCTTGATGCGTGAGGACATTTCTCTACTCCTGAGTGAAGGATCGGATAAATGCGAATAACGGTTGGGCGCTGCCCACATACAGCTAGCGTCGGTCACTGATGCCCGGGACGGAACAACTTCCCCTGGAATCCGGAGACCTCGACCTGCACCGTCACCGGTTCGGCGCCGCGATTGAGCCAATACCAGCCATGGTTGCCATCGAACGCAGCGGTGAATGTGCCCGAGGCCTCGCGTTGCGCACGCTCGATCCAGTAGCTGGTGTACTCGTCGTCCGTCGAGTTGGCGTGATCGCCGTGCATGTCGAACGCCACGTCTCCGCTGGCAACCCAACGGAACACCATACCGTCGCCCGCTTTCATGGGCGCCTTGACCTCGGCACCCTTGCCCGGTGCCAGTGTGACCGAATAGGTTTCGCTGTGATAGGCACCGGCGCGCTTGCTCACGACGCTGCCATCGACGGGCTGGACCGGCTGCCCGACCGCATCGAGTTCTACCGGGGCCGCCGCGGGCTCCGGTGCTGCAGCTGGTGTCAACGCTGGTGCTTGTGTTCGTGTTGGTGAAGCGTCTGGCGATGGGCCAGTCGGCGCCGTACTTGCGAGCGCGTCGAGCCCCAGGCGGCCGCCTATCCCGGTCGGATCGATACCGAATTCCGCCGGCAGGATCGTGGTTACCAGGATGACGGCGGCCACGGCAACGGCGGCTGCCGTGGCTTTAAGCAGGCGGCGCGTCGACGGCAGTTCATTCTGCATGGATTGCGGCATGTCTTCCTCAGTTCGAAACGAAGTAGCCCGTGAGCTGGTAGCCAATCAGGACGAAGCCGGCCGTCATCAGCACGGTGTTGGCCATGAACGCTTGCCGGGTAAAGCTGCTGGTACGGCGCCAGAAGGCCATGGCGATCAGGATGCCGCTGAGCGCAAGCAGTTGACCGAGTTCCACGCCGACATTGAATGCCAGGATGTTCGCCACCAACCCGTCGCGCGACAACTCGAAATCCTGCAGCTTGGTGGCCAGGCCAAAGCCGTGAAAGAACCCGAAGAACAGCACTGCCGCCTTGGTATTGGGTTGGACCCCGAACCAGCGCTGGAAGGCCCCGAGGTTGTCCAGTGCCTTGTAGACCACCGACAGTCCGATGATCGCGTCGACGAGGTGTGCGTTGACGTGGACGCCGCCGAGTACCCCGTAGAGCAGCGTGACACTGTGCCCCACCGCAAACAGCGTCACGTAGGCGGTGACTTCGCGCATGCGGTGGACGAAGAACACCACGCCGAACAGGAACAGCAGGTGGTCGTATCCCGTCACCATGTGCTTTGCGCCTAGGTAGATGAACGCGATCAGCTGGCGCCCGCTGCTTTGCTCGAGAAATGCCTTATCGCCGCCGGTGACACCATGTGCAAACGCCGCGGCGCAGCTCAGCAACAACAGTGCAATCGCCAGCGGCACGCGCCAGTTTTCGAGTGTGCGGACCAGGCGAGTTTGCGACTGCACGGTCATCGGCTCACCGCCAGTTCGGCGACGTCCTGTTGGCGATGCAGCATGCGGTAAAGCGCGGGCAGCACCAGCAGGGTCAAGAGCGTGGAGGACACGATGCCTCCGATCACGACCGTCGCGAGAGGCCGCTGCACTTCAGCACCCGCACCCACGTTCAACGCCATGGGCACGAAACCCAGCGATGCCACCAGCGCGGTCATCAGCACCGGACGCAGTCGGCCGACTGCGCCGTCGATGATGCTCTCCTGGAGTGGGTCGCCCTGCTCGCGCAGCTTGCGGATGAACGCGATCATCACGACGCCATTGAGCACCGCGACGCCGGAGAGCGCGATGAACCCGACGCCCGCGGAAATCGACAGCGGAATATCGCGGAGCCACAGCGCGAGAACCCCGCCGGTCAGCGCGAGAGGCACGCCGCTGAACACGATCAGCGCATCGCGGCCCGACCCAAACAGCATGAACAGCAGACCGAAGATGATGAGCAGCGCCGCCGGGACCACGAGCTGCAGCCGATTGCTGGCTGAGATCAGTTGCTCGAACATGCCGCCGTACTCGATCCAGTAGCCCTCAGGCAACTCGACGCTTTCACTGACCTGCGCGCGCAGGTCTTGGACGAAGCCACCGAGATCCCGGCCGCGCACGTTGGCGGTGACGACGACGCGCCGCTTGCCGTTCTCGCGGCTGATCTGGTTTGGTCCAAGCGCAATCGCGAGCGTGGCGATCTCCCCGAGGGGCACGAACGTCGCTGCTGCCGCGCCTCCGTTCCCGGGGCGAAGGCCTACGGACGCTGTCTGCGCCATTCCACCGGGGAGCGGGACCGGGAGCTCGTGCAGTTGATCAATGTCCGTGCGGATCGCCTCGGGCAGGCGCACGACGATGTCAAAGCGCCGGTCGCCCTCGAACAGCTGCCCGGCGTGGCCGCCGCCCAGTGCGATGGAGACGGTGTCCTGCACGTCCCGCAGGCTCAGGCCGTAGCGCGCGAGTTCGGCACGGTTTGGCGTGATGGTGAGCAGGGGCAGCCCCGTGATCTGCTCGAGCTTGACGTCGGCCGCGCCGGGCACACGGTTGGCAACGCTCTCCACCGCATCACCGACTGCCATCAGCTGCTCGAGATCGTCCCCATAGACCTTCACCGCGACGTCGGCACGCACGCCGGCGATCAGTTCGTTCATGCGCATCTGCACGGGTTGCGTGAACTCGTAGTTGTTGCCGGGAATTGCCTTCACGGCGACCTCGAGTTCCCTGACCAGCTCGAGCTTGGACTTGCGCGGATCCGGCCATTCGGACCGGTCCTTGAGCATGATGAAGGTGTCGGCCACCGAGGGGGGCATCGGGTCCGTCGCCACCTCGGCGGTGCCGATCTTGGCGACCACCTTGTCCACCTCGGGGAACTCCTTGATGCGCGCCTCGAGCGAGGTCTGCATGCCAATCGCTTGTTCAAGCCCCGTCCCGGGAATCCGCAGGGCGTGCAGTGCAATGTCGCCCTCGTCCAGGCTCGGGACGAACTCGCTGCCAAGGCGGGTCGCCAATAGTCCACTCGCCACCACAAGCAGGATGGCAGTCGCCAGAACTGCAGCACGATGCTCGAGTGCCCGTTCGAGCACCGGCCGGTACCACGACTTGATACGCGCCATCAGCCGGTTGTCTTTCTCCTTCACCGGGCCCGTCATGAACAGGGCGACGGCGGCAGGAACGAACGTCAGTGAGAGCAGCATGGCAGCAGTCAGCGCGATGACCACGGTGAATGCCATGGGATGGAACATCTTTCCCTCGACGCCCGTCAGGGCGAAGACTGGCAAGTAGACCGCCGTGATGATCAATACGCCGAACAGGCTGGGTTTCATCACTTCGGCCGATGCGCTCGCTGCGACCTCGAAGCGCTCATCCCTCGTCAGGACCCGCCCGAGTCGATGTTGTGTCTCACCGAACCGGCGCAGGCAGTTCTCGACGATGATCACCGCCCCGTCGACGATCAGCCCGAAGTCGAGCGCGCCCAGGCTCATGAGGTTAGCCGAGATCCGGTTCTGCACCATGCCGGTAATGGTCATCAACATGGTGAGCGGAATAACCGCCGCGGTGATCAGGGCGGCACGAAGGTTGCCGAGCAGCGCAAACAGCACCGCGATTACCAGCAGCGCGCCTTCGAGCAGGTTCGTGCGGACCGTTGCGATGGTGCGATCTACGAGTGCCGTACGGTCGTAGACGGGGGTTGCGATCACTCCATCCGGAAGGCTCGCATTGACCTCCTCCAGTCGCGTCGCGGCACGACGCGCAACGGCACGACTGTTCTCGCCGACGAGCATGAACACGGTGCCGAGCACGATCTCGCGGCCGTTCTCGGTCGCCGCGCCGGTGCGCAATTCGCTTCCCTCGACGACCTCAGCCATCTCACGCAACCGGATCGGCACGCCGTCGCGATGAGCGACGACGATGTCGCGGAGTTCGTCGGGCGCCCCGACCTGGCCCGGCACGCGAACCAAGTACTGTTCGCCACTGCGTTCGATGTAACCTGCCCCGGCGTTGTCGTTGCTGCGAGCAATAGCCTCCATCAGATCGCGCATCCCCACGCCGTACGCGGCGAGCCGAGTGGGATCCGGCGTGACATGGATCTGTCGAACGTAGCCGCCGACGGTGTTGACCTCGGTGACGCCCTCGAGGTGACGCAATTGCGGGCGCACCACCCAGTCCTGCAGCGTGCGCAGGTCGGTCGCGGACCATGGTTTCCCATCCGGTCCAAGGGCGCCCGGCAGGGATTCCACGGTGTACATGAAGATCTCGCCAAGGCCCGTGGCCACGGGCCCGAGAACCGGCTCGCTCCCGGGTGGGAGCTGGCTCTTCGCTTGCTGCAGCCGCTCCGCAACTTGTTGCCGGGCGAAATAAATGTCGGTCCCGTCTTCGAAGACGACGGTCACCTGGGACAGTCCGTAGCGCGAGATCGAACGCGTGTAGTCCAGTCGGGCGAGTCCAGCCAGGGCGGTCTCGATCGGGAAGGTCAGGCGCTGCTCGGCCTCGAGCGGCGAGTAGCCCGGTGCTTCCGTGTTGATCTGCACCTGGACGTTGGTGATGTCGGGCGTCGCGTCGATGGGCAGGCGCGTGTAGTTCCAGATGCCGAGTCCGGCAAGCGCTAGAGCGAGTACCAGCACCAGCCAGCGTTGCGCGATGGAATACCGAATGATTTTTTCGAGCATGGTGTTGGCGCCCTCAGTGGTCGTGGCTGGCGCCGGACTTCTCGATGTCCGCCTTGATCAGGAAGCTCTGCTCCACCACGTAGGGTGTCCCCGGATCGATTCCTCCGAGCACCTCCACCCAATCGCCGTCGCGCTCACCCAGTTCCAGCATCCGCACTTCGTAGGTGTCGTTGACCTGCGCGAAGACCACCGTGAAATCGCGGAAGCGCTGCAAGCCAGCCGTCTTGACGGCCAGTGGCACTTGACGCTCGGACAAGGTCACCCGCGCGTTCACCGCCATGCCGGGCCGCCACTCACCCTGTGTGTTGGGCAATAGCGCGCGAGCGACGACGGTCTGGCTGGTTGCGATGGCCAGCGGGAGCACGCGCTGTAACTTCGTGTCGACTGCTTTGCCGTCCGCCACCGCCTCGAGCCGTACCGACTGTCCACTGCGCAGTCGCGCCGCGTCTTCACCGAATGCATGCAGCTCGAGCCAGAGCTCCGACAGGTCAGCGATCTCAAACAGCGGTTCGTCACCGGCAACGTCGCCGACATTGGTGTGCCGGGCCAGCACGACGCCATTGATCGGAGCGGCAACGGTATAGCTGCGCAGGCTGTCGCTGTTCTCTACCACCGCCAGGGTCTGCCCGGAGCGGACCGTATCGCCAATGTTCACGTGCACCGACTGCACGGGTCCGGGAAAGCGGGCCTTCACCTCGGCAAAGCGATCACCGTTCAGCACGACCCGCCCCATCAGGCGCGTGTCGTTGCGAATTACCGCCGGACCGGCCTTCTCGATCGTTACACCCGCCGCCTCGGCGACGGCAGCCGGCATGCTGGTTCGACCCTCGTGGGACTCGTAGGTCCAGCGGTGTTCGCGGTCACCGTGGCGAGCCGTCACTGTCACGTCAAAAGAGTGCGGTTCCACCACCGTTCCATTGCCCACGAGGTGATCACCGTCTGGCTTGAATTCGAAGCGATCCACTTTGCCGCCGAGGCGCGACAACTCGATGGTCGCGCTGACGTCCTGCACTGTCAGGGCCTTATTATCGAGGTACGGATACAGGTGAAACTGCGGCGGCACGCCCGTCTCGAAGATCGTGACCTCGAGGGCGAAGTCCCCATCGCGCAGCAGCCGGCCGTTGTGCGGACCACGCTCGAAGTCGGCAGCAGCGGCGCCGTGTTTGTCGCCCGGCTCGTCTAAGTGAGCGGGCTCTTTGGCTCCGCATGCACCGAGCAGCAAGGCGGCGGAGATCATGAGAGGAATGAAACGTGAGTTCATGGGGCGGTGACTCCGGAGACGGCCGTGGCCCGCTCGATGTCGGCCAGCAGACGGTGATAGCGGATTGCGGCGGCGATGCGATCTCGCTGCAGCGAATGCAGCACGTTGCGAGCTGTGGCAACCTGCAGAAACGAATAGCGTGCTTCGTCGTAGCCGCGCCGAGCCAGCGTGAGTGCGCGTTCTGCGGCGGGAATCATCCGATCGCGCAGGGCCTCGAATTCGTGGCGCGCATGCCGGAGTTCCTGATACCGGGCAAACAATTCCTGATAGCGCTCGAGCTCGACAGCTTTGCGTCGCTCCTCGAGGCTCTCCAGCTCCGCGCGGCCGCGCGATAGCGCCAGGTCCGAGCGTTGTCCAAGGCCGATCGGCAGCGCGATCGACATGACGAGCGCCTGGTCGTCGAAAGCCTCCAGACGGCGTACGCCAACCGTGCCGGACAGGTCCGGCTTGCGGCTCGCTTCAGCGGAGCGCCGCTGCGCATCGAGCCGGGCCGCCTCCAGCGCGAACATCCGCTGGTCCGGGTTTAATTCGAGGCGTTGCGTCAGGGACTCGAACGCAGGTAAGTCCGGCACGGTGTCCACGGAACCTGTCGCACTGGTAAAGGACGGGGATCGTTCGCCCCACAGCACCGAAAGCGCAACGCGCGCGCTCTCGAGTTCGTGTGCAGCATCCTCCTGCTCCAACTCCGCGCGGGCGACGGCAAGCTCGGCCAGCGGCAGGTCGGCCTCGGGGCTGGCTCCTCGCTTCACCCGGTACGCGACCGCTTCGCGGGTTTCGCGGGCAAGTTCGGTCTCCTGCTTCGCAAGAGTGAGGCGCGCCTGCTGGGCGACGACTTCAAGAAAACGATGCTTCGCCTGAGTCACGACGTCGAGCCGACGACGTTCGAGCTCGTTGCCCTGCAACGCGACCCTGGAGGCACCGAGGGCCTGCCGGGCCTCACGCTTGCCACCGAGTTCGAAGGTCTTGCCGACACGCAGCGTGAATTCAGCGTCATCAAAGCCGCTGAGGTTGCCGGTGCCGGCGAAGTTCTCCATTTCCCCGCCCACCGTCATTGGAGGCGTCAGGGCATCGAGTCGTGCCTGTTGTTCGGCGGCGTTGATCGCAGCCCGCTCGGCACCCAGGGTGGAACTGCCGGCAATGGCGCGCTCAACCGCCTCGGTCATCGTCAATGACGAGGCATCGGCCTTCGCTGGTGACGATGCAAACGCCCCGGCCAAGGCCAAAGCCCATACGGATCGCAGGAACACGCTGATACCTCCATCTACTGAACGACGCGAACGCCCGCCGTAACGACGGCGGGCAAATTCAACAGACGTCAGGCGATGGGAGGTCGGTGGGGCGCGTTTAAGGAAGGTGGCGGTGCGCGTACCGCTGAGCCGTCGGGTACCCAGGCGCCCGACATCTTCGGCAGTTCGGTTCCGTTCATCGAGGGGCCGAGCATTACGACCGTGTCCGCTGCGTCATGCAGATGCAGCGGCTCGGGCGCCGAATCGCCGGAGCCAGGGTCCGGCTCGCTCGAATCGAAATCGTGCGCGTGGGAATGAGCCGCGCTGCCGTTATCGTGAGAGTGGATCTCTCCCTGCCAGACCCCGGCCAGAAGCAGCCCAAGCAGCGAAACCCCAAGCAATAGCCGTACGCCCCACAGTCGCGGAGCGTGTTCACGGACTCTGCTCAGGAACGCAGCCATCTATTTAGAGTGCCCGAATTCGTCAATCGTGGCAAACCCGCGGCCCCTCGGGCGAAGTGCCGACTACAGCGGGCTTCGAACGATCAGGGGTACTGTCCGGTCGGTGTCGCTAGGCTATGGCACCCACGGCGTGGGACCGCTTGTGGCCGGTTTTACGCATTGGCCAGTGTCCGCTTTTTAACCCACCTGCTCACATCTGACCAACGCTTTTCCGACCCCAGCCAAGAAAAAGGCCCCCTCCAGTGGAAGGGGCCCAGTCAAAGTCTATTCAACACTTTGTTAGAACGGCTAGCCCGTGTGGGGGTACTCTGATTGACGCCTCGTTCGAGTGAAGTATTCGAAGAAGCGCATTGACCGCGCTACGCGCTGTGGTTTCCTGATTCGCGAATCGGCCGACGCCTGCGACAGTGAACGTCAGGGTGACTCGCTCGTACTGTTCGACCCGAGTGGCATTCCGCCCGCCGTGCCGTTAACCAATGCTCGACTTCATCCAAGTCCCACACGACGCACTTGGACGTTAGATAAAAGCGCCGCGGGAATTCTCCGCGCCGCTCCATTTCGTAGATTGTCGTGTCTGCAAGCGGCACGATCTTTCGCAGCTCGCGTCGACGCACTGCACGCTGGCAGCGGCGGACCTGGTCGACGGGAGGAGTGGGGGCGTCAAAGGTCACGATCTGTTGCCTCCAGCCGCGGGGCGGCGCTGCGGAATGCGGACGGGATGGTGAGTCGCGTCTAGTTCCAGTGGAAGGCACGCCTGGCGCGGTCTGGCCGATCGACAAGTTCTCGCCTCGGATGTGCAGGCGTCGTCAATCGTAATGTTCTGCGTCAGCCAATCGAAAACGTCAGCGCGATGCCAACCGACGGGCTTGCCACAGTAGGTGCGCCGCTTCGGAAAGCGACCGAGGACGGCCAAGCCTAGGAGTAGCCAGCGTGGGCGACGAGTCAGACGCGAGATATCGCTGGCATTAAGAATCGCGCGTAGGTCTGGGAGTGGCTCGTTGACCCACCGCGGCAGATGGATGTCCTTCGTTGAAGGCGTGATGGAGACTGCCACAGAGTTGTTGTCGGTGTGCGATCGCCTGTCCATGTTCGTGCCTCATCAATGTCTCTTGATGGGAACAAGAATGCTCAGGCAGCGCGCGAAAAGCAGCACACGGATTCAGGGAAGACATGTGCCAAACACTACGCGAATCTTCGCCGCGCGCGGATCGCGCAATGGGTATTCAGGTGAATCACCGGAGAAACTCGGAGGCGGATTCTCTGTCCCTATGGCGAGCGGGGCGTGCCGAGGAGCGCGGCGAGTTGTTCGTAGTCGGCCGCGCGCTTCGCGGCCGAGCGCTGACCGAGGTTCGTTAGCTTGCGACGCACTCCGGGCAGATCAGCGGCATGCGGCAGTCCGATTAGGCTGAAATCCGGCGCCTCGCGCTCAACTGATTCGAGGAACGCTCGCGAGGGAGCATCGAGAAGTGTGGAGATGCGTTGGAGGAGCCGTGCCCGCACATCGAGTAGCGCGGCGGCGGTTACGGGTTCGGCGGTCATGCCCGCGAAATGAGCCGTGAATATCTCGTCGAAATCGCGGGGCGCCTGCGGCGACAGCATTTCCGCAGCAGGCTTCGAACTGCAGGTGAGGTACACGAGGAACGTTCGCCACAGTCGTTCTTCGGGTCGACCTTCATCGAGAAGCGGCTGCAGGTCGAAGAGATCTCGGGGATGCTGCCGCGACAGCGCGGCGGAGAGCTTGCCTGCGTATAGGTCCGCGAAGTCGAGCACTTGGATTTCGGCGAATCCGAAGTTCTTCTCGACGCCTGGGCGGACCCGCATTGTCCGAACGGGATGGACAGTGCCCCGCATCACCGGCGTCGTCTCAATCTGCACACGTGAGCGGTTGCGGCTTGCGATCAGGCGATGGACGCCCGTTGCTTCGGTTCCGCTTGTCTGTACCTGCAGTCGCATCGGTCCGGTGCGTAGTCGCTCGCCGATGGCTTCCAGCGCCGCGGAAATATCGCGCACATCGTTCGTGAAATCACCGACGGGCAGCCAGGTCAGGTCGATATCGACGGAGAGGCGCGGTAGATCGTGCTCGAAGAGGTTGATCGCCGTGCCGCCCTTCAGCGCAAAGCGCTTCTCCTCCGCCAGCGTCGGCAGAATCTCGATCAGCAGCCTCACGCGCTCGGCGTAACGGCTATCCCAGTTGTTCATCGAGGTCGGCTGGCAGTGTGATCTGATACTTGGCGTTCAGCTTGCCGCCTGGGACGAGGACGCGCTTGCCGCTACCGAGGTCCACGTTCTGCAGGTTCACGTGCGCCAGCCATGCGTGACGATGCCGATCGGCAAGGGCGAGGAACAGCCGCTTTGCCTTGACGCTGTCGCAGTGCTGCAGCAACGCGCTGACGAGCTGCGGCCGGAGCGTGGCGAGTCCCTGCATGAGCGCATTTGCTTCATGCACGAGTGCGCTGTCGGGCGTCTCGTCGCACAGTTCGAGTATTGCCCGCTCAGGGGTCGAGAAGACGACGCCAGCCGCGCTCGTGTCGTCCGCAACGCGTGCGAGCCCCTGCGCATTCAATGTCGCGTCGGGCGTGTCGGCGCCGAAGGACAGCGGCGGCCAGTCGAACGGTCCCTGGCCGCAAGCCTCTACGCGGTCGTGCAGCGGCAGGTTGCTTACCCAGGCCGGTAGTTTCGCAGCGCCGTACAGCGTCAGGGTCGCGGACTCGCCCAGCCGCAGGTAGTGTTCATGACCTTGGCGAGCCAGCGCGAATCGACCGCCGACATGGAGGGGGAGCAGCTCCCGTAGCTGCAGGGTGCGCAGGAGACCTTCCCAGCTGAGTTTGCCGCCCTTGCGGAGGTAGACCCCGCGCGCGGGTGATTGCAGCCAGCCGCTCGCCATGTAGCGGGCGACCAGGTTGCTGGGGTATCCATTGGCGCGCAGCCATCGGCTGGAGACCAGGGTCGTGTCCCCTAGGGTCTCCAGAAGCCGGTTTAGCTTTTCGTTCTTTGACTCACCCATGGTGACTAAAATAGGCATTCCGTAAACCATTGACAAGCAGAGGTTTATGGAATGTGATTTATAGTCACTATTAGTGACTATTTCATGCGGTACCCGACCTGGGAGGCAGGCATGGCGCAGATTCATCCCGCCCTGGGCGCATCGGCCCGAATGACCTGGAAAGTGGTGTCTTTCCCGCTGATTGCCGGCCTGCTGCTGCTGAAGCCGGTCGTGGACGCGGTCTGCGCCTTCGTGCTGGTTTTCGGTCTGGTGGCGGCAGTTGCCTTCGAGCTTTCCGCCGTGGGTCCGCGCTTCCCGTTCCTGCAGATCGCCGGCATGGCGCTGGGGTTCGGACTGTTCGCCGCCCTGTACCACCTCGCGCTGCAGGTGCTCGTCAGGGACTAGCAGAGCGCCGACCCCGGCAACCCGAACAGACTTCGCGTCGCCGCGCCCATTTGTCGATCAGCATGGCGCTCTGGCAGTGGAGGCATCGGAACAACTCGATGTCCTCTGAACTCGCCGCGCCCCGTGCCAGCAGCGCGGCCTGGTCGAATTCCATGTCCGCGGATGGCTCCCACTCGCGGAAAATTTCGTAGGCGGTGCACAGCCGCTCGCCGTTCTCCAGCCCCGGCTGAAGGTCCCACGACTTGCCATGCGACATGGCGCGTTGGCACACGGCCTGATGAATGCTGGTGAAGACGGTCGCGTGACTGAGACGCACGGAAGAGCGAAAGAAGGGCTGGAAGGAAGTCGGCGCCGGTCCGCGAAATCCGTCGCCGGCATCGGGGAGCCAGCGTCGCTTGAGGGTGATGAGCCGGTCAGGCGTGAGCCCGCTCCAATCGCAGGCGGTCTGCGCACGGGCACCGTGCGACAGCAGCCGCAGGCCCAATTGAATCCTCCGGTAGTAGCGGTCGAACCGCGCGTCGCCGCTGGTGGTGTCCATAGGTCAACCTGCTGAAGTTTCTGCCATAAATGCCCCAGAAACCTGAGGGCGTTTCCGCCGTGACGGCTCCCAACAATGCCATTTTGTGTGGGAGATCTGGCGACGGTGCGCAAGAAAGATTCCGGCGACGGAGAGGGGGCGGATGGTCAGCAGCTCTCGCAACACAAATGGAAGGGCGCCCGGTCGATAGGCCTCGCTCATCAACTGAACCAGCAGTTCATCGAACTCTGCTGGGAGCTTTCGCTCGACGGCGCGACGGGTCATCCGTTCCCGGTCGTCGCGTCGTACCGGGACCTCTGGCGCCACCTCGATCCGGTCGCGCGACAACGCCTGTCGCTCTTTCCATTCGTGATCGTCGACCTGAGATTCGGCGACGTAGCGTGGTGGCGAATGGCCGTCGGCAACGGCGCGCATGCGCGCAGCCACATCAACGGCGCGGCGCCCACGACACGCTGGGACTGGCTCGCACTCGAGACCCTGATGTTCGGCTGGCAGGTGGCTCGCGAGGATCGAAGCGTGGCCTCGATGATTTTCGCGATGCCGCCGTCCGTGGCCGATTGCATCGCCACCCTGACGATGCAGCAGGTACGCACACTCGCCGTCGAGAGCGCGAAATCTCTGCGCCTGCGCTGGGACAACCACCCGCGATTGTGGCGCGATCTCCTGCTGGCAGCACGCGAGCCGGACGACGCCGCACTGGAGGCGCTCCGACGCGAGGCGAAGCTGCATTTCTGCGGAGAGCTGATCCATGCCCAACCTGCTGGTGGCGCCCCCATCCCGTTGATTTCTGAGACTAGGATGGACGCTGCACAGGACGAATGACAATAGAGTTCCTGGCCGAGACCCATGGTTTTGCGGGGTTTCGGGTGTTTTTCCCCGGAAACCTGCACTGCTTCGCCGGTCAGCACGCGTGATTCGATGACATCCCCAGGGGAAGGAGGGGATGACTCGTGGACCAGCGCACCCAGTCTTGCCGAGGCAACGAACGGATCGTCCGCCTCGCTACCGCAGCGGTACTCCTAACTCCTGGCGCAGCCTTCGCGCAGGCATCTCCGTTCGACACTGGCGCCAATTCACTGGTGACCTTTGCCCTGACGATCGCAACGCCCGTCGCGGTGCTGATCGTCATCGCACTCGCCATCGCTGCCGCCGTGGGCCGGATCTCCTGGGGCTGGGTCATCGGCGCGCTGATCGGCATCGCAGCGATCTTCGGCGCACCGCAGATCGTGGCCTGGATTCGGACCCTGTTCGGCGTGTAGGGGGCACCGGCCGTGGAACCGCGCAATGCCGGGGTCACTGCCGATCCGCTCTTCGTCGGAGTGACGCGCCCGCCGATGCGCTTCGGCGTGACGTACGCGGCGCTGCTGCTCAATGCGGCCTTCACGATGGAGGTGTTCCTCCTGACGAAGAACCTGCTGGTGCTGCTGATGATGCTGCCGGTCCACGGCATCTGCATGCTGCTGTGCGCGCGGGACGCCCGCTACTTCGACCTGCTCCTGATGTGGGCGAAGACGCGACTTCTCGCGTACTTCAGCAGCATCCGATTCTGGAAGGGAGCGAGCTACAGCCCGTTGCTGCTCGACCTGCCTGATCGTCATGGCCGTCGCAAGGCGACCGCCACGGTGCGGCTCTCATGAAGCGCACCACCGCCCTGAGACGCGAATTGCCGGCGGCGTTCCGTATTCCGTATCGCGTCCAACTCTCACCGCATGTGGTACGGACGGAGGCGGGCGACTACGTCCAGGTGTTCCGGCTCGACGGCGCGAGTTTCGAGACGGCCGACGACGAAGTGCTGAACAACTGGCACGAGCGGCTGAACGTGCTGTGGCGAAACATCGCCGCACCGAACGTCGCGTTGTGGATGCACGTCATCCGTCGCCGCGAACGGGTTCGGTCCGGAAATAACGATCACGCTCGGACTGAAGAGTTCGCCGAGCGGCTTGCCGGCCGCTACCAGGCGCGGTTGTCCACCGAAACCCTGATGGTGAACGAGCTTTACCTGTCGGTGGCCTACCGGCCGATTGCCGGCGCAGCGCCGAACCTCGTGGCGCGCTTGCTCAGTGCGCAGGCGGGTGAACATCGGCTCGCGGAACACACCGATGCGCTCGATGCCTGCGAGAAGCTCGCGCAGACGGTGGGCTCCTCACTTGCCCGCTACGATCCCGAACGGCTCGGCGTCCACGAGTCCAGCGGACGCCTGTATTCGCGTGTGCTGGAGTTCTTCGGTCAGCTGGTCAATGCGGACCTGTCGCCCGTGCCCCTGCCCACGGCACCGCTCGACGAAGTTCTCGCGACCACACGGATCATCTTCGGCAGCGAGACCATCGAGTACCGCCTGCCGACCCAGACGCGCTTCGGTGCGATCCTAGGCATCAAGGAGTACGCCTCGCCGACGACGGTTGGGATGTACAACGTGCTGCTCTCGGCGCCGTTCGAGTTCGTGCTGACGCAGTCGTTCGCGTTCCTGACGAAGGCGGCGGGGCAGGGCCTGTTACAGCGGCAGTACAACCAGATGGCCAATGCCGGCGACTTTGCGGTTAGCCAGGCCGAGCAGCTGAAGGACGCGCTGGATGACCTGACCTCGAACGACTTCGTGATGGGCGATCATCACTTCACGTTGCAGATCCTGACGCCGCTGGTGGATCGGCAGGGCGGCAACTCCAACGAGCAGCGCCTGAAGTCATTGAACGATGACGTGGCGCTGGCGCGCGCGATCCTGGCCGACACCGGCATGACGACCGCGCGCGAGGATCTGGCGCTGGAGGCGGCGTTCTGGGCGCAGCTTCCCGCCTGCTTCCCGATGCGGCCGCGCAAGGCGCCGATCACGTCGCGCAACTTCTGTGCAATGGCACCACTGCACAACTTTCCCGCCGGGCGTTCGACCGGGAATCACTGGGGAGACGCGCTGGCGCTGCTGGTCACCAGTGCCCGGTCGCCCTACTACTTTTCGCTGCACGCGAGCGATCCCCACGACCCCGACGGTGGAAGCCGCAAGGACACCGGGCACACGTTCATCTGTGGACCGACCGGTTCGGGCAAGTCGGTGCTGATCGGGTTTCTCGTGACGCTGCTCGCCCGGCAGGGCGTGACACAGGTGATATTCGACAAGGACCGGGGCCTCGACATCCTGACGCGGGCGCTGGGTGGCACCTATCTGCCGCTGCGGAACGGCGTGCCCACCGGCTTCAATCCGCTGCAGCTCCCACCGACCGCGGAGACCATCGAGTTCCTGAAGGTCTGGTTGCGTGCGCTGGTGCGCGGGACCGTCCCACTGACGATCCGGGAGGAGGGCGACCTCGACGCGGCATTGATGGGAACACTGGCTCTCGACGCCTCAGCACGCCGCCTGTCGCGGCTGATCGAGTTCACCGATGCGACACGATCCGAGGGCATCCACATGCGCCTCGCCCGCTGGTGCGAGAGCACGCAGGGTCACTACGCCTGGGTGTTCGACAACGCCGAGGATTCGCTGGTTGGGCAACTGGCGAAGGCAAGCCTGTTCGGCGTCGATGTCACCGAGTTCCTCGACAACGCGCTGACGCGCGCGCCGGTCACGCTCTACCTGTTCCACGTCATCCGCCAGCTGCTCGATGGTCGCAAGTTCGTCTGCTGGATGGACGAGTTCTGGAAGCTGTTGTCCGATCCGTCCTTCGAGGGGTTCGCCAAGGACGGCCCGAAGACCTGGCGCAAGCTCAACGGCGTGATGTGTCTCGCGACGCAGAGCGCGAGCGACGTGCTCGACAGCCCGATCAGCCGCACGATCATCGAGCAGACCCCGACCAAGATCCTGTTCCCGAATCCGGATGCCAACGCAGCCGAGTACATCGAGGGATTCGGCCTGTCGGAGCGGGAGTTCAAGCTCATCAAGGAACAAATCGAGCCAGGCTCTCGGCAGTTCCTCATCAAGCAGGGCCATTACTCGGTGGTCTGCCAGCTCGACCTCAAGGGGTTCGACGCGGAGCTGAAAGTCATCTCGGGTCGGGCGAGCACCGTCGAGGAGCTGCAACGGCTCATCGCACGGACCGGCCCCGACCCGCGGCAGTGGCTGCCCTCATTTCTCACACCGGAGAAGTCATCGTGAAAGCATCCAACGCACTTGTCGGCGCTATCGCCTGTGTCCTGTGTACGTCGGTCGGCCACGCGGCGATGCCCGTGGTTGATATTCGCGCCATTGTGCAGATGGCCCAGCAGCTGCAGGTGCTGCAGAACCAGTTGACCACGGCCCGCAACCAGCTCACCCAGGCGCAGCAGCAGTTCCAGTCGCTGACGGGGCAGCGCGGCATGGAGCAGCTGCTCTCGGGCGTCACGCGGAACTACCTCCCGGCGGACTGGGCGACGCTCGAAGCTACCCTGCGGGGTGCTCAGGCGAGCTACGCCTCACTCTCAGCGGAAATGCAGGCCGCCCTGCGCCAGGTCACGGTACTGACCCCGGCGCAGACGGCACGGATGTCCCCGGAGCAGGTCGAGCAGCTCGAAGCGGCGCGCCGCTCCGTAGCTTTGCTTCAGGCTACCAGTCGCGAGGCCCTGCAGGCCAGCAGCCAGCGTTTTGCATCCCTGCAGGGTTTGATCGATGCCATCCCCCGGGCCACGGATGCCAAGGCAGTCCTCGACCTTCAGGCGAGGATCGGCGCCGAGCAGGCCATGCTCCAGAACGAGCACACGAAGCTGATGGTTCTCAACCAGGCGGCCGAGGCAGAGCAGCGCGCCCAGGAGCAGCGGGCGCGGGAACTGGCGATCAGCAACTTCGGCTCGCTGCGCCGCCTGCCCGCCGTCGGCCTGAACCCGTAGGTCGCCATGTCACGCGGCATGCTCGTGTTGATCCTTCTGGCCACGCTTGTCGGAGCGGCCGTCTCCTGCGCGCCGGGACCGCCCGTCGCCGAGCACACCGTTTCCGACTACCGCGCCGATGCGACGTTGCGGCGCGAGGTGTTCACCCGGTGCCTGAACGATCCGGGCGGGCTCGGCCAGACGCCGGACTGCGTCAATGCACGAGAGGCCGAACGGCTGGAAAGCCACGGCTCGCTGCGGGACCAAGGGCCGGTGGGCCTCGATTCCAGCGGGAGGCGTTGAGGCATGGGCTTCTTCGGCGAGTTCAATGCGTGGCTGACCGGCATCCTGAACGC
>Ga0114972_10000883_pt1 | contig 22555 bp, 19 predicted proteins | sample M_140807_EF_Meta_FD_87354 | JGI IMG/M metagenome (GOLD analysis project Ga0114972, IMG submission 87354) | Freshwater microbial communities from Lake Montjoie, Canada to study carbon cycling - M_140807_EF_MetaG | ecosystem: Environmental > Aquatic > Freshwater > Lake | place: Lake Montjoie...
CGATGGTTTGCGGCATGACACCGTCGTCGGCCGCAACCACCAGGATCACGATATCGGTGGCCTTGGCACCCCGGGCACGCATCGCAGTAAACGCTTCGTGGCCCGGGGTATCGAGGAAGGTGATCACGCCGCGGGGTGTCTCGACGTGATAGGCGCCGATATGCTGGGTGATGCCACCGGCTTCGCCTGAGGCGACTTTGGCGCGACGGATGTAGTCGAGCAGCGAGGTCTTGCCGTGGTCGACGTGGCCCATGACAGTGACTACCGGGGGGCGCGGCAGACGCGGCGCCTCGGCATGCGACTCGGCTTCCTCGAGCATGGCCTCGGGATCATCGAGTGCCGCAGCGATCGCGGTATGGCCGAGCTCCTCGACCATGATCATCGCGGTTTCCTGGTCGAGGACCTGGTTGATGGTGACCATCTGGCCCATCTTCATCATCAGCTTGATGACCTCGGCCGCCTTGACCGACATCTTGTGGGCGAGATCGGCCACCGAAATGGTTTCGGGAACATGGACCTCGCGAACAATGGCCTCTGCCGCCGGGGCCGCCTGCATCGACGACCCGCCACGGCTGTCACGGCCACCGCCACGGCCGCCACGCGGGCCGCGCCAGCCACCGACACCGCCACCGGTATCGCCGCGGGTCTTGATGGCGCGGCGTTTGGCGGCGTCATCCTGCCAGGTAGACGACAGATTCTCGGATTTGACGTGCTTCTTGACACCCGGGGCACCCGGGGCTGCAGCAGCACCGGCAGGACGAGCCGCATCGGGCTTGGTCGCGGGGCGATGCAAGGTCCCGGTCTTGGCCTCTGCGGCCGCAGCGGGTGCGGCCGCGACCGGTGCAGGGGCGGCCGCGGGCGGCGCCTCAACCGGTTTGGGCGCAGGCCGGCGTGATGCGGTGAGCAGCCGGTTGATGGCTGCGGCTTCGTTTTCGGCACGCTTGCGGGCATTGGACAGGGCGGCCGCGTCGGCTTGCGCCTGACGAGCCACCTCGGCTGCCGCCTGGGATGCCGCCCGCGCCGACTCCGCCGCTTCGGCGGCCTGCGCTTCGGCCACATCGCCTTCGGTGGACTGCGCCTGGGTCGACTGGGCCGCAGCGATACGCTCGCTTTCGAGACGGGTCTGCTCTTCGAGACGGGCCGCCGCAGCAGCGGCTTCTTCGGCCCTCAGGCGCTCGGCTTCGAGGCTTGCCTCACGCTCGCGCATCTCCTGGGCCTGACGCTCGAGCAGCTCGCGCTGCTCGCGCTCGGCGGCTTCCTGCTGTGCCTGCGCAGCCGCTTGCGCGGCGGCGGCTGCGGCGGCTGCCGCGACAGCGTCTGCCGAGGGCTGGGCTTCACCGACGTCGGCCTCACGCTGAACAAAGACCCGCTTCTTGCGGACTTCAACCTGAATCGTGCGGGCGCGTCCTGTCGCGTCAGCCTGTTTGATCTCGGAAGTCTGCTTTCGCACAACCGTGATCTTCTTCTTGGCGACTTCGTCGGCGCCATGCGCGCGGCGAAGTGCAGTCAGCAGTTGTGCCTTGTCGCTTTCCGTCAGCAAATCGCTGGCCGAAGCCTTTTCGACACCAGCCGAACGCAACTGCTCAAGCAGCACATCGGCCGGAACTTTGAGTTCGGCCGCGAAACTCGAAACATTAGTGCTTGCCATTCAGGTCCTTTCGGCTCAGGCCGACTCGTTCTCGAACCAATGTGCTCGAGCCGTCATGATCAGGACCTTGGCGCGCTCCTCGTCGAGGCCGGTTGCCTCGACCAGTTCGTCGAGCGCCAGCTCGGCCAGTTCATCACGGGTATGCACATTGGCATCCGCCAGTTTTGCAGCGAGATCACGATCCATGCCTTCGAGATTCAGCAGGTCATCGGTGGTGGTCTCGAGTTTTTCTTCCTTGGCGATCGCTTCGGTCAGCAGTGCGTTGCGAGCCCGCTCGCGCAGTTCGTTGACCGTGTCTTCATCGAAGGCTTCGATTTCGAGCATTTCGTTGATCGGCACATAGGCCACTTCATCGAGACTGCTGAATCCTTCGTCGATCAGGATGTCGGCGACTTCTTCGTCGACATCGAGCTTGCCCATGAAGATCTCGCGCAGCGCGGCGCGCTCGGATTCCTGTTTGCCGGCGCTCTCCTCGGCACTCATGATGTTGATCTTCCAGCCGGTCAGCTCGGACGCCAGCCGGACATTGCGCCCGCCAGTGCCGATCGCCAGCGCAAGGTTGTCCTCGTCGACCACCACATCCATGCTGTGCTTTTCTTCATCGACCATGATCGATGACACATTGGCCGGAGCCAGCGCGCCGATCACGAACTGCGCCGGATCCTCGGACCACAGCACAATGTCGACCCGCTCACCGGCCAGCTCGCCGGTGACAGCCTGAACCCGCGATCCGCGAACACCGACGCAGGTGCCGATCGGGTCGATGCGACGGTCGTTGGTGTGAACGGCGATCTTGGCGCGCACGCCTGCATCACGCGCAGCCGCCTTGACCTGAAGCAAACCCTGCTCGATCTCGGGGACTTCGAGGCGAAAGAGCTCCATGATGAATTCGGGAGCGGTGCGTGACATGAAGAGCTGGGGACCCCGTCCCTCGCGGTTGACCTTGCCGACCCAGCCCCGAACCCGATCGCCGACCCGCAGATTTTCCTTGGGGATCATCTGGTCGCGTGGCAGACGCGCTTCGATCTTGCCGGACTCGATCACCGCACCTTCACGGTCGAGCCGCTTGATGGTGCCGGACAACAGGGAGTCGCCGCGCCCGAGGAAGTCATCGATGATCTGCTCACGTTCGGCGTCGCGGATCTTCTGCAGAATCACCTGCTTGGCAGCCTGAGCACCGATGCGCCCGGCCTCGACCGGCTCGAGTTCTTCTTCGAGGTACTCGCCGATATCGATGTCGGCAATCTGCTTGCGCGCCTCGGTCAGGATGACCTGGATGTCATGGTCCTCGAGTTCGCCGTCGGGCACGACCAGCCAGCGACGAAAGGCTTCCGACTCGCCAGTCTCGCGATCGATCGTGACCCGCACATCGACCTCTTCCTTGAAACGCTTTTTCGCGGCGGAGGCCAGCGCACTTTCGAGCGCGGCGAACACGACCTCTTTCAGCACGCTTTTCTCGCGCGCCAGCGCATCAACCAGTAACAGTACCTCGCGGCTCATCGTGAAACTCCTAAAACTTGACCTTGGGCACCAGCCTCGCCCGCTCGACCTCGGAGAGAACAAACGAGAGACGGCGAACCACCTCTCCCTCAGACGCATCGCCCGGGACCTCGGCGCCTGGGATTGCAGACTCCGTGCCCGGCTTTTTCGCACTGCCTTTCGCGCTGCCTTTCGCATTGCTGCTGCCGCGGCCGTTCGCAGACGACTTGCCGGACGGCTTTGGCGATTCGATCAGCTCAAGCGCCCAGCGATCTGCCGCCGACTCGTCGCGCATCAGCACGCCGACAAAATTTCGCCGCCCGGACAGCGGCTCACGCAATCTGAGCGATACCTCTGCTCCCTCGAAGCGCGCGAAATCGGCCTCGCGCTTGAGCGGCCGATCAAGACCCGGTGAAGAGACTTCCAGACGTGAATAATCAATGTTCTCGACGGTCAGAAAATGCGTCAGCTGATGGCTCACCCGCTCGCAGTCTTCGACCTTGATCATCGGCGCGTCGGGCGAATTCGCCGGCACCGACAGCTGCTCGAAGGCGCTGGCAGGCAGATCGATGTACACCCGCAGCAGACCCGCACCGGCGAATTCGACTTCGACCAGTTCGTAGCCCATTGCGCTGATGGTCCTGTCGATCGCGGCAGTCACCGGTCTCACGTCGGACACCACTCCCTCAAATACCCGGAACCGTAAAAAAAAATGGGCCTGACAAGCCCATTTCCAAAACCAATATGCCTAACCAATCGAGTATAGCGTATTTGCGGCAACTCGCCCATCCGAGACGAATCTCAGCCCGGCCCGCGACGTCGCCCACCACCGGGAGGACGCCCTGCGCCGCTACGCTGACCGCCAGGCGTCCCCTGGCCGCCGCCGCGGTTACCGCCCTGGCCGCCTTGACCTCCCTGACCGCCACGGTTGCCGCCCTGGGCGCCGCGATTGCCTCCCTGTGTCGTCCGCTGAGCGCCCTGACCGCCACGGTTGCCGCCCTGGCCCTGACCCGCACCAAATCCGCCTCCTTGTCCGGCACCAAACCCGCCTTGACCCTGGCCACGGTTTCGTCGGCCCTGACCCGCCGGCTTGGGCTGCCCCGGGAGTCCGCCCTGACCGAATCCGCCGCCAAAACGCTGCTGGCGGCCCTGCTTGCGCACAGCCCCCGTGATACCGGACAGATGCGCGTTAGCCGAGGTCGGCTGCCAGTCGTCGTCGTCGGGATTGACCTTCGACGCTCGAGGCGGCGCAACCAGCGCAAAGTCAGCTGGCGGCTGCGACTCGAATTCGTCGTCCTCGTCGTCCTCGTCATCAAAGAGCCGATCGGGGTGATCCGCCCTCAGCGGCGAATCAAACTGGCCGGCACGCGCTGCGGCAGCAGCCACCTGCTCGTCGCTCGGCTCGCGATCAAGGTCGTGTTCGCCGGCATCGACCTCGCCCGCCGGGGCTCGAAGCCGCCCCTGCTCGCCGGTATCAGGCTGACCGGCTCGTCGAGGCGGTGCCTTGGCATCTCGTCCGACCTGCTTGAGCATGGCGGTGAGCGCCGTGACATCACCGGCATTGAGTTCGACCCACCGGCTGCGGATCAGTCCGGCAGGCAGACCGATCGGACCAAAGCGGATCCGAACCAGCCTCGAGACGATCAGACCCACTGCCTCGAAGATCCGGCGCACTTCGCGGTTGCGTCCTTCGCCGATGACGACGCGATACCAGTGGTTGGCCCCGTCGCCTCCCACATCTTCAAGCGACAGGAAGTTCGCCGGGCCATCTTCGAGCGGCACGCCAGCGAGCAGCTTTTCTCGCGTCTCGTCGTCGATTCGACCGAGGATGCGCACCGCATATTCGCGTTCCCAGCCAAACCGCGGATGCATCAGCAGATTGGCCAGTTCACCCGAGGTGGTAAACACCAGCAGGCCTTCGGTATTGAAGTCGAGGCGTCCGACGGCGACCCAGCGCTCACCCTTGAGTCGGGGCAGTCGCTCAAACACCGTGGCCCGCTGACCGGGGTCATCGCGGCTGCAGATTTCACCCGGCGGCTTGTGATAAAGCAGGACTTTCGGCGCCGGTTTTTGCACACGACGGTTGAGCGGGCGGCCGTTGACCCGGACCTGATCGGACGCACCGATGCGCTGGCCGACATAAGCCGGCTGGCCGTTGACCGAGACCCGCCCTGCAATGATGAGTTCTTCCATTTCACGACGCGAGCCGATACCGGCATCAGCCAGCAGCTTGTGCAGCTTGGGCGCATCGTCATCGAGTTCACGAGACGGGGCCCCTCGCGGCGCGTTGCGCCGGCGCGGATCGGTCGCATCGACGCCGACCTTTGCCTGGCGTGAATAGATCGGAATGAGCTGATCGGGGTCGGCAGAACCTGCGGCGTTCGCCGCGCCCTGACCGGCTGCCTGATCATTCTCGGCACGCGGACCACCTGGCCCGCGCGGCCCCTGACCGTTGCGGCCCGGCCGCCTGCGATTCATTCGGTTTCTGGGCCCTTTGGGCCCGCGTCGATCATCCTGACCCGGCGCACTGGCATCACCAGATTGAAATCCGGCGGAAGCCAGATCTCCGGATGCCGGGGCAGCCGCGTACCCGCTGCCGGCCGACTCCCCGATGAAGCGCTCGGACTGGGCGTCTCGGGGCGCCGAGGCGACCGATCCGGCGCCAGCAGCCTGCGCGCCCAACTCTACACCGGCCGCGGTGCCCTGATCGGCGCCCATGGCCTCACCGCGCACTGCCGGACGGCGCGAACGCCGGCGCGGCCTTGACGCCGGCTGACCGTCGACAGGTGCCTCGGGCGATCCGGAGGATTGAGGCTGTTCGGGATTTTCGTTCATGGGTCGGCTGGCGGCTCAGGGATGGGGGAAAGCGGATTGAAAGACGCACCGGAAACCGTGACGGCGTCCGGTAGGGATGGGAGTTCGATGGCCGGACTCGGGGAAACCGTGGCATCGGTGAATTCGATGACCCGCTGACCGATTGCCTCGACAACCGGCAGGCTGGCATCGAGCGCCGGCAGCTCTCTGAGCGTGCGAAGTCCGAGGTCGTCGAGGAACTGGCGGGTCGTGGCAAAGAGCGCCGGGCGTCCGACGACATCCTTGTGGCCAATGACTTCGATCCAGCCCCGATCTTCGAGGGTCTTGATGATCTGAGCCGAGACCGTGACGCCACGAATCTCTTCGATGTCACCGCGGGTTGCCGGCTGCCGATAGGCAATGATCGCCAGGGTTTCGAGCACCGCACGCGAATAACGCGGCGGACGTTCGGGGTTGAGCCGCTCGATGAACCGGGCGATGTCCGGAGTGGTCTGGAAGCGCCAGCCACTGGCCAGCGGTACGAGTTCGACACCACGCCCCTGCCATTCGAGACGCAGCGTTTCGAGCAGCGCCCTCACCGTGTCGGGTCCGACGTCGACCTCGTCGGCGAACAGACGACGCAGATCGGCCACAGCCATGGGCTGCTGCGCGCAGAGCAGCGCTGCCTCGATGATGCGTTTGACATCCGCGGTATTCGTCACGCGGTGAGCCCTGTGGAATCGGGTGGACGGCCAGGATGAGGCCGTGACATTCGCAGTCACGGTGCAAAGAATGGTTCGACCGAACACACAATCGGTCGACCTTCGCATCGAGATTCGGCGAGAACAACAATCGGAAAATCGGGATCGCGCGCATCGAGCGCGGCAATCGGTTCGGGGCGGCTTTCACATCGACCACAACGCAGGGCGACAACCATCGCCCCGGCTCGGCTTCGATTCTGCGCCAGTGACACCGGCCAGATCCAGGCCCTGAATCACTGACCCCAGCGCGCGATGGTATCAGCAGGCGGGCAGGTGCGACAAGCGAAGCGGCCAGGCGGTCAGAAGAGCTGCCGGAATCGAAGTGCCACCATCGCATCGATCGGCGCGGTCGCATCATGATTGGGCTGCTGGCGCACCGCCAGCACCGCGCTGACCGAGCGATCGCGGCCCAGCGGCGCGCGATAGGCGAATTCGGTCAGCAGTTCCCGACCCGAGGGCACCAGCGAAACACTGCGGTTCGACATCACGGCATGGCCATCGGCGTCGACGCCCGACTGCAATGAGGCCGAGACCGTTCCGGAGCGCGAGCGCAGGGGTTGCGATACCGACAGCGACAGGCCGTCACCGTTCACAAACGCATCGCGATGAATCAGCGCAACCGACATGGCCTCGGTCACCGACGCGCTGACCACCCCCACCGCACCGGAGGTCTGCACGGTGGGGGTCCGGCCGACCGCATAGGAGCCGGCCAGCACGGTCTTCGACGTCAGGCTCAGCGCGGTTCCAAACTGGACGGCTTCGGTCTGCACGGTCTGATTGACGGTCAAGCCGCCCGAACCGATTGAACCCAACCAGGCGCCCTGCTCCTGCGAATTGCTCCAGGTGGCCGACAGCGCCAGACTCTGGGTCATTCGGTGTGAGACCTCGAGCAGCAGGGTGCGCGCATCGACCTGGGTCCAGGCCGTGCCATTCGGCTCGGTCGCCGCGCCGGTATACAGGCCGGCCTTGACCAGGGTGTCGCCATACCGCAGGCCGCGAGCCAGCATCGCGCCGCGGGGGGTGAGTGCCGCATAAGGATTGGCCAGCGCAGCGACGTCCAGTCCGGCCGCGATGCCGAAATATTGGCCGCCCTGATTGCCCGCGCCGAACGCGAACTCACCCGCTTCGTCGCTGCGAATGAGCGCAAACGACTCGCCCGCCTGCACCAGCAGCCGGGTGCCGTCGGGCAGCAATTTCTCGACCTGCTGCATGCGCAGATCCATGACATCAAAGGTGCGCCCGAGCATCATCGGCAAGGGATCGACCAGTCGGGATTGCAGGTTCACGCTGTAGTCGCGCCGATAGCTGTCGACGCCAACGACGGTCATGGCAGCGGCGGCGGCCGGCTGGCCGAGCGCCACGGTGGCAGGCGACAGGCGCATGGCGGTACTGCCACCGACCGTGACTGCGCCCGTGCCGGTCGCGCTGCTCAGATTGCCGACCGGTCGCATCGCAGCGTCGACATCGAGCAGCCCACGACCGTAGACCGGATCGGTGCCGCGTGCGCCGAGATCGCGGGCGGTGGCCAGCAGGATCGCGCCAGCGTCCTTCGGGCTCAGCCGGGGCCAGGTCGCCTGCAAGCGGGCCGCAGCCGCCGAGACCGCCGGTGCGGCCATTGAGGTGCCGGACAACTGGGCCGATGCAGTATCGCCGCTGGCAAAGCTGGACTTGATGTCGACACCCGGTGCGACCAGGAACCATGGCGCGGTATCGCCCGCCCGGTTCGAGAAGGCCGCAATGCGATTGTTGGCATCGACCGCACCGACCGCGATGACCCCACCGCGGGCCTGGGCACCATTGGCCCATGATTGCGCAGCGAACCGCGCAGGCCAGTCGGTTTGCGCAGCACCACGATTGCCGGCCGCCACGACGACCAGCGCACCCTGTGCCACCGCGTCGCGAATCGCTGCCCCGGCAACCGGTGCACCCGCCGACAGACTGAGGTTGAGAATGCCGACGCGGGTCGACGCCCAGTTGACGCCGGCCGACAGCGACGCATCGCTTGCGCCGTTGGTGGCAAACACCTGCACCGGCACGATGGCGAGATTGCCGGCGTTGCCTGCCCCGGCGGCCAGGATGCCGGCCACATGCGTACCGTGACCCACGAGATCGCGAGTGTCGGCACTGCCGTCGACAGCGTTGAAGCCTGGCTGAACCACGCCGCGCAGATCGACATGACTGGCTCGAACCCCGGTATCGATCAGGCCGACGCTCACCTGCGCCTGAGCCGACAGGCCGGCCATCGTCAGCGCGATCGCAAGCGTTGCGGGCCGAATCAATCGCCCTGCAAAATCCGACGGAGCAAAGAAAAAAGCGGTCATTGACTGCGCACGATTGGCTGAGTCGGCGAATCGTGGCGGCCAATCGATTTTCAGTCTGTGAAGCCCTTCACATGCCGCTCGTCGGCGAAAAGCAACCGTGCATTATGTCACTTGAAATTCGCAATCCGTTGATGCCGCCGGCCTCACACCGGCACCAGCTCATCTTGCCAGCGGATTGGGCGTGGCCTCGCCGACACGGCGCAGGCGATTGCGGTCGGTGTGATGAAAGGGTTCGGCAAGCCCGCGAATCTGGAGCACAGTGTCTTCGTCATAGGTCCAGCCGCCTTCGGGATGGATCGTCACCTTGATGCGAAACTCGATTGTCCGAAACGCCTCATCGAGAAAGGGCGCAGAGCACACCCCCCAGGTCTGCAGCCCGCGCGTCGCCACCAGCTCGAACTCGGTGGCATCGGGGGCGGCCTGACCGGCTGCCATCGCGACCTGGCCGCGCGGAATGGTCAGGGTATGAATGAGGGTGCCAGTGGCCGGCTCCCAGAGCCAATAACCGAGCTGCTCGTGATAGGTCTTGACCTGCCCGGGTTTGACGATGTGAGTGTGATAACGCAGGCCATAGAGCAGTTGCGGCCCGTTGGTCTGCGGGTCGATCGGCTGCATCTCGAGCCGTTCGACATAGGCCTGCTTGCGTGGGCCGTCGGCCTTGGGTTTGACGTCGAGACCCCGATCGCCTTCCCAGATGCCGGCCATCGGACCCAGCGGCCCGAGATTGCGCAGGGTATGAACGTCGATATCGGACGGCTCGGTATAGATGTCGGTCGGAAAGCTGTGTTCCATTGCTGTATCCGCAAGAAAAGATCGATCATCAAAAAGGCGGGATGAACCCGCCGACCCTACAGCAGCTTGAGCAACTGCGCCATTCGCCGCTCGTAGGTGTGGTCCTGCAACACGCGCCGATGGCCAGCCTGTGCCACCGCCTCGCAGGCCTCGCGATCGCTGAGCCAGTCGCGCAGCAGCCCCGGCAGACTGTCGAGGTCGCGATAGATCGCGACCTCCTTGTCCACGTCGAACAGGCTCGGAATCTCGTCCTTGATATCGACGATCTGGAAGGCGCCGCAGGCAGGTGCCTCGAAGAGCCGCGGATTGACGCCATGGCTGAAGCGGCCGAACCAGGTGTGGAAATTGAGCACGATCCGGGCATTGCTGAAATACGTCGACATCTGCGCGGGTGTGAAAAAGCCCGGCGTCAGGTGCGCGTGGAGCGGCGAATCGGATGCGATTTTTTTTTGCCAGGGCCCATACAGTCGCAGGTTCAGTCCGGCCTTGACCAGACGCTCAATGAGCTGCTGTCGCGCCGGACTCCAGTCGCCGGCAAAGCAGACATCACAGGCCAGGGCCGGATCGGGCGGCGAGGCATGATGGACAGTCGGCTCGCAGGCGGTCGGCAGAAAATGCGATCGCACACCTAAGGCTTCCTCGACCTGCCGGGCGCAGACCGATGAATTGCTGAAATAGACGTCATATTCGGCGGCTCGATCAACGCCGGGCTGGGACTGGAACGGGTCGTTGATCCACCAGCAGGCGCGTACGATGCCCCGCTCGCGGGCAAGCCTCAGGGTCTGCGGGCTGATGTGCAGACCGTAGATGGTCAGGAGCAGATCGGGCCTGTATTCATCGATCGCGCGGCGCAATCGCCGGTTGACCGGCGCCCAGATCTCGGTATCGCGCCAGCGCGGCACGAGCTGCTTTCCTGCGGCTTCAGCCTTTTCGGCGAGCGTGGGGTAATAGTCCTCGACTCGCACCTCGTGACCGAGCGCCCGCAGCGCGGCGGCGGAAAAACCGCTCATCGGCACTGTCTTGAGTTTGCCTGGAACGACAAGGAGAATTTTCAAGGTGTGCGGTTGCCGGTCTGAGTCAGAGGATTAATGGACGACTTCCAGAACGAGATGATATTCGCGCCGACGACCGAGCTCGATCGCAAAGCGCGACTGTGGTCCCGAATCCGATTCGGCCTGTTCTGCAGCTATTCGGCAGGTGTCATTTACCTCTGCTTGAAGCTCAGCCCGATTCACGGGCTGTTGATGTTCCCGCTGGCTGCCTGGATGTTCGCCCGTTATGCGGTCCCGGCGATTGTCGAACGTCCGCCAGCCTGGATCCGGCAATGGCGGTTTCGCGGTTGGCATGGCAATTATTATGAATTCGACGGTCGCCAGATCAGGATCGACGACTTCGGCGGCTCGCTTGACACCATGCCCCTGATTGCAAGCGGCGACCTTGAACGTGTCCTCGACAACGAGCCGCGCTTCAGGATTCCTCGGGTGGATTATCCGCAATCCGGACCGCTCAAGGGCATTGCCGCGATCAGGGCTGACAGATCGGTGATCTGGGCCAGGGCGATTGCGCGGTCGAATTGCCCGCAAGCGGATCGGGCACGCAAGCTCGCTCTGTTTATCGAGCGCACACTGACCGACAAGCGGGACAAAGCCGCGAACAAGCGCGAGTCGATGTCGTCCGGTTAGCGCCAACTTAGGCTGCAGCCGAAAGCGACAGGGGGAAACAAAAAGGGAAAACAGAAAGGGCCTGCACTGCTGCAAGCCCTTCACTTTTTTTGACTTTCTCTTGGCGAACAGCTTAGTACAGTGCTTAGCGCATCAACTTGCTTGGTTGCGGGGGCAGGATTTGAACCTGCGACCTTCGGGTTATGAGCCCGACGAGCTGCCAGACTGCTCCACCCCGCGTCCGTAAGCCGATCACAATAGCACATCGCGGGACGGATCACCAAGCCAAGGTCGAGGCAGGCGGTCACTGCTACACTCGTTTCGTCTATTTTCAGCCCATCACCATGAAATTCTGCTCGAGCTGCGGTCGTGAAGTGATCCTCCAGATTCCGGATGGGGATAATCGGCATCGCTACTGCTGCAGGCACTGCAGCGCCATTCACTACCAGAATCCCCGCATGGTGATCGGCACGGTCACTGTCTGGGAAGAAAAAATCCTGCTTTGCAAGCGCGCCATCGAGCCGCGCCACGGCTACTGGACCCTGCCGGCCGGATTCATGGAAAACGGTGAAACCACCGACGAAGGGGCGGCCCGCGAGACGCTCGAAGAAGCCGGTGCGCGGATTGATATGGGCCCGCTGTTTTCGATGATCGACGTGCCTCATGTCGATCAGGTCCATCTGTTTTACCGCGCGTCGCTGCTTCATCTGGATTTCGAGCCGGGCCCGGAAAGCCTCGAAGCCAGACTGTTCAATGAAGACGAAATCCCCTGGGACGAGATTGCCTTTCGCACCGTCGGCCAGACGCTCAAGTGGTTCTTCGAGGACCGGCGCAGCGGTCGATACGATCTTCACACCAGCGCGATCCGCTACCAGCCGCCCCGCCCCTCAGCCTGACTCGATCAGCGGGCCGTATGCTCACCTGGGTCGATCCCGCCGCCCCCCTGCCCCACGCCTCGCTCGCGCTGACAGAACCCGACGGCCTGGTGGCCGCCGGTCGGGACCTTTCGGCACGGCGGCTGCTCGAAGCCTATCGCGGCGGCATCTTCCCCTGGTACAGCGCCGGGCAGCCGGTGCTGTGGTGGTCGCCCGATCCGCGCATGGTGCTGTTCATCGACGAGTTCAAATTGTCGCGCTCGCTCGCAAAGACCCTGCGTCGGCTTCGGCGCGAAAGCGTCTGGCAGATCAGCCTCGATACCGATTTCGAGGCGGTCATGAGGCAATGCGCCCAGCCTCGTCCCGATCAGGACGGCACCTGGATCACACAAGCGATCATCAATGCCTATTGCGACCTGCATCGGATGGGGTGTGCGCACTCGGTGGAAGTGCGCGAAAACGGCGAATTGATCGGCGGCCTTTATGGCGTCTCGATCGGGCAGATGTTCTATGGCGAATCGATGTTCGCGCGCCGTACCGATGCCTCGAAAGCCGCTCTGGCAGGGCTTGTCGGGATGCTCAAAGCCCAGGGATTCACCATGATAGACTGCCAGCAGACGACCTCGCATCTGGCCTCGCTGGGAGGGCGCGCGATCCCCCGGCAGGTTTTTCTCGAGAAGATCGCGACCCTGACTGCGCAGCCTTCGCCCGACTGGCTTTCGATGCAAGTGACGTTTCCGGCGGTTTGAACCCACACGTTTCCACCCAGACGCCAACGGCATGACGCTCCTCAACGAACTGCCGTTCTCGGCGCTCCAGTTCTACGCGACGGCGCCCTATCCCTGCAGTTATCTCGAGGGTCTCCAGGCCCGTTCGCAGGTTGCCACGCCCAATCATCTGATCAATGCTGACGTCTACAGTCAGCTGGTGCGCTCGGGCTTTCGGCGCAGCGGCGTCTTCACTTATCGGCCGCACTGCGACGGCTGCCGCGCCTGCGTGCCGGTGCGGGTGCCGGTGGCGAGCTTCGTCCCCGATCGCAGCCAGCGACGGGCCCTCAAGCGCCACGCCGATTTGCGCACCCTGATTGCCCGCCTCGGCTTTTCGCCGGAGCACTACGCGCTCTATCTGCGCTATCAGTCAAAGCGCCATTCTGGTGGCGGCATGGACCACGACAGCCGCGACCAGTACGCGCAGTTCCTGCTGCAAAGCAAGGTCAACACACGGCTGGTCGAGTTCAGGACCGAAGACGGTACGCTGCAGATGGTGTCGATCATCGATGTGCTCGACGACGGGTTGTCGTCGGTCTATACCTTTTTCGACCCCGATCTGCCGAATGCCAGCCTGGGCACCTTCAATGTGCTGTGGCAGATCGAGCAGTGCCGCCAGTTGGGGCTGGCCAATCTCTATCTCGGCTACTGGATCGCCCAGAGCCCGAAGATGGCCTACAAGGCGCGTTTCAGGCCGATCGAGCACTTCGAGAACGGCCAGTGGCAGGTGCTCGACGCGTGAGCCTCTACCGCCTGGCAAGACCCCTGCTGTTTGCACTCGATGCCGAAGCTGCCCACGACCTGACGCTCGCCTCGATGGGCCCGATGGCCGCCAGCGGGGCATTGCGTCTGGCGGCAGGCACGATGGTCGACGATCCGGTCGACCTGCTCGGGCTGCGGTTTGCCAACCGCATTGGCCTGGCGGCCGGCCTCGACAAGAACGCCGCTCATGTCGATGCGCTGGCGCAGATGGGATTCGGCTTCATCGAAGTGGGCACGGTCACGCCACGACCGCAATCAGGCAATCCGCGGCCCCGCATATTCCGGCTGCCGCAGCGATCGGCCCTGATCAACCGGCTCGGCTTCAACAACCTCGGGCTCGATGCCTTCGTAGCCAATCTGGCCCGAACCGGCTATCGCGGTGTGCTCGGCGCCAATATCGGCAAGAACGCCGATACACCGCTTGAGCGCGCCACCGACGACTATCTGACTGGTCTGCGTCGTGTCTGGCCGCTTGCGGCGTATGTCACCGTCAACGTGTCATCGCCCAATACCAGCGGTCTGCGCTCGCTGCAGGAAGGCGAGGCGCTCGACGGTCTGCTGGCGGCGCTCGACACCGAGCGCGCTCAACTGGCCCGCACGCACCGGCGCAGCGTACCCCTGCTGGTCAAGATCGCACCCGACCTCGATGACGAGCGCATCGCCTTCATCGCAGCGGCGCTGGTGCGCCACAGCATCGATGGCGTCATTGCCACCAACACCACGCTGGCGCGCGAAGCGGTCAAGGGCTTGCCCCATGGCGACGAAGCCGGCGGCTTGTCGGGCGCACCGGTGTTTGAAGCCAGCAACCGGGTGATCAGGGCATTGCGGGCCCTGCTGCCGCCGCGCTATCCGATCGTCGGGGTGGGCGGCGTGATGTCGGGTTCGGATGCCCGTGCCAAGCTTGCCGCCGGCGCTGACCTGGTCCAGGTCTATACCGGCCTGATCTATCGGGGCCCGGCGCTGGTGGGCGAGTGCGCACGCGCGCTGGCGAGCGGATCGAGGTAGGGCTCCCAGCAGTCGACAAAGACGCTCGATGCGGTGGTGTCGGCACCCCAGAGCTCATGCGCATCGAAGCGAACGGTATAGAGCCAGCAGGGTGATTCGCCTTCGCCGCGGGCATGGGTGTCGGGATAGACATGGGTGCCGTGCAGCGACACGATCGTGCCTTGGCGCCCGCGCACATAACGCGGCAGCCGGGTATGCGTGGCCGGGTTGATCTGGCGGGCCATGACCGCATCGCCCACTGCAAACCGCGCCGGCGCGAGAGGATGGCGTTCGGTCGGCGCGCCACGGGCCAGCACTTCCGCTACGGCATCAGCGCCCAGCACGCGGGTCAGCGGGCGCGGCGGTTCGCGCATCAGCCCATCGGCGAGCTCGGCCTCGGTCACCTGTCCGCGTTCAAGCATCAGACGCACCAGCGCCTCAAACCAGATCCGGTAATAGGTGCTTGCCAGGTATTGCGCCGGCGGCAAGGACTCCCGCGCGAACCGGCCCTGATCGAGATTCCAGCTGCCGGTCGCGCCCATCGCCAGGGTCAGCGCGAAGGCCATCGGCTCCCAGGTTTCGTGGAAATGGGCGTCATCGGCATCGGGCACCACCCGCCCGAAACCCTGCATCCCACCGAGATCCTGGGCGCCGTTCACGCAGCGGATCTGGCGGTGGGGGTGGCGGGGGCTGCGTCGGGGGACAGCGGCAGGCCGGTGCCGATCATCGAGTCGCGGGTGACCAGGTCGGCGAGTTGCTCGACGGTCCAGCCGTCGGTGCCGGCGGGACGCGTGGGGATCACCAGATAGCGCAGCTCGGCGGTCGAATCAAACACCCGCAGCTCGGTTTGCGCCGACAGCTCAAGGCCGAAATCGGACAGCACGCCGCGCGGATCAATCACCGCACGCGACCGATAAGGCGCCGACTTGTACCAGGCGGGGGGCAGCCCCAGGACCGGCCAGGGATAACAGGAGCACAGGGTGCAGACCACCAGATGATGAACACCCGGCTCATTGAAGAGCGCGACCATATGCTCGCCCTGTCGACCGGTGTAGCCGAACTCGGCAATCGCGGCGGTGGCATCGGCAGAAAGACGAGCGCGATAGTCGGCATCGACCCAGGCGCGCGCCACGACCTTTGCGCCATTGCGCGGCCCGACACGGTGCTCGTAGGTATCGATCAGGAGGTCGAGCGCTTTGGCGTCGACATAGCCCTTGTCGATCAGCAGCTTTTCGAGCGCAAGGACCCGCAACTCCATGTCGGACAGCGTGTTGCGATGGGGTTCGGCAGGCGTGGTCATAGCCCTGAAGTCTAGCGCAGGCCGGGTTCTCGGCGGTTCTCGGCGGTGCGAGCCTGGGTCGGGCCCGGGCCGGGCTGATGGCAACCACGATGGCGAACGTAGAATCGGCCCATGACAGACATCGTGCTTGCCACGCTCAACGCCCGCTGGTCGCATGCCTCGCTCGGGCTGCGCTATCTCTATGCCAACCTGGGCGAGTTGCAGTCGCGGGCGCGCATCGATGAGTTCACGATTGCAACGCCGCTCGATCAGGTGGTCGAGCGGCTGCTCGAAGGCAATCCCCGCATCATCGGGTTTGGCGTCTACATCTGGAATGTCGAGCGCACGACCGAACTGATCGCACGGCTGCGCGAGGTGGCGCCCGCGATCAGGATCGTGATCGGCGGCCCGGAAGTCAGCCACGAGGTGCAAGGACAGGCGATCGTGCAGATGGCCGACCATGTGATCACCGGACCGGCCGATCTCAGCTTTGCCGTGCTGGCGCGCCAGTTGCTCGACGGGCCGCGCCCACTCATGAAAGTGATCGCCGGCGTGCAGCCCGAACTCGATGCGCTGGTGCTGCCTTATGCGCACTACACCGACAGGGACATTGCCCACCGCAACCTCTATATCGAGGCCTCGCGCGGCTGTCCTTACAAGTGCGAATTCTGTCTGTCGGCGCTCGACAAGACTGCCTGGCCTTTCGATCTCGACCAGATTCTCGACCAACTGGCGCAACTGCATCGCCGAGGCGCGCGGCGATTCAGGTTCGTCGACCGCACCTTCAATCTCAAGGCCCAAACCGGCCGGGCGATTCTCGACTTCTTTCTGCAACGGATCGACGAGACGCCCGACGATCCGGTCTTCGCGCACTTCGAACTCGTCCCCGATCATCTGCCAGCCTTGCTGCGCGAGGCGATCGTGCGTTTTCCGGCCGGCGCGCTGCAGTTCGAGATCGGCATCCAGACCTGGAACCCCGAGGTTCAGGCACGCATCAGCCGGCGCCAGGACAATGCCCGTGCCGAAGACCATTTGCGCTGGCTGCGCGAGCATAGCCAGGCCCATCTGCATGTCGATCTGATCGCCGGATTGCCTGGCGAAGACCTCGCAAGCTTTGGCGCCGGCTTCGATCGGCTGGTCGCGCTGCGCCCGCACGAGATCCAGGTCGGCATCCTCAAGCGCCTGCGCGGCGCGCCGATTGCCCGCCATACCGAGGCCTTCGGGCTGCGCTTTTCACCGACGCCGCCTTACCAGGTCATCGAGACTGATGCGCTGTCGGCCACCGATGTGGCCCGTCTTTCGCGGTTTGCGCGCTATTGGGACCTCTATGGCAACTCGGGGCGATTTGTCGATACCCTGCCCCGGCTGCTGGGTGAGGCGCCGTTCGCACGCTTCATGGCGCTGTCGGACTGGCTCCATGAGCATGCTCAGGCGACTCACCAGCAGTCGCTCGAAGCACGGGCCGACGCCTTGCTCGCATGGATGGTCGACGCGGACAGCGGCGACGCTGCCGCGATCAGCAGAATGATTGCCGCCGACTATGCCCGCAGCGGCGCGCAGGGCCGACCCGCCTTCATGGCCCGTGGCCTCGGTCTGAGCGATCGGGATACAGGCGCGGCGCCGCAACGGCAGGCACGTCACCTCGCGATCAGCGAGGCGGCGCCTTTGCCTCCCGCTTTGCCCAGCGCTCTTTGAAGGTTGGCCCGACCGGCGCCGGCATGTCCCGATAAAGACTCCATCCGGAGCCGCCCGGAAGTTGCGCGATGCGATGAGCGTCGCCGCCCATCCAGCCCAGCACACGGGCGCCGATGCGCACGAGCGGTCGATAGATCGCCGGGCGCCGTGCGACAAACGCCCAGGCCGCAAGGCCCAGACGCTCACGCCACGGGCGCAGGCCGCGCTCGAACTGCCGTTCGCGCAATTTGCGAAGCAGATCTGGCAGCGGGATCTTCATCGGGCAGACCACATGACACTCGCCGCATAGGGTGGCTGCCTGAGGCAGATCGAGCGTCTTTTCGAGGCCGACATAGGCAGGCGTCAGCACCGAGCCCATCGGCCCGGGATAGACCCATCCATAGGTATGGCCGCCGATCTTCTGATAAACCGGGCAGTGGTTCATGCAGGCGCCGCAACGGATACAGCGCAGCATGTCCTGAAATTCGCCGCCCAGCAGTCCACTGCGCCCGCCGTCGACCAGCACGAAATACATGTGCTCGGGGCCGTCCTGTTCGCCCGGGGCGCGCGGGCCGGTGAGGATCGAAAAATAGTTGGAGATCGACTGTCCGGTGGCCGAACGCGGCAGCAGCCGGGCCATGGTGGCCAGGTCCTCAAGCGTGGGGATCACCTTCTCGATGCCGGTCACCACCACATGCACCTTGGGCGGCAGCACGGTGCACATGCCCTCATTGCCCTCGTTGGTGAAGACCGCCACTGAGCCGGTCTCGGCAATCAGAAAATTGCCGCCCGACACGCCCATATCCGCTGACAGGAATTGCGGCCGCAAAAACTCGCGCGCCTCGCGGGTCATCTGAGGAATGTCGGTCAGACGCGGGCGCTTGTGCACCCGCGCAAACAGGTCTGAGACCTCGTCCTTACTTTTGTGGACGACCGGCGCCACGATGTGCGAGGGCGGCTCGTTGTCGTTGATCTGCAGGATGTACTCACCCAGATCGGTCTCGACAACCTTGACCCCAGCCGCCTCGAGATGACGGTTGAGCGCCATCTCCTCCGAGACCATCGACTTCGATTTGGTGACCTTGGCAACCTCGTGGCGGCGGGCGATCTCGACGACCAGTCTGGAAGCCTCTTCGGGTGTCTCGGCCCAGAGCACGGTGGCGCCTCGTGCGATCGCCTGTGCCTCGAAGCGCTCAAGCCAGACATCGAGATTGGCCAGCGCACGATTGCGACGCTCGACGGCTTGGTCTCGGGTGGCCTCGAAATCGTCGAGTTCGGCGATCGCATTGGTTCGCCCGACCGTCCAGCGCTGCGAGAGCACCTTCAGATTCTGCTGCAGGCGCAGGTCGGCAAGCTTTTGCCCGCTGCGTGCCTTGAAGTGCATCGACTGGACCTGCATCAGCGCGCCTCGTCTGTGGCAGAAGGTGACGCCGCATCAGAGGCTGTGCCGGCCAGCACCTGCGCGATATGGAGGACACGGGTCGTGTTGTCGCCGGTGCGACGCAGGCGACCCTCGATATTGAGCATGCAGCCGAGGTCACCCAACACCACGCAGGATGCACCGCTTGCATGGATGTGACCGATCTTTTCGTCGACGATCGCACTCGAGATGTCGCCGTACTTGATGGCAAAGGTTCCGCCGAAGCCGCAACAGGCGCGCGCATCCTTCATCTCGGTCAGGCGGACAGACGGATTGAGCGCGAGCAGCGCGCGCGGCTGAACCTGCACGCCGAGTTCGCGCAAGCCGCTGCATGAATCGTGATAGGTGATTTCGCCGGCAAAGCGACCGGGCAGCGAGCTGACACCGAGGACGTCATGGAGAAAAGCGGTCAGCTCGAAAGTCTTCTGCGCCAGCGCATCGATGCGGTTGCTCAAGTCAGGATCATCGGCAAACAGCGCCGGATAGTGCTGGCGGACCATCCCGCCGCACGAACCCGACGGCACCACGACATAGTCGAAGCCTTCGAACTCCCCGAGGAACTTTCGGGCCAGATCGCGTGCCGCAACACTGTCGCCCGAGTTGTAGCCGGGCTGGCCGCAGCAGGTCTGGGCCATCGGCACCTCGACCGTGCAGCCGGCCGACTCGAGCAGCCTGACGCTCGCCTCGGCGATTTCGGGCCGCATGACATCGACCAGACAGGTAATGAACAAGCCAACTTTCAAGCGGCACCCTCCTGCCTCGACATCGATTTCACAACGCGATATAACGTATCACGATCCACAAACACGCATCCCGTCGGGATGACGCACGATACCGCCAGATGGTCCAACACCGAAACGACGACGACAATCCCGCTCCTGATGTCGGGTCGCGCACCGCGATCCAGGTCATTGATCGCCTGGTCTCGCTGCTCGACGCCCTGGCCGAACATCCGGAAGCGGTCAGCCTCAAAGAGCTGTCTCGGCGCACCGGGCTTCATCCGTCGACCGCCCATCGCATCCTGAACGATCTGGTGGTCTCAAGGCTGGTCGACCGATCGGAGCCAGGCAGTTATCAACTTGGCATTCGCCTTCTTGAGCTCGGCAACCTGGTCAAGGCGCGACTCAATGTGCGTGATGCGGCACTGGCACCGATGCGCGAATTGCACCGGCTGACGCACCAGCCGGTCAATCTGTCGATCCGCCAGGGCGATGAGATTGTCTACATCGAGCGCGCAGTCTCGGAACGCAGCGGCATGCAGGTTGTTCGCGCGGTGGGTGGCCGTGCGCCGCTGCATCTGACCTCGGTCGGCAAGCTCTTTCTGGCCGCCGACGATCCGCGCAATGTGCGCGCCTATGGCACGCGCACCGGACTCGCAGGCCATACCCGCAACAGCATTACCAGCGCCGACAAACTCGAGCGCGAACTCTCACTCGTACGCAGTCGCGGTTATGCCCGCGACAACGAGGAGCTGGAGCTCGGTGTGCGATGCATTGCGGCCGGGGTGCGCGATGATGCTGGCAAGCTGGTTGCAGGACTGTCGATTTCGGCGCCAGCCGACTTTCTCCAGGACGACTGGATCGAATTGCTGGTGAACACCGCCGGACAGATCTCGGCCGCCATCGGATTCGACGCGGCGGACTAGCCGCATCGGTCGAGAGCGGCGGACCATGCCGCCGCGCATTCCGCCGCGCATTCTCAGGAGCGGGCTTCTGCCTGGACCAGCGTCGGATCGATGCGCAGCCGGTCGGTCATCCAGCGGCGCAGCCGCTGGGCATCGGCAAACCGCGATTGCGCGCCGCTTGCATCGAGCAGAACGATGATCATCGTGCGCGATTCGATGCGAGCCTGCATCACCAGGCATTTCCCGGCTTCGGAGATGTAGCCGGTCTTTTGCATGCCGATCTCCCAGGCCGGATCGTCAATCAGGCGATTGGTGCTGCGAAAGGTCACCTGGCGAGTCCCGAGGTCAACGGTGGCTTCACTCGAAGTGGAGTACTGCCGAATCAGCGGATAAGCCGAGGCCGCCCGCACCATCCGCGCCAGGTCCCTTGCATTGGCAACGTTGTCGCTCGACAGGCCGGTCGGATCCGAAAAATGGCTGTCGGACATCCCGATTGCGGCAGCCTTGGCATTCATGGCCCTGACGAAGGCACCCTGACCGCCCGGGTAGTTGCGCGACAGGGCGCTGGCCGCACGGTTTTCGGACGACATCAGCGCCAGATTGAGAAGCTCGACGCGAGTCAGTCGCGAGCCGATCGGCAGCCTGGAGCTGCTGCGCCGTTCGGTATCGCGGTCGGCCTCGGTGACCTCGAGCACTTCGGTGCCCGACAGGCCGGCATCGAGCACCACCATGGCCGTCATGACTTTGGTAATCGACGCGATCGGCAGCACCGCATCAGCGTTTTTCTGGAAGATGGCTTCACCTGTCTGCTGGTCGATCACCATCGCGACCGACGACCGCAGATCGAGCGGATCATCGACCAGCCTCAACCCGATCGCCTGACCGATCGACAGGCGCGCCGGCTCGACCGATCGGGGCGCATACGACACCCGGGCCATCCTGGCCGAACGCGACGAGGACGACGCCACCTTCAGCGAGGAAGTGCCGGTTGTCGACCGCGAGGCGGCCGCGGTCTGGGCTGCCGAACGTGAAGTGGTCGCGGCTTGTCGCGGTTGCCCTGCAACCGACCTGGTTGCAGCAGCCTTTGCCGGCGCGGTCGCCGGCACGGCTGACCGGGTCGTGACCGCTCTGGCGGGCGCGCTGGCTTTCCGGGCGCCCGAAGCGGACTCGCCTTTTTTGCTCGCGGGGTTGGACGGCTTTGTCGTCGCGGCACTTGCCTGAGCCGAGAGCACCACAGCCGCGGCACCGAACGCCAAAGTTGCCAGCACGCGCAAAAAGGAGGTTTTCGGATTCATAGGGGTCGCTTTGACAGGCTGGAACAAGGCTGAAACAGGCGAAATCGATTCAAGATTGTATCAACATCAGATGGAGTTTTGGTAAAAAAATCCTGTCTTGATAGGCACTTGGAGCACTTTCCAGACATAGAACATCAAGTTTACGACCGACGGTGGCCCCGGAAAGGGCTGGAAGGGGTCAGCTGCGGCGCATCGGGCGACCAAACAACGGCCGCGACGCGGTGGCGCGCAGTGCGCAAGGACACTGTTGACAGGCGTAAGACAGTCTGTATACTTCGAGTTGTTGCACTGCACAAACGCAGCTGTCTGGGCGCCTTCAAGCCCTCATGCTGTTGATAAACCTAAACTTTTAATTTGACCCGAGGATTTTATGATCACTTCCGCAGACCAGATGGCCGCAATGCACAAAGCCAACGTTGA
>Ga0114972_10000884_pt1 | contig 22554 bp, 16 predicted proteins | sample M_140807_EF_Meta_FD_87354 | JGI IMG/M metagenome (GOLD analysis project Ga0114972, IMG submission 87354) | Freshwater microbial communities from Lake Montjoie, Canada to study carbon cycling - M_140807_EF_MetaG | ecosystem: Environmental > Aquatic > Freshwater > Lake | place: Lake Montjoie...
AGATCTAGTGCCCGCGAGTAAGTCCGCCTAGTATATGATTGACCCCGGGGGTCAATCATATACACGGCGGACTTACGATTATTCTCGCCGGCAAACATGCGGCATAAATGCCGCAATGTTTGCGGCGGCGAGAATAATCTCGCGGGACCCAACTTTATTGGGGCGGCTGAAACTAACGTCCGCATCTTTGATGCGGACAAATACTTCGTATTTGTTAGTTTTGGCCGCCCCATAAAGTTGGGGGAACACTGACTAGTATTACAATGACCCCCGGGGTCATTGTAATACACGTCAGTGTTCGGCCGGAATAAGCAAACCGCAGGTTTGCAGTGGCGGCAAACACATGTTGGCCGCTATGCGGCCAACTGGTTTGCTCGCCACTATTCCGGCACTTATGCCGGGCCCGCGACTTGAGTCGCGGTGACATGAGCTATGCTCATGTCGCCCGGCATAGTGCCGGAATACAAACCTACGGTTTGCTAGTTCTTACGGCGACGGCAACAAATACCGCACTATGTGCGGTATATTGTTGGCCGCCGTAAGAACTATTCCGGCCACTACTGACCGACAACTACATACTTATGTGACCCCTGGGGTCACATAAGTATTCGTTGTCGGTCCCTTGCCCGCTAGGGGCGGCCATCACTGACAAATACGTAGTATTTGTGGCAGCTTTGCTGCCACGTCAGTGTCGGCCGCCCACTTGCGGGCAAGGTCGCCGAGTTATCTTGGCAACGATTAGTTGCCGCATTGCTTCGCATGCGGCAACAATGTTGCCAAGATAACGAGTTATCGGCCGTACTTGATTGACCCCCGGGGTCAATCAAGTACTCGGCCGATAACTCTCGGCGATTTTCCGCCGCCTGTTGTCCCAAGCCACCTCCGGTGTTTGGGACAACAGCTACAAGCCTGGCGGCATGAGGGCGGGTTAAGGGCCGCCCTCTGCCGCCAGAGCTTGTAGCGGCGGCGGAAAATAACGCCCGCCGGCGATGTTGGCGGCATGTCCTTGACTGCCGCCAACATGCATTGGCGGGCCGCCGACTTCTTCTTTCTTTTCCCCTAGGGAAAAGAAAGAAGTATCAGTCGGCGGACCAACAATGCTTTGCATTGTTGGCCGCCAATGCCGGCGGCGGGCTGCTCCCTGCAGCTTAAGCTGCATCAGAGAACAAGTTCTCTATAAACCTACGGTTTATGATGCAGCTTAAGCTGTTAGTGCTTCTTGTCTGCTACTGGAATCTCCTGCAGACGACGTAATCTTTGATTACTCACCTTCGGTGAGTCGTCTGCAGGGAGATTCCAGGGCAGACAAGAAGGCGGCGAGTGTTATCACCGTATACTCTTATTTGACCGGGTCAAATAAGAGTATGAGGTGATAACACATGTTAATGATGGGCCTTAGGGCCCATCATTAACTCGCCGCCTTTCATGTTCTCCCCGCCACATTATTTGTGGCAACACGACCAAAGGTCGAGAGAACAAAGTTCTCTTGTTGCCACAAATATGTGTGGCGGGTAAGAACATGAAAGAAGGAAGCGGGTCTTCCACCGGCGGCCACATTAACAATTGGCCGCATGAATGCGGACAATTGTTCTTTGTTGCCTATGGCAACAAAGAATGTGGCCGCATACTTCATTGACCCCAGGGGTCAATGAAGTATCGCTGGAAGACCCTAAACTTGTGTCCGCGAAGCGGACAGGCGGCAAAGGCCATCATTGCCGCACTGGCGGCAATGAGGCCAAGGCCTTTGCCGCCGTCCGCTTCTGTGCGGACAAACGCCGGAGGCGGCTTGTCCGCACAGCGGACACAAGTTTGGCCGAGTGTATTCGGCGGCATACTGTAATGACCCCAGGGGTCATTACAGTATTAGCCGAATACACGATATCGCCGCCTAGATTGATGGCATAGCCATCAATCTTATGCGGCGATATCTCGGCCCGGCCGAACTTACGGCGGCGGCATGACCGCGAGTTGATGCGTAGCATCAACTCTGTGCGGCAAAGCCGCACAGCGGTCACTCCGCCGCCAGTAATTCGGCCGCCCGCGAGTTCTTTCGAACGTATGTTCGATTGACCCCCGGGGTCAATCGAACATGAGTTCGAAAGAACGTGGCCGCCTTAATATGTAATTGACCCCCGGGGTCAATTACATATGCGGCGGCCACTCGCGGGTGGCGGCGGGTAAAACCGTAGGTTTTACCTTCTGGATCTCCAGAACTAGTGTTCTGCAGACAGCGCAGCGAAGCTGCAGACGAAGTCTGCTGTCTGCAGAACATGTTCTGGTAGATCCAGAAGGAGAAAAGACGTAGTCTTTTCTCCCGCCGCCACAGTAGGATTGTGTCCGGCCGCCTTTATAAAGCCGCTGACATGCTACGCATGTCAGTCCGACACGAAGTGTCGGCCGGCTTTATAAGGCGGCGGCCACAATCCTGATCAATTCTTTAGTATTGATTTAACCCCCGGGGTTAAATCAATACACAAGAATTGATCCGGCCAACCTTAGGGTGGCGGCAACACACACAAACACGCCGCCGCAAAGCGGCGAAGTGTTTGTGTCATGGTGACATGTCACCATGACACGTGTGTGTCTCCGCCACCACTAAGTTGGCCGCCGCTGAGTTCTCTCGGCACCATTAGTGCCGGCAGTATGAATACTGCCGGCACAATGTGCCGAGAGAACGTGTTACCGCCGTGTATTCTATTGACCCCCGGGGTCAATAGAATACTAGGCGGTAACACTCAGCGAGTTGTGGCCGATCTCGGCGACAAAGCCGACTTCGTCGTGTTGTCGCCGAGAAGCGGCCCAACTTGATGCGGTTTGTCGCATCACCGCCAGTGCGGTGATGCTCCGCATCAAGTTGTGGCCGCTTCGATCGGCCACAACTAGTTTGTGCCGGCGATACTTGTCCGCTGCCCTGCGCGGACAAGTATGCGATCTGTGGACCGCTGCGTAGCAGCGGCGGTGTTGCTAAAGGCAACACCGGCCACAGATCGCCGGCGGCACAAACTTACTCACTGGTGACCTTCAATCCTATTAGGATCGCATAGCGATCCAATAAGGATTGAAGGTTCCAGTGAGATGGGCCGACCGAAAATAGGTCGGCACAAGTGCGGCGGAAGCCGCCGGAAGCTACAATACGTAGTATTGTAGCTTTATGGCGGCTCACCGCCGCCGTACGGCCTGCCGCCGAAGGCGACAGCGATTGCGTAGCAATCGTCCCGGCGGCAATACTATTGCATTGACCCCGGGGGTCAATGCAATAGAGCCGCCGGGCCTGTCGCCGCATATTGCCGGTTGAACAAGGTTCAAGCCGGCAATATCGCCGGCAGGCCTAGTTTCTGGCGGCGAAAGAACCTCAGCGAGGCGGGCCGCATAGCGGCCCTTCTCGCTGGGTTCTTTCTTCCGCCGGAAACATTGGCGGCGATACGAAGCCGCCTCCGCAACATGCCGCATAGCGGCAATTGCGGGGCGGCTCGAGATCTCGCCGCCAGTGGCTTCCGGCGGAAGCCGCCAGAAACTCGCCGAGTATTAAATCCTAGTTCTGTATTGACCCCGGGGGTCAATACAGAACACGGATTTAATACGTCTTGGAACCGCTGAACTTGATGCGGCAAGGCCGCAATCAAGTTTTTAGCGGTTCCAAGACTCGGCGGCCTGCAGTTTACTGGCGGCATTGAGTGCCGCGTGTCGGCTTACAGCCGACACAAACTGTGTGCCGCTCTGCGGCACACTAGTTTGCGGCACATGATGCCGCCGTAAACTGCAGGGACTAAATCTTTGCACTATAATGACCCCAGGGGTCATTATAGTACTAAGATTTAGTCAGGATTTGGTTCTACCGCTGGTGCCGCACAAGTATGCGGTCTTAAGACCGCATTACTTGGCGGCATCAGCGGTATTCAAGCTTCATATGAAGCTTGAACAGAACCAAATCCTACTACTAGACCAACAATTACTAGTTGGCCGCATGTCCTTGACTGCGGCCAACAGTAATTGTTGGTCCCTTAATTCTTGGGCCGCCCAATGTGCGGCAAACACGAAGTGTTTGTCTTGCCTTCGGCAAGACGCCGCACTCTGGGCGGCCACAAGAATTAAGGCCGGCGAGTGTAATCCCAGCGGATATATGCGGCATGAATGCCGCATAATATCCGCAGGGATTACACGAACAATTCTCTGTATTGAATTGACCCCCGGGGTCAATTCAATACTAAGAGAATTGTTCTCGCCGCTGTTGTTTCCGCTTGCGGCGGAAGCCGACTTCGTCGTTTCCGCCGCAAGTCGGAAACACAGTGTGGCGGCCTGGACATAAAGCCACCAGTGTGGCTTTATTGCCGCCACACTGTTGTTTCCGACAGCGGAAACAACAGGCCGCCGACAGCGATATTGCTGTCGTGTCCTTGACCGACAGCAATATGCGGTGTCGGGACCATCTTTATGGGCCGCTATAAGCGGCCACATAAAGATGGCGGCATTAACCTAGGGTTAATGCCGGCCCGACACCGCCGGTGTCGGCGGGTTCGGCGGCGGTGAGTAATTACCGCCACTTGTAATGTGGCGGTAATACTTCCGCCGACGTGGCGGCCGCGATATTGCGGCCGACATGTCGCCGGAATCCGCCGAGAACTTAATACGTAGTATAAAGTTCTTAGGCGGATCACCGGCGAGGCCGGCGGTTACGCCGGCCGTGTGCGGCCAGTGCCGCTAAAGCGGCACTGCGGTGGCTTACAGCCACCGTCCGCACACGGCATATTAGGTTGATGCAAGGCAATCAACCTAATATCGCCGTAACCGCCACTTGTGGCTGCATGAAGCAGCCACAGTTGACACGGCAGTGTCACCACACTGGTGGTGACACGGCCAAGCCGTGTCAACTGGGCTGCTTCTTGGCAGCCAAACGCCGGAGGCGGCTTGGCTGCCAAATGCAGCCACAAGACCGCGAGTTCTGTCCGCCAAGTATTCTATTGACCCCGGGGGTCAATAGAATACAAGCGGACAGAACGTTAGTGGCGGCCTAAACTTCATGCCGCAGAGCGGCAATGAAGTTCATTGGCCGCCACTAACTCGCGGACCCTAGTTTTAGTGCCGCCCCAGAGCGGGGCGTCGCCGTAGGCGACAAATACTTCGTATTTGCCCCGCATTGGGGCGGCCTAAAACTAGGGGATCTTGACACAAGAACTGCAGTGACCCCAGGGGTCACTGCAGTTTGGTGTCAAGATCAGGCGGCCAACATCCGTTGGCATACAAGTGGCGGCGGTAAACCCAACACCACACAGTTAGTGTTGGGTTTTAATGCCGCCACTTGTAGGCCAACGGTCTGACAATATTAACTTTAAGTTAATATTGTCAGTGTGTTGGCCAGTAGATGCCGCCCAAAAGGGCCGCATAGCGGCCCGATTGGTGCGGCATCACGGGCCAACACAAGTTGGCCGCCTACTACTGACTAAATTCCTAGTATTGTAATGACCCCTGGGGTCATTACAATACACGGAATTTAGTCCCTGGGATTTAGGCCACCACCAAATGTGGCAAACACGTAGTGTTTGTGTGTCTGCTATGCAGACACACGCCACATTCAGTGGTGGCACTAAATCCCAGGCTGGCGAGTCTTTATGCGGCTCAGTATTTGTTGAGCCGCCCTGCGGCCAACAAATACCGCCGCATAAAGACGTTCTCTTGGCCATACTGTATTGACCCCCGGGGTCAATACAGTATTTGGCCAAGAGAACTCGCCACTTGTGGCCACAATTGTTGGCCAAGCCGACTCCGTCGTTTGGCCAACAAGAAGTGGCCCAGTTGTGACGGTTTGGTCGTGCCGCCGTAGGCGGCACTACCGTCACAACTGTGGCCACTTCATTGTGGCCACAAGACGGGCGGCGGCGATACTTACTGTTATCCTTGATACAGTAAGTATGCCGCCACGGGACCGCATGCTTTGCATGCGGCGACAATACTGTAAGTATTGTCGGCCCGTGGCGGCCGGCGCCGCCCTGTTAGGGCTGTCCGCCATAGCGGGCGGCTCGTCTTTCATGCGAAGCATGAAAGCGCGGCTTTAGGGCCGCGATGCCGCCCGCCCGGCGGACAGCACATGGCGGCCACGAATTCTCACCGCCATACTTCATTTACCCCGGGGGTAAATGAAGTATTAGGTGAGAATCGGCCGCCACATGTGTGGCTGCGTTCTTTTGCAGCCACCATGTGGTGGCCGGTGGCCGACTAGCGGGCGGAAGGCGGCGGGAGATGCTAATACTTTGTATTAGCATCTTATCGCCGCCTCACCGCCCGGGTTCTCGCGCCGGCGAGAGACGGCCAACATCACCATAAGTGATGTTGCCCACCGTAGGTGGGTCCGTCTCTCGCGTACTGTAATTACCCCAGGGGTAATTACAGTTCCGCCGCGAGAACCCACTAGGCGTGTTCGCCTGAAGCGAACACGTGTGTGGCGGAAGAGTGGCCACACTGGTGGCCACTCGACCAATCCGCCACACACGGTTCGCTTCTTTCCGCCCAAACATCGGAGATGGCTTGGGCGGAAAGGCGAACACGCCTGCGGTGAGTTCCGCCACCTTCGTATTTAGTTGACCCCGGGGGTCAACTAAATACTGGTGGCGGAACGATGATGGCGGCGGATGAATGAACCATAGGTTCATTCATTATGCCGCCATCATCTCACCGCCCTGCCCACAAAGGGGCGGCCAACTCACGAGTTGATGCTTTGCATCAACTCTGCCAATCAAAGATTGGCAGTGAGTTCGGCCGCCCACTATGTGGGCAGGTCCGCGAGAGATCTCGCTTAGTACTTTATTGACCCCCGGGGTCAATAAAGTACACAGCGAGATCTCGTGTCACGGCTGCATACTAGTTTGACCCCCGGGGTCAAACTAGTATTGCCGTGACACTCGCGGGGCCGCATACATGTGGCGGCAGAATTATACTTGTCTGGTTTAGACCAGACAAGTATAATGTAGCCGCCACAGGTATGCGGCCAGTAGTTCTTGTTCCTAGATGCAGACGATGTTGACCTTTGGTCAACATTCACCTTCGGTGAATTATCGTCTGCATCTGGAACAAGAACTGATCAAACTTCTAGTATTGTTATGACCCCCGGGGTCATAACAATACACGAAGTTTGATCCCCGGCCACTTAGGGCCGCCCATCCGCCGCACTCTAGGGCCGATCAGAGATCGGCCCAGTGTGTGGCAGCTTTGCTGCCACGCGGCGGACAGGCGGCCACTTAGTGGCCGGGCCCGCGAGTTATCGCGGCACAATTAGTGCCGACAATGCGCCGCTTGTCGGCACAATGTGCCACGATAACGAGTGGCGGCGTGTATTTAATTAACCCCGGGGGTTAATTAAATACTAGCCGCCACTCTCGCGGTCTTTCCGCCGCTCTTGGCGGAAAAGCCGCCTCCGGCGTTTTTCCGCCAAGAAAGAGCGGCGGATTGGCGGTTTGGTCTCTTTGCCACCAGTGTGGCAAAGATACCGCCAATCCGCTCGCTCTTTCGAGCGGCGGAAAGTGTCTGTGACGGCGATATTGCCGTCACTGCCGTGCGTGACGGCAATATGTTTCCGGCGGACCAACAACGAAGTTGTTGGCGGATCAACTTTAAGTTGATCCGGCCGCCGGAAACCGGCGTCACAGACGCTGGCGGCGGTGAGCCGCCTAACAACTGTATACTACGTATACAGTTGTCGGCGGCTTCCGCCGACTAGTGCGGCGCGAAATTAGCGCCGCCCAGTCACTGGAACCGTCTCTCTGAGTTCAGAGAGAAGAACTCAGAGAGATGGTCACCAGTGACCAGTCCGCCCTGCCGCCGGCAAACGGCGGCCATGTTAATCTAAAGATTAACATGCGGCGACTTATAGTCGCCGTCCGCCGTTTGCTAACTGGCCGTGGCAGGGCACACGGCCAGTTACGCCGGCAGGGCGGCGGCTGCAACGACAGTTGCAGCCAGGCCACAAAGGCCAGTGTGGCCACACTGGTGGCCACACGGCCAAGGCCTTTGTGGCCGGCTGCAACTTGGCGTTGAAACGCCGAAGGCGGCTTCAACGCCAAGTCGTTGCAGCCGTGTGCCCGAGTTCTTTGTCCACTAATATGTTGCCCAGGGGGCAACATATGCGTGGACAAAGAACGTGAACTCGGCGGCATATGTAATTGAGCCCCGGGCTCAATTACATATTGAGCCGAGTTCACTCGGGCGGGCGGACGAGTATGCCGCCGCCGATATCGGCAACAATCGGGCACATAGTGCCCTTTTGTTGCCGCTTGATGGCGGCGGCGGTTCGTCCGCCCAGACTATTTTCTCTGGTGGCGGAAATGCCACCGAAGGTGGCGTCAATCGAAGATTGACATTTCCGCCACCAAAGAAAATAGTCAGTCCCAGAATCACTGGGCGGCAGATAACACGCCGCCGCAATGTAATTGCGGGGCGGTTATTGTGCCGCCCAGTGAGTTCTGGGGCCACTTGTAAGCGGCGGTGGTGACCACAGGTCACCACGACTCAATGCACAGCATTGAGTCGCCGCCACTTATTAGTGGCCCCAGAACCTCTGGGTGACCATAACAACACGGCCACAATAACTTCGTTATTGATGGCCAGTGTTGTCTGGTCACCCAGAGTTCTGGGACTGATCTTTCCACCAAACTGTGATAACCCCGGGGGTTATCACAGTTCTTGTGGAAAGATCCCCGGCATCTATGGCCGCCGCCATGAACGGCAAACATGTAATGTTTGTGTCCACCTTTGGTGGACACGCCGTTCTCGGCGGCGGCACATAATGCCGGGCCGCCGAGAGTAATCGGCAACGACTAGTTGCCGCAATGCTCCGCTTGCGGCAACAGTGTTGCCGATTACTCGAGAACACGGACAGTATAGGATTGACCCCCGGGGTCAATCCTATACAAGTCCGGGTTCTCTCGGCGTTGTCGCCACAACTTGTGGCCACAAGCCACTGTGGCGACATTATCGAGCCGCCTGTCGCTCACCGCTGTGCGGTGGCGACAGAGCGGCTTCAATGTCGCCACAATGTTTGTGGCCACAAGTGGTGGCGTATTTTCTTTCATGGCGGCCACCGTAGTTGGCCGCCATAAGAAAATAGCCGCCACCACGTTGTGGCGACAAGCCGCTGCCGGCGATAGGGCAGCGATGTCCTTGACTCGCTGCCCTATGCAGCGGCGGGCCATCTTTCTCTATTGTTATTGACCCCGGGTCAATAACAATAGTATCGAAAGATGGGCGCATTAACCGTAGGTTAATGCGTCCGCCGCTGCCGGCGGCAGCGGTTACGACTTGTCCGCCACAACACTGCGTTGTTGTTGACGAAGTCAAGACAACGCAGTGTCTGGCGGACAAGGCGGGGCGGCTCTATTTTCGAGCCGCTCATGCGGCGGAAGATAAGCCGCCTACTGGATTGATGTTATCAATCCTAGTGGCGGCTTTATCTCACCGCCGCCACTGGTTCCGCCGCCGGGGACTGGCGGCCGGTGATGCCATAAGCATCACCGCCAATCACGAAGTGATTGGTCCGCCAGTCACCTACTTCTTTTATCCCGGGGATAAAAGAAGTAGCGCCGGCGGAACCACAGTGAGCCGCCCGAATGGCGGCGAGCGATTGCCGCCCAGTGACCGAAGGTCACGGCCACGGGCTGCAATCGCCGCCGCCAGAGGCGGTGAAACGCCGGAGGCGGCTTCACCGCCTCTAGGGCGGCTCACTGCCGGGGATCACTCCGCCACCGCTCTTGGCGATTCTATCGCCAAGAGTTGGTGGCGATGTGATCCCCGGGGTCTTAAACGTGTATATGATTGACCCCAGGGGTCAATCATATACTAGTTTAAGACCGTGTGTTCACCTTCCACCGCACTTTAGTGCGGTGGTGAGGTGAACACACCGGTGGCGAAACCGCGGCGGCATACGCAACACGTTGCCGCTGCACGAAGTGCGCGGCAACAGTGTTGCACCGCCGCCGCATACTTCGCCACCGCCGCGAGAGAACTGCGGCCACAATTAACGGGGCCGCATAGCGGCCCCAGTGAATTGTGAGTCCGCAGTTCTCGAACAAGTTCGTGTACTTAGTTGACCCCCGGGGTCAACTAAGTACTAGAACTTGTTCTCGCGGGGAAGGAAAGGGTGCCACGCCTAAGCGTGGCACTCCTTTCCTTCTGGGCGGACAACACTGTTGTTGTCAACGAAGTTGAACAACAACGTGTTGTTACGCCCAGAAGGAAAGGATGAGTCGCTAAAGCGACTCACCTTTCCTTCCTGGCCAGGTTTCTTGGGCGGCGGCCTAATCTTCCGCCACATTCACTTGTGAATGTCGCCACTAAAGTGGCGGGCGGAAGATAAAGCCGCCGCCCAGGGAAACCTGGCCTGGAAACACGAAGTGTTTCTTGTAAAAGTACTTAAGTGACCCCGGGGGTCACTTAAGTACGTACAAGAAACACGGTGTTTCCAAGTTCTGGTGGCATTCTAATCTGTCACCTTCGGTGACAGTTGCCACCAGAACATGGAAACACTTCGTGTTTCCCCGCCGAGTGTTCACTTCGTGTACTTGTATTGACCCCGGGTCAATACAAGTACTAGAAGTGAACACGTATATTGCGGCATAACAGTGGCACTTTGTGCCACTGTCCGCCGCAATATACTCGGCGGCGGGGCCAAACATTGGCCGCCCTGCAGTGACAATACGAAGTATTGTCATGCAGTGGCGGCCAGGAGTTTGGCCCCGGCGTATTTAGTTCACGCCGCCGCCTCAAGATTCGGCGGCGAAACTAAATACGCAGGATTGGACTAGTACTGTATTTACCCCGGGGGTAAATACAGTACACGTCCAATCCTCGACCATTTACATGGGCCCTGATGGCGGCCACCAGAGTTGGCCGCCATCGGGCCCGAGTAAATGGTCGGCTTCGTGGCCACTTAGTGGCGAGGAAGCCACCTTCGGTGTTTCCTCGCCACATGTGGCCCGAAGTTATGCGGCCTGATTCAGTCACCTTCGGTGACTTGGCCGCATAACTTCGTGGCCACATTTCGTGGCCACGAAGCGGGCCGTCCCAGCGATACTGGGTTTATTCCGGGAATAAACCCAGTATGTGGTGGGCGGACCAACAACTACGTTGTTGGCAGCGGTGCTTAAGGCACCGCTGGCCGCCCACCACCGGTGGGACGGCCCCACGGCGGCGTGATCTTGCACGCCGCCACAACACGTAGTGTTGTGGGGCGGCAAGATTCGCCGCACTTGTCGGCGACAAGATGTCGCCGCCATATTATAATTGACCCGGGGTCAATTATAATATTAGGCGACATCCAGACTCAACCTCCATGTTGAGTCGGGTTGTGATCCCGACTCAACTTATGGTTGAGTCTGGTCGCCGCCTAGCCGCGGAACCTTTACCGCCTACTGCATCGCATAGCGATGCTAGTGGCGGTAAAGGTCACCGCGACACCGCCGCCACCGGCGAGCGGTGGCCGCATAACCAAAGGTTATGCGCCGACTATTGGCGGCAATAACATAGTTATTGTCGCCTAATAGTCGGTCCACCGCTCGCATTCCTAGCGGCGCAAGGCAGCCGCTAGGAATCGCTGGCGGCGGACTGTGTCAAGGCCACGATGTGGCCGCCGCTTATGGCCGCATATATGCGGCCAATAAGGGCGGCACACATCTTGTGGCCGCGACACTTCGGCCGCCGTGTACCGGCGGCTCAACAAAGTTGAGCCGCGGCGGTACTCGCCGCGGCCGAATGGAGCGGCCACAAGTGGCCGTGACACCGGCGAGAGCCAAGAACTAGTATTACAATGGCCCCGGGGGCCATTGTAATACACGTTCTTGGCTCGATGCCACCAACTGCATACTCAGTTGACCCCTGGGGTCAACTGAGTATTGTTGGTGGCATCTCGCCGACCCGCCAAGTATGTGGCGGCCCGACAGAAACGTCGAACCAAAGGTTCGACAAATACTTCGTATTTGTTTCTGATGGGCCGCCCATACTTGGCGGGGATGTCTACCGAATACTGTATTTACCCCCGGGGTAAATACAGTATAAGGTAGACATCGGTTCTTGAAGCTGCATCAACTTTGTTGATGCAGACTCAAGAACCAAGTACAGACGGCATAACAGACCGACTGGCCTGCACTTCGTGCGGCCAGTCTGGTCTGTCCGCCGTCTGTACATGGTTCTTGAGTTTTATGTGGCGAGTTAACTCGCCACATAAACTTCAAGAACCACCCTTGGGATTATCCGCCACCTTCAATTTGGCCGACACTTCGTGTCGGACTGACCTGCGGTCAGTCGCCAAATTGGCGGTGGCGGGGATCCCAAGGGGCGGCGAGTGTATTCTTTATTGGCCGCTGTGCGGCCAATTAAGAATACACGATCTTAGTTCTCTTGTTGATTGCCCCTGGGGCAATCAACTTGAGAACTAAGATCTCGCCGCAGATGGGGCCGCCTCGTCGCTAAAGCCGACTACGTCGTGTTAGCGACGAGTGGCGGCCTGTGTTACACGGCTTGGCCGTGTAACCGCCAGTGCGGTTACACTGCCGTGTAACACATGGCCGCCACAGGCGGCCCCATCTTCCGCCACCGGCGGTACACGCTGTGTGCCCTGCCACAGCGTGTACGATGGCGGCGGACTGACACTTACAGTGTCAGCAACACACTACGTGTGTTGGCCGCCGCCATCCGGCGGTGGCGGGCTTCCTACCTTCCCTTTCTTGGTCCACAATGTGTGGCCACCAATCTTTGATTGGATGCTTCGCATCGTGGCCACACAAATGTGGCCCGAGAAAGGGAAGGGCGGTGAGATTGGCGGCACTGCATATACTATTGACCCCGGGGGTCAATAGTATATTGTGCCGCCAATCGTTATCCGCCTAATACTGCATTTAGGCCGGGCCTAAATGCAGTATGGCGGCGGATAACTCACCGCCTTTTCCTTCCCCGCCGCCACTTATCTGTGGCCACGTCACGTAGTGACCAGACTTTGTCTGGTGGCCACAGATAGTGGCGGCAAGGAAGGAAAAGTCCGCCGCCGTTATCGGGCCGCACTGTGGCGGCCACGATATTGGCGGCAGTAAGTCCACACTGGTGGACTTACGTCCAAGCCGCCAATATCGGTCCGCCACTCGGCTGACAAACGCCGAAGGCGGCTTGTCAGCCGAGTGCGGCCCGTGACGGCGGCGGGCGGCGAGTTCTTTATGGGCCCGTAGGGCCCATAAAGAACAGTCGGTTGAATCCTAATTCAATCGGCCCGGCCGATTGAATGCGGATTCAATCGACTCGCCGCTGGACCGTCTTTCCTGGCCGCCATAACTGCGGCAGCAGAACTTCGTTCTGCGCCGCAAGTATTGGCGGCCAGTAAAAGACGGTCCTAGTGGCGGAAATGTGCGACCATAGGTCGCAAGGCGGCGGCAAAGACAAGCCGGCATAAATGCCGGCTTGAATCCGCCGCCTGCATTTCTCGCCACTAGTTCTTGTTTTTGGACATTCTGATCAAAGATCAGTGAAGCGAAGCTTCAATGTCCAAAAACTAAGAACTAGTGGCAGAAATGCTGCGACCTTAAGGTCGCAACATTTCCGCCACTGTGATTGTCCGTGTACTTAGATGACCCCGGGGGTCATCTAAGTACTAGGACAATCACCCTGGGTTTTACACCGCCGCCATATCGGCCAAACACTTGGCCGCCAGAGGCGGCTTGTGTTTGTGCCGCCTTTGGCGGCACGGCCGATTCGGCGGCGGTAGTAAAACCCAGGCCGGCGAGAGTTATGCCGCCGCAAGTATTGCGGAGGCGGCCTTGCCGCCCCGCAATACCCGGCGGCATAACTCGTGTTATCGGCTTGTTCTCTATTGACCCCCGGGGTCAATAGAGAACTTGGCCGATAACACTCGCCGTCTTTTCGCCACCAGTGGCTGATAAGCCGCCTCCGGCGTTTATCAGCCACGTGGTGGCGGGCTGCAATCGGCTTGGCCGCCTGCGGCTGCCGGTTGCAGCCTCGCCACCACATGGTGGCGAAAAGAACCGCCAGCGGCGATATAGCCGCATTGGCCGTGCCATGCGGCTATATGCTGGCGGCGGACTGCAGCTACGCTGCAGCGATAATAACCTTTGGTTATTATCGGCCGCCGCCAGCCGGCGCTGGCGGATACGGCGGCGGTGACCAATCACCGCCACATGTTTATTTATGTGGCGGTGATGGTTCCGCCGACTGTTCGGCCGCAAATTCGCGGCCGCCATATGGCAGCGAAGCTGCCGCTACGCTGTTGCAGCGCAACGCGTAGCGTGCAGCTCACGCTGCCCGGCAGCCGGATCCGCCGGCACTTGGCGGCCGAGTGACTTATAGTCACTCGCCGTCATGCAAAGCATGACGGTCCGCCAAGTGCATACTGCCGTGAGGCACGGCCATCACGGCAGTATCGCCGGATCCGGCAGCTTGTGTTCGCCTGTAGCGAACACAGCTGTGGCGGCATTGTGGCCCCACTGGGGGCCACAAGACCAAGCCGCCACAGCTGGTTCGCTACTTGGCGATCAAACGCCGGAGGCGGCTTGATCGCCAAGGCGAACACAAGCGGGCCGAGATTACATCAACTTGTATTGTATTGACCCCGGGGGTCAATACAATACTGTTGATGTAATCGATTAGTCCGGCGGCAACTGTTGTTGACCAAAGGTCAACACAGTTGTATGCCGGACTAATCTCGGCCCCGGCGGCTATAAGTGGCGGCGGCAGTATAATTCCGCCACAGCGAAGCTGTCGCCCTACGGGCGGGCGGAATTATAAGGCCGCCGCCCTAATAGCCGCCGCCTTCTGGAGACCAGACCAACACAAAGTGTTGGTCTGCTGTCTCCAGAAGATAGGAATTAGCGGCGGTGAGACAACTTCGTTGTCACCGCCAGCTAATTCCATCTTCTGGAGACAGTGATTGGGGCCGCATAGCGGCCCCAATCAGTCTCCAGAAGACTTGTGGCGGTGATTGGGCCCAATATAATTGGGCCCAATCACTCATGAAGTTAACATCAGACCGCCATCTCAATTGGCTGGACTTCGTCCGCCAATTGTGGGCGGTCTGATGTAACTTCATGAGCTTTAACCTACGGTTAAAGCCGCCACAAGTCCCCGCCGACTTAGGGTCGGCGAAGCGACACAAACTAGTATCGCCCAGAGGGCGATACAGTTTGAGTCGTGGTGACATGTCACCACGACTCGTGTCGCCCCGCCGCCCACTTAGTCGGCGGGCCCGCGAGTGCGGCGGCGGCAATTATGCCACTGTCGGCTCTGCCAACAGTGGCAAATGCCGCCACCGCACGATCCACCGCCCATATTTAATTGACCCCTGGGGTCAATTAAATATAAAGGCGGTGGATCTCGCGGAGTGGCGGCATCACTCGGTGATGAAGCCGCCTCCGGCGTTTCATCACCGAGTTGCCGCCCACATTTGTGGGTCTGGTCACTGCCCCACCAGTGTGGGGCAGTTACCCACAAATGTGTGGCGGCAACGGTGATGCCGCCACTGGGTCTGCCGGCGATACTCTCTCGGCTACCTTGTGCCGAGAGAGTATGCAGACTGCGGACTGAACCTTCGGTTCAGCGTATTAACCCTAAGGTTAATACGGCCGCAGTCTGCCGGCGGCAGACCCGCCTCTGGGCGGTGACCGCCATAAGGCGGTAATACAAAGTATTACCGCCTCCGGCGGTTCCGCCCACATGGGCGACGCGAAAATAGCGTCGCACAGTCTGTGGAACCCTGAATCCTGACTGCAGAGCTACGCTCTGCTAGTAGGATTCAGGGTCACCACAGACAATGGGTCTTACCGCCGGCGGTAAGCGGCCGAGAGTTCCTTAAGAACTCTCGCCGCCAATCAAAGATTGGCGGTCCGCTTACCGCATACTTGATTGATTCAGGGAATCAATCAAGTATCGCCGGTAAGACCCGGCGGCGGCCATCAAGATGGCGCCGCCAACGAGCGGTAGCGAGTTGTGGCGGAAATTCTTTAATCGCCAGGGGCGATTAAGAATTAGCAGCCACAACTCGCGGCCAAGCCGCTCGTTGGCGGCACCATCTGTGGCCGCATAAACACCGGAGGTGGCTTATGCGGCCACTTGATGGCAGCCGCCCCGCCGACTAAGCGGCGGTGGCACAAATGTGCCGAACCGAAGGTTCGTAACATTTGTGTCCGCCGCCCTTAGGTCGGCGAGGATTGACCGCATACTGTATCGACCCCCGGGGTCGATACAGTATTAAGGTCAATCCTGCGTACTCATGTCACCGTGACTCAAATGAGTCACGGTGACATGAGTACGCCCCGGGGCCACTCTGCGGCGGCAATAAACTGTCGCCCGCCCGAAGGGCGACAAAGCGAAGCTTTGTGGCGACAGTTTTGAGCCGCCGCAATGTGGCCCCGGGTGTCTTGTCTTTGAATCTTTATTCAAACGTATTGTATTGACCCCGGGGGTCAATACAATACTAGTTGAATAAAGATTCAACTCCAATCCTTCGGATTGGAGTCCAACTTGTTGGCCAAAGAACTTGGCGGCAACCTTGTTGCCACCTAAAGTTCTCGGCCAACAAGTTGGAAGACAAGACAGTGTTTGTACGCGTATTAAGATGACCCCTGGGGTCATCTTAATGCTAGTACAAACACCCACAACTTATGGGCGGCGGCAAGCACCACAAACATGAAATGTTTGTGTGCCGCCTTTGGCGGCACACGTGGTGCCCGCCGCCGCCACATAAGTTGTGGCCCGCGAGATCATCCGCCGCCAACTGAAAGTTGAGCGGTCTTTGACCGCCAACTTTCAGGCGGCGGATGATCCGTGAATCCTCTAATACTTAGTTGACCCCCGGGGTCAACTAAGTATGGCGAGGATTCACTCGCGGAGTTGTGTCCGCACTTGGCGGCACAGCCGACTCCGTCGTGGTGCCGCCAAGTGGCGGACCAGTCGGCATCGACTTTGTCGTTGCCCGCCAGTGCGGGCAACTGTCGTTGCCGACTGTGTCCGCCACAGTGCGGACACAACTGGGGCGGCCAGCGATATTGTGGCCGTATCCCTGATCGGCCACAATATGCTAGTGGCGGACCACTCACCTACGGTGAGTGGCGTGATGCTTTAGGCATCACGGCCGCCACTAGCCGGTGGCCGCCCCGCTTCTGCAGCGTGAGCTGCATAACACTACAATACTGCGTATTGTAGTGTCCGCAGCTTCGCTGCACATGAGCAGCGCGAAGATAGCGCTGCCCTTTCTCTGGAACCCTTAATCCCTACTGCAGAGCGTAGCTCTGCTAGTGGGATTAAGGGTCACCAGAGACAAGCGGCCGCCACACCGGCAGTGTGCGGCCAACAATTCTAAAGAATTGTTGCCGCACAGCAAAGCTGTGCGGTCCGCACACTGCATATTGTGGCGAGTCAGGGACATCGCCACAATATCGCTGTGGCGGCCTAATCTTGAGCCGACTGTGTCGGCTAGGCGGACCAGCGGTAGCTGTGCCGCACTGGCGGCACAGCGACCAGACCGCTGGCCGCCAGCCGACACTTGGCGGCGAAACGTCGAAGACGGCTTCGCCGCCAAGTCGGCTCAAGATTGAGCGAGATATCAACAACTTGTATTAGAATGACCCCGGGGGTCATTCTAATACTGTTGTTGATATCGTGTTGTGGCCGCGGCAACTTGTGGCGACTCTGTCGCCGCAAGTTGTGACCTGCGGCCACAACACTCGCTCTGGCCGATTAGTGTGCGGCGCCGAGTGCGGCGTCTGCCGCTTTGCGGCAGACAAGCACTTCGCCAACGAAGTTGGCGGCGTGCTTGCCGCACATGGCGCCGCCACTAATCGGCCTGATCACTGACTAGTATAGGATTGACCCCCGGGGTCAATCCTATACACGTCAGTGATCCCCAGAGGAACCATCGGTTCCGAGTTGGTGGCGGTAATATAAGCAGAACCTTTGGTTCTGCCCGCCACCAATCGGAACCGACCATGGTTCTCTGGGTTCTACATTCTAACTAAGTACTAGGCCGCTTATAGCGGCCGTGTACTTAGTTAGAAGTACGAACCCAGAGGAACCATGGATTGGTTCCACTGGGTGGGCGGGAACGTTAGTTCCCGGGCCGATTGTTAACAATCGGCCCAAGAAACTAACGTTTCTTGCCCACCCAGAGGAACCAAAGGTTCCTCTGGGCCGCCGATCACATGCCGCCACCACCAAATTCCCGCCACAATGCTACGCATTGTCGCCACCTAAGTGGCGGGCGGGAATTGGGTGGTGGCGGAGAGTGATCGGCGGGTCTATTTTCCAACTTGGATTGATCAAGGATCAATCCAAGTTAGGAAAATAGACGGATCTAGATCATGTACTGTAATGACCCCTGGGGTCATTACAGTACTAGATCTAGATCCCGGGCGGACAAAGGGCGACACAAAGTCGCCCGATGCTTCGCATCGAGGCGACTTGATGTCGCCGCTTTTCCGCCCGGACTGATGGCGGCGGAACTAGCGTACTGCATTGACCCCGGGGGTCAATGCAGTACTTTTCCGCCGCCATCAGTCGTGTTCGACGATTCGGCGGTAAAGCCGACTTCGTCGTTTTACCGCCGAGAGTCGATCACGTTGTGGCGGCTTATGTCGGGCCCTATGGGCCCTGCCGCCACAACGTGTTCGACTCATCGTCGAACACACCGCCCACACTGCATACTTGTGTTGCCCCGGGGGCAACACAAGTATTGTGTGGGCGGCCGTGTGGCGGTATAATCCGCCGCATTGGCCAATTCTTGGCCAATTGCTGGCGGATTACCCGCCACACGGGCTGTATTCTCTTTTTTATGGGCCCTACGGGCCCATAAAAGAGAATACAGCGGGCGGCGGAATGCAAATTCCGCTAGCGGAATTTAGCTTTTCCGCCACTGCTGCCTTGCGCAGTGGCGGAAAATGCATTCCGCCGCCCCGCCAACGTGTACTTAGTTTACCCCCGGGGTAAACTAAGTACTAGTTGGCGTTGTGATCAAGATCACCGGGTCACTTTATGTGACCCGGAATCTTGATCACAAGCTTTTTATTCTAGTGGCGGACAACCTTGTTGTCCGCCTACTGAATAAAAAGCCCAGGAGTACTAGTGTTCTCACCAACATTGGCGATATAATCGCCAATGGGTGAGAATCTAGTACTCCTGGCCGCATCAACAATATGTATATGACCCCAGGGGTCATATACATATGTAGTTGATGCGGGTTCTTTCTTGTACTAGTCTCTCAACCTATGGTTGAGACGGCATGACCAAAGGTCATAACAGCTAGCTGTTGCCGTCTCAACCGATGGTTGAGAGACTAGACAAGAAAGAACAGTGGAAGAAGAAGTAAGTTCCTGGGGCCACATAGTGGCCCCTAGGAACTTATATCTTCTTCTTCCGGGCAAACATATGTTTGCCACCGCATTATATGCGGTGAGCAAACTAGTTTGCTCCGGAAGAAGAAGAGGGCGGTCCTTAAAGGACCGCCACTTCTTCTTCCACTACTGGAATTAGTTATTGCGGCCCTAAGGGCCGCATACTAATTCCAGCTTGTGGCGGGCATGACAAAGTCATGCATCGAAGATGCGTCCGCCACAATGCTGGAATTAGTTGCGGCCTAAGGGGCCGCAATACTAATTCCAGAGTGAATCCAGAGGATGTGGTGCTATTAGCACCACATCCTGGATTCACTCGGTCAGTCAACACGTTGACTACTTTGTGTCAACAGTGTTGACGACCGAGTGAATCCTATTCTGTATTAGTGGTGGCCTTAAAGCCACCACAATACAGAATCTGGATTCACTATTCTCTTTCAAGTCCTTGAAAGATGGGCAACATGAACTATGTTCTGTTGCCCTAATCTTTCAAGGATTGAAAGACGTGTACTAGTATGACCCCGGGGGTCATACTAGTACTAGTCTTTCAATTATCTCTTGATTCCTAGATGAAGCTTATAGCTTCATCTAGGATTCAAGAGATCTTGAAAGAGAACCGAGAACACTGCATACTCTAATGACCCCGGGGGTCATTAGAGTATTGTGTTCTCGGCCCAGAGGCGGAAATAACCGCCGCCTTGGCGATTATATCGCCAAGTGCAGGCGGTTACACCGCCTCTGGGGCCATCATAAGATGGCGTATTCAGTATTCGCCATCTTATGATGGCGTGTTTCTATATTCTGGGGTCACATAAGTGACCCCAGTGATATAGAAACACCGCCGCAACAGTGTTGCGGAAGGCGGAGCACTTCCGCAACTACTTGTTGCGGCGGCAGTATTAATGTCACCGCCGCCTTAAGGCGGCGGAACATTAATACTGCGGCCTTCATTTCTTGATGCGGCTTATAGCCGCATCAAGGAAATGAAGGCCCCGGGGCAACGTAAGTTGCCGCAACCTGGCGATGTAATCGCCAGGGTGGGCAACTAATAGTTGCCCCGGCCGCCTTCATTAGTATTCCATTGACCCCAGGGGTCAATGGAATACACATGAAGGCGGAGTGGAAGGAGAGAGGCCACCAATATGGTGGCCCCTCCTTCCACGTGTGTGGAAGACTAATCGTAGATTAGTGACTTCGTCACGTCTTCCACACCCGTGGAAGGAGCCTGGGCCACCATAGGTGGCATCTCCTTCCACTGCTAGTGGACACGCAGCGAAGCTGCATTGCGAAGCAATGTGTCCACTGCAGTGGAAGGAGAGCCACCATTGGTGGCAACTCTCCTTCCATTCTTCTTTCTTGTCTCTGGAATCCATGCAGACACTAGTGTCTGCATAAGGATTCCAGGACAAGAAAGAAGACCACATAAACATGTATTAGTATGACCCCTGGGGTCATACTAATACTAGTTTATGTGGCCGAGACAACACTATGTGTTGTCGCCCAGGCGATTATATCGCCTGGTGCAGACAACACAAGTGTTGTCTCGGGCCATCATTTATGATGGCGGCGGCGGAACATAATTCCGCCGCCATCATAAATGATGGCGTGTTCTTTAGTTTCCGCCCACCTTAAGGTGGGCGGTGAACTAAAGAACACCGCCAGCGTGTACTGTCTTTACCCCGGGGGTAAAGACAGTACTAGCTGGCGGCGGTAATAACTTCACCGCTGCCATAGGCAGCGGAAAGTTATTACCGCGGCCACACATTATTGTGGCGGCCCAACACTGTAAGTGTTGGATATTGATGCCGCCACAAGAAAGTGTGGCCCCGGGATTACTTATCCGCCACAGGGCGGAGATATAATCTCCGCCTCTGGGCGGATATGTAATCCCGGCCACAAGAACTCGTACTCTAATGACCCCAGGGGTCATTAGAGTACTTGTTCTTGTGGGAGCTCTTGAGAGCTCTACTGTAACAGCATTCATGCTGTTACAGTATGAGCTCTCGAGAGCTCATGATCTGCGGAAACTCGTGTTTAACCCAGGGTTAAACCGAGTTAGTATGCAGATCATGAGCTCTCAAGAGCTCTACACGGACACTATAGGAACCTGACTCTTGACCAAAGGTCATACACCAAAGGTGTAAGAGTCAGGTTCCACATGTGTCCGTGTAAGAGCTCTCAAGAGCTCTGTGGCGGCATCTTTATAAATGAACCTTTAGGGTTCATTAATAAAGAACCGCCACCAGCTTGCCAAGCAACACGAAGTGTTGCCTTGGCAATGCGGTGGCGGTTATGCCGCCACTGGCTGTGGAACATTAGTTCCACTGCTGCTACGCGCAGTGGAACAATAGTTCCACAGCCCCGTGTTCTCTTAATACTTATGTGACCCTCTGGGTCACATAAGTATTAGAGAACACGGCCCGAGAACTAATGTTCTCTGCATGCAGACGATTATATCGTCTGCAGCTAGAGAACAGAGTTCTCGGGGGCCAATCCATTGGCGGCGGCGGAACTAACAACCAATCAAGGATTGGTGTTAGTTCTTATGTCCGCCGCCAATAAGGATTGGCCCGGCAACTCTATAGTTGTCGCACAGCGGCAACTATAGTGTTGCCGCCGTGTCGCCGGAACCTTCCCGCTAAAGCGGGAAGGTCACCGGCGCCACAGCCGGCGCCGCCGGCGACGGCGGGCCGTAATTAACCGAAGGTTAATTACGCCATCTTTAATGGCCGCCCTAAAGGCGGCACATTAAAGATGCCCCGCCGTCGCATACGGCCCGGCGCAAGGCAGCCGGGCCGTATCGCCGGCGCCGGTGGCCGTGTCCGCCTGTTGCGGACACGGCTGTGGCGGCAATATTGCCGCACTGGCGGCAATATGACAAAGCCGCCACAGCCGGGCCGCAACTTGGCGGAGAAACGCCGGAGGCGGCTTCTCCGCCAAGGCGGACACGGCCGCGGCGAGTGTCTTGTTGGCCGCATTCATTGCCCTCGGGGCAATGAATTAGGCCAACAAGACACGTATTCTTTCTTTATTGTGCTCGCATAGCGAGCACAATAGAAAGAATACTCGCCGCCATCTAGTTTATGTGGCGGCCAGAAAGCTGGCGAATCTTTGATTCGCCGCAACACGAAGTGTTGCAGCTTTTTGGCCGCCCATAAACTAGATGGTGGAAGGAAAGCTTTAACCCAGA
>Ga0114972_10000885_pt1 | contig 22551 bp, 23 predicted proteins | sample M_140807_EF_Meta_FD_87354 | JGI IMG/M metagenome (GOLD analysis project Ga0114972, IMG submission 87354) | Freshwater microbial communities from Lake Montjoie, Canada to study carbon cycling - M_140807_EF_MetaG | ecosystem: Environmental > Aquatic > Freshwater > Lake | place: Lake Montjoie...
AAGCGCCAGCCTCCTTGGCGTGTTCGCCTGCGGTCTCGGACTGCTGCGCCGTCGCCGCGCTGCGTAATCGGCAACAACATTACCTCGCTTCAAACCGACCCTGGAAACGGGGTCGGTTTTTTTGTGGGCGACATAGCGGCAATCGGCGCCATCTTCTCTGCCTGTTCGCCGATTGACGGATCACATCGGTGCTTGCAGGAATTCTAGCAAATGGATTTAATTCACCCATGACCGAAACGGTGTCGCCCGCCATCGAAGCTTTCATCACCCGCTGGGAAAACTCCGGTGCGGCCGAGCGCGCGAACTACCAGATGTTCCTCTCCGAACTCTGCGACATCCTCGAAATCCCGCGCCCCGGCCCGTGCAAACCACCCTCCAAGGCACCGATTCCGACTCTTCCGAATCAAAAATCCACAATCCACAATCCACAATCGTCAATCCCTCTTCCCCCCTCCCCTGGCCCGACCGCCTCCCCGAGCGTGTCGTCCTCATCCGCAAACTCATCGCCGGTTACGACAAAAGTATCGCCGCTCCAGATGCCGAATCCCTCTCCGCCCACTTCGGCCGCAAGAACAAGAAACGCACCGAGCAGATCGAGGGGATTCTGGAGACGCTGAAGGGGCTGGGGCAGTTGTGAATCCGCGAGCTTGACCAAACAGTGGCGAAAACCTAATATGCCCATGCAAACCGAATGATCTCCAACCTAGAAATTAAGCAATTCCGTGGCTTCGAACACATTAAGTTCGAGAACTTGGGACGTGCCAATCTCATCATGGGAGGAAACAACACGGGTAAGACATCCATTCTGGAAGCTGTTGCTTTGATGCATGCAAACAGTCATGAGTTGAGCACTTTGCCAGGAATTTTCCGAACGCTACCTGCAAAGAAAATGCCAGGCGATGAATTCTTTTGGAAATACCTCGTGAAAGGAGATAACATTTCCGATTTTTTACTAAGCGATGGTTTTCATGTGTTCAATGGTGAAGTCGTCAAGGGCATCACCCGGCTCGTTAAGTCGGACATTGAAGAACAAATACCAGAAGTCGTAGTGAGCTTGCAGCCGAATGGAGAAGTGCGCATCAATAAATCCACTCATAAATCCGGCTTGGCGATTCTATCAACCAAGCAAGAAGATCCAACTGTCGTGTCCGAGCTTTACAGTAGAATTGCTCCGCTGAATCCCGCGAATGAATTGAGAATCGAAGATTTATTGAGAAACTCCATCGAACCGCGCCTACGTCAACTACGCTACGCGCCTCAAGAGGATAGCAAAACACACCTTGTTCATGTCGGTCTCGGAGAAGGAAAAATGCTGCCCTTCACCCAAATGGGACAAGCCTTTGCTCGCACGTTGCAAGTCTATTGCGAAATCTTCGCCCAACGTCCCAAAATCCTGCTCATTGATGAAATCGAAAACGGTCTCTACTACGAGGGCATGGAAGACTACTGGAAAGGCCTGATGGCCGTTTTGGAAGATCAGGACGTGCAACTTTTCGCCACGACTCACAGCCGCGAGTGCATGGAAGCCGCCTACCGCGCCGCCAAGGACATGCCGAGCGATCCCCTGCGTTTCTTGCGTCTGGATCGCCGCATCGATGACCCTGCTAAGATCGTAGCGACCACTTTTGGCAAGGAGGAGATGGCAACGGCGATTGAATTCAACCGCGAGATGAGATGAAAGCGCATCCACCAGTAACATTGGTGCTGTGCGAAGGCAAAGATGACATGCTCGTGATGGAAAGCCTAGCGCAACATGCTGGCCTCGCTCAGCAGCTGAAGTTCGAAAGTTACGACGGCGAATCCAAGCTGCGAGCGTTTCTCGCCAACCTCAAAGTCAGCCCGGAATACGCGCGAGGCGAATACAAAAAAATCTTGGTAACACGCGATGCTGATCGCGATTATGCTGCCGCGTGGCAATCTGTTAAAGATTCCATTCAGTCTGTATTTTCTGCCGCCATAACTAACCCCGGAGAATGGACTACACTCGAATTCGGCGTCAGGATTGCCGCATGGATTATCCCCGGTCCCGGACAAGCCGGCATGATTGAAACGCTCTGTTTGGATGCTGTACGGGCAAAGACTCCTGAAATGTTTGCGTGCTTGGATCCATTTGTAGAGTGTCTGAGCTCTCAATGGGGTGACGCACCGCATGAAAAAATTCGTTTCGTACTGTGGACGATTATCGCTCAAGGTCAGGGCGCACAAGATCGACTTTCGATTGATCGAGCCATTCGCAATATTGATTTCAATTGGGACGATTCGGCCTATGTACGTCTGAAGGAATTGTTTCAAGAGATTAGTCAGTGAGCGCGGACTTTGGGCGTGTTTGAAAAATGGCCCGTATCCGATCATGTAACATTCCGTGCGCTCCTTCAGAGCGCGGGAATATGGTGGGGCATGTATTCCAGGGTGCCTCACGGCACCCTTCGCTATCACCGATGGCCCCGTTGGGGCCGGTTGATTCGATTGCAACACAATGACACGATGGTGCGATTCCCTCACGCCAACGGCGTAAACGGTGGTAGCGAAGGGTGGAATTCCGTTAGGGATTTCACCCTGGCATGAAACCCCAACAAACATACGCGCCCTATCGGGGCGCACGCCGTGTTGCGAAGACTTTGGACGCATGTGAAAAATGGTCCGAATCCGATCATGCAACATTCCGTGCGCCCATTCAGGGCGCGGAAAAATGGTGGGGGCATGTTCCAGGGTGCCTCGCGGCACCCTTCGCTATCACCGATGGCCCCGTCGGGGCCGGTTGGCATTCATTCGTCTGCGTCACCGTTGACCACGTCGAGATCGGTTGCTGTTGATTCACCACGCGGACAGTTGCATTCGTTTTTGGGATTCGCCCAGTGGGCCCGCAGGGATTTGAACCCTGGACCAAGGGATTATGAGTCCCCTGCTCTAACCGCTGAGCTACAGGCCCGTCGTGTGGACGGGGAAAAAATGGAGCCGGTTGTCGGATTTGAACCGACGACCTGATCATTACAAATGAACTGCTCTACCACTGAGCTAAACCGGCGTGAAAAACCGTGCCGCACATGCGGTCGGACGGCTTTTGTAACGGTGCGGCATGACTGTCGCAAGCATATTTTTGTGCGATCCTTCACAGAGCGCTAAAGGCGGGGAAGTTTCTCCCCGGGGAGCGGCCTTTCGCCAAAGATCACGCGATGGATCAGCAAACGAATGCCGGGATGAAGGTAGGTCACGTCGGAATGATCTGCATCCGCCCCCCGCCGGAATGCCCGGAGATCATTCCTTGCTTTTTTTGATCGACCAAAACCTTGTCGGCATTTTTTCCTCTTGCTGTTTACGTGTTCTAGTGAACAGTATTCGACATGCGCCGGACGGTCGTATTCATCGATTTCAACAGTTACTTCGCTGCGGTGGAGCAGCACGCGAATCCGTTGCTGCGCGGCAAGCCGGTGGCGGTGATTGCGACGATGGCGGAAACGACCTGTTGCATCGCCGCCAGTCGCGAGGCGAAACGTTTCGGGATCAAGACCGGCACGGGTGTGCGCGAGGCCCGTTCCCGCTGCCCGGGCATTGTGTTCGTGCTCAGCGATTCGAAAAAATACATGGACTATCACCGCCGTCTGGTCGCTTTGATGGAGGAGGAAATCCCCGTGGAAAAGGTTTGTTCGGTCGATGAAATGTACGGCGTTTTCACCGGACCCTACGCGGAAAAAGAACAGGTTTGGAAAACCGCCGAACAGGTGAAACGCCGGCTCGCGAGGGACTTCGGCGGGCCGCTGACCTGTTCGATCGGTCTCGCGCCGACGGTGTTTCTTGCCAAAACCGCGAGCGACATGCAGAAGCCCGATGGTCTGGTGTGGCTCGATGCCGCACAGCCCGGACCGGCGTTTTTCGAACTGGAGTTGCAGGATCTGTGCGGCATCGGTCGCAACATGCACCAACGCCTGAAGTACCGCGGCATCCGCACGGTGAAGGCCTTGTGGGAGGCGAGCGCGGAAAAATTGCGCGCCGTTTGGGGCGGGATCGAAGGCGAGCGCTTCTGGCAGGCGCTGCATGGCATCGAACCGCTGCGCCCGGCGATCATTCCGCGCCAGGTCGGGCACTCGAAAATCCTCCACCCCGACCTGCGTCATGAAAACGGCGTGCGCGCGATGCTGGATCGGCTGGTGTACAAAGCCGCGCTGCGACTGCGCAAGGAGGGCCACGAGTGTGGCGAGATGTGCGTCTATGTGAAAATGAATCGCGAGTACGCCGGCTCCTCATGGTCGGTGATGGCTCGATTTCCTTCCACGCAGGAAGTGCGGCCGCTGCTGGAAGTGTGGCGGACACTGTGGGAGCAACGTCCGCGCCCACTGTCGCACCCCTTTGCCTGCGGTGTCGATCTTTGCCGCCTGCAAGACCCGGGCGATCCCCGCCTGCCCTTGTTCGCAGAGGATCCGCGCGATGTCGCCATCAGCAACCTGCTGGATCGCATCAACAAACGACACGGGGCCAAAGCGCTGTGGTTCGGCAGCGCGCACAGCGCCGTGGCCGAGGACGTGCCGCGGATCGCATTCCACACCCTGCCCGATGTGTGAGGAAATGCGGCAGTTTTCCATTGCCCTGCGCGCTGGTTTCTTTCCATACTCCCGCCCATGAACCGGGAAATCCTTACCATTCCGATCGACTCGCCACTGATGCCGCCGGGCATTCCCTACATCATCGGCAACGAAGCGGCGGAACGATTTTCGTTTTACGGCATGCGCGCCATTCTGGTGGTGTTCATGACCAAGTACCTGTGGCTGATGGACGGACACGCGGGCGCCGCGGTATCCGATGCCGCCGCCACCGAGCACTATCACAATTTCGTGGCGTGGGTGTATTTCACTCCCCTGCTCGGCGCCTTGCTGAGCGATATTTTGTTAGGGAAATACCGCACGATCATGTTCTTGAGCATCGTTTATTGCCTCGGCCACGCGGCGCTGGCGTGCATGGGCCTGGCGGGCAACTCGCCGAACTGGCTGATAGCCGGGCTGGTATTGATCTGCCTCGGTTCGGGCGGCATCAAACCATGTGTCTCGGCCCACGTCGGCGATCAGTTCGGCCGCAGCAACCAGCATCTGCTTTCGAAAATCTACAACTGGTTTTATTTCTCGATCAATTTCGGTTCGTTCTTTTCCACCCTGCTGACGCCGTGGTTGTTGGAATGGTACGGCCCGCACTGGGCCTTCGGCGTGCCCGGGGTGCTGATGGCGATCGCGACGTTCATGTTCTGGATGGGCCGGAAAAAATTCATCCACGTCCCGGCGGGAGGCATGAAATTTTTCCGCGAGCTGTTTTCCGTCACCGGTCTGGTTGCCCTCGCGAAATTGCTGCCCTTGTTTCTCTTCATCGCACTGTTCTGGGCCCTCTACGACCAGACCGGTTCTTCATGGGTGCTGCAGGCCGAACACATGAACCTGAACTTCATGGGCATCACCTGGCTGGAATCACAGATCCAGGCGATCAATCCGATCCTGATCCTGATTTACATCCCGCTGTTTACTTTTCTCGTTTATCCCCTGGTCCACAAGGTGTTCCCACTCACGCCGCTGCGGAAAATCGGCATCGGTCTGTTTCTCGTCGCCGCCTCGTTCGCAATCATCACGCTGATCCAGTCGTGGATCGACGCCGGCCAGCGGCCGTCGGTGGCCTGGCAATTGCTGGCCTATCTGATCATCACCGCCGCGGAAATCATGATCTCGATTGTCGGCCTGGAGTTTTCCTACACCCAGGCGCCGAAAAACATGAAGTCGCTGGTCATGGCGTTCTATCTGCTCGCCGTGTTCCTCGGCAATATTTTCACCGCGCAGATCAATCATTTCATCCAGATTCCCTCGTCGGCCGACGAGCAATTCGCCGCCCTGGTGGCATCGCAAAAACCGGAACTGCTCAAGGACGCACACAACGCGATCCTGCCCGGCTACGACCAAATCACCGGCACCGGGGACGACCTGGTCGCCCGGCTCAGCGGCGGCGCGCTGAAGTCGATCGAATTCCCGGAAGAGACACAACAGGCATTGGACAAAGCCGCGCAGGTGGTGATCACCATGGCGCAGAGCCGGAAAAACAAACTGCCGCAGGTCAATGAGGTCGGCGCGGAAAAACTCGGCCGCGATCCATGGGGCAACCCGATCGAATACGCGATCACCAGCCAGAATTCCTGCCGTCTGATCTCGGCGGGACCGGACAAAACCCGAGGCACGAAATGGGACATCGGCCTGACCATCCAAATCACCCAGCCCGCCGGGCCGCGCGAGGCATCATGGTCGGACCGCTTTCATCCGCAACAAACATGGCTCGAAAACCGCGGTCGGGAACTCGGCGTGGAAACAAAGAAAGAATCGTCCACCACGTATGACAAATCCTATTTTTCCGGCGGCCAAACCAAGCTGGAAGGACAACATTATTACCGCTTCTTCACGGTGCTGATGCTGGTTTTCGCGGTGCTCTACATTCCCTTCGCGATGCTCTATCGACCGAAAGCGTATCTGCACGAATGATTTCACAATGCCGCCAGTCGCGGGAAAAATTCCAACGCGGCCTGGCCCGTGTGCGCGGCGAGATCATCGAAAAATTCCCCTCGCGCCGCAGCGATGCACGCGCAGGTGTGCGCGACGTAGGCAGGCTCGTTGCGCTGTCCCCGATGCGGCACGGGAGCCAGATACGGGGAGTCGGTTTCTAACAAAAACGTGCCGCGCGGCAAGCCGGACGCCACCTCCAGCACGTCGCGTGCGCTTTTGAACGTCGTCACCCCGCCGAAGGAAACCAGTCCACCCATCGAAATCACCTTTTCGGCATTTTCCCGACTGCCGATGAAACAATGAAACAACGCGCGCACTTTTTCGGCATGACGTTGATAGATTTCCCGTGCGTCGTCGAACGACTGGCAACCGCTGCGGTCACGGGTGTGAATCACCACGCCCAGCCCGCTGCGCGCCGCCAATTCAAAATGCTGTTCCAAAAAATCCTTTTGCCGCTCGCGGAAATCCTGCTCGCTCCAGCCCTCGGGCGCGGGATGATAATAGTCGAGTCCGGTTTCCCCGATGCCCACCACCCGACGTTCGTTCGCGAATGGCCCGATGACCTCGACCGCGTTGTCCGGTGCGTTGTGAACATCGCAGGGGTGAATGCCCACGCAGATCCCCACGCCGGGAAAGATGTCGGCCATCGTGAGATTGTCCGCGATGTCCTCGAGGCAGGTCGCCAGGCTAACGATTTTTCTCCCCCCCGCCAGCGAAGCGCGATGGACAATGCCCTCCCGCTCCGATGGCTCGAATTTATGCGACGCCAGATGGCAGTGGGAATCGATCAACATGTGCGCCGATCCTACTAGCCCGGCAGCACCACAGGCAAGGCGAATGAAAGGGGTGAAAAAATGGTTGCGGGCCTTGAGCACCAAAGGTGCAGCCACAAGCCAGCCCAGGGCAACGCCCTGGGTCACGACATCATAAAAAAAACCCAGCCCCAACGGGGCGGCACAAATCCCCCGCAAACCGTTCAATCCCACACATACCTTTCGTCAATCTCAATGCCATGCTTCCGGCACAACGCGCGAAATTCATCCTGAAACGAAACCGTGCGATGATGCTCCTCCTGCGTAGCGATGTAGGCGCGAACCTGCTCCACATTCGACTGGCTCACGGAAAACGAACCATATCCACCCTGCCAGAAAAAATCGCCATATTGCGGCCCTTGCTCCTTCATCCATTTCGACGTGGACTTCTTCGCCTCCTCGACCAAGCCCGCGATGGTGACTTTGCGCGAAAGATTGCAGAGGATATGTACATGGTCTTCCACGCCGTTGATGAGGATGGGTTCGCACCTGATGTTTTGCAGAACACCAGCCATGTAGGCGTGCAACCGCGAGCGGACTTCGGTCTCGCGAAGAAAAGGAACGCGGTTCTTCGTGCTGAAAACGACATGCAGAACGACGCGGGCAAGCGATTGCGGCATGGCGTTGATTGTGCCGTGCAAAGGAGAACTTTGCAATCGTGACGCAGGGATTTGTGTCGCCCCGTTGGGGCTGACGGAATTTTGGTTCCCGCCAACCCAGGGCGTTGACATGGGTCACGGCATCATAAAAAACCCTAGCCCCAACGGGGCGGCACAATTCTCACGCGGCATGACCACGTGCGGTTTCCATGACACGTCGCAACAGCCGGTTGTCGCGCCCTTTCAGGGCTTATGCATGTTTGGGACCGCCAACCCAGGGCGTTGCCCTGGGCTAGCTTGTTTGCGGGCCTTTGGCCCTCGGCATCGATTGGCAGCAACGCACTCATTCACCGTCATACGACTTCCGACTATCCCCGCGGGCAGGTTCGCCAGCCTCTGGGACCTTGGTGGCATCCGTGGGTGGCGTGCTCGTGGTGGCTACTCCCTGGGTCTCGCCGAGCCAATCGCCCCAATGCTGGAGGAAGAATTTCTTTTCTTGGGTAAAGGCGTGTTCCGAACGTCCGAGGATCGGTCGCAGCGAGGTGGTCATCTGCAGGGTGACGAGAACAAAAACGAAACTCCAGATCACCATCGGGCTGCTCTGGGTGGCCCCGGCGGCAAAACAGGCGGTTTTCAGAAAGCGCAGGCCGAAGAGCAGTGCGATCAACCACGCGCCAATTCCAAGAAATCCCATGAAGCCGTAGGAGTTCGTCGATTCCGCAAAGATCCAGATCGCCGGAGCGAAACCCAACAGCAGCAGCCCTGCCAAGGCCAGTGCCCCGGCGAGACAGGCACCGAGTTGGTGCACCGAAAATTTTCCACCGGCGAGGGTTGAGAAAATGTAGAGGCTGGGAAAGCAGATCGCGCCCGCAATGAGGAGCCCGCCGGTGATCTTCAGCGGAGCCAGCCAGAGCTGCTCGTGTTTCGCGAAACAACCGAGCACCACGCCGAACAGCAGGAAGGAAATGATCGCCAGCAGCGTGAAGCGACCCGTCGCGCCATGACCTGGACTGGCGAGGCGGAGCACGAGGTCGCGCGGACGGCGCAACAGGGCTTCGAACAAAGCACGCAGGTCGAGCGTTTCCTCAAGGGGAGCTTCGGGCAGTACCGGATAGGGGGGTGGAGCGGGCGGATTGAGCGGGTCGACTGGATTCATGGGATTGGTTGGATTCATGGTCTTGGTTTGTTGTAGGTTGTGATGGCTGATTTGAGGGTTGCGATCACCGGGATCGCGAGAACGGAAACAATGACGAGCAGGAAAACGATGGAGATGTTCGCATGGCCGCCGCTCAATTTATCGATCGCATGCCAGACCGATTCGTAGAAATTCCCCTTCATCGGGTCGGGCCGCAGGAAGGCGACATTCAGATTCGGGCTGCCGAAAAAAGGCCGCAGCACCCAGGAAAACTGCGCACCGAGGATGCCGTTCCCCGCCAGCCAGGCGAGCAGGGTGATGGTGGCGGAACCGCGGTTCGGAGCCCGCGTGGCAAGCAGGCGGTGGAGGTGCACGTTCGCGGCGATCCCGGCGAAACCGATCAGGAAAGTGTGGGTCACCAGATACGCCGAGTGGGCCATGCCGGCGTTAACGGACTCGGGAGGCGGCGCGTTCCACGCGAGGAAAAACGTGATCGGCGCCAGTGAGCCGAGAATCAGGGCCGCCAGAGCGAAGGACATCAACAGCGCGAGCAGGGATTGCCGGAAACCAAGGCCGGTGCCGAGCAGCAGACCTAACAAACCATTGAGCAGCCCGTTGCAACCCAGCGTGCAGGCAACCAGCAGCGGCATCTTGATCGCCACATAGGCGCCCATCAGTGGCGAACGCCACCAGCCGACCGTAAAACCATACGCCGCCAATCCGAGGATGGTGACCGCCGCTACGCCGAAGATCCGGCGCGGATGGGGATCATCCAGCCATGCGGCATCGGGTTGAAGGAGTGAGCGCAGATTCATGTGAACGAAGGCGATTCAAACGCGCCTGCATGAAAGTCTGATGCGGGATCAATGAGAAATATGTGAAAAGGAGGTGAAGTCATACATTTCCCTTCGATCACCTCTCCACTGTCGAGGAGCACACAACGGACTTCTTTTTGTTGTCAGCTTTTTTGACAGAATTTCAGAATTTTCAGAATTTAAAAAATTGGATTCGTTCTAACAGATGCATCGGTGAGGGAATGCTCTGCAAAACTGTATGCCGTGATATTTCGCCAAAGAATAATTCGTTGACGGCGTGGGATTGCGGGTTACCCTGAGCGCACCATGTCGGTTAGCATCCATCCTTATTTCAAAGCCCATGCCGGCATGACCGCCGCATGCCACGCCCTGCTCCCTGCTTTTGTTGAAACCACCAGTCCGGACAAGGACTGTCTGTATTACGAATTCACCGCGCACGATGATGAGATCTTCTGCCGCGAGGCCTACACCGATGGCGCGGCGACGCTGGCGCACCTTCAATCGGTCGGTTCGCTGCTCGACGAGATGCTCAAGATCGCCGACCTGATCCGCCTGGAAATCCACGGACCTGCGGAAGAATTGGAGATTCTCAAACCCGCACTGGCGGCCTTGAATCCCGCCTGGTTCGCCAGCGTTTGCGGGGTGGTGAAATGATCGCCGGCCCGCCGGTCATTTCCGGGTCATGAACAGCAGGCTTTCCTCGCCCTCGCGGTTCGGAAAGGTCGAAAATGCACCACTGAATTTTTCGATAGAAAACCAGGGCGAAAATCGGGACTGCAGTTCGTCCAGCGGACAATTCCACGGTGGACCGGAACCGCCGTCGTCGAGATTGGTGAAAAACACGCCGACCAGCAATGCGCCACTTGGCAGGAGTTGGGCGACGCGGGCGACGTAGGAATCGCGCAGCGACGGTGGGATCGCGCAAAAGCAGGTGTGCTCCCAGATCAGGCCGGGCGGGTGTTGCGGCGACCACTGTGACTCGTCAAAAAAATCCGCCTGCCGCACCTGCACATGGGGCAGGTCTTTGCAAAGCATCGAGGCATCGCGAACCGCCGAAGCCGAGAGGTCGATGCCTGTCACCGCATGATCGGGATAAGCACGAGCCAACCATTGCAAATCCCAACCCCGACCGCAGCCGGGCACGATGATCGAACCGCGGAACGAGGTTTTTTGCAATACGATTTCCAGAGCGGGATGAGGCACGCTCTTGTCCCAGGGTGTGTCCTGATTTTGATAGCGGAATTCCCAATCGACGTCGGACATCAGACCTCCCTGCCGCCTTCGATGACAGTTGGAACTTCCTCTGCGGCAACATCCTCGACGACAACAGCATCCGTCACAACTTTCTCTGCGACAAATTCCTCGATGACAACTTTCTCCGCGACAACGTCTTCAACGACCACATCAGCGGGCACATCGGCAGCAACGACAACCGCTGGTGCTGCCGCCGGGCTGGCGGCGAGCTGTGCGGCTTCTTCCATCTGCTTCTGTTTGCGTTCCTCATTGAGTCGGGCGACTTCCGCGCGGGCTTTGGCGACGTTGTCTGACACGACAGCGGGCATGGCGGAAGCAAAGGTCGGCAGAGGTGCCGGAGTGGAAATCACCGGGGTGCCGACTGCTGACAACTTCTCCCATTTCGCCTTGCCGGCTTCCAATTCCTCCGCCAGGGCCGCTTCGCGTTTTCTCGCCTCTCCGGCGAAACGGGTGGCGTTGGCAACACTTTCGCGCATCCGCTCGAGTTCCTTGCGAAGCTCGGTGCTGTCGTCGCCCTTGCCCTGCAAGCCCAGCAACTCCGCGCGGGTTTTGGACAGCTCATTCTCCAGTAGGAAGATCCGCGATTTTTCATCCTTCACGGCGGCGTTGGCCTTCGAATGAAACGCGCTGATCGTCTCCTGGGCTTTTTTCAAATCGGCCTCCAGCGTGGCCGCGCGCTGACGTTCGAGATCAACGGATTTTTTTGTCTCGGCCAGCAACTGCGCCGCGGCCTCGTGATCCGCCTTGTTGACCGACGCGGTGCGGATCGCATTCAGTTCGTTGGTCAGCGAATGATTCAATGCCTCCGATTTGTGCAATTTTTCCTGCATTTTTTTCAGGCGCACCTGGTCGTCCTTCGAATGATTGACCGGTTCGGCATGACTGCCGAGTTGTTGCACGAACTTGTGATGGAGATACCAGCCGACAAAACCGGCGATCAGCGAGCAGGCTCCCAGATACGGGAGGATTTTGAGAATAAACCAGATGTTACCGTTCATAGAGTGTGGGAATCAATTCGTTTTTGTTAGGGTGATCGATTATTTCGGAGCGGCGTCCTTGGCGTCGGGGGAATCCTTGGTATCGCTGCTGCCGCCCTGAGTTGCGGGTGTCGCCGGAGCTGCCTGTTCCGCTTTTGCCTTCGCATCCGCCTCGGCTTTCGCCTTCGCCTCGGCCATGGCCTTCTCCCGCTGCTCCCGCGCGGCTTCGGCTTTTTTCAACTCCTCGGCCTTTCTCCTGGCGACTTCCTCCGCGCTCGGCATCGTGCGCAGGTCATTCAAAGCCATGCTCACCTGTTTCGCCGTCACCCGCGATGCCTGCAAATATTTCGCCACCTCCTCATCGGTGACCTCGGGCGGGAAGACCTTCCACTCGCCGTCGCAATTCGTCGCCGCGATCAACGATGCCTCCTTGTCCTTTTTGCCTTCGAGCAACTTCGCGAAGTCGGGCAGCGTCGCGATGGTTTTCTGCCAGTCCTTCACCGGCAGCGATTTTTCATCGACGATCGCCTGTCGATTGAGCTTCGCGCCCGGAAGATTTCCGCCGAGCGAGGAAAACAACTGCAGGCTTTGATCCGCCGACTTGAGATAGCCATCGACCCGGCGCGACTCGCCGAACGACGTCGCGATCAGCCAGGGCGCGTGGGCCATTTCCGGGTTCACCTCGATGTTGTTGTGCACCGCGATCACCGGATTGCGCGTCGGTTGTTGATCCGGCAGGCGGACTTGTTCACGCACGATTTTTTCGACTTCGGCGCTTTGTTCCGCCGTCGCGACTTTTCCACTGAGAAGCGCCTCCTGGCCGGAAAAACTGATGCTCACGTCGTCGAAAACCCCGGCGTATTGTTTGCCGCTGATGGTTTTCCTCGCGGCCTCGGCAAGATCCTTTTGCACGGCGGGGAGATACAAATTCACGCCGAGGACCCAGAGGAGAAGGAAAAGAACAACGCTCAAATAGTGGTATTTTTTCACGCGGGAACAGGTGTGGCGCACAAGCGGCCCGAGGTCAATTCTTTTCCCCCTTGATCTCAGGGCCAACGTACGCGGGAAAAGACCGGAAAATGGTCGGACGCGGGATGAATTTTGGCTGCGGGATAGCCGATTTCGGCTGCGGCGATCTGACAGGGTTTGCTGACGAGGATGTGATCCACCTTGGCCCAGCCGTCCTTGTTATTGCTCCAAAAATGCAAGGTGCGGCGCTCCTTCACCCCGGCATGCAGGGCCTCATAGGTGTCGAGCAGCGCGTGGGGCCAGCCGCCGCTGCGACCGGCGAGCAGATCAACCGCGGGATTGCCTTCGGTCGCATTGAAATCCCCGAGCAGCACCAGGGGTTCGTCGCGATGTTTGCGCGCATCGATGCGCTGGCTGATCAGCGTGGCGGACTTCTCGCGCGATCCCTGATGAATGTGATCCCAATGGGTGTTGAAAACCGTCAGGCCGCGACCGCTGTTGTTGTCGCGAAGATGCAACCAGGTGGCGATGCGCGGGATTTTGTTGCCCCAGGTCATCGATCCGGGCTGCTGCGGGGTGTCCGACAGCCAAAAGGTCCCCGCGTCATCGGGATCGAGCGACAGCCGCTGACGCCGGAAAAAAATCCCGGAGTATTCACCCTGCTTCCTGCCATCGTCGCGACCCACACCATAGAACTCGTAATCGGTCAATGACAGGCGAAGGTCCGCGACCTGTGCGTGCAATGCCTCCTGCACCCCCAGCACATCGGGATTCATGCGTCGGATGGTCGCCACCAGGCGTTGCAGCCGGTCGGGCCACGAGCGCCAGGCGCGGTCCTCGTTGTTTTCGTAGCGGATGTTGTACGAGGCAAATGTCAACTCCAGCGGGGCGGCATCCAACAAAGTTGTTAGACCGATGCTTGCCAACAGGATGCGAATGGCCCGCGACATTTCCTACTCGTTTTTTTTCTTCAGTTGCGGAAAGAGCACCACATCGCGGATTGTCGGCGCGCCGGTGAGCATCATGATCAGGCGGTCGATGCCGATGCCGATGCCACCCGCGGGCGGCATGCCGTGTTCGAGCGTTTCGATGAAGTCATAATCGACCTTCTGTTCCTCGCCGCCGGACTGGTGTTCCAGACGCTGACGCTGCACGTCGGGGTCGTTGAGTTCCGAATAGCCCGGTGAGATTTCCTGGCCATTGATGATCAATTCGTACACCTCCACCGTTTTGCCGCCGGGCGACACTTTCGCCAGCGGCACCAGTTCGGCAGCCATGCGGGTGACGAACACGGGATCGAAATTTTTCTCCTCGACCAGTTTTTCGAACACCTGCTGGATGACCTCGTGATCGACCATGCCGGCGGAAATTTCCACGCCCAGTTCCTGGCAGCGCAGGCGGCGTTGTTCGGCGGTGATGGCAAAGAAATCGGCTCCGGCGGCTTCCTCGATCAACTCCCGGTAACCGGCCCGTTTCCACGGTCTTGTTAGGTTGATGGTGCGGATGAGATTTCCCTCCTCGTCCTTGTGTTCGATGTGCAATCCGCCGCAAAATTTCTCCGCCAGCGTGCAGGTCAGTTCCTCGACCAGATCGGCCATTTCCTCGAAATCTGAAAAAGCCCAGTAGGCTTCGAGCATGGTGAATTCCGGGTTGTGACGGCGCGAAATTCCCTCGTTGCGGAAATTGCGGTTGAGTTCGAAAATTTTCGTGAAGCCCCCCACGAGCAGACGTTTGAGGAAAAGTTCCGGCGCGATCCGCAACGTAAGCGGCATGGCCAGTGCATTGTGATAGGTTTCGAAAGGACGGGCCGCAGCGCCGCCCGCGACATCCTGCAACATCGGCGTCTCGACCTCGAGGAATCCCCGCTCCTGGAAAAAGCGCCGGATTTCCGCCACCATCAGGATCCGCTTCACAAAAATCGCCGCGCTGTCCGGATTGCCCATCAGATCGAGATGTCGTTTCCGGTACTTGATCTCGCGGTCGGCCACGCCGTGCCATTTGTCGGGCATCGGACGCAGCGACTTCGAAAGCACGGTGAAACTTTCGATCTTCACGGTCGGCTCGCCGGTGCGGGTGAGAAATGTTTCTCCTTCCACACCGATCCAGTCGCCGCGATCAAGGCATTGCCAGACCGCCGCCTCCTGTTCAGACAATGTCTTGAGTCCGACGTAGCCTTGGATGGAACCGAGAACATCGCTCAACTGGAAAAACACCGATTTGCCCATGTCGCGCAGCGCCGTGATTCTTCCGGCAATTTTCACCTTGACTCCCTCGCTGAAATTTGCCTGCAGTTCGGCAGGGCTGGTGCTGGTCTCGAAGCGGGCGCCAAAGGGATCAATCCCCAGCTCCCGCAGCCTGGCAAGCTTTGCGCGGCGGACAGCGATCAATTCAGCTTCGGTGGAGTGATGAGTGGTGTCTTCGGACATGGCAAGCACTGGCTTACGCGAGGACGCAGTCTTTGAAAACAGGGAAATGAAAACTTTTTCACAAATTTTAACTTTTCCTCTTGCCAAACTGAAAAATTCGGCTACCTCTTGTGCAGGCAGGTAACAGTTTCGTCACAATTACTTGCTTTTTCTATCATTTTTTGGGGGGTTGAAACCCTGTCGATAGTTCGCTGTCGGCAGGGTTTTTCTTTTTCCTGCCTGATCCGCAGCCGCCAACTCAAGGCAGGTCATCTTCGTCGCCCGGAACAGGCGGGATCAAATCGTCCCTCTCGAGCAGACGCTGCAGGTCGAGATCTTTCAGCAGGTCCCGCGGCGTTCGCTGGACGATCGCCGCGTAGGGAGTGATGCGGTCGAGTTCGGCAATCGCGCAATGCACCATCGAAGTGACAATGTCGGCATCGTAGCGCTCTTTTTCAAAAATGTTGGTGATCCGGAAAACCAGGAACTGGCGGTCGAGATCGAATTCGAAGCTTCCGAGGTTGAGGTACTTGTTAGCCCGGCACAGCAGTTCCAGCAAATAGGGGAGGTGCCCCGCCGAGAGCGCCAGCGGACATTCGCCGACCACGGCGAGGGCGTTGATCGGAGTATAGGACTGCGCGTGCAGTTGGATCTTGGTGTGGTGTGCGGAAAACGAAGCGCGCAACACGTCGCGGCCGTCGAGCAGCTCGCAGTGCCAGCCGTTGTTGCCGAAAGTGGATTCCACGGAAAGGATTTGCAGGGAAGGCGGACGCATGAGGATTAAGAGGATGGGATGTTGCGCTTGCTCATCAGCGTGCGGACGGCGTGATCGAGCAGCAATCGCTGGGCGGCGAGTATGGGCGAGAGCGACAGGATCACGCCAGAGGATTTTTCGGAATTGTAATGCAGCGACAAGCGCCTGGCCGCGAGGTCCACATCGAGTTCGTGAACTTCATGCCAGGTGACCAGCATCATGTGTTTCTCGGGTCGGAACAGCGGGAAAATCTCCAGTCCCAGCGGCGTGAAAATCAGATAGGCGTGGCGGATGCAGCGAAGTCCGTAGCGGATCAAGACCAGCGCCAGCGGCAGCGGCAGCAATGCGGTCCAGGCATACCCTTGCAGGCGCGGCGGCTCCATGTCCGTGCCCTGCGTCGCCAGGACCAGCAGCCCGAGCGACAGCGCCAGAAAAAATGCGGCGAGCACCAGCAACAAACGCCCCTGGGCCGCCCGGGTAAAACGGATTTCCTTTTCGGGAGAACGGATTTTTTTCGGTGCGGCCATGCGGAAATCAATTCGTGAAGCCAGCATGCCCGGAATCACGCCGCGGTCAATCGCGAAGCTTCTGTTGCATATTGTCCGAAAATTTTCTTTCCCTGCCCCGGCAATCTGCGAGACCTAACGCATGCATCGCATCGAAATCGCCCGCACACGCTTCCAACGTGTCGAGGTCTGGAAGTCCACGATGCAGGTGGAATTCCGCGTTCAACAGGCCGTTCACGCCTGGTGGCATGCGCAACGTTTCCTCACCGGCCTGGCGTGGGACAATCTGATCGCGGCTTCGCTGCTCCATCCTTCGGGGGCACCCGGATCGATCCTGATGCTCGGACTCGCCGGCGGCACCACTTTTCACGGGCTGCGGCATTTGCTCCCCGATGCCCGGTTGACTGCGGTCGATATCGACGGCGAAATTGTCGAACTGGCGCGAAAACACATGCACCTCAACGACCTGAACTGCGAGGTCCACATCGCCGATGCCTACGAATGGGTGAGGAACAGCACGCAGCGATTTGATGTCGTCATCGACGACGTCTATCTCGCCGGCACCAGCGATGTGTTTCGTCCGGGAAACTGGGATGCCGCCGCACTGGTGCAGTTGCAACAATTGCTCGCACCCGGAGGCATCCTGCTCACCAACCTGGTCCGCGGCACGGGTCACCGCGCACTGCAAAGCCGCATTCGCGGGCTGTTCCGCGACTCCTTTCCCTGCGTGCGCGAGGTCCGCACTCCGGCGGGACTCAACGAAACCTTGTGCGGTGGCGAAAAAATCCTGCCCGCTTCAGCACTCCGGCAATGGCGGGAAAAATTCCGTGCTTCCCGCGACCGCGACCTGTGGGATAGAATCACCGTGCGCTCCCTGCCGAACCGACAACCAAAACGATCATGAGCGACGCGGTATCCGAAGCTTACAACAACGACGCCTACCCGGCGATGAGCCATCCGGCAGGGCATCCCGCCGTGATGGCCGCTTCCGCATTGCTCGGGGGACTGAAAACAGCAGAGGTGGGGAAAGCGCGCATCCTCGAAATCGGTTGCTCGTCCGGCCACCACATCCTGCCCATCGCGGCGGCATTTCCCGATGCCTCGTTCACCGCAATCGACATCTCGACCTCGGCGATCCAACAGGCCCGGGCGCTGGCGGACCGGGCGGGCATTCGCAATGTGCAATTTCACCATGCCGACATCCTATCTTGGCGGAACGAAGCGGAACCGTTCGACTACATCATCGCCCACGGTTTTTTCTCCTGGGTCGCCGACGAGGCGAAAACCGCCTTGTTGCGCCTCTGCCATGATTCGCTGGGCGAAAACGGTGTCGCGATGATCAGCTACAACACCCTGCCCGGTTGGTCGCTGCGAATGCCCTTGCGGGATATCACCCAGACGCTGCGACGATTGCCATCGTGCCATGACTCTTCGATGGCCGCGCTCGATTTGTTAGGGTCCGCAATGAGGGGAACGGACAGCGCATACGGCAAGTACCTTCAGGCAATCATCCGCGATGCCCGCGCCAAGGGGGAACAGCAATTGAAATTCGACGACCTCGCCCCGGTCGTCGACCCTTGTTATTTCAGCCAATTCGTCCACTGGTGCCAGCAAGCGGGCCTGAAGTATCTCCATGAAAGCAACCTCGCGCTCGGCAGTCCGGCGTTGCTGCCGGAAGGAGCCGCGCCGGTGTTGCAGGAATTGCGCGCCGATCCACTGCTGCAACAACAACTCGCCGATTTTTTCACGGGTCGCACCTTCCGCACCAGCCTGGTTTGTCGGCACGATGCCGCATTGCAGACGCCCGATTTTCAGACACTCATGCGGCTGTGCGTGGAAGTCCTCGTGCCCTTGCCCGAAACCGGAAATGCCGTCACCGACCGGGTTTGCGACGCCCTCCGCGCGACCCTACCTCAATGCGTTTCGATTGCTTCGTGGATCGATCAGGTCGACTCGTGCAGCCCGGAGCAAGCGGTCAGCGTGGTTCTGCAACTGGCGCAATTGGGCATGGTCCGCCTGCGCAGCGCCCCGGTGATCTTTTCCGAGCTGATCCCGGAAAAACCCGCGCTGTCGGCATGGAACCGGGAATTCCTGAAAGAGCAAAATCCCGTGGTCGATGCCTTCCACCTGCCCTGCCAGTTCGCGGCGGACGACCGCGCAATTCTCCTGTCATGCGATGGCAGCCGGAGTTTTGCGGAAATCATCGCCTCCTGCAAAAACAGCGGTCAAATCGATGCAGCCCACGCACTTTTCCTGCACCTGAGCCGGCGCGGATTGTTGCTCTGAATCAGCCCTGCGCTTTCATGTTGATCACGTGATAGAATTTGGCGCGCCGCCCGAGGGCCTCGACGAGTTGTTCCTTGGTCGGAGAGGCCTCCTTGCTGCGGATCACAAAATACCGCTGGTTGGCCGCGGGAGCCTCTTCGCGGGGCAGGATCACGACCTCCGTCACGCCGGGAAGTTTTTCCCAGATGTTCTGGATCGCCAACTGGCGGGTGCGGCAGCCCGACCCATCGACCAGCACCCGGCAATCCGCAGCCAGGGCGGCCTGAACCAGTAAAATGACGAGCAGCAAAACCTTCACGACTGGAAAGATAGCGCGGATCGGCCGACACGCAAGTCGGGTGGGCAATTGCCTCCCTCACCGGGTAAGCGCAAACATTTTTCCAAGACAAGTTTGCCAAGCAGCGGTTTTTGTAAGACAAGAATCTTGTCACCATGATGGAAATACTGATCGACCCCGCCCGCCGGTCCGGCTGCGAAGACATTCAAGGCCTCGAAAAGGTCATTGAGGCCTCGTCATTGCGGCAGAAATCCCCTCTCGACGACATCCTCGATGCGAATGTGGTCGATGAGGAAAAGTATCTCCGCGAACTGGCGCACGACATCGGCATGGAGTGGCTGGAGAGCATTCCTCCGGTCGAACATCCCCTGCCGCTGCGCGAACTCTGCGGTCCGCGGATCGCCCTGCGCCACCGCCTTTTGCCAATCGCGATCATCGAGGACGGTGAGAAAAAACGACTGAAACTCGCGACCTTCGATCCCTTCAATCTGGTCGCCCGCCAGGCCGCGGCACAGGAATTGAACGTGTCGATCGACTGGTGCATGGCGTCGCGACGCCGCATTCACGAATCGCTGCGCCGCCTCTACGGTGTCGGTGCGGACACTTTCGAACAAATCCTCGAAGGCCGCGACCTCGACTACGAGCGCTTGGAAAGCCACGACGAGGCGAACGTGATCGACAATGACGACGACGAAGAGGCCAGCGTGGTCAAGTTCGTCAACCAGATCATTCGCGAGGCACTCGACCAGCGCGCGACCGACATTCACGTCGAACCGCTGAGCACCAACCTTCGCATCCGTTATCGGATCGACGGCAAACTTGTTGAAGTCACCGTGCCGGAAAACATCAAAGCGCTGCAAAGCTCGGTGATCGCGCGTCTGAAAATCATGTCGCGCCTCGACATCGCCGAACGCCGGATGCCGCAGGACGGACGGATCAACCTGCAATTTGAAGGCCAAACCATCGACGTCCGCGTCGCCACCGTGCCCACCGTGGAAGGCGAGAGCGTTTCGCTGCGATTGCTCAACCAGGAAAAATTCAGCCTGGAAAAACTCGGCATGGAGCCGTTTGTGCGCAAGCGGATTGAATCGCTGCTGCACCTCTCGAACGGCATCATCCTGATCACCGGACCAACGGGATCGGGCAAGTCCACCAGCCTCTACAGTTTCCTCACCGAGGTGAACCACCCTGACCGCCGCATCGTGACGGTGGAAGATCCGGTGGAAAACAAATTGCCCGGCGTGATGCAGATCGCGGTGAAATCGGAAATCGGCCTGACCTTTGCCACCGCACTGCGATCGATTCTCCGCGCCGACCCGAACATCGTGATGATCGGGGAGATCCGCGACCTCGAAACGGCGGAGATTGCGATCCGCGCCTCGCTGACCGGTCACCTGGTATTCTCCACCCTGCACACCAACGATGCGCTCGGCGGACTGAGTCGTCTGATCGACATGGGCGTCGAACCGTTCCTCGTCGCCGCCGCCGTGCGCGCTTTCCTCGCCCAGCGACTGGTGCGCCGGCTTTGCCCTGTTTGCAAGGTCCCGCGCTCGCTGAGCACCCAGCAACGCGTGGAATTCGGCATACCGCTCGACATTCTCGGCCAGGCCTACGATCCGGGCGGATGCGACCGCTGCCGCAACACCGGCTTCTCGGGTCGACTGGCGATTTATGAAGCCGCCGTGATCACGCCGGCGGTTCAGGAATTGGTCACCCACCTTGCGCCCGCCGCCGACATTCGCGCCCAGGCCCTGAAGGATGGCTACATGCCGATGCGCCACTACGGCTGGTTCAAGGTGATGCAGGGACTCACCACCATCGAGGAAATCATTTCCGTCACCGCCACCGACATCGGTGGAGACGACGTCTAACTGACCGCCCATGCCTGTTTTCACTTACAAAGCACTCAACAACAAAGGCGCAGTCAGCCAGGGCGACATCGACGCCGCGGATCGCACCGATGCGATGCGATTGCTCGATCGAAAAGGCCTGCAACCGGTTTCGATCAAGGAAGCCACGGCAGTGAATTCCGCGTCGGCCAAACAGGCAAAGCCGGCTGCAAAAGCGGCGGCCAAACCGGCGGCAAAGCCCATCGCCCGCGATGTTGCGGAGGGGGAAAAAGCCAAGAACACCGAAAAATCCGATGGCCTGCTGAAAATGAAGCGCGCCGAAGTGGTGATGTTCACCGAGGAGCTCTCGGACATGCTCGGCGGCGGACTGCAATTGGAACCCGCGCTGCTCGCGATGGAAAACCGCCAGGAGCTTGGCAATCTCAAGAACATCGCCCGACGCCTGCGCCAGGATGTGCGCGACGGCATGAATTTCTCCAACGCCCTGCGCCGCACCAGCGCGGGCTTCGACCCTCTCTATTGCAGCCTTGCCGCCGCCGGTGAGGCATCGGGCGCGCTCGACACCATCCTGCGCCGCCAGGCCCACTACCTGAAGACCATCCAGGAACTGCAGGGGAAATTCATTCAGGCCCTGATCTACCCGGCATTCCTGGTTTTTTCCTGCATCGGCGTGTCGATCCTGCTGGTCACCACGCTGATTCCCCAGTTGACCTCGCTGATCAAGAGCACCCCGGGAGCCAAGGTGCCTCTCGGCGCCGAATTGATGATCGGCATGTCCAATTTCCTGAGTCACTGGTGGCACGTGATCACTCTGGTGCTGGTGGCGGCGGCGATCTTTTTCAAGGCATGGCGTGACAATCCCGACAACAAGGCGACCTGGGACGGCATGAAGCTGCGCATGCCGCTTTTCGGCAAACTGATCTCGAGCCGCTTCTACGTGCAGTTCCTGGAAACGATGGCCAACCTGGTCAGCAACGGCCTGCCCTTGCTGCGCTCGCTCGAACTTTCCCGCGATGCCACCGGCAATCTGGTGATGCGCAAGCAGCTCGACACCGTGATCTCGCAGGTCGGCGATGGTCGGTCATTCACCAAGGCGCTCACCCGCTCCGGTGTGTTTCCACCCCTGCTGATCGACATGGTCGCGGTGGGCGAGCAAACGGGGAAAATCGACATTTCGCTTCGTCGGGCCGCGGAGCGCTACGACCGCGAAATGGCAAAGGACATGCAGCGCTTGATGGCGCTGGTCACCCCGGTCATCCTGGTGATCATGGCATTCCTGATCGGCAGCATGATGTATCTGATCTTCACATCGATCTTCCAGACGATTTCCGGTCTCAACGGCAAGCACTGACGCATCCGCCGGCTGCGATTTGTTTTTTTTTTTGGCCCCA
>Ga0114972_10000888_pt1 | contig 22528 bp, 20 predicted proteins | sample M_140807_EF_Meta_FD_87354 | JGI IMG/M metagenome (GOLD analysis project Ga0114972, IMG submission 87354) | Freshwater microbial communities from Lake Montjoie, Canada to study carbon cycling - M_140807_EF_MetaG | ecosystem: Environmental > Aquatic > Freshwater > Lake | place: Lake Montjoie...
ACTCGGCCGTCTTTTTCAAGGCTAGAGATGACTTCGACCATGCCTTTGCGCTCAAGCACACCGCCTTCGCTGATGGGTCTTGTGACAAACGGGATATCTTCAACACTGGCGGGTGGATATAGCAACCCATTGGATGGCACGCCCAAGCCCGTTGCGTTTGAAACCGCAGTGCTTTCAATCGATGGCTTAGAGCCATCTAAAAAGCTATTGAACATTTTTGGATTTAAGCCACCACGCTCGGCTTGCTCGGGGGTTAAGCCGTAGAAGCCCCAAACAGTTTCGGGTGTCGATTCAGAAAAATGCGGTAACCATTTGTGCCCACGACCTGCTGCCACGACCGGAAAACCACAAGTACGCGCCCAGTCAACCAAATCACAAATCAAAGCAGGCTGATCGCCAAAGGCCAACGAGTAGACCACGCCAGCGGCCAAGGCGCGCGCGCCTAGTAACGGGCCACAAAAGGCATCCGCTTCAACGGTCACGTTGACCACGTGCTTTTTATACGCAAACGCTTCAAGAATATGGTCGACCGCATGCATGGGCGAGCCCGTGCATTCAACGACGACATCCACCGAAGGATGACGCACCAAGGCTTGCCAGTCTTCAGAAATAAACGTTGTGCCATTCTTTGCGGCATCATCTAACGACTTGGCTTGCAGGCGCTCTGGCGCCCAGCCAACACGCGCAAGATTGGTGCGCGCAGCCGTCGGAGACAAATCCGCAATCCCGACCAGATGCACACCCGGTGTGCGCGGGATTTGTGACAGGTACATCGAGCCGAACTTGCCTGCACCAATCAACCCAATACGAATTGGGCGATTGGCCGCGGCGCGCTCTACAAGCTTGGCATGCAAGCTCATGCAGCCACCTGCACTTCTTCAAGTGAAGTTTCAAGCGCGCTCGCGGGCATGCCTTTGCCCCAGGGTAAGTCGATTGGATAAGACTTGGTCAAGCAATCATCAGGCAAGCATTCAATCGGCGTGAAATCGCGATGGGCTATGAATTCAGGGCGCTTGTGCCGACGAATATGGTTAGAGACCGCACAAAGGCTTAAGTAAACCGCGTTGCGGTTCCAGGGCGACAGATTGCTGGCCGAGGCATGCACCAAACAGCTGTGGAACAGAATCATTGAGCCCGCAGGGCCTGTGGGGCTGACGATACCGCCATTTTTATCACCAGCACGCGCAACGAGTTGTGTGATCAGTGCGTTGTCGACTGTCCACAGCGGATAACTGGTCGTAGTGAGATCGTGCTTGGCCTCGATGACGCCTTTTTTATGACTGCCAGGGATGAACATCAAGGGGCCGTTGAAGGGATTCACGTCATCCAAGAAAATCGCAATGTTCATGGCGCGCTCGGTTGGCATCATGTCGTCATTCAACCAAGTGCCGTAATCTTGATGCCACTGCCAGACGTCGCCTTCAAACGCCATCTTGCCGTTGATCTTGAACTGATGCATGTACAGCTTTTCACCGAACAGTTCTTCAACTGGCTTGATCATGCGTGGGTGACGCCCAAGCTTTGCAAAGGGCTCGCTATACATGTGCGCTGCAAAGTTGGTGCGCACCGCATCGCTACCTTTTTCACGCACATTGAAAGCTTCGCGCCGGCTGTAAAGCTCTGGCACGGCGGCGTTCAAGGTTTTGGTTTCTTCAGAGGTGAATAAACCTGGAAAAAATAAATAACCGTCTTTATCAAACTGCGCCAATTGAGCGGGGGTCAAGTTCATGAGGGGTCTCTTTTTAGATATCTCTTAGAGCCGGCAGGCCGATGGTGATTGAGTGACTTAGGCAGCTGCTTTTTTGCAACGGCTAGCGAGTCACACAAATGTCATTTCAAGTCATCATAATACCAATGATTGGGTGGATAGAGCGTCGGCGTTGATCGATTGCCACGACTCTTCAAGATTCGGCGTTAAACCATCGCCACAACCAATGGCGAGCCCCAAAAAAGATATGAATCCTGCCAACACGCCTTCCAACAGCCACCCTATGGCGACAAACTCAGTGATTTGCACTGCTGACCTAGAAGTCACCCATAAAAACAACCTAAAGGCCCTAAAAAGCACCAGCTTGGACATTACTCAGGGATCTTTTGTGGTCTTGTTGGGTACGTCTGGCGCCGGTAAATCGACACTTTTAAGAGCATTGAACGGCTTAGTCAAACCAACCTCAGGAAGCGTGTCGGTGGCTGGCTTGGGTGATCTCTCTGATACGTCCACCCTTCAACGCCACCGCCGTCAAACCGGCATGATTTTTCAACAACATCACTTGATTGGCCGCCTGAGTGTGCTGAACAATGTATTGCTTGGGCGACTGGGTCATCACGGGGGATGGCGAATGTTTACCCCCTGGACGCGTTCAGAAAAAGAGCAGGCCCTCGCGGTCATCGATCGTGTCGGCTTACTTGAGCGCGCATTAGCCCGTGCGGATCAACTATCGGGCGGGCAGCAGCAGCGCGTAGGGATGGCTCGGGCGTTGGTGCAGCAGCCACGGCTGTTACTGGCCGATGAACCGATTGCCAGCCTTGATCCCAACACCTCGCTGCGGTTGCTTCAATTGCTGCACGATATCTGTAAATCTGACGGTTTAACGGCCGTTATCAGCCTACATCAAGTTGATTTTGCTCGGCAGTTTGCCGACCGAATTATCGGCCTGAAGCAAGGCGCTGTTGTGTTTGATGGCCCGCCCCAAGCGCTCTCAGAACGCCACGTTAAAGAGTTATACCAACACCACCAAAGTGCTGAGGCAAGCGCCGCTAGCACTGAGCAACCTCCAGCTTACTTTCAACAATTATCCCCAATCGAGGTCTAATGATGAGCCGTCGTTCATTTCTGTCTGCAGGTGTTGTTTTCTTTTGTCTGATGGCCAATCAGGCCTTGGCCCAAGGGCGTGATCCTGCGACGCTTCGCGTCGCACTGCTGCCCGATGAGAACGCAGCCACTTTGATACAAAACGCCCAGCCTTTGAAAGCATACTTAGAGCGTACGCTGAATAAAAAAATTGAACTCATCGTCACGACTGACTATTCATCCATGATTGAAGCGATGCGTTTTGGTCGTATCGAAGTGGCGTACTTCGGACCTTTTTCTTACGTTCTCGCCAAGTCACGTGCGCCTGAAATCGAGCCCTTCGCCGTCGGTGTTGAACGTGGCGCCCCCACTTACAACTCGGTCTTAATTTCCAATGCAGCGGGTGCCGTGAAAACACTCGCTGACATACAAGGAAAGCCGTTCGCCTTTGGCGACCAAGCCTCAACATCGAGCCACTTAGCGCCTCGTGCCTATCTGCTTAAAACGGCACAGTTAGATGGCGATAAAGATTACAAACCAGTCTTTTTAGGCACGCATGATGCCGTGGCACGGGCCGTGCAAGCCGGGCAAGTGCCTGCCGGTGCGTTGTCCAAACCGATCCTCGACTCGTTGATCAGTAAAAATGTCATTGACCCTACCAAAATCGTGCAGCTTGCCCTGTCAGAACCAATCCCAAATTACCCAATTGTGATGCAGGGTAATCTGACGCCAGCACTCAAGCAATCTCTTCGCGATGCCTTTTTGAACGTGAAAGACAAAGAGGTATTGAAATCGTTTCGCGTTGAAGGCTTTGTCGCAACCGACGATAAAGCCTACGACGTGTTGCGCGAGACAGCCAAGATCCTAAAGCTTGATCTCGGCAAAATGAAGTAATGCTTGCCCAAGATGAAGCCATGCCCGCGAGAGTTGAAGTCGTGCCCGCACAAGAAATGATGCCACCGCTCAAGCCGCAATACGCTGCGCTTCTGAGCAGCGCGCAAGGCGAGCAACTGCGTCAACTCAGGCTTGTGATCGCAGTCATCGCAGTATGCTGCGTTGCGCTTTGGATCTGTGGCGTGTTTGATCTAACGCGCTTCATCGAAGGTGGCCCAGCGATCGCACAATTGGCCTCAGAAATGGTGCCACCCGACTTTAGTCGCTGGCGACACTGGCTCAAACCGTTGGTGGATACCTTGGCCATGTCGATTGCCGGCACTGCGCTGGCCGTCTGCCTGTCATTACCTCTTGCATTACTGGCTGCGCCCAATACCACGCCCAATGTATGGCTCGCTAAGGTCGTGCGGGTGCTGCTGTCCGCCATGCGCTCAGTACCAGAAATTATTTTGGGGATTCTGTTTGTCGCCGCCGTCGGTTTTGGTGCGCTACCTGGCGTATTGGCATTGGCGCTGCATTCAGTGGGTATGGTCGGTAAGTTTTACGCCGAAGCGATTGAGCACGTTGATCCCAAGCCACTTGAAGCCGCGCGCGCCGCCGGGGGCAATGGGTTTCAGGTCATCGTCCACGCCGTACTGCCACAAGTTTTACCGCAACTTGCCGACATCACAATCTATCGCTGGGAGTATCACTTTCGCGCCTCTGCCGTCTTGGGGATTGTGGGTGCCGGGGGCATTGGCTTTGAGTTGATGGCTGCCCTACGACTGATCCACTACGACCAAGTTTCGGCGATTTTATTGACGATTCTGGCGTGTGTCGTCGTCGTCGACGGGCTGGGTGGTGTGCTGCGCAAAGCGCTGAAGTGACCGCTCTGAGAACTCTGCCTTTCTGTGGAAACTCAAAGGTAAGCCGCTTGCGATCATGTCTGCCTTTGGTCGCTCAAATACCAGCCTTGAGACTCAAGGCAATCACACTTGAAAGATAATATGCCTCACAAAATTGTTGTCACGAATCCGATCCACGCTGAAGTTCACCAGCGCCTCGCGCGATATGGCGAGGTGGTTATGAACCCCTTGCTCGAGCCGTGGCAGCCCAACGAACTCGCTGAGCATTTATCGACTGCGACGGCAATGATGGGCTTTATGACCGATCGTGTCGATGCGAAGCTGCTTGAGCAAGCGCCACAGCTCAAAATCGTGGCCTGTGCACTTAAGGGCTTTGATAACTATGACGTCGCGGCCTGCACACAACAGGGCATTTGGGTCAGCATCGTGCCTGACCTGCTCACTGAACCCACGGCAGAGCTCGCTCTGGGTTTGGCGATCGCGCTAGGCCGGCACGTGCGCTTGGGCGACCAACAACTGCGCACACAAGCCTTTGAGGGTTGGCGCGCACAGTTCTTTGGTCAAGGTCTGCACAACTCTACTGCTGCCGTCGTTGGGCTGGGCCTGGTTGGTCAGGCCATTGCCCAGCGCCTCACTGGCTTTGACTGCAAGTCACTGCTTAGCGTCGATCCACAGACTTCATTGCCAGGCATTACACCTTGCACTCTGGCATACGCCATGCTGCATGCTGATTATGTGTTTGTCGCCGTGCCGCTCACCACAGAGTCTTTGAATTTGATTGACCATGTGCAATTGGCAGAATGCAAACCAGGTCAGCTATTGATCAACGTTGGGCGTGGCTCGGTGGTCAATGAACAGGCCGTCGCACAGGCCTTAGAAAGCGGTCGCCTTGCAGGCTATGCCGCCGATGTCTTTGCCTGTGAAGATTGGGCGCTGAGCGATCGCCCACATGAGATCGAGCCACGATTGCTCGCACACCCTGCAACCGTCTTTACCCCTCACCTAGGCTCGGCAGTGCGCTCAGTACGGCTCGCCATCGAACAGCGCGCAGCTGACAACATCATCGCAGTGTTAACAGGTAGCGCGCCTCCTGATGCGATGAACGTGCCGTCCTAAAAAAATACCACGAGGTTTTTGTCTTACACTGAGTTTTTGGCATTTGCGACAAGGCCTCTTTGATGACTGCACTCAACCCCATTCCAACCACCCTCATTCCAGGCGATGGCATTGGCCCTGAAGTTGTCAAAGCCACCGTTGCCGTGCTCGAGGCCTTGGGTGCCCCGTTCAAGTGGGAAACTCAACTTGCCGGGATGGCTGCGTTTAACGCTTGTGGCGACCCGATGCCGCAGCCGCTGCTCGAGAGCATTCGTAAAAATGGCTTGGCGCTGAAAGGTCCACTCTCAACCCCAATTGGCGAGGGCTTTCGTTCGGCGAACGTGCGGTTGCGTGAAACCTTTGGGTTATACGCCAATGTGCGTCCGGCACTGACCATTGTGCCCGGGCGCTTTGACAAGATCGATATCGTGCTGATTCGCGAAAACCTCGAAGGTTTTTATGTGGCGCATGAGCACTATCTACCGGTCGGAGACGACCCGCGCGCCGTCGCGCTGTCCTCAGGCGCCAACACACGGGTAGGCATCAACCGCATCGCACGCTATGCCTTTGAATACGCGGTTAAGCACGGACGCAAAAAAATTACCATCGTGCATAAGGCCAACGTACTGAAAGTGTTGACGGGATTATTTTTAGAAGAGGCTCGCAACGTCGCGCGTGAATACGAGGGCCGTGTAGCGGTCGATGACCGTATTGTCGACGCCTGTGCCATGCAACTTGTGCTGAACCCCTGGCAGTTCGACATGCTCTTATGCTCGAATTTGTTTGGTGACATCTTGTCAGACGAGCTCGCTGGCTTGGTAGGTGGCTTAGGCTTGGCCCCAGGTGCCAATATTGGCAAGGATGTCGCAATTTTTGAAGCGGTGCATGGTACAGCCCCGGACATTGCTGGCAAAGGGATCGCCAACCCGATTTCACTGTTGTTGGCCTCTGGGCTCATGCTTGACCACGTTGGGCACCCCGAGCTGGCTACCCGCCTGCGCACCGCGATTGATCTGACACTGAATCAAGACAACGTGAAAACAACAGACTTAGGCGGCAAGGCGACCACAACAACGTTTACTGAAGCGCTAGTGAAGCGACTCAAAAGCTAGTCTACCCCGCTATTGCAAGGTCTATAGCTCTTTCCTTGCGAGCATTTTTGACAATTAGTACTGATTAATATCATCAGCCTTCAAGGTCGTCTGATCTGTTTTGTTTCGATATATTTTTCGAAAAATTACTGTCACAGCAACAGAGGCAACCACAAAAACGATGACCTCACGGGGCCAGCTAAAGGTACCCGTGAAATACTGAATGACCGCCACGCAGAGCATTGCGCCTGACATCCCTAAAAAAATAAACGTTAGCGTGAGCAGCTCTGTGATCGCAAGCGCGATCGCCACAACAATTGAGATTTGGTAGATTTCCATATTCAAAGCCGCGCGGCTGGTCGTTGTTGGATTGCCATATTCAAAGCTGCACAGTAGGTCGTCGTTGGATTTTCATAGCCAAAACCGGGCGCAGGATCGCTTGTTCAAAATTTACTAGCAATTTTGCCAAGCGTGCCGGACAGTGCCGACAAGACATCGCTAGGCAACATGATGATTTTTGAATTGTTTCCTTTCGAGAGCTCTTGAATGGCGGCCGCCTGAATCTTTTTGATTTCGAACTCAACGGCGCTTGCCCCACCCTCTGAGATTGCCTTTGACACCGCTGTCACGGCATAGGCTTCAGCATCCGCCAAAATACGCTTGGCCGCAGCCTCTTTTTCGGCTGAATACAAGCGAGCGTCCGCTTGCAACTGGGTCGCTTGTTTGATTCCCTCGGCCTCAGTCACTTGGCCGCGGCGCTTACGTTCGGCGTTTAGTTGTACCTGCATCGCCTCTTTTGTCGCGCTATCCACATCGACCTCAGTGATCTCGACCCGAGTCAGTTTGATCCCCCATTCGTCTGATACCGTCTGCAACTCGGCCTCGATTTCTTGAGCCAAATGCCGACGATTGGACTGCACGCCGTCGAGGTCAGTTTTGCCGATCACGCTACGAATTGTGCCGTTCACAATTGTTTTAATTGCTAGGGTAAGATTTTCAATGCGATACATCGTGCGCGAGGCATCAGTGATGCGATACAAAATTGCAAGCTGAACTGAGATCGACACGTTATCGTGAGTGATCGCGTTGATTGGATCAGGCGGTAGTTGGATTTCTTGGATCGAGACCTTGTAACGCACCGTTTCTAAAAACGGGATAAGCAAGTGCAAACCGGCTTCAAGTTTACGGTTGTATTTGCCTAGCCGCTCAACCAACCAGTTTTCGGACTGCGGCACAATTTTGATCGACAGCTTTAGGGTGATCAGCACCAACATTAATACAAATGCAAAAACGATTGCTTCAAAATTAATCACGGCCATCCTAGTCACCTTCATGCAGGTCAATTACAAAAAATAATCACGTCGTACTAAACACCTAGGGCTCTGCGCTAGCTATTCTCGAACTGAATCATCATGGCATCAGTTCTGATTTGATCGTAGCAGATTTGAACCCTCAAGAACTGTCAAACAGTCGCCCACAGGTACCTCTCGTAACCTTGCCCACACTGAAAAAGATCTTGCACTGCGCCTGGGTTGGAATGAGCACGCTCACAACCCCTGAAAAAACTCTTAGACTATTTGCAACCTGTCAATACAGGATCACCTGTATATAAAACCCGCCCGCTGACGCGTTTTGCGCTTTACACTCAGCTTACGAGAGGCCTCGACGCTGCTGCATGGCGTCTGGCGATCAAGCAAAGACTCCTTCGCAAAAAATTGATACAGACAGACACTCAAAAGGAACCGCAATGTTGCGCTTTTCACCTTCAAAACTGACTCAACTAGTGGGTATGCTGGCCGTCGCTCTCACGAGCGCGTTACCCTCGCTCAGCGCTCACGCGCAATCGCAAGACTATCCCAACAGATCCATCAAATTTTTGGTCCCGTATTCGGCAGGCACGACAACCGACGTCATTGCCAGACTGTACGCCCAAAAGCTCGGCGACAGCCTTGGTCAAACCGTGGTGGTCGAGAACAAGGCTGGTGCCGGCGGCAACATCTCGGCTGACGCCACCGCCAAAGCCGCGCCCGATGGTTACACACTCTCGTTTTCAACAAGCGCCACACACGCCACCAATCCGGCACTTTATGCCAACGTCCCGTTTGACCCCATCAAAGACTTCACTCATATCGCCCTGATGGTAGCGGCGCCAAACATGTTGGCGATCAACCCTAAGATCCCCGCCAACAACATGGCTGAACTCATCGCCTATGCAAAAGCGAACCCAGGGAAACTGACCTATATTTCGGCCGGCTCGGGTACCTCGCCGCATATGGCGGGCGAGCTACTCAAAACACTGGCTGGCATTGATATCCGGCACATCCCCTATAAAAACATCACCCAAGGCTTTAGTGATTTATTTGCCGGTGAAGTTTCGATGGCGTTTTATCACGTGCCTGTCATTTATCCCCATGTGCAGTCTGGCCGCCTGAAAGCGTTGGGCGTCGCGACCACAGCACGCAGCCCGATCGCCCCAGAAGTGCCACCTATCAGCGACACCGTGCCGGGTTACGACCTACGCCCTTGGTGGGGCTTGGCAGGCCCTGCTGGCTTGCCTCAACCCGTGATCGACAAACTTTACAAAGCCACGATGACGATCTTGGAAGACCCAGCTACACAAAAACGTTTTATTGAACTCGGTTTGATCATCACCCCGATGAATACAAAAGACTTCAATGCGTTTACCGTGACAGAACTTGCTAAGTGGACAAAGATCGTAAAAGACTCTGGTGCGACAGCGAACTAAGGCATGACAACCCACTCGCCATCCAAAAAAATACTACCCACCACCGTGGTGGGTAGCTATCCGCAACCCACATGGCTAGTGGATCACGCCCTACTCTCCCAAGGCGTGCCGCGCACGCGCCTACGAGAACTTTGGCGCGTTGCCCCTGAGCAGCTTCAAGCCGCGCAAGACGACGCCACCAAGCTCGCCATCCAAGAGATGGAACGCGCAGGCATCGACATCATTACTGATGGCGAGATCAGGCGCGAAAGCTATTCAAACCGCTTTGCGAATTCTTTGGATGGCATTGACGACCAAAACCCCGCTGTGATTCGTTCGCAGAACGGACTTGAAACGCTGATACCCCGTGTAGTCGGTAAGATCACTCGCGTACATTCTGTTGAGGTCGAGGACTTCAAGTTTTTGAAACAGCATACTGACCGCTTAACCAAAGTCACACTGCCTGGCCCCTTTACGATGGGACAACAGGCTAAAGATGAGTTCTACCATGACGAGGAAGCCATGGTGATGGATTTTGCTGCCGCCGTGAATGCCGAGGCACTGGCGTTGCAAGCCGCCGGCGCGGATTTTATTCAACTTGACGAGCCCTGGTTGCGCCACGACCCTGAGGCCGCTAAACGCTACGCGGTCAAAGCGATCAACCGGGCCTTGCAGGGGATCAGCGTGCCCACGGTTGTGCATCTATGCTTTGGTTATGCCGCTGTCGTCAAAGGGCAAAAGCCAACAGGCTATTCATTTTTGCCCGGCCTCGTTAATTCAATTGCCACGCAGATTTCAATCGAAGCTGCGCAACCAAAGCTCGACCTTGGCGTGCTCGCCGATTTGGCCGGTAAAAAAATTATGTTGGGTGTGTTGGACTTAGGCAATCATCAAATTGAAACGGCCGAACAAGTCGCAGTTCGCATTCGAGCAGGCTTAAAATATGTCAAAGCTGAACAACTGATCCCTGCGCCAGACTGTGGCATGAAGTATCTGCCCCGCGACATCGCCTACGGAAAACTCTGCGCGCTGAGTCAAGGCGCACAGCTTGTGCGTGCGGAGCTTGGTGCCGCCTAACGCAGACACTGCTGACGTTTAGGTCGACTCGACTGCGGCGAGAAAAGTGTTTTGAAGAGAAAATGAATTGTTTGCCCATCTGCTGAACCGGTCGAAGTGTTAAGGAGAACGACTTGAAAAAAAATATTCAAAGAATGTTGCAGCCAGTTCACGTCAATCGCATCGCCTCAATCGCGCTTGCGAGCTTAATCGGCTTACTTGGCGCAGCAACAGGCGTTCGCGCACAAACTGACTATCCGAACCGACCAATCAAAGTGGTTGTGCCGTACACCGCCGGCGGTAACGTCGACATTACCGCGCGGGTCTACTCAAAGAAATTATCTGAGCAACTTGGGCAACAAGTGATTGTTGAAAACCGGCCAGGCGCAAGCACGATCATCGGCAGTCAGTCTGTCGCAAAAAGTACGCCAGACGGCTATACGCTGTTAATCACCGGCACGATTACTTCAGCGCACACCATGAATCCGGGCTTATTTGCCACCCTGCCCTACGACACCAACAAAGACTTTGCACCGATCAGTCTGTTGACACAACTGTCCTTATTCGTCGTAGTGCATCCCTCGTTGCCCGTGAATACTCTGCAAGAACTTATTGCGCTTGCGAAGGCAAAACCCAAGCAGATCAACGTCGCCACGGGGGGCAGCGGAGGCTCGGCGAATTTAGCTGTCGAACTGTTAACAATGGCCTCGGGCGCTCAATTCACTGCAGTTCATTACAAAGGTAACGCGCCTGGCTTGGCAGATACCGTGGCGGGGCAAACCTCAATGATGATCGAGACTACCTCGACCGCACTGCCTCATATTAAAGGCGGCAAGTTACGCGCGTTAGCAGTCACCAGCAATAAGCGCTCAGCGCTATTGCCTGACGTACCGACCGTTGCCGAGTCAGGCTACCCAGGGTACGACGTAACGCTAAAGCTTGGCATGCTTGCGCCCGCCGGCACGCCACGGGCCATCCTTGATAAGCTCGCCGCCGAGGTCGCTTTAATCGCACGCGACCCAGCCACGCAAAAACTCTTTGCCGAGCAGGGCTCTGAAGCCATCAGTAGCACGCCACAAGCCTTTGCCGCCGAGATTGCAGCAGACATCATCAAGTGGACTGAGCTGATGCGAAAGAATGGAATCAAGGCCGAGTAAGAGGTTGACTTCCTCCCCCTGAACGGGGAGGATTTCCGCGCAATTGGTTAAAACATGCATGCATTAAAGACTACGCTTTTCACGACCTTGTTCAGTCACCGAGTCCGTCGAGGGCGAAGGTTTGTTAAAGGTTGCGGGCCAAAAAAACTAAGATCGACTTGTTTATTACCAACACTTGTTGAATAATGCATCAACAAAATCTTATCAAGAGGCAACTATGCAACACGAAACGTCACATCACGAAACACCGGCTAGCGGCATGAGTCAGACAGCAGTCTGGACACTCATGCTCTTGCTGTTTGGGCCATCAGCACTGACACTGTGGTGGGTCATTCATCAGTCGTCTTAACCAGCCAAGCTGGCTGGCACACAGAGATGTAAGGTGAGCTAGCCAAGGGCAAGCTCTCACACCTTCAGCCGCATCGCGCCACACGTTAGCACCGCACGATGTCACATCACTGCGTTATTTAGCGAATAGCGAACTCATGTTCGCGAAAGCCTTGAACTCAATGGCGTTACCCGACGGATCCATAAAAAACATGGTTGATTGTTCACCAACTTCACCTTTGAAGCGGGTGTAGGGCTCGATCACAAATTTTGTGCCGACTGCTTTGAGCTTTGTCGCCATCGCTTCCCATTGCGGGATCGACAATACTGCTCCGAAATGACGCACGGGCACCTGATGGTCATCGACCGCGCTGGTTTGCTTGTGCCCACATTCGTCAGGTGCTAAGTGTGCAACGACCTGATGGCCATAAAAATCGAAGTCAACCCAGTCTGGGGCGCTACGGCCTTCGCCACAGCCTAAAACTCCGACGTAAAACTGTCGAGCCTCTTCGATATCACGTACTGGAAAAGCCAAATGAAAAGGGGGCATTGATGCAGCTTGTGCAGACATTATTTTAAAACCTCAAGGAAAATTGAAATCTTAGTAGAAAATGAAAATATACGATTGGCCGACGAATTGCCATTGAATCAATTCGGAGACAAAAATATACAGGACTCGTATCAAACACAGAATTTTGAGCCAAATACTGAATCTTGCACAATTTGGATACCTCTATTGATATTGTAGCGAACGATATCAATGACTTAAAACAAATCGGCCTTTTACATTACGTTTTTTGAATCGTTCAACGCTCTATCAGGCCCGACTCAACAGAAAGAATCGACCGTCATTCTTATCCCGCCAGAACTGTCAACCAATAAAGATATCATCTTAACAAAAAGCCCTGTAGTATCTGTGACTTACAGAGAGTCTCTTACCTCTGTTGCTTTTTAAAAACAATACACACAATACTCGTCGAAAAATATAGTTGCTCATGTTGCGCAAAAAAATAAAAGCGTATTTTGAAAAACAGATCGGCTTAACGAAAATCGGAAACATCAGCTTAATCACTAGTTTGCTAGTGATTGGCACGGCTGCTTCCGCACAGTCTAGTCGCTTTGCCGGCCTCAGCCTCGAGGCTGCGACTGGCTATCAAGAAATGACTATCAAGGTACAAGACGTAAAAATTAACAATCGTCATAGCGGTCGTGCCGATCAAGACCAGCGATTAACCGGGGTGCCGTTTGCTGTGAATATTGGCTACTCGGTCGCTCTGACCGAAACCATCGGCTTAGGCGCCCGTTTTGAATACAACCCGCAAAGTGGCCGCGTCGCCGTATCAACTCTACCAAGCCTGGCTTTGACGCAAAGCCTACAAGCTTACGGAAAATTGGGCTGGGCTTATATGGCCTCAGCCGTCGATTCGCCAGTTCCGGGCTCCATGATTGACGGGCAAACCGCCTACTTCAACGGCCCTTTAGTTGGTATCGGCGCAAAACTTTTGCTCACAGACAACGTCTATGTTTTCGCAGAACTCACCTATTACAAGTACGCCGATCTAGCGCTTGCTTCGCAAAAAGGGGCGCACAATCTCTCTGGCAGAGTCTCGTCTAGCGCTCAAAATGCACTCATCGGCTTAGGCTATAAGTTTTAATTGGGCACACTCAAAGGACGGCTCTAATGGCTTGGCAACCTCTGATTTTTGGGCTCACCTTCATCGCCTTATCCGTCGTGTTTGGATTGTATTTTTTTAAATCAACGATCGCGATCACCAGCGCAAAAAAATGGCATCAAAACGCAGCTCTTCTGTTGCCAGCGGCCCTCGTACTCTTTTGCTTATCGATCCCACTGTTTGGCCTGCAATTTCGAGGGCAATCGCAAGGGCCGCCGCTTTTATTCGCCAATCTATTGGTCACACTTTCCACCATACTTGTTGCGCTGCTGACTTTTTATTTAGCCAATCAATTAAACGCAAAAAAAGTCTATAGCGTACTTGGTTTTTTCTTGCTTTACGCTGTGTATTTTGAGGTGCTCAGGCAAACTTTGGACACTCCAAAAAGAATGACTCTTTCGTCATTCGCGATGACCTTCATTTTTCTTTGGCCGCTCCTGCTCACTGGCAAACAGCTCTGGCAACAGCGCGAGTCGGTTCATCTTAGATTTCTATCGGTCACACTTTTGTTCGCGATGAGCTTTTGGCTAGTCCGTGCGATTTACGGGATCATCACGCTTGGATATCCCAACACGCTCGCCTACGCAGATTTTTTTTGGGACCCCGGGGTCCGGATTACGGCAGCAGGTTTGCATCTACTTCTGATGATCATCATCAGCAATCGATTTTTTGAACTATCACTCATGCACTCTCATACGAAAGCCCAACAGCATGAGGCACAGATGCTTTCATCATTGAATGCGATCTCATTAGCACGCGATAACGAAACCGGGCAACACATCTTACGTACCAAAACGTACGTCAAACAAATTGCTTTACGCTTACGCCAACTCGGTTTGCATACCAATTCTCTTGACGATCAACAAATAGAAAACTTGTATAAAGCCGCCCCGCTGCACGACATCGGTAAAGTTGGCATACCAGACGACATCCTTCATAAAAACGGCCCGCTCACTGCAGAAGAATGGATCATCATGAAAACTCATACGACCATCGGTGAGACTATTTTGAAGACAACCGATTCAACGTCACAAGCGACAAAAAATGTTCTCTCTGCCGCCTCTGAAATTAGTAGCGGTCATCATGAACGCTGGGATGGCACTGGCTACCCAAGAGGGATACGCGGCGAAGACATCCCCTTAGCAGCGCGCATTATGTCTCTGGCAGATGTATACGATGCCTTGGTGAGCAAACGTGTCTACAAGGCAGCTTGGTCGCATGAAGATGCCTGCAAAGAGATCATCAGCAAAAGCGGAACACACTTCGATCCACAAGTGGTGCAAGCCTTTGCGTTAGAAATGTCGGCTTTTCGCGAGATTGCTTTGCAGTTTCAAGACCCTGTTTAATTGACACCCTCTGCGTAGTGACCTCCGCTTCAAGCTGCACCGCAGTGCTTCCCGTCTTATCGTAGCGACCGCGGCTAACTTACTTTACACTGAGCCTTAGCTTTTTTTGACTTAGCTCATCGCCTTGAGATTCATCATGCTTAAAACTCATCATCGTTACGACTACAGCCCCATCAATGCCCGGCCTGACTACAGTTGGCCCGACGGCAAGCGTTTGGCGGTGCACTTCAGCTTAAATGTTGAACATTTTTCTTTTGGCGAAGGGATTGGAAACGACTACGGCGGCCCAGGCCCACAGCCAAACACGCGCAGTTTTGCCTGGCGAGATTATGGTAATCGCGTTGGCGCTTGGCGACTACTTGAGTTGGCCGAGGCCTATCAGTTTCCGTATGCGCTGTTAATCAACACCGAGCTCTATGACTATTGTCCCGAGATGATTAAAGCCTTTAGCAGCAGAGGGGACGAAATCGTCGGGCATGGCAGAACCAATGCCGAACGTCAGATCGACATGAGTTATGAGCAAGAAAAAGTCTGTATTACCGAAGCCACCGAGGCAATCCATCGTCATGAAGGTAAGCCACCCATGGGATGGTTGGCGCCCTACATCTCGCAAACACACCACTCGCTCGATTTGCTCAAAGCGGCAGGCTATCGCTACATGATGGATTGGTCTTTAGATGATCAACCGGTATGGTTCAGAACCACGCATGGCCCGATCCTGTCTATACCGTACCAACACGACCTAAACGACTCAATCGAGGCAGTCACTCGCCGCACGCCCTCACAACTATATTGTCAGAATCTCATTGATCAGTTCGATGAAATGCTTGAAGAGTCAGCTCGCAGGCCCTTAGTCATGCCAATTGTTTTACATAGTTTTATTCTAGGACAGCCCTATCGGCTTCGGCAGTTTAGACGCGTGATCGAACATATTATGAAGCATCGCAATCAGCTCTGGCTGACCACGCCCGGCGCAATTTGTCAGCATATCGAAAGCTTGCCAGCAGGAGTCGTGCCGGGCAGAGATACACCCTACACACCTGGTTAACAAAGATATTCACAAAAGGCTTAGATGGAAACCCGAATACAACCCGATATAAACACCGTCTGACCGCTTGGCAAGAGCCCCGAATCTATTTCGAGGCGTGCGAAGCGTGTGCGCTAAAGTTTTCAATCGGAACCGGACGACCGAACAGGTAGCCTTGATAATGCAGGCAGCCATGATCAAACAAAAACTCTCGTTGCACCTGCGTCTCAACACCTTCGGCGATCACACTCAAGCCCAATGAATCGCTCATCGCCAAAATCGCTCGCACAATCGCTGCATCATCCGGATCAAACGAAATATCACGCACAAATGAGCTGTCAATCTTCACTTGATCGAGCGGCAACAGCTTTAAATAGGATAACGAGGAGTACCCTGTGCCAAAGTCATCTAAAGAAAAACTAATGCCTCGACTCTTTAGCTCAAGCATCTTCTCGATCGCTTGATCCACACGCTGCAGAACGACACTCTCGGTGAGTTCAAGAGTGATGAGTGTTGGATCGATATCAAACTGCTCAATTCCATTGAAAATCTTTGCAACAAAATCGGCTTGATGAAACTGATCCGCACTCACGTTGATCGATAATTTTAAATCCTTTGTTTCAACGTATTGCTGCCAGCGCTTGAGTTGCTTAAAACCCTGCACAATCACCCAGTCACCAATCGGCACTATCAGGCCACTTTCTTCTGCCGCTGCAATAAAAGTGAGTGGTGAAATGATGTCAGCATTAGGCGGCGTCCAGCGCAGTAGCGCTTCGGCTCCCACCACACGCCCGACTGCATTCACCTGAGGCTGATAATACAAAGTGAACTCGTTATTGTGCAGCGCACGCCTTAAAGCATCCACTAGTGAAGTGCTGTCGTCGATAGAGGCCTGCATTTCAGGGCTAAAAAAGCGGTAAGTGTTTCTGCCTCGCTTCTTTGCCTCATAGAGCGCGACATCGGCTTTTTTTAGCAATGCGTCTATTGAGCTGTCTTGATCACCAAAGAGTGTCAAGCCAATGCTTGAGGTGATGTAGTAATCGGGTCTACCTGCGGTTAAAGGGTACAGCTGTGACACCGCAGATTGAATCTTTTTTACGAGCTCGTCGGCGCGCCGTGTTGCGACTGCAACATTCTTACCAAGTCGTTCAAGAATAATGACGAATTCATCGCCACCCACTCTGGAAACGGTATCGTCCGGGCGAACACAATCCATCAGGCGACGACCAACTTGTTTTAATAAGCGATCACCGACATCATGGCCTAGCGTGTCGTTCAAGTTCTTAAAATGATCGAGATCCATCATCAGTAATGCACCTAAATTGTGCTCTTGCACGCCGTTCGAGGTCGCCTGCCTCAGCCGGTCTAGTAGACGACGACGATTGGGTAAGGCGGTCAACGCATCGAAAAAAGCCAGATGATGAATCTTCTCTTCTGCTCGTTTGCGTTCGGTGATGTCCATGCAAAATCCCATCACACTGTCACCCGGAAGTGTGATGGCATGTATGTATGAGATAAAAACCGACCCATCCTTCTTGCGTAAGGTGATCTCTTTTTCGCTTGAATCCTGTTGATGGATGTTTTCAAAAATAGTGGCAGACTCCTTTGACGTGTCTGACGAAAACAGTTCGGCCAGTTTCATCGTAGATAATTCAGTTTTTGAGTACCCCGTCATCTGACTCAGAGCCGAGTTCAGCAGCGCAAACTCATCATTGCCCCGCAGCACAAAAATCCCGATCGGTGCCTGTTCGATGTAGCTGCGATAGCGTTCTTCGTTAGCACGCAACTCGCGCTCAAGCCTGTCTCTTCTGCAGAACTCAATCGTTAGCAAATCATTTTTACTGAGAAGCTCACGGCGGCTAAGATTGGCCTCAGTCACGACTGCTTCAAGCCGCTGCGCACGCTTGCGCAAGCGAAGAAGCCACCAGATGCTGAAAACCAACAGCAGCGGCAGTGCAATGACGGCGTAAAGAAAAAAATGAACTAGGCTGTGCTCAACGCCCAACGCAGTTGACACAAGGGTCGCAAGTTTTTGAGGCTCAGCTAAGCTTTCTGCTTGAGAGATGCCAGACGACACTGGCCCAAAAAGCGCAAAGAATAGACCAAAAAACAATAATTGAGAGCACTTTACCCGGCCCCATCTAAGCAGGGTGAACAAACACAATGATTTTCGCACTCTTGTGTGGATGTCGACGCTCATCCTCACACGATACAGCCTACGCCGAACCTATTAGCCTCTGCAACAAAAGGCTTGCAACTATGACGGTACTCTTGCGTGAAATAGTCAAAGGCTACCAGTTCCCTTAGCAATGACAGCGCTTTCCTAAAGACTGCAGTTTGTCGTGACACCAAGAGCTTGCATTCACTTCAAATGGCAGTCACCCTACCATTTCTATATTTCTTTTGGTTATAAGAAGAGATACAATATGTACTTCCGCTTTGAACAACTACAAAGCACAATGCGTTCACACATCGAACGTTTAAGGTTGTCTGAATCATGATCAAACAAATCGCTTCCTGTTTTTTAGGTATCTTTCTGTACGCAAGTGCCATCGCAGCCGAACCCTTGTTAAGTGCGCAAGCAACTCGGGCCGCACTCACCACGACCGGCACCGTCGTGCTCGACATCCGCGACCCAAAGTCTTACGCGACTGGTCACATTACGGGGGCCCTGAATGCCCCCTACGGCACTTGGCGGGGCCCCGAGGGCAATCCTGGTGAATTACCTTCACTTGAAAACTTAACCAAGCTTGTGCAGCGTTTGGGCCTGACCCCCGACTCAAAGGTGATCGTGACGTCTTCGGGTAAGGATGCAACAGACTTCGGTGCCGCAGCACGCGTGTACTGGACACTCAAAGTGTTGGGCTTAAAAGAGCTGTCAGTATTGAACGGTGGCTTGAAGGCCTGGCAGGCTGCTGGGTTTGACCTGAACACGCAACCGGTGACAGCAACAGCAAGCACCTATGTCCCGACAATCAATCAAAGCATGATCGCAACGCGTGCCGAAGTGGTCAGCAGCGTTCAATCGGGTAAAGCACAACTCATTGACGCTCGCCCCACCGCTTTTTTTGATGGTTCAACGCGACACACAGCCGCCAAGGTGCCGGGCACGTTGAAAGGCGCGGTCAGCGTCGAACACTCAACGTGGTTTGCGCCAAATAGCAGCCAGGTTGTACCTGCTAGCGAGGCAAAAAAACTTGCTCTCTCAGCACCCGTTAAAAGTGATCAAGAGGTCATCTCTTTTTGCAACACGGGCCACTGGGCCGCAACGAATTGGTTTGTCTTATCAGAGCTTGTGGGCCAGCCAAACGTGAAACTCTACGCCGGGTCGATGGTTGACTGGACGCAAGCCGACGGTGCGTTGCCAATGGACAACGTCCCTAATCGCCTCAAGCAGTTGTACATCGACGCGCAATTGTGGGCCGCAAAGTAACTGATTGCCGATCAAGAGCCTGCCAATTCGCATCACATAGAGTTCACCTTCATGCATCGTTAATGCTCGTGTGATCACCGTTTAACCCATGAATCATCGCCTTATCCCAGACGATGCAGTTTTACGAAATGAATGATGAAACGTCTGCCACTTAGCCTGCTGCTGTTGGTGTTTTTTATCTATCTCGGTTGGTCGGTCTCCGTGCGCCAAGCCGTTTTGTTTGCACTGGGGATTGGGATGGGAGCCGCTCTGGCGGGCGCACGCTTTGGTTTCACGACCGGATGGCGTCAGTTAATTGAGCAACGAGATCCTCGTGGCGTAGCAGGTCAATTGGTGTTGCTCGCCCTCGCCTCCGCATTTTCATTGACACTTCTAGGTCAATATTCTGAACTGACCGCGGCACTCGGCCCACCGAGTGTCAGCCTGTTAATTGGCGCCTTTGTCTTCGGCTTAACGATGCAGATTGCGGATGGGTGTGGCTCGGGCACGCTTTACAAGGCGGGTCTTGGCGTGCCGCTGAACATGGGGATTTTGCCGCTCTTTGCGTTAGGCAGTTTTCTGGGCTCGGTGCAAGTGGGCGACTGGCTAACGCTTGGGCAACTTCAACCCATTGGTCTGGTCACCGAATTTGGCAGTACGCAAGCACTACTCATCACTTTAGCTGGGCTTGCGCTATTCGGCTTCGCCGCAAGACTTTGGGTGGGCCCGGGGCGCACCTGGTGGGATCGCAAATGGCTGCTTGGCGCAGTTGCACTCGCAGTATTGGCGACGCTCAATTTGATCATTGCCGGCCAACCTTGGGGCGTTGTCTACGGTTTTGGACTTTGGGCCGCAAAGATTGTGACCGCTGCAGGCTTATTTGACCCGACTGCCAACGCGTTCTGGAGCCAGGCCGGTAACGCACAACGCTTGAGCGAAATGGTACTGATGGACATCACATCAATTACCAATATTGGTATTTTAGGCGGAGCCTTGTGGGTCTCGGCACGCGCCGACAGCGACAGCCAACCCTTAACTGGCACGCAGTGGGTGGTCGGTTTAGTGGCGGGCTTCTTGATGGGCTACAGCTCACGCCTGGCCTTTGGTTGCAACATCGGGGCGATGCTCAGTGGGATTTCAACGGGCAGTGTTCACGGTTGGATCTGGGTGCCACTGGCGTTTGCCGGAACGCTGATCGGTGTACGCGTGCGACGTCATTACAAACTATAGCGCTCGAGTCATCATGAACCGATCAAGTTACAAAAGACAAGACACGAGTGGTCATGAGCCTCTCGACTCACAAGTGATCGGGTGCGAGCAATCATGAGCCTATCTGATCACAAACCACGGGACACGAGCAACCATGAGCCTCTCTAATCACAAACTTCAGGTAGTCTTTTGGTGTGGATTGCTGGCGTTCTTGGTTTGGGATGCGACTCAAGCGCCACCGGTTGACCTGCGTAATGAGCCACCGCTTATCGCGGCAGGCTCTGGCAAGATCTCAAGCGGTGGGCACTGCGCGATTGCAAAATAGGTGATCTGAAGTGAACCGGCTCTGGCGGTTAGTGATTCGCTGGCATTCGTTGAGAGCGCAGTGGAAGGTATTAGTGAATGTTGCGGGCGATCCAGTAGACGATACCGACTAGGGCTGAGGCCCCGCTGATGGCCCCACCCAGTAACTTCCACGTCATAGCATGAAGTTCTTGATGTAAATCGGCTTTGGTCACAAAAGTGTCCAACCGAGTTTCAATACGCGCTAAACGATCCCGAGTCTCAACAGCAAACTCTTCTAACGCAATAACTCTAGCTTCCATTCAAACAATTCCTTAAGTGCGATACCGAAATTATCTCAATTTCTAACCGTACCTAGAAGAATTTTTGACCACATCGACAAAAATAGTAATGTAACAATTTGTTACCGCCAATAGATCAAACTCGCAGCAATGTTGATCGTTGATGCAATCAGGGTTGTGTTAAAAAAGAATGCGAGCACGCACTGGATTAAGCCCACTCTACTTACGTAAAGAGCCACGAGGTCAGCTCGATCAATGGTTTGCGGCCTGATGATTCAGACATGGGTCACACCAACTTACTCGACCTTCGCACCGGCGATATCGATAATCTTTTTGTATTTGATAATCTCAGAGGCGATCAGCGTGCGTAGCTCTTGGGGTGTACCAGTTTCAGGATCCGCCCCTAAGGCAATCAGCTTGTCTGTCACTTCGGGCATTGAGATCACTCTGACTAGCTCTCGATTCATCTTCGTCACGATCTCTGCAGGGGTGCCCGCTGGTGCGAGCAAACAAAACCAGCCCCTCAGGTCATAGCCCTTGACGCCAGCCTCATCCAAGGTCGGTACGTCCTTGAATACCACATTACGCTTTAAGCCGGTCGTCGCAAGTGGACGAATTGTTCCGGCGTTAATCTGCGTTTGCATCGCCGTAATATTGTCAAACATCATCGCCACACGGCCTGCCATCAAATCTGTTAGGCCGGGCACATTACTTTTGTACGGGATGTGCGTGAGCTTGGCACCTGACATCGAAATAAATAAGGCGGCTGCGAGATGACTCGTGGTGCCGTTTCCGGAGGAGGCGTAATCGAACTGGCCAGGCGAGGCCTGCGAGAGCCTCACTAAGTCGGCTACGGTTTTTACCGGTGAGTCTTTGGGTACAGACATCACAAACAAATTGGTCGCGATCAAACCGATCGGTTCGAAATCTTTGATTGGATCGTAAGGAAGCTTGGCATACATCCCAGGATTGATGCCGTGCGTTGAGCTTGAACCTAACAATATTGTGTAACCATCAGCCGGTGCGCGCGCAACCTCAGCGCTACCAAGGCTGCCGCCCGCTCCGGGGCGATTTTCAACCACCACGGTTTGACCCAGACCTTCTGTAAATTTCTGCGCTAAAAACCGACCAATCACGTCGGTACCACCGCCCGCACCAAACGGAATCACGATCTTAATGGGGCGCGTCGGCCATTGAGTGGTCTGCGCCGCGGCTGAGGCGCAAAGTAGACCTGTGCAGACAGTCGCGAGCAGCGTGGCAGCAATATTACGGGCAATTAAATTTTTCATATTTTTC
>Ga0114972_10000889_pt1 | contig 22523 bp, 23 predicted proteins | sample M_140807_EF_Meta_FD_87354 | JGI IMG/M metagenome (GOLD analysis project Ga0114972, IMG submission 87354) | Freshwater microbial communities from Lake Montjoie, Canada to study carbon cycling - M_140807_EF_MetaG | ecosystem: Environmental > Aquatic > Freshwater > Lake | place: Lake Montjoie...
GGTGTAGCCGTCGGGTGCTGCCTTCGCTGCAGCGTCGGCGCCTAACATCCCGTTGGCTCCCGGCTTGTTTTCTACGACGATCGGCTGGCCGAGTGATTCGGACATCTTTTGGGCAAATGCCCGGCCGATCTGATCGGTGGCACTACCCGCTGCAAACGGCACGATGGCTTTAATGGGTTTGTTTGGGTAAGCCTGTGGCGAAGGTGGGGGGGCGGTCTGGGCGTTACTCCCGGAGGGGCCCAGGCCGAACAGAAGTCCGACCGATAGCGCGAGAGTCAGGCAATTTTGCAGGACGCTGCGGACACGTCGGGCGCGGTGGGAATGGCTTGGGGTCATGCTGACTTGATGCATGTTGGCTTTCAACGAACAGCTGGTTGGTTCGGAATGGATTACCGCCGGCGATTGGATCGCCGACTGTGGTTCAGTCTAACCGATGGTTCGCTGCCCTTGAACGACAGCGTCGGTGCTGCACCTCGGGTAAGCTAGGCTTAACAGTCTTCTGGAGACCTTTCTTGTCAAGCTTTCGGTGCCGATTCCTGGCTCTGGTCTTTGCCTTGTGTGCGAGTCATTTCGTGCACGCCGCAAGCTCGGAGCGACTCATTGATCGGCAAACGCTCAAGGCGCTCAGCCACGCCGAACCCCAGCGGCGGATCAACGGGTTGCAGCGATTGTTGAAGCTCGGCACGATCAAAGATGCTGGCCTTGTGTATCCCTTGCTTGGCGATGCAGATCCGGCGGTACGGCAAGCAGCGTTGGCGACGACCTGGCAACTCTGGGGTAAATCGGGCGACGCCGCCATCGACAAGCTCTACCGCGAGGGCCTGGATCTTATGCAGGGCGGCGACATGCCAAAGGCGATTGAAGTGTTTGGCGCAATTACTGTCAAACGACCGCAGTTCGCTGAAGCCTGGAACAAGCGCGCGACCATTCATTATATGACCGGCGAATACGAACTCTCCATGCGCGATTGCGAGGAGGTACTCAAAAGGCTCCCTCAACATTTTGGCGCACTGGTGGGCTATGCGCAGATGCTGGCCGAGCGCGATCAGCCTGATCGCGCCCTCGAATTGATGGAACGGGCCAGTAAGGTCAATCCTTATTTGGCCAACGCTGACTTGATGATGGAGGCCTTACGCATCCAAATCGAGAAAAATCGAAAAAATTTGCTTTGATAAAGGTCGAACGATGAACCAGAGAAATATTCCTCCCTTCCGGGCAGACCATGTTGGGAGCTTCCTCAGGCCCGATTATCTGCATGAGGCGCGGGATCAGTTTTTTCGGGAGAAATCGATCTCCGCCGAACAACTGCGACTCGTGGAAGATCGGGCAATTACCGAGATCGTCAAGTTTCAGCACGACGTGGGTCTGCAAAGCGTGACCGATGGTGAATTTCGGCGAACCTATTTCCACATTGATTTTCTGGAACAACTTGGGGGCGTCAAGACGGATATCCCGGTGACGATCCAGCGCGCCGATGGGACCGAAGAACTCGCCCCGCCGGTTATCCGCGTGATCGATCAAGTTCGTCATGTGAAAGACATTCAACTCGCGGATTTCGAGTATCTGAACGCGCAGGTCGGCGCGTTGGGGGGCACTGATCTGACCGCTAAAGTCACGATCCCGTCGCCCACCATGTTGCACTTTCGGGGTGGGCGTGCGGGCATCAGTCGTGAGGCATACCCCGAGCTCGATCCTGAATTTTATGATGATGTGGCCCGGGCCTATGGCGCGGAATTGCAGAGTCTTTTTGATGCGGGTTGCCGTTACGTTCAGATGGACGACACGAATCTTGCGTATCTGTGCGACGACAAAATGCGCGAAGCTGCTCGTCAACGCGGCGACGATCCGAATGAACTTCCCCATCGGTATGCCCAGTTCATCAATAAGGTGGTTGCCCACAAACCGGCGGGCATGACCCTCGCGATGCATTTGTGTCGAGGGAATTTCAAAAGTACGCACGCGGCGGCTGGCAATTACGAACCCGTGGCCGAGGCGCTGCTTTCGGAAATGAACCTCGATGCGTTTTTCCTGGAATACGATGACGAACGTTCGGGTGACTTCAGGCCCTTGCGGTTTCTATCCAAAGGTAAAATCGTCGTGCTTGGCCTAGTGACGACAAAATTCGGAGAGATGGAATCGAAGGACAGCCTTAAACGTAGGATCGACGAGGCGGCCCGATTCGCGCCGTTAGAGCAGTTATGTCTCAGCCCGCAGTGCGGTTTTTCGAGCACAGTTCACGGGAACAATATCGCCGTTCAGGCGCAGCGGGATAAGCTGAGGTTGGTCGTAGAAACCGCCAGTGAGGTCTGGGCCTAAACGGTTCAGCGGTGGCGGCCTCGGTGCGCTAAAAATTCAAAATTGATTGATTCAGGAGATCGGAGATGAAGAAATTAACGGGCTTGTTGGTGAGTGCTGCGATGGCAGCTGTTTTGGCTACTCCCGCGTCGGCGCAGGAGGTGACTCTCAAATTCCACCATATCTGGAATCCGCAGGCGATGGCTTCGGTCAATGTCATCGTTCCCTGGTGTGAAAAGGTTGCGCGCGAATCGGGTAATCGGTTGAAGTGCCAGATTCTTCCGGCCATGAGCGGCGGTGGGACTCCGGCTCAGCTTGTCGACCGGGTCAAAGATGGCGTCGATGATTTGATCATTTCGCTTCCGGGCTATACCGCAGGGCGCTTTCCAAGCACCGAAGTCTTTGAATTGCCCTTCATGTGCAATTCGGCCGAGGCGGGTGCACGCGCCACCTGGGATTACATGAACAAGCATTCCGTCAAGGAATTTGCGGGTACAAAATTGCTTGCGACCTGGGTCCACGACGAAGGTTACGTTCATACCAATTCAAAGCAGGTCAAGGTGCTGGCGGATTTTAAGGGGCTAAAAATGCGCGCCCCGACTCGTCAGACCAATAAGCTGCTTGCGGCCCTTGGTGCTTCTCCGGTGGGTATGCCGCTGCCAGCGATTCCAGACGCAGTCAGTAAGGGGACCATTGATGGATTCCTGCTGCCCTGGGAGCCTTTGCCGTCGCTGAAACTGCAGGAAATGGTCAAATTTCATAGCGAAACAGATCCATCCCGCCCGGCTTTGTACAGTGCCGTATTTATTTTCGCTATGAATCAGGCCAAGTACGATAGCCTGCCTGCGGACCTAAAAAAGGTAATCGACAACAACAGTGGCGCGGGTCTCACGCAGCAAATCGGGAAGATTTGGGACAACAGTCAGGGCCCAGCCCGAAAAATGGCTCAGGACCGGGGCAACACGTTTTACATGATCCCTGGTTCTGAACTGGATAACTGGGTCAAAGCTGCCGCGCCGCTCTATGACGATTGGGTAGCGGATATGGACAAGCGTGGTGAAAACGGCAAGGCTTTGCTTGCTGAAGCGCGCGAGCTTCTCGCGAAATACCGGAAGTGATTCAGGGGTTTCTAACCAGCGCTTCGCGCTGGTTCGCGCTGGTCGGATCTTTCATTGCGATGCTCGTGGCCGTGATGTCGGTTTACAGCATCATTGGGCGGGCGTTTCTCTCAAAGCCGTTATTTGGGGATGTTGAGATCACGCAGATGGGGATCGCTGCCAGCATCTCCTTATGCCTGCCCTGGTGCCAACTGCACCGGGGCAACATCCTGGTCGATTTTTTTACCCAATCCACCTCAGCCCGCACTCGGCAGATTCTGGATTCCGCCGGCGCTTTTTTGATGGCGGCAATGTGTGTGCTGCTGGCATGGCGGACCACGATGGGTGCCCTTGCAGTGAGCAGCGCTGCGGAGACCTCGATGATCTTGGGCCTGCCAATGTGGTGGGCTTATGTGTCACTGGCCCCTGGGCTCCTGCTCAGTGCGCTGGTAGCGCTTTGGCAAGCCGCCTTGTTGCTTGTCGGACACGATGAATTGATCGGATGAGCCCTACATCGGTCGGCTTGTCGATGTTCGGGGCGATGCTCGTCCTAATGGCGCTCAGGGTCCCGATTGCTGCCGCGATGTTTATCCCCGGAGCCGCGGGCTATTGGGTGATGACCAATGATCAGGCGCTGTTGAACCTGCTCAAGGGCAGTGCGGTTGCCCGCCTCACGGTCTATGACTTGAGCGTGATTCCGCTCTTTTTGTTGATGGGGCAGTTTGCAACTCAGGGGGGGCTGAGCCGCGCACTGTTTAAATCGGCGGCAGCATTTATGGGACATATCCGGGGCGGCTTGGCCATGGCGTCGATCTTTGCATCGGGTGCTTTTGGGGCAGTCTGTGGATCCTCGGTCGCGACCTCGGCCACCATCACGCAGGTTGCTTATCCCGAAATGAAGGCTCATGGCTACGCCGGTGGTTTAAGTACCGCAACCCTGGCGGTCGGTGGGACATTGGGGATTTTGATTCCGCCTTCGGTTCCCCTCGTTGTCTACGCAATTCTTACCGAGCAGAACATTGCCAAATTGTTCGCCGCCGCGATGGTGCCCGGAATTCTGGCGATGCTGGGATACGTCGTCGTGGTCGGCTTGATTTGCCGGTTTCGCCCTGAGCTTGCGATGCCTTCAAAGCCGATGCCATGGCCAGAACGGGTACAAGCTTTGATACAGATCTGGCCCGTGGTGATGATTTTTATTGTGGTGTTCGGGGGGATTTACCAGGGGATATTCTCACCGACCGAGGGGGCGGCGGTGGGGGCGGTGGCAACTCTGGTTGCCGGCCTGGCGCGCGGTGAACTCGATTGGTCCGGTATCCAGCGTAGTTTTCTGGGCTCCGCTGAAACCAGCGCCATGGTTTTCATGATTTTCCTCGGCGCCGATATGATGAACGCCAGTTTGGCGCTAACGCAGATGCCGGCCCAACTGGCCCAGTGGGTGGGTGATAGCAGCATTGGACCCTTGTGGATCGTTGCGTCCGTCCTGGCGTTCTACGTCCTGCTGGGTTGCGTGATGGACGAACTGTCCATGTTGCTCCTGACGATTCCGGTGATTTTCCCAACGATCATGAAGCTCGATCTCTGGGGATTGCCGCCTGAGATGAAGGCCATCTGGTTCGGAATTCTTGTGCTGATGACGGTCGGCATCGGCATGATTGCCCCTCCGGTTGGGCTCAATGTTTATGTGGTCAACAACATTGCCCGCGAAGTGCCAATGGGTGATACCTACCGCGGTGTGTTTCCTTTCTTAGCGTGGGACGTGATCCGGGTGATCCTCTTGTTGTTTTTTCCGGTGATCAGTCTGGGGCTGGTTCAGGCCCTGTTTTAATTCTTAATGATCTCCAGCCGGAGTCATCCGGGATAGCGTTGTACGCGCTGCTCAATAGCGCCAAAGATGCTCATTCCCTGAGGATCGCGCATTTCAATCCGTACCGTGTCGCCAAACTTCAGGAAGTCGGTTTGCGGTTTGCCGGTTTCAATCGTCTCGTACATTCGGACCTCGGCAATGCAGCAATAGCCGACCCCGCCATTGGCGACGGACGAACCGTGTAAGTTGCCCTGCTTGTTGGACACCGTGCCCGAACCGACGATGGAGCCTGCCTCTATTTCTCGTGTCCTACTCAGATGGGCCAGCAGTTGCGGAAAATTAAAAGTCATATCCTGACCAGCATCTGGGCATCCAAACAAACGGCCATTGAGCCGCACCATCATCGGCCGATGTACCCGCCCATCGCGCCAATCTGCACCTAATTCGTCTGGCGTGATCGCCACCGGACTGAAGGCACACGCTGGTTTGGATTGCAAAAAGCCAAAACCCTTCCCCAACTCTGCAGGGACGAGATTGCGCAGTGAGACATCATTGACCAGCATCAGCAGCCGAATGGACGCGGCGGATTGGGCAGCAGTAGCGCCCATCTTCACATCGCCTGTGATTACCGCGACCTCAGCCTCCATATCGATACCCCAATCTTCCGACAGGGCATAGATTGGGTCGTTCGGTGCCGCAAACGAATCTGAGCCGCCCTGGTACATCAAAGGATCGATCCAGAACTCAGGTGGCAATTCGGCACCTCTTGCACGACGCACCAGCTCCACATGATTGACGTACGCTGAACCGTCTGCCCACTGGTAAGCGCGGGGCAGGGGAGAGTGGCATTGCAACGGTTCGAACTGATCGGCCGTGGAAATGGAACCATCGTTCAGCGCTTCATAGATCTGCCGTAATTGCGGTTCACAACGGTCCCAGTCGTCGAGGGCCGCTTGCAGCGTGCTCGCAATAGCGGGTACCGCCAGGCAATGGGTCATGGCGCGATTAACGACAATCAGGGTGCCGTCACGTCCGCCCCTTTTTAGGGTCGCTAGCTTCATGAGTGGTCAACTGAGTGGTCAACTGAGTGGCTGCCGTCGTGCATCCACCGAGTGTGTTGCGGCGCCTTTTTGGTGACGGCCCATTCGTTGAGCATGTCCCACTTGGCATCGTCCAGCTTTTTGTTCATTTCGGGGGTGGCGGTATTGACCGCAAGTTCCAGGCGGTGACCGCTCGGGTCAAAGAAGTAGATCGACTTGAATATCGTGTGGTCGGTAGGGCCCAACACATGGATCCCATCGGCTTCAAGCTTGGCCTTTGTCTCCAGCATTTCTTCCACGCTCTGCACCTTCAGCGCAAGGTGCTGGGTCCACTCGGGCGTGTTCATGTCCCGACCCATAGGGGGCTTGGTGGGCAGTTCAAAGAAGGCCAGCACATTGCCGCCCCCTGCGTCCAGGAAGACATGCATATAGGGATCCGGCTCCTTGGTGGAGGGGACTTCGTTTTCGGCAATGGCCAGAATGAAGTTCATGTTCAGGTATTTTTGATACCACTCAACCGTCTGCTTGGCATCCTTGCAGCGATAGGCTACATGGTGGATTTGCTGGATTTTGATGGCTGACTCCTAAACGATCCCAAAAGATTCAGACAGCGTCACGAGCGATTTGCATCGCCTCGCGCAATACGCTCAGATCACCAATATGGTTGGACAGAAGCAGTACAAGTTTGGCATTGACCAAGGCACTCTGTTCATCTGTGAGATCCCGGTGGGTCTCGATCAATGCCTCGTAAAAATCGTCACCTGCCGTGAATGTCTGAAAGTACCGCTTGCCGGGTTCGAACAGGTTGGGTTGCAAGTTCAGTGGCATGGTCTTTCCGTCATTGCAAATTGCCGGTTGCGCGGGCCAGGGCAGACTTGAGTGCGCTTGCATCAAAGGCACGCCAGCGCGCTGCCACGTGCTGGTCAGGGCGGATGAGGTAGGTGGTACCGGGTTGCGCATCGAACCGTTCCGCGAAACGGTTCTTCCAATCCACAAAGACTCGTAGGCCGCCCGGAGCGATACCCGGATGGGGCGACACCAGTACCACTTCAATCGGAATCGGCGCATCAGCCAGTGCCCTCGATGCTTTAACCGTCGCAGCATCTAGTTGGCTCGGATCACTCACTGAAAGCAGCGCCATGAAGTGGTTGCCCACGCGCTCAAGTAGCCAGAAGTCGGCTTCAGTTTCAGTATCAGTTTCACGCATCGGTGCGTCGTCCATCGCCGCACCCGGCACCATGTTGCCCGCGAACTCAGAGGTGTCGGGTGTATTCAGGTGCGACTGCGTCAATACGGAGGGCACCGAGAGGCGACCGGAGTTCACGAGTGTCCGGGCAAACGCATGCTCACGTGCCAGCATCAACGCGGCGTTACGGAAGGTCAGCGATATCTTGCTCTTGGGCGTGATGAAGTCGGTAGACCGAGTGGAATTCAGGATGTTCTCTTCGGCCGCGATGACGCGCTCGTCCGAGAAGCTTTCGAGTAAGGAGCTGGGTGCCTTGCCCTCGATCACCAACTTGAGCTTCCAACACAGGTTGTCGGTGTCCTGAATGCCAGAGTTGGCCCCCCGCGCACCGAAGGGTGACATCTGATGGGCGGCGTCGCCTGCAAACAGCAAACGCCCATGATTAAAGCGGGCCATACGGCGGCACTGGAAGGTGTAGACGCTGACCCATTCCAGTTCAAACTCATGGTCGTCACCGAGCATGGCTTTGATTCGGGGAATGACATTCTCGGGCTTTTTTTCTTCTTCCGGATCAGCCTGCCAGCCGAGCTGAAAATCGATCCGGTAAACGTTGTCGGCTTCGCGGTGCAGCAAGACCGATTGGCCGCGATGAAAGGGCGGATCAAACCAGAACCATCGCTCCGTCGGGAAGTCCGCCTTCATCACGACGTCGGCGATCAGAAACCGGTCCATGAAAATGGTGCCTTCGGTTTCCAGACCCATCATCCGTCGAATGCTACTGCGTGCGCCGTCAGCCACCACCAACCATTCGGCTTCAAGGCTGTAGCTGCCCTCGGGTGTTTCCACTTGCAGCGTAGCGGCCTGCGCATCCTGGTTGACTGCGACGACCTTACTTTGGAATCGCAGGTCTATATTGGGTAATTCCTGGGCACGCCTAATTGCGAATTCTTCCAGGTAGTACTGCTGCAGATTGATCATGCCCGGGCGTTTGTGATCGTCCTGGGGGCGCAAGTTGAAGTTGTAGACCTCCTCGTCACGGAAAAAGGTGCGGCCGACATTCCAACTCACCCCTTTGTCCACGCAGGCATCACCCACGCCCAGTCGGTCCAGAATTTCAAGGGTGCGCTTGGCATAGCAAAGCCCACGTGAACCGACGGAGACGGTGTCGTCGTCGTCCAGCAAAACCACAGGCAACCCTGACTGGGCCAGATCAATCGCGGCCGCTAACCCGACTGGCCCGGCCCCAACCACCACCACAGGGTAGCGGTGCCCGGCGGCACCCAACTGCTCTGGGGCTTTGGCGTAGGGGTAACGGGGGTAGGTGTACGTACTCAGCATGGAGTGTCAGTGGGTGCCTTGGAGCGCGTGCCACATCTCCTGATCGCGCTCAGCCGTCCAGATGCGCGGGTGTTTGATGCCGCTGGCTTCATCCACGGCGCGGGTCACATTAAAAGGCAGACAGTGCTCATAAATGAATACCTGCCCGAATTTCGGATCCATCGCCTTGCGGCAATGCGCCATGGCTTGGTTCAAGTTCATGTTCTGGGCCACGGCTTCTTTGGCCGACGACAGCAAGGTGGACACAAAGTCGCGGGTGTAGGCCAGACCTGACTGCACACGCTCGGAGCCGATCAAGGCGGGGCCACGACCGGGCACCATTTTTTCGGGCTTCAATGCCGCGAGCGCGTCCAAAGTAGCGGGCCATTCGGTCAGCTGCGCATCGCCGGTATAGCAGGCCGCATCGGCTTCCACCAGATCACCCGAGAACAGCACTTTCTCAGAAGGTATCCAGACAATGGTGTCGCCCTTGGTGTGGCCGGCACCCACGTGCATGATTTTGACTTCAAGCTTTCCCATCCACAGCGTCATTTCGCGTTCAAAAACGAGCGTAGGCCAGGTCAGGCCCGGAATCGAATCGAACGCGTCAAACAAGCGGGGAAAGCGTTCGTACTCCGACTGCATGTCCTGTGCGCCACGCTCCACGATCATCTCGTAGGTGCCCCTGCTGGCAATGATTTCCTGCATGCCGGCGGCCTTGTAGCCGGAGGCGCCAAGTACGCGGACGGCGTGGTAGTGCGACAGCACGACGTATTTGATGGGCTTGTCTGACACTTTGCGGATTTCTGCAATCAAGTTTTGCGCCATGACCGGTGTGGCCAACGCATCGCAAATCAGCACCGCCTCGTCGCCGATGATGACGCCGGTGTTCGGGTCGCCTTCTGCCGTGTAGGCCCAGCAGTGATTGGAGAGTTGCTCGAAGGTGGTTTTTTTTACATCGAGATCCGCTTGGGAAGCAAATTTTTTGGTCATACGATTCCTAGGGTTAAATCTCCAGAGCCACCGTGGGAAGCCAATATTGAGATTGTCGGACTTGACTGAGTGTAGCGTCTTGGCTGGGTCGTTTGGATCCTTGTTATTGTTCTGATCTCAACGGCTTCAGGCCATCCCACAGGGCTCATCGACCATGCGATTGCAGTGACCGAACCTCGATACGCCTGGGTCATCGTCGGGGCCGCCTTCTTTAGTCTGGCGATCATTTTCGGCGTTTCGTACTCGTTCGCCGCTTTCTTTGAATCGTTTGCCGCTGAATTTGCAGCTGAGCGTGCCGATATCTCCTGGATTTTTGGAATCTGTGGTCTGACCTATTTTGTTTTAGGCGCCGCAGCAGGGATTTTGACGGATCGCTTTGGACCCCGAATCGTCTGTGGTTCTGGAATGGCTTTGATCGCGGCTGGTCTGTGGTGGACCAGTCTGGCTGAGGCCCTGCCGAGTGTATACCTGAGCTATGGATTGATGGTCGGGCTCGGTATTGCATTGGTTTACACACCGGCGATTTCGAGTGTTCAACCCTGGTTCAGCGTGCGACGTGGGCTCGCTGCCGGCATTGCAAGTTCCGGAGTTGGGGCTGGAACCTTGGTGGTTCCGATGTTGATCGCGGCACTGTTGGCCGATCAACCTTGGCGATACACCATGCGCGAACTGGCGGCTGGCGTTTTGTTGGCGGGGCTCTTCACAACCTTTTGGCTGAAGCGGCCGCCGGCTCTGGGGCAGTCAGGCAATCAAATCCGACCCGGGGTCAATCTTCGCGAAGCCCTGACCCGTCAACCGTTTTGGTGGCTTTACCTCGGGACTGTGCTCGCTGCCCCGACCATGTTCATTCCGTTTTCGCATCTGTCCCCGGCAGCTCGGGACCTTGGCATCGATCCGACCCAATCAGTCGGATTGGTTGGCATGATCGGTATCGGCAGCCTGATCGGTCGGTTTGGTGTGGGTTCGCTTGCCGATCGCATCGGGCGTATTCCAGCGCTTTGTTGGATGCAGTTATCGATGGGTTGCGCCTTTGTTGCCTGGGCGTTGGGTGCGTCCTACCCGGGCCTGGTCTTTTTTGCGCTGTGGTTTGGATTGAGCTACGGAGGCATTGTCGCGCTACTACCGGCGATCTGCATGGATCTGTTCGGGGCGAGATCGATCTCGGGCATCCTCGGTACGCTCTACACTGGGGCTGCGCTCGGCAATCTCCTCGGCCCCGTGTTGGCTGGCGCAGTATTCGACCTAACCCATAGCTACCAGCCCGTAATCTGGAGCTGTCTGGGTTTGTCGACGATCGCAACCCTGACATCGCTGAGACTCAAGCGTTTTGACCGCAATCCATATTGATTGGATGCTAATTCCCGAGCATCTTTTGCGCGGCTGCGGTGTAGATGGGTATCCCAAAAAGAATGTTCAAGGGGAATGTCACGCCCAGGCTCAGCCCAAAATAGAGCGACGGGTTCGCCTCGGGTAGCGCGATCCGGAGTACCGCGGGGACAGCGATGTACGAAGCGCTCGCTGCGAGTGTCATGAGCAGTGCGGCATCGCCGGCGGGCAGTTGCAAAAGAAGCGCCAATCCCAAGGCCAATGCGGCGTGAATGGCTGGCGCCAGCACGGCATAGACGACGAGAAGCGGGGGCTTGGTGCTCGCCTGACTGAAGCTTCGCGCGGCCATCAGGCCCATATCGAGCAAGAAGAACGAGAGCATTCCTTTGAACAAGCCGACCGCATCGGGTTGCATCGAGCGCTGGCCGGCTTCACCGCTAATGAGGCCAACGATCATTGCGCCGAGCAATAAGAGTTGAGCGCCATCGGTGAATGACTCATGCAAGACCTTTCGGACCGAGACCGTCTGCGCCTCGGTCGGTGTGTCGGTCGGTATGTCGGTCGGTGTGTCGGTCGGTGTGTCGGTCGATTTGCGCGGCGGTTTACTGGACGGTGTACCGGACGGTTTGTCCGTCTGTGCGTGACTTCGAATGCGATTGGCTAGGAGGACTGCAAAAATGATGGCTGGCGATTCCATCAGCGCCATAGCGGCTGCCATGTGGCCACCATACGGTATCGATTGGTTATCAAGATATTGCGTTGCTGTCAGGAATGTCACCGCGCTCACTGAGCCATAGGTCGCAGCAATCGCGGCTGCATCGAATCCCGACACGAGCTTACGTAGAAGCAGGTACCCGGCGATCGGAATCGAGATTGCCAGGAAGACGGCAGCGCCAAGGCTTGCGGCAACTGCTGCGTTTAGGCCGGAATGGGATAACGCAAACCCGCCTTTTAAGCCCAGCGCCATCAACAGGTAAAGCGACAAGAAACGAGAGATGGCCGGCGGAATCTCGAGGTTCGATCGGATCGTTCCAGCAATTACGCCGAAGACAAAAAAGAGAATCGCCGGATCTAGCAGGTTTTGCAAAGGATCTGCCCAGGTTCTGATCGGGTTTCGGGGAAGCTCGGTGGCATCGGGGTGCAGACTATCGTGATCGTTGTATCAAGTAAAATAGATTATTTCATCAATGAGCATTGATAAAACTAGATGAATATCACCTTTCGACAGTTACGCCTTTTTCTGGCTCTGGCCGAAACCGGTAGCGTCAGTGCGGCCGCTCGCCGGACGCACGTGACCCAACCCACCGCATCGATGCAACTGCGCGAGGTGACCGACTCCATCGGGTTGACGTTGTACGAGGTGGTATCCAGGCGCGTCGTGCTGACTGAGGCGGGGGAGGAACTGGCGCGCACCGCTCGCGCGATCGCTGACCAATGGGAGGGGTTTGGGCAACGCGTGGCGGCAATCAAAGGATTGACACGTGGCCGATTGCGAGTCGCGGTGGTCAGCACCGCTAAGTACTTTGTACCTCGATTATTGGGGACCTTTTGTGCGGTCTACCCGGAGATTGAGATCGCGCTGGTGGTTCTGAATCGGGACGGCGTGATCGGTCGATTGCGCGAAAATCAGGACGATCTCTACATCATGTCGAAGCCACCCGAAACATTCGATCTGGCCAACGACGAGCTCATGCCCAATCCACTCGTTTTGATCTCGAGCACGACACACCGACTGGCGGGGCGCGATGAGATCTCACTGGCAGAACTGCAACAAGAACGTTTTATCTTGCGTGAGCCCGGGTCCGGTACCCGCTTGGCGGTTGATGCCCACTTTGCTGCGCAGCGGTTCAGGCCAATTGTGCGACTTGAGCTTGGAAATAACGAGGCCATTCGCGAAGCAGTCGCAGGGGGCCTCGGACTCGCAGTCCTTTCAGGGCATGCGCTTGAGGGCCGGGCAGCCAATACCGGAGTGAAGATCCTTCCCGTTGTTGGGTTCCCTATCCCATCGAAATGGCATCTCGTCTACCTCCGAAGCCGCGAACTGTCGCCGATTGCCGCGGTCTTTCGTGAGCATCTACTCAGTGAGATACAGCACAATCTGGTGGTCGGTTAACTCAATCCGACGAATGTCACTCAAACCCGGGACGCTTCAAACATCGTTGAAACTAGACCCCCGGCGGGGCCTCCAATCACTTCTGGGCCTTGCCATTAAACGTTCCTCCGCCTTCGCCGTTGAACGATGGAGTGCTCTCCGTTTTCCATCCGTTAAGAGCGGGCAGCGCGTTGTTCGCCTTTGGTTCCTTTTCGAGAGTGTGAGGTTCGTATGAGTTCAAAAATCCAGCAGATGGCGGCCGCGGAAATGGCGCCTGCCGCGCGCGGGCTCGCTGAGTGGAAGAAGATGCAAGACCATCAAACCGCGCTGAAGGGAGTTGAGACGGCTGTCAAGGACGGCGACATTGGCAAGGCTCAGAAGGCTGCCGCAAAGCTCTCGTCGTCTTACCCCGAACCGCTGGGGCCCGTGGGTAAGATGCTGCAAGCAGTCCAAAAAGTTGACCTTCAGGCAGCGCAACTTGCGGTCAGAGAAGTCGAGATCGCCCGCACGTCGCGGACATCGAAAGCGAGTAATCCCACGGCAGTGGGCTACGGCAATGCGACCCCGAATGACACAGCGGCTGGGTCATTGTTAGACGTGAAGGCCTAGGGTCTAGAACCCCTGAAGCGCTGAGATCGGGGATCGGCGAATCCCCAGTCTCAGCGCCGACCTTACTAGGTCTTACTTGATCAATTGATCCAGGCACAGGTTGGTACGGCAACCGCCTTGGTCGCGGTTTACCGGAGTTTGGGGGGAGGGTGGTCCGTAGCCGAGCGCCTGGGCGGCTTTGGGCCCAACTCAGTGCGTTGATCGGGGGCAGTGCTAACCTTTCGGAATACCCTATGCCCATGCTGAACTTACCAACACCCCAACTGAACTTTTTCGCCGACCTGTCGGTGCTCGTGGACAAGCCTCATGAAGTCGGTCAAACGCACCACGGTGTGCGACGCATGATTCCAATCTTGGGAGGGCAATTGCATGGCAATGGCTGGACGGGTCGCGTGCTTGCCGGGGGTGCTGATTTCCAGCTCATCGTCAACGAGCGGATGGCTGAGCTCGACGCTCGCTACACGATCGAGACCGACGGTGGAGACCTGATTTTTGTGCAAAATAGGGCGATCCGTACGGCTGAGCCCGATGTGATGGCCAAGCTGATACGCGGTGAGCCAGTGCCCCCCGAGTCGGTTTACTTTCGCTGCAGCCCCAGCTTCGAAACCGCCTCAGCCGCGCTGGGATGGATCACGGAGCGTTTTTTTCTTGGCACCGGAGCACGCCATCCGGACAAGGTGGTGATGCGCTTTTTTGAAGTGGCCTGAACCAACTTAAACAGGCCGATTTCTCCCGCAGAGTTTTTACAACTTTCTTGATCTGCTATCCACTATGAAAACCATTTTCAACACCCTGACTTACCTTAGCCGTCGCCATGCGCTCGTTGCTGTGGTTTTGGCGGCCAGTTCCATGAGCCAGGGCGTCCAAGCCCAGTCGCAATATCCGACGCGCCCCGTGCGTCTGATCGTCGGATTTCCTGCTGGCACCGGGCCCGATATCGTGGCGCGATTGCTGGCGCAAAAACTGTCCGAGGGTTGGGGCAATATGGGGGTGGTCGTGGACAACAAGCCGGGTGCGGCTGGCTTGATCGCCGCCGGTGAAGCGGCCCGCGCTGCACCGGATGGTTACACGCTCATGCTGGGAGAAACCGGCCAGCTGAGCATCGCGCCCAGCACCTACACCAAACTGCCCTACGATCCGGTCAAGGACTTTGCCCCTGTCAGCCAGGTCGTCAATTCGGACTTTGTGCTGTTGATCAATCCGCAAAAAGTGCCGTCCAAAAACGTCAAAGAATTTGTGAGTTGGACTCAGCAGCAAAAGGGCTTTTTCATGGCCACCTTCGGCGCAGGTACGCCGGGACACTTTGGTGCATTCATGTTCGGTGAAGCCGTCAAGCTCAAGCCCGAGGCAGTGCACTACAAGAACACCGCCGATGCGCTCGGCGGTTTGTTCAGTGGCGATGTGCAAGGCGTCTTTGCCAGTGTCGGTTTGGCAGCACCCCAAGTCAAGGCGGGCAAGTTGGCGGCGCTGGGCAGTACAGGCGCCACACGGACGGGCGCTTTGCCTGATGTGCCCACCATCAAGGAACAGGGCTTCATGAATCTCGAATTTTCTTCGTGGTTTGGCGTCGTGGCCCCATCGAAAGTGCCGGCAGACATTCTCGTCAAGTTGAGCGCCGACATCCAGAAAGCGGTCAAATCACCTGATACCAAGGCCAAGCTGGAAGAATCGGGCTTTCGCGTGACCGGTACAAGTCGCGAAGAGTTCGCCCGCATCATCGCGGCTGACACGGAAGTGTGGGGCAAGGCTGTGTCCGCCACAGGGTTCAAGGCGGATTAAACCTAACCGGGAGTAAGATTTCCTCGGAGGTCACAGCGGGTGACCTGAGCCTGATCGCTCACGGTGAGAGGGTTCTCGAGATTCGACCGGATGCTGACTGCAACCCTGACTTGGCTTCGACCAGCGTTCCAGCTTTGCCGAGGCCAAAGGGGGGCATGTTTCCGTAAATATTCTCGTAGCTTCCTGGCTTGGCCACATAGGTCTCATGCCAGATACCAACAGAGCCGTCAGTGCCGATCGCCTGATTGAAGGACTGCCACGCAGGGAGGTGCTCTGCGTTTCGGGCCTTGGCATACGCAAGAAGCGAATCGAGGCTTCGCCAATATTGAACCAGGATCAAGGTTCTTGAGAACCACATTTCATGGCTTAAGAGTCCCAGTTCGGGTTGTGTGTAAAGCTCTTTGAGCATTCTCGGCATGGCCGCCATCACCGGGAGCCATTTGTGGATCAGTAGGGGCTTGTTGATCCGCATGCCGATTAGAAACACAGCGAAATCGCCCTCCATTCGGGCCGTCATTCGAGACTTGTGGATCATGGCAATCCTTGCTTGACGGCCAGCCTCGGCTTGCTTAAGAAAGTGGCCTGATCATCACCTTGCGCCACTTGATTGGGCCACCTGTGACGTTTTTTACGCCCGGCCCAAACTGGAGTGCAAATGGTCCGCTGGAAAAAGTACTGTCTTGCAAGGTACTGGTGACAACGCCATTGAATTTCACCGTGATCGACGTTCCTTTTGCCGTCACCTCCATGGTGTTCCACTGACCACCGGCTTTATGAACCAGCGGGACAGGCACCTTGGCAAAGTTGACGATCGCCCCAGTGCCGTAGCTTGGGTCGGGTCGGATGTCCCAAATATTGACCTCGTACGAGTTGTCAGCAGCAATTTTCTTAGGGTCTGAGGCGCGAATAAAGATGCCACTGTTCGTGTCCGTCGCTGCCCAGAACTCTGCGTGAATCACAAAGTCCTTATAGCTCGCTTTCGATACCAGAAAACCGGCACTTCCCTTGTCGGCCACGACGGCGCCATCTTCACTGCGCCAATTGGCATCTCCCAGAACGTTCCAGTTTTCAAGGCCTTGTGCCCCGTCAATCAAGGTGGTCCAACCCGTCCCCCCGGGGGAATGAGCGCAACCCGCCAAAAACATGGCAAAAGCGAAAGCAAGTCTATTCAGCAAGGTGTTTGTGTTCACGATGAGTCTCCTGGTATCCGGCGTCAATTTTTCTTAGCGTTCACAGTCGATTATCCTGAACTTTGGGTGCTCCCGCCGGTTTTGTTCCGGTGCGGATGACGATAACAGTTGAGAGCGACCTGCGGTTGACGGCGCCCACCGCCGCTCAGACGAGTTGGGCGAGTTGTCCGGCTTCGAGATGACACCATTGGCCCATGGGCAGGCCCAGTGAATCCAATGTGAGCTTGCCGATCGCGGTGCGGCGCAACGAGACGCAGTGATTGCCCGCCGCGGCCACCATCCGCTTCACCTGGTGGTATTTGCCCTGGTCTATGCTGAGTTCCAGGAGATGCGTGTCGAGCGAGCGCACCTGCGCGGCGATGGGCTTGTCCTCGTCGATGAGCTTCACGCCTTCTTGCAACTGCTCGACCAGGTGCGGCGTTACCGCCTCAAAGAGCGTCACCTCATAGGTTTTGAGCACATGCCGTTTCGGTGACGACTGGGCGTGGATGAAACCGCCGTCATCGGACAGCAGCAGCAGGCCGGTAGTGTCGTGATCGAGCCGCCCTACGGGCTGGGTATTGCGGTTGACATATTCCCGTGGCAACAAGGTGAGGATGCCCGGATGGTGGCTGGGCTTTCGCGAACACTCGTAATCGGGAGGCTTGTGCAAACCGATGTAGAGTTGCTGGCGAAAGGTCCATTCTTTGCCGTCAACGCTGAAGACCAGACCTTCGCAGGCCAGGTCTTCGTCCGCATCGGTGACTAACCGTCCCGCTACGCTGACCCGTTCATTCCAGATGAGCTGGCGGCACTGCCTGCGGCTGCCGAAGCCTTGGCTATAAAGTATTTTCTCCAGGATCACGCCGCAGGCACCGATTGTGATGGACTGCTGCTGCGCTCTAGGCCGCTGAAAAAGCGCTCCTGTAGAGACGTTAGTCCCAGTTCGACGAGAAGCGCCTCAAGATTTTCGGCGGCTCGTCGGCGTGGGACATCCCTGTTGAGGCTGGCGATGATGAGCTCATTCTTCATTGAATGCTCCCAGCCCACCAGCTCGGTGACGGTCACCTGATAGCCGTGCGATTCCAGTTGCAGGCAGCGCAGCACATTGGTGATGTGGCTGCCGAATTCGCGGGTGTGGAGGGAATGGCGCCAGATTGCCGCCAGCGGCTTGCCGAACTGGGACGGCGTCTTATTCTTGCGCAGCACGGCCGCGACCTCTGCCTGGCAACAGGGCGCTAGCACGATGAAGCGCGCCTTTGCCGACAGCGCGAACCGGATGGCCTCATCGGTGGCGGTGTCGCAGGCATGCAGGGCTGAAACGATATCCGCCCCCGCGGAAAGGCCGAGGCCGGCCGTGTTCGAAATTGCCTCGTCAACCCGCAGGTTAAGGAAGGACATGGCATCGAAACCGAGCCGCGAAGCGAGCTCCCGCGATTTGAGCACCAGTTCATGGCGAGATTCGATGCCCACAACCTGTGACCCGGGGGCGAGTGATTTGAAAAACAGGTCATACAGAATGAAACCGAGGTAAGACTTTCCTGCGCCGCAATCCACGAGTCTAATAGGGCCTTGGTCCTCCTTGATCTGCTGCAGCAACGGCTCGATGAATTGATACAGGTGATAAACCTGCTTGAGCTTTCGTCGGCTGTCCTGATTGAGCCGGCCGTCGCGGGTCAGGATATGCAGCGCCTTGAGCAACTCAATGGACTGGCCGGGGCGGATTTCTGGGTGGTCTTGCATGGCCTACAAGTTTAGGGCCCTAAGCCCAAAGGGTGGCGTTGTAAGCCTAGGCTGTGTACTCTGAAAGTCATATTTCTTCAAACGAATGACGCTGTTTCCAGATGAGCCCTACGACCCTTCTTCAATGCATCTGTGTGGTTCTTCTGATTGCTGGCAGCGCTGCCTCGGCGCAGGTTGCTGCCCCCGCCGATCGCTACAAGCAATTGCCGGCCAGCGCCGACGGCATTGGAAAAACGTACATGGGGCGTGAAATCTCGGCGGTTATGGGCTGGCAGGGCGCGGCATGGCTTGAGCGCGAAGAACGTAATCGTGAAGAGCGTACCGACTTGCTGCTGGCCGCCTTGGCGTTGCAGCCTGGCACCGTAGTCGCCGATATCGGAGCCGGCACTGGGTATCTCTCTCGGCGCATGGCGCCGGCAGTGATGCCAGGTGGCAAGGTCTTGGCGGTTGATGTGCAGCCGGAAATGGTCAGCCTAATGATGGCCGGAGTAAAGCACAGCGGGCTGACGCAGATCGAAGCGCGCCTGGGCGCGGTTGATGACGTCAAGCTGCCCGCGTCTTCGGTGGACCTTGCGATCATGGTCGACGTTTATCACGAGTTGGCCTACCCATACGAGGTGATGGCTAGCGTATTGAAGGCACTAAAGCCCGGCGGCCGTCTCGCTTTCGTCGAATACAAGGCTGAGGATCCCATGGTGCCGATCAAGCCGCTGCACAAGATGAGCGAGGCTCAGATAAGGCGAGAGGCCGCCGTTTTCCCATTGGACTGGGAGCGCACTGTGAGCACGCTGCCCTGGCAGCATGTGGTGGTGTTCCGCAAGCGCGACTGATCGACCCCAGCTGGCAAAAAGTCGAATATGTCGCGACAAGCAATGCGCATGTCATTCAATAATTTTTATATTTAGCGCCTGACCAATGATTGAAGAAATCGAAATCGTGGATTCGGATTTATCTCAGTCTGAGTCGTTGGCGCGCGGAAAGGCAGCCAGTCGTTCCACCTGGGTCAGCGTGGGGGTTAACTTGTGCTTGACCGTCTTGCAAATCACTGCCGGCGTCGTTTCGAAATCACAAGGTTTAATTGCCGACGGTATCCACTCATTGTCAGATCTGGTCGCCGATTTCGTCGTTCTTTTTGCAAACCACTACAGTCAAAAAGCGGCCGATGAGGACCACCCGTATGGGCACCAGAGATACGAGACCGCAGCATCGTTGGTCTTGGGGTTACTGCTGTTATCGGTAGGTGTGGGGATGTTGATCTCGGCCGTTGAGAAAGTGCAGGACCCTGACTCCATTAGGCAGGTTCATGTTCTGGCGCTCTACGTCGCCGCGGGTGCACTATTGGCGAAGGAACTGCTGTTTCGCTATATGTTGTCGGTCGCGAAGAAGGTCAAATCGAGTATGTTGGTTGCGAACGCATGGCATGCGAGATCTGATGCCGCGTCGTCACTGGTTGTCGGTGTTGGAATTGCCGGTAACCTCATGGGCTATACGATCCTTGACCCAGTTGCAGCGCTCATTGTCGGATTGATGGTTACAAAAATGGGATGGCAGTTCGGATGGGACGCATTGCACGATTTAATGGATCGTGCGGCTGATCAGACCGAGATGGCTGCGATTCAAACCACCCTCTTGGAAACACCGGGTGTTAAGAATGTCCATGACATTAAAAGTCGAAAGATGGGCGATATGATCGTGGTTGATGCACATATTGAGGTTGACCCCAATATTTCGGTCGAAGAAGGTCATGATATCGCCGTGGTTGCGCGCCAGCGGGTTATGCGCAGACACCGCGTCTTAAATCTGATGACACATATCGATCCATGGCAAAAGCTGGACGCAGACCATGCTCATGGTACCAAACTGCTTGATCTCTAATTTGTCGTAGGCCACCGATTCTTAAGGGACTTCGTCGGCCAGGGCGACTGTTGCTATTTGTGTCTTTTCGTCCATTTCCGCCAGGAAGAACGTGATGCGTTTTGTCACCAATCTCGGCAAGTGTGACTACTTCAGTCGATATGACAATGGATTGCATTGACTTATTGAGGTGGAAGTTCTAGCCGATCGCAAGGCGCAGTAAATCAGCTTCAATCATTGCCGCGGCTTCTCGAAGGTAGGGGTTATGCGCTTCACTTCCTGCCTTTCCAATGTCGAGGTCTGCTTGAAAACCGTCTCGTTCCGGCCAGACATTATCAAGCACTTCAAAACCCGCCTCCCCAATTATATCCCTTGCGGTTTGGAGTAATCGTTCTGAGCGACCTACTTTGGAAAGTATCAATACAATTTTGCTTGAAATTTTACGTGATTTTGATAGTTTTCTTGCCAAAGCGAGTGTTGGCCGTAGGTCATCCATGGATGTGCCTGTGGGAAGAAAGACGACATCGCTCTCTTGACTTATTTCTTTAGTGAGTTCGTCCGCTAAGCCGCGTGTATCTACAACGACCAAATCAAGATTTGATACTTTTTTGCGTAAATTTTTGAGACTGTTAAAAACACGTGCCTCGATATCAGGTGCAATCCCGTTGCGCAATCGCACGGCGCTCCATTCAACACATGAGAGCTGTTCAAGGTCAAAATCGGCGAGCAACACTTTATATTCTTGGCGTGCAGCCGCCACTGCCAACAATCTCGCGAGGGTGCTCTTGCCCACGCCGCCTTTTTGGCCTACGAATGACGCAATTTTCATGTGACTGAGCTCCTGTGACTCGAGAATGCGGGGTTGTGCGAAGGTGGTCGAGGGCGGTTGATTAGGGCAAATAGTGCCTCAGCGCCTTTGGTTGCGCCGCGTATGTGGCTTTGATTGCAGTCTATCGTTAACCAACCCTAGTGGTTGCAGGCTTCAAACCTTCGGCCCTCACACAGGGCGTCTCAACGACCAGCGACGCATTGGTTTTTAACCGTTCCGTGAGTTAGAGTCCCGGTCATCATTGAAATCGATTGCATTAAAGTCCCCGCGCTCTTGCCTGATCAGGACCTGATCCCGACAGCCGCTTGCGCTGTTCAAGCTGAGTTACGCCATGTGCGTGGGCTCATGCAGCTGGAGCAGAAGGAAGACCAGGCGCAATTCAAGCTCAAACGTGCCGACGCCAGCATCAAGGAGCGCCGTCGGCGTGGCCTGACCTGGTACCCCGTCACCATCACCCACGAAGACATCGGTTTCGGTGGCAAGGTGGTGCTGGAACTCGAGCGCCCTGCGCATCGGCAAGATCTGCATTTGTTTCAAGTGGGCAAGAATGCTGCGCTGTTCAGCAACGCAGGAGGCTACTCGGGAGCCGATAGGCCCATGCTCAGCGGCGTTGTGACCAACCTGCGGCGCAACAAGCTGCTGCTTGCTACCACTAAAGACACGCTGCCCGACTGGGTACGAGACGGCAGTACTCTGGGCATAGACCTCACTTTTGATGAGGTGAGCTACCGCGAGATGAACCAAGCCCTGGGCGAAGTCATGGGCGCACACGGCAACCGTTTGGCCGAACTGCGCGATACGCTGCTCGGCGCCCGGCAGGCCGGTTTTCGGGAGCACAAAGCCGACGGCTCTTTTTACCCGAGTGTGCTCAACGATTCGCAGTTGGCCGCTGTGCGCCATGTGATGACGGCCCAAGACGTGGCCATCATCCACGGCCCGCCCGGCACGGGAAAAACGACCACGCTGGTGCAGGCCATTCTGGAAACCATTCGCCGTGAGCGGCGCGTGCTGGTGTGTGCGCCCTCCAACACCGCCGTGGACCTGTTGACTGAAAAACTGGCCGAGCGCGGTGTAAACGTGATCCGCATTGGGAATCCCAACCGCGTGTCGGACTTGCTGCTCAAGCACACCCTGGATGCCGGAGTGATCGCCCACCCAAGCCACAGCAAGATGCATTCGATGCGCCAAACCGCTGACCAGCACCGTGAAACGGCTGCCCAAATTGCCAATGAACGCGTACGCCATTTTGGTTTTGAGGCGCGTCAGCACCGCCAATGGCTGAGGGAGGAAGCCCGCACGCTGCGCCAAGCTGCCGACGACCTCGAGCGCTGCATTACGGAGGACGTGCTCGACTCAGTTCAGGTCGTCACCTGCACCCTGGTCGGTGCCA
>Ga0114972_10000891_pt1 | contig 22508 bp, 24 predicted proteins | sample M_140807_EF_Meta_FD_87354 | JGI IMG/M metagenome (GOLD analysis project Ga0114972, IMG submission 87354) | Freshwater microbial communities from Lake Montjoie, Canada to study carbon cycling - M_140807_EF_MetaG | ecosystem: Environmental > Aquatic > Freshwater > Lake | place: Lake Montjoie...
AGGGGAGTTAATTCTCGTCTTTTTTCAACTTCTAATTCCTTTTGCCAAACGATTTCTTCCAAAATATGCCGAGGTTCGGCTTCGGGGTGTTTAATCTGATAACGGAGGTACTCCACATTGACGGGAGCATTAGGCGGTCGGCGACGAATTTTAATATTCATAAAATTTAGTATAAAATGAGAGGAAAAATTACCCCAACTACAAAGAAAGAGTTTATCACTATGGAAGCTGCTGGATTAGTCGTACAAACCGTCCTTAATTTCATCAATATTTATTTATTGTTGATTTTCATCAGAATTCTGCTCTCCTGGTTCCAGACGGCTGAGTGGGCCAATAGTGCGATGTCGGTTTTAAGCCCCATCACTGACCCCTACCTCAATATTTTTCGTTCGATTATTCCTCCCCTCGGTGGTATGGATTTTTCGCCTATTTTGGCGATTTTGGCCTTACAATTGCTATCTTCCCTATTGCCCCAGTTATTAACCGTCGGTTATTAGACCTCGCTTAAATTTTTAGGCAATATAACCCATCAACTCCTCCTCACTCCATTCCAATGTATCTCCGATCTTTTCGCCTGTGTGGTAGGCCCCCAGTAAAACGGGGCAAGTTTTCCCCCAGGCGATCGCGCCCGAATAATCTAAAGAAATAGCGGCCAGATCACCGTTATGGTTTTTAGCTTCCTGCATAGACTTTTCCATCGCCTGGGGAAGAGATAGCCCGTCGGTGACACGAATCACAATTTTGGCGGCTAGACACTCGTTAATAATATCTTCCCCAACGCCTGTGCAACTGACTCCTGCTTGCTTGGTGGCATAATTTCCCGCAGGCATGGCCGAATCACTGACCCGACAGATCCGCTCTAAACCTTTCCCACCCGTAGAAGTTCCTGCCACAATTCTCCCCTGTTGGTCTAGGGCAACCATCCCAATGGTTCCTCGTCGGGCTGAACTATCTGGATCATCCTGGGCAATTAGGCGGGCCATTCTGTTTTTATTTTGAAAATTTTCCCGACGTTCTTCCATCCATTCTTGAATACGAAAATCCGTGAGGGGATCGTAGGGCTGAATCTTCATTTCTCTGGCCAAATCAACCGCACCAGAACCTGATAGAATGCGGTCTGTTTCTTGTTGTAAAAATTGGGCTAAATGAATCGGATTTTTGACCCTAGAAACATTAATGACACCGCTAAAATTTTGGCTTTCTCCATCCATTAAAGAAGCACTCATACGGACTTGTCCATCGGATTGCACCACCGAACCTGTGCCTGCATTAAATCTCGGTTCATCTTCTAATAATTGACAACCTCGAATGACGGCATCAATGGCAGGACTTCCCTGAAGCAAGAGGTCATAAACTTCGGTAACGATTTGATGAAGAGATTGACGAACTGATTCCAAGCCGCCTTTATGGTCTAGGGAACTTGCTCCACCGTGAATAATTAATTTAGGTTGCCTGATTGTCATGGGAATAACTGAAAAATTAAGATTACAATCGTTGGAAATATTTTTTAGGATCAAAAATCTCCAAACCATCACTAATTATTAATTTTACCACTAAATTCTCGGTAATTTGTCAGGATTTTTACTGGACTAATTATGAGTTTAATTATCAATGATTTCAAGGACATTCGTTAGGATTTTTTCTGACGCGATCGCGGATTAATGATTTCTCCTAATCCTTCACCAATAAAGGATAAACCGACCACCATTGTTGTCAGAGCAAGACCAGGGAAAAGCGTCGTCCACCAAATTCCCGTTGAAAGATCGGCTAGGGCTTCTTTGAGATCGTGTCCCCATTCTGCAATTTCCTGGGGTAAACCCAAACCCAAAAAGCCCAAACCCCCTAAAACGAGGATCGCATCGGCGGCATTGAGGGTAAACAGCACAGGAACACTTTGAATCACATTAGCAAACAGATAATGGGATAACACTCGATTTGGACTGGCTCCCATTGCCCTGGCCGCTTCAATAAAGAGTTCCGTTTTAACGCTGGTGGTATGGTTGCGGACTAATCGATAGTATTGGGGAATGTAGGCAATGCTGACAGCGATCGCGACGTTTAAAATTCCCCTACCCAGAATAAAGGCGAGCGTAATCGATAACAAAAGTCCTGGCAAAGTATAAATCGTATCCATGATAAATAGCAGGATTTTATCGACCTTACCGCCCAAATAACCGCTAATCATTCCCAGGGGAACGCCAATAAAAACGGAAAGAGAAGTCGCCAAAATTACGACCTGTAATGCCGCCTGGGTTCCAAATAAAGTACGGGAAAAAACATCGTATCCCCGCACATTTGTGCCGAACCAATGGCCCCAACTCGGTGCTTCTAAAGGCAAATTATTTAATAAATCCGTCGGATCTTGTAAAACCGAGATCGCCTGAAAAAGAGGGGCAAAAAAGGCGATAAAAATAAAAACCCCCGTAATCCCCAATCCGATAAACATTAATCGTAGGGACAAACTAGGACGAAGCGATCGCACAAAGGGAAGTTTAACAGTAGTCATAGATGTTATTAAGAAAAAATAATTTGAGAACCAGGGGCATTAATTTTTACGGACAAAATCTGATGGTTGATAAATACTGATTGTAATTTAGGATGAACCTCTGGCGGTGCAAAAAATAGCATAAATCCGCCCGCACCTGCACCGAGCAATTTTCCTCCTAATGCCCCTGCATCTATCCCTAATCGATAAATTTCATCAATTTCCGCATTAGAAATACCTGTATCTAAACTACGTTTAGTAAGCCAAGCTTGATGTAATAACTCCCCAAAGGCTGTTAAGGATTGATTACTGGTTAAAATATCCCAACCCTTATCAACCATTTTTCGCATTTCTTTGAGAATTTCCGTATTGTCATCAACTCTTTGTAATTGTTTCTCCACCACATTTGCCGCCCTTCGTTTAATCCCTGTAAAGACAATAAAAATATGAGCCTCAAATTCCGCTAGGCGATCGGGAGAAATGGCAACCCGACTAACAACAATATCCTCTTCCGTGCGAAATTCAACTAAATTAAAACCGCCCATCGCCGCCATTAATTGATCCTGACAACCCACTTTATCCTGAACTAAATGCCGTTCGACATAAATCGCTTCGTAGGCTAAATCAATGGGACGGACAAATTCCCCCTTGAAAGAATGTAAAGCGTGTAAAAGGGAAACGGTAAAGGCTGAAGAAGATCCTAAACCCGTAAAAGCAGGTAAATCCGCCACGTTATGTAATTCAATGTCTTTTTCTAAATTACAAAATTTTAAACATTCTCGAAAAACCCGATGTTCCATTTCTGAAATCGTTTTAACTAGCTCTACTTTGCGATAGGAAACCCGAACTGAATAATCAAACAAATGACTAAGAAAAGGACTCGCAGTAACATAGGAAAATTTATCAATGGCGGTTGCTAAAACAGAGCCACCATGTTGTAGAAAATATTCTGGATAATCCGTTCCTCCCCCGAAAAAACTAATCCGAACTGGTGCGCGAGAAATTAACATGAATTAAGTAATTAAATAATATATTGCCGAATAAAAGATTCTGCTTGGGCTAAAGAATCGGGTGTACCAATATCTAAAAAAGGAGCCTCAACAGGATGAACTTTTAGACAGATTTTTTGCTGGAGTAACAAGGGAAAAATATCGTACTCAAAACTAAGGGGAAAGTTCGTTGGAAATTGCTGGACTAATTTATTTCGTAATAAATAAACGCCGCCATTGATGACTCCCCTCCCTGATTGCTTCTCGGCAAACTGTAAAAGTGTCTTTTGTTCATCATAAACCAAAGAGCCAAAACGCGAGGTCTCTGGGACAGAAACGCCTAAAATTACGCCATCTACGTTTTCATCTTCTAGATATTTATTCAGGGGAGGTAAGTCGGTGACAATCAGGGAATCGCCATTGAGAACAAGCCAAGCGTTAGGGGTCTCTTGGGATTGTTGTACAGCATTGATAAAGCCGCCTGCGGTTCCGAGGGGACTGGTTTCGGGATAGCATTGTAAATCTAAATCAGGAATGGGCCGAGTTTGGGCGTATTGTTCGATAATTTCGGCTAAATAACCTGTAGAAAGCAGTGCTTGATGAATGCCTTGTCGTTGAAGATAGGTTAACACCCAGCCTAAAAAGGGTTTTTCCGCAACTTCGGCCATAGGTTTGGGGACATCGGGCAATAGGTGTTTTATTCGAGTGCCAAAGCCTCCTGCTAAAACAACGGCAATAATATTATCTAAGGATTCTAGTCGCGATCGCATTTTTATTTTCCATAATAAAGGCTTGAAATTTTTTTTAGTAACTTAATCATGATCAATTCAGTTCAATAATATCAATAATGCCGATTATTTCTTACTGAAGCCACTCAATGCGCTCTTTATCATCAAGAGACATCTGACTATAAGCAAAAAATATCTCACTTATTAAATTAGGATTTTGATTAATAAAATTATTAAGAATTTCTTTGGCGTTCGGATGCCAACCATCATGATTCAGTTGAGGAATAGGAAAAGGTAGTTTTTTTATTTCATAGGATACAGGAGAATCACTTGCAACAAGACGAGCTATATGTTCACAATTCCATCCCAACAAACCATAATCCCATTCCCTAAAACAAATTAGTGCATAACATAAGCGTTCAATCGTTTGATTTGGCGAGTATTTTTGAACATCTGGAACAAGAAAAAATTCCTTTGGGTTCCTTTCAAAAATAGAAAATCCACCTGTATCAAAAATTAAATTTTCTTTTAGATTAATTCCATAGTGCCAAGAAACGCCCTCATACCAATTGACTAAATAGCCATAATTTTGACTCTTACGATCAATTTTTTCATAGATTTCTAGTACCTTTTGATATGCTTCTTCTTGGGATAAAGGCATGATTTTTCTTGACAATACTTGAGTTAAATTACTGACAATTCAGTTACGTAAAATAAAAGAAAGGGTGAGCGAAAACCCACCCCAGCATTTGAAAATTAATTAGGAATGTTTAGGGCCAAGTCCTAATTTGGGAGCATAAACAGCCCGATCGCCTAATTCATCTTCAATGCGAAGTAAACGATTATATTTAGCCACCCGTTCACTACGACAGAGAGAACCCGTTTTAATTTGTCCTGCACGAGTTGCAACGGCTAAATCCGCGATCGTTGTATCTTCCGTTTCTCCCGAACGATGGGAAATAATGGAACGATAACTATGGCGAGTTGCTAAAGAAATGGTTTCCAATGTTTCGCTAAGAGAACCGATTTGATTGAGTTTAATTAAAATGGAATTGGCAATCCCTAAATCAATGGATTTTTGCAGACGAATGGGATTGGTTACCATCAGATCATCGCCGACTAATTGGGTTTTCGTTCCCAAGGATTCAGTTAATAATTTCCAGTTATCCCAATCATCTTCCTGTAAACCATCTTCAATGGAAATAATCGGGTACTGGCTGACTAATTGGGCTTGATATTTAATAAAATCTTCGGCAGAATGGGGCGCACCATCATAGATATACTGCCCATCTTTATAAAATTCACTGGAAGCAATATCCATTGCCAGAGCAATTTGTTCTCCTGGCTTGTAACCTGATTTTTCGATCGCTTCAATTAAAATATCGAGGGCTTCCTGATTGGATTTTAAATTAGGAGCATAACCTCCTTCATCTCCCACACCACCAGAGAGCAATTTGCGTTCTTTAAGGACTTTTCCTAACACCGCAAACACTTCCGCGCCCCAACGGAGAGCTTCTTTAAAAGATTCTGCACCAATGGGCATAATCATAAATTCTTGAAAATCCACATTATTGTCGGCGTGGGAACCACCATTGATCACGTTCATCATGGGAACAGGAATCACATTGGCAATCGGGCCACCGAGATAACGATAGAGCGGGATTTGGAGTTCGGCGGCGGCGGCTTTGGCATTGGCGAGGGAAACGGCTAGGATCGCATTCGCACCCAATTCTTTTTTATTTGCCGTTCCGTCCAACGTAATCATCATCTCGTCAACGGTCAACTGATCAAAGGCATCCAAACCAATCAGTTCAGGTTCAATTTTTTCGATAATGTTATGAACAGCTTTTAAAACACCTTTACCACCGTAGCGTTTCGGGTCATCATCCCGTAATTCATGGGCTTCAAAGCTTCCTGTCGAGGCTCCACTGGGTACTTGGGCAATGCCAAAGGCTCCTGTGTCTAAGATGACCTCGGCTTCTACAGTAGGACGACCACGAGAATCTAGGATTTCACGGGCGGCGATCGCTTCAATTTTGGCAGGGACTTTGTTTAACATGGTCTTGAAATACTCCAGACGATCAAGGGTGAAATGCTTTGCGTTTATTATATTGCCTGGGAGTTCCAAGTCCTGGGAAGTTTATCGTGATTTCTTGAGAATTGTTCTATGGGGTGGGATAGCCTGCGATCGCTGTCTCAAAATAAGAGGTTACAATAAATTCGATTCTCGTTAAACGGCTTTAACTGTCGGTTCCGATGCAAAAAGATTGAGACCCAACTCTTGAGACAGAAATTTGGTCACCAGTTGACCTTTAACGCTATTACCCGCTTCATCCAGGGGAGGCGCGAAACAGCCCAATCCGCCTTTGCCTGGAGAAACGACGACCATGCCGCCACTCACGCCACTTTTGCCTGGTAAACCCGTTTCATATAACCAATCTCCAGAATTTTCATAGAGTCCAGCCGTTACCATGACCGCGAGAACGTGTTGGCAGTGGATCGCATCAATCACTCGTTCTGAGGTGATAGGATTTACGCCTCCGTTGGCGAGGGTTGCGGCCATGACGGCCAGATCCTTGGCGGTGACGTTTAAAGAACACTGTTTGGTATAAATATCCGTTGCCTGAATGGGGTCAAAAAAGATACGGTCATAGGCTTGGAGTAATTTGGCAATGCCCTGGTTGCGTTGGTTGGTAGCGGATTCCGATTGATAGACTTCTTCGTTGAGGGTTAATTTTCGGCCTGCAAATCGGGATAATCCATCCTGGATGAATTGCCATTTTTCGGCGGCGGTATCCCCTGGAGCTAGACTGGTCGCGGCGATCGCCCCTGCATTGACCATTGCATTGCTGGTTCCTTCCTCAATGCGTTCAATGGCAATTACCGAATTAAAAGGTAGCCCCGTACTTCTGACCCCCAATTTTTCCCGTGCCACATCTTCGCCGATCGCATGACAAATTAGGGCGAACACAAAGGGTTTAGACACACTCTGGATCGAGAATTCATAGTCCCCATCTCCCGCCGTATAGATATTCCCATTCGTTTCAACAATACAAATGCCAAACAGATCGGCAGGAACCTGGGCCAGGGCGGGGATATAATCGGCAACTGTTCCTTCTGTAATGGATTTAAAGCGATCATATGCCTGGGCAACCAAGGACGTTACCAGTTCGACAGGGGGCAAATGACCTGTGGAGACAATGGAGTGTTCAGTCATTTCATTAATGGAAAGTTGGGAGTTGAGCATTCTGATTTTCGCAATAGTTCGCAATAAAACGATATTGTTTAGGATTGACATCCTCCCCGCTCTCAAGGAGAAGGATTCCCATCGACCCAAACAAACTTAGACGAGCTTATTCAATTTTTAGTTTACCTAGTTTGGCAAAATAAACTTTGTCTAAATGTCCTTGTAAATCTGCCAGCCGCTCCTAAAGGACGGGGCTTACCCCCTTTTTTTGGGTCAAAAAGCTTTATTTTATGCCCAATCGCCGATGATAGCCTTTTTTTCTGCCATTGTTTCTGTTAGTTTTATTATTCTCTTGGGGGCGATCGCCGCCCGAACGATTTCCCTAGAAGCCAAGGCTCTCTCCCAACTCAGTGTGTATATTCTGGCTCCTGCTTTGGTTGCCGATGGTCTTTATCGAACGACTCTATCTCTACAAAGTGCCATTAGCATACTCCTCAGTTTTGCCCTAATTTCGGTCATTCTCTATGGGATTATCTGGATTTTGGGATACTATTTAAAATTACCGATTCTAACCCGTAAAAGTTTACTAGCCACCACCCTATTACCCAATAATGGCAATCTGGGCTTACCGCTAATTGCCTTTACCCTGGGAGACGCAGGACTAGAACGGGCAATTATCTACATGATTGGTTCTAGCATCCTTTTATTTGGCATTATTCCAGCCCTTTTGGCGGGCCATAGCCTGTCTTCGGGGTTTCGCTTTACCCTCAAGCTTCCTCTCGTTTGGGCCATGTTAGCGGGTTTGAGTTTACGTTTTTTTGATCTCAAATTGCCGTTCCAACTCGATACCGCGATCGCCCAACTCGGAAAAGCGGCGATTCCCATTGCTCTTTTACTATTGGGTGTGCAGTTAGCCAGTACCCGTTTTGGTGTAGGACGTTATGAAACGGCGGCTTCCTGTTTGCGTTTAGGGGTGGCTCCCTTAGTGGCCTATGGGGTCGGAAAATTGTTCCATTTGACGGGTTTAGACCTACAGGTGTTAGTCCTCCAGAGTGCCATGCCCGTTGCGGTAAATACCATTGTTTTAGTGACAGAATTCGGTGGAGATTCGGTGAAAGTAGCAAGAACTATTGTCACCACAACCCTGGCAAGTCTGTTAACAATTCCCTTTATTCTTTGGCTCAGTTCTTAGTTTGTTTAAGTGGCTTTGCATAGTCGGCGATCGCCTAGAAATATAAGTTAAATCAATAATTTAAGGAAACCAATCAGGATCAAGAATTTGTTCCATCGAATAGGGACAATTTACGGGAAAAATATTGAGATCACTTTTGGTTTTAGCAGAACGTCTCGCCCTTTGATAAGCGGTTTCGAGAATAGAAAAAGTGTAATTTGATAGGGTTTTAGAGCGTAATAAAATAGCTAATTCAATACGAAAAATATCTATTTCATCCTTCCATCCTTTGGCACAATAAAGTTTTTCAGATTCCCAATATTGATAAAGAAGCAAATGTTTTAAAAGCTGAATAAGATAACTTTCAACTTTATGACGTTGTTCACTCCCCAAGGCTTCTACCTCTTCAATTAAATTTGTCCAATCTAGATGCTTTAGATCTCGATTTTGGAGTTGCTCAAGCGTGACATCTAGCCATTCAACATAATCCTGTTCGTAGAGAGAAAGAGAAGACAGCGCAGAGATCATAGACGATTCTCCTTTTTATTCAGAATTCTAACATTAACGTAAATACAGCAGTGGTTATATCCCTTACAAGGTAAGGACATAATAGTATTATGTCCCTACAAAGATTTGTCCGTGATCACAACGCAATTTGCTGTAAAGCCGCGATCGCTCTTTTTAGCCCTATCAAGCATCAATGGAATTTGCCCAATTTTTAGCCCATAAAAGAACTTCTTGAACTCTTTCATCATTAGGAGCTTCGCAGTAGAGCCTTAAAACAGGTTCCGTCCCACTAAAGCGAATCAGTAGCCAGCCACCGCCCACCATCCGAAATTTGTAACCGTCTTTGGTGATGCAATCTGTGATTTTTTGACCTGCAATTTCAGTTAAAGGATTTTTCTCTAGACTATCGAGTAATTTGGCCCGTGTTTCCATACTAGCCAGGGGTAAATCAATGCGGTCATATTCACTATGGAAATTGGTTTTGTCTTGTAATGAACGATAAAGATCACTAATATCTTTGCCCGATGACCCGATCGCTTCTAAGACATACAAAGCCGATAACAAAGCGTCCCGTTCAGGAATATGGTTGCCGTAACCGATGCCGCCCGATTCTTCTCCGCCGACTAAGACAGATTCGGTCATCATGCGATCGCCGATGTATTTATAACCGATCGCTGTTTCAAAGACAGGCAAATGATAAAGTTCGGCTAAACGGGAAAATAAATCGGAGCCGCTCACGGTTTTGACGACTTCGCCTTTTTGTCCTTTTCGTTGAGCTAGATGATCGATCAAAATGGGAATCAATGCCTGGGAACTGAGGAAATTACCCTGACCATCCGCCGCCGCAATGCGATCGCAATCTCCATCAAAAATTAGACCAATGCGAATTTTTGGGGATTCTTTTTCAGATTCGGTTTTTAAGGTATTGAGCAATTCAGGCACATATTTCGCTAAAGGTTCAGGGGATGCACCACCAAACAAGGGATCGCGATCGCTGTTTAATTCATTAATTTCACAACCCAACAAACGAGCCAATCCTCCTGACGCGGCTCCGTGCATCACATCCGCAAAAACTTCTAATTTTCCCTGTTCAATGGCGGCTTTAATGGGGGCAACATTCACCATTGCTTGTAAACCCTTGACATAACTGGGCCAGGGATCAAAATCGGCGATCGTTCCAGGCTTGTCTGCTAGGGTTACGGGCGTATCTAATAGGGCTTCAATTTGTTCGGTGATTTCTGGCCCGACCGATCCTCCAAAGGCTCCTTTGACCTTTAATCCCAAATATTGAGCGGGATTATGACTAGCGGTTAAAACTAAAGCTCCTAACGCATTTTCGTATTTTGCGGCCCAACTAAAGGCGGGAGTGGGTGCATAGGTGGTTGATAACAAGACTTCAAACCCCTGTTCTTGAACGGTTTGGGCCACTAATTTCGCAAAATCTTCTGCCATGAAGCGTCGGTCATAACCTACAATAATGCGCGGTTCCCTTCCGTTTCCGTAATTTTTAGCTAATACTTGGGCCGCGATCGCTGCAACTAGGGCAACTCGTTCAAAGGTGAATTCGGCGGCAATCACACCGCGCCAACCGTCGGTTCCAAATTTGATGGGGGCAGGAGAAAAAAGCATAGTTGGGAGCCAAAAAATAAATTTCTACAGTAGTTTACGTTATTCTAATGTTTTGTTCTACCCCAGATAGGGTTGAATGAACATTTTTATTGCTAGTTAACTCGTCTAGTCATGATTTTTTCTACATTTCAGGTGATTCTTTGACTTTCTGGATGCGATTGCCTATCTTTTTTCATAAACTCTTAATGATCGCTTATTTTTAAATCATCTAAATGCCATCGGTTGAATGATGATGCAATACATTAAACGGAAAATCTTCAGCGTAACTATCCCGCGAGATCATGAATATCAGATGTTAACCCAATTAAGACCATAATCATTCCCTTTGATAGTCGCTCTTCAGGAGCAGGATTAATTTTAAATTTTTCCTCATTCCCGATCGCCAAAACATTGACACCATAATTTTTTCGTAGCTGTAATTCTGCCAAGGTTTTTCCATCAAAATTTTCTGGAACTAACATTTCAACAATGCTGTGTTCGGGATCAAGCTCGAAACGATCAATAATGGAAGGTTTCGTCAGACGATAGGCTAAATCTCTACCTGCTTCTTGTTCAGGAAAAACAATCAGATCAACTCCCAGACGCTTTAAGATTTTTTCATGGGTTTCTGAAGAAACCTTTGCTACAACATATTTTACTCCACCTTCTTTCAGATTTAAACTCGTCACAATACTTTCTTTTAAATAATTACCGATCGCAACAATCACCGTTTCAAATTCAAAAATTCCTGCTTCTTTGAGGGCATTTACATCAGTTGAATCTAAGGCGATCGCATTAGAAACCACTTTTGCCGCGAGAGCTTCTGCCACGAGTTTTTCATCTTGATCCACACCCAAAACTTCATGGCCACTCTGATGTAATGTTTCACAAACAGAACGACCAAAACGACCTAAACCAATAACCGCAAACTGGCGACTATCTTGACGGAGAATTTTGAGAAAGTTGGTTTTTTTCATGATTTTAATATTAGGTTAAATTATTTAACTATTATTAGCCGATTAACAAATTTTCTTCGGGATATTTAATCGTACTAGGACGGGGATCTCCAATAACTGCGGCTATTAATAAGATTACTCCTACCCGACCAATATACATCATCGCCACAATCAGCAATTGAGATAACGCCGATAAACTAGCGGTAATTCCCATTGATAAACCCACTGTCCCAAAGGCAGAAACTACTTCAAATAAAATAGCAACCGCCGATATTGAGGAGTTTAATCTAAATTCAATAAAAGCAATCAAACTCGTGATAATAATAACCGTTATAACAGAACCAAAGACAACCGCGACGGCCTTTAGCACTAACGGAGGAGGAATCGTTCTTTTAAAAATAACGACTGATTCTTTTCCTCTCAGTACTGAACGAGTACAATTTGCCAAAATACTCAGCGTTGTTGTTTTAATACCTCCTCCCGTACCACTGGGACTGGCTCCGATAAACATTAAAATCATCGTAATTAACAAGGAATTAATCTCTAATTTTCCATTGTCAACCGTATTAAAGCCAGCAGTTCGAGTCGTCACCGATTGGAACCAGCCCGCCATTACCTTATCTTTAAAGTTAAAGTCGGCGATCGTCTCTGGATTATGGGATTCAATAAATAGAAAAGCAACTGTTCCTAAAGTCAAAAGTAAGAAAGTTACCCTAATAACAACTTTGAAATTCAAGGAAAAATAAAATCGCGTTTTCTTTTTTTCTCTTAGATGTTCCAACCATAAATAGATTTCAATAATAACCTGATAACCAATTCCACCAAAAATAATTAAACCCGTAATCACAAAGTTCACAATAATTGAGTCAGAATAGCCCATCAAATTGTCTTTAAATAAACTAAATCCTGCATTATTAAACGCACTAACACTGTGAAAAATGCCTAACCATAATGACTCACTTAAATTATACTCCTGTGAGAATTTATAGGTTAAGAAAAAACTTCCTGTTAATTCAAAAATTAGCGTTGTTGCAATAATGGATTTAACTAAATTACGACTTCCTTGTAAAAAAGGACGATCAAAGGATTCCTGAATAGCAAATCGTTGCTGTAAATCAAATTTACGACCAATTAATAACATTAAAAAAGTTGTCATGGTCATATATCCTAGCCCGCCAATTTGCACCAATAGCAGTAAGATGAATTCTCCCCAAAAGGAAAAGTAGGTATTAGGGTCAACCACCGCTAAACCCGTCACACAAACCGCAGAAGTTGACATAAATAGTGCGACCAAAAAATTGCCCCAATGCCCTTCTGTAATGGAAAAAGGCATCATAAGGAGCAAAGTCCCTACGGAAATTACTGCGATAAACCCTAAACAGATTGTCCGAGAAATTGTCATTTGATTACTGCTGAGAAACAGAGTAAGAAAAAATTCTATAGAGTAAAAAGTGGATTCATTTTATTGGCTCGTTCCTAAAATTCAGTAATTTAAAAATGATTTAATAGTAGAGATTTATTATAAGACTGTAATAGATTTGTGTAAAGTTTTTCTAAACGATTAATATTTTCATGAAAAGTATAACGTTCTAAAACTCTTTCCCTCGCTTTTTTCCCTAAAAGTTCCGTAATTTCAGGATGATCTCGAAATAAAGGTAGTAATGTTCGCAACTGGGTTGTTACCCCTTGGGTTCCTAAAATTGCGCCTGCTCCTCCTTCTAGCACTTCTCCATCTGCTCCCGCATCAGTGGCCAAGCAAGCCGCACCACAGGACATCGCCTCTAATAACGAGAGAGATAACCCTTCAACCAAGGAAGGTAAAATAAAAACATCTGCCGCCCGTAAAATATTAATGCGAGTTGTTTCATCGGCAATAAAACCTAACCAATTAATGCCATATTCTTTGCCGTAGTTCATCTGCAAAGAAGGTTTTAACGGGCCATCTCCTACAATTAATAACTGACATTCATGCCCCATTTCACAGTTTCGCCAAGCTTTTAAAAGGGATTCAACGTTTTTTTCAGGGGCAATTCTTCCTAAATAAACAAACAGTCGTTTAGCCTTAAATTGGGATTTAATGGGAGATTCTCCAGGAGAATATTTATCAACATCAACTCCATTAGGGATAATCACTAATCGACTGCGAGGAACACCCAGTTTAACCAATAAGTGACGTTGTAGTTGAGAAAAAACAATCACCTTATCGTACTGGGCTAAAAATGGTGCGTAGAGTTGATAGGTTAAAAATTGGGTACTGGAGGAAAGATTGCGTAATTTACTATCAAAAGGAGGATGGAAGGTGGCAACGAGGGGAATCTTTAGGTCTTCACAAATTTCAGGAAGCCGAAAATCTAGGGGAGAAAGGGTTAAGGAAGCATGAACTAAATCAGGCTTAAGTTTTTCAAGTGCCTCGGTTAAAACCTTGCTAGATTTCGGAGTGGGAATGGTATAAATAGTGGATTTAAATAAAAAAGGCAATAATACTTCTGCATAATCTGGCCAACTCTCATCAGGAGAATCTTCCTGGGCAAAATGAAGAAAACTAACTTTATAGCCCCGATCTAGCAGGGCATTGGTAACTTCTCGACCATAGGTTACATTTCCGCAAAAAGGTGTTTTTTTTCCTAGCCAAGCAATGTGCATTGAAGATTAACCAGAAATTGAAATAAAAAGTGAATTAAAAAATTTTTTAAAATAACTTCGATAATCATAGACTAAAGCGATCGCGTTTGCCTGAAGATTTTTCCACAGAAATAAGTTACCAGGGTAGAGATCCCCTGATAACTATCGCTGAAGCGAGAATTTCTAAGCACTCAATAAGCTACTCATTGCTCTCGCCATATTTTGCGGTTTTAGAGCATCTAAGGCGGCGGTGGGTTCATAGCCACAATGCACCATACAATCCGCACATTGGGGATTCTTACTTTTATGTCCGTAGTTTTCCCATTGGGTTTTATCAATTAATTCCTGAAAACTCTGATAGTGGCCTTCTTTGAGCAGATAACAGGGTTTTTGCCAACCTAAAACACTATAGCTAGGACTTCCCCAGGGAGTACAGTCGTAATCCTTGTCCCCCATTAAAAAATCTAGGAAAAGGGGATTATGGTTAAAACTCCACTGTTTTTTGCCAGTTTTCCAAGGAGTCAGAATTTCTCGGAACAGGGCGCGGGTTTGTTCCCGTTTCAAAAAATGTTCCTGATCGGGAGCCCACTCGTAGCTGTAGCCAGGAGAGAGCATCATGCCGTCTAGGTTCAAAGTTTGCAGAAAATCAAAAAATTCTTGGATTTCCTGGGCATTCGAGCCTTCAAAAATGGTGGTATTGGTAGTAACGCGGAATCCTTTCGCTTTAGCGGCTTTAATGGCTTGGATCGCTTTATCAAAAACCCCTGCTCGGTCAACACATTTGTCGTGATGCTCTTTTAATCCATCTAGATGAATACTGAAAGTGAGGTAGGGAGAGGGTTCAAATTTGGAAAGACTTTTTTCCAACAGAATTGCATTGGTGCAGAGATAGACGAATTTTTTGCGGGCGACTAATCCTTTAACAATTTCATCGATTTGAGGATGTAAGAGGGGTTCACCGCCAGGAATCGAGACAACGGGCGCACCGCATTCTTCTACGGCGGCAAAACACTGTTCTGGCGTGAGGTTTTGGGTCAAAATTTCCGTCGGATGCTGAATTTTCCCACAACCCTGACAGGCCAAATTACAACGAAATAGGGGTTCTAGCATTAAAACTAGGGGAAAATGCTTATTTCCTTTCAATCTCTGTTGAACGAGATAACTACCCACCACTAAGGCTTGTTTGAGTGAAACAGCCATAAATTTTCTCTCACCACACTATGTTTTGATTTTTTGTCATTATAGAGGTTTTTCGGCGATCGCGGGGATGGATGTTCCAATTAAAATTAAGATAGGCATTAAAAAAGCCCACAGGCGTGAGCTAAATTATTGGGGTATTTACCTGTTAGGAAAATCATCCACAATCAGGAAAATAAAATTTATTCAACAATAACTTTTCCGACCATGCCAGCACCGCGATGGGGTTCGCAATAATAAGGATATTCACCCGCTTCCGTAAAGGTGGTTGAAAAGGATTCACCAGGCGAGAAAACTAGGGCTTTGTGGGAAAGTTTAGTGGCGATCGCGCCATCCATTTTGCTACCGTCAAAAACAGCGTTATGGGGGGCTAATTTATTATTTACCCACTGAACGGTATCACCCACTTTAACAGTAACTGTTGCAGGCTCAAATCCTAAAGCCCCCGCATCGGTTCCCATTTTCACCTTGACAGTGTCCGCAGAGGCGGGACTCACCGATAAGAAAAAGCTCGTCACGATGAGAAGCAGGCTGGCTAACAATAATCCTAATTTTTTAGACATCTGTGTTATCTTCCTAAAATAGTTCTTTGTGAAGTCGGTTTGACAATCTACGCTTGTAGGCACGTCTCGCCGTCTTTTTTTTTCACTAGGAACATTTTACTACGAAGTTTGACGCTTTGTCGTTGGACAAGTCAAAAAAATATAAAATCTCCTAAATTGGGTCTATCGGTTATCCCTACCCCCCCTAAACAGTCATAATTAGGGAAAATAAGGTTATACAGATAGTTTCACAAAATGCTGCTATGAAATTTCCCATCCAGTCTCTCTACGGTTTTTATCGCAACGCTGTCCGTAATCCCCGATATCGCTGGTGGATTGTGCTTGGCACATTGGTTTATCTGCTCAGTCCCTTTGATATTTCTCCTGATTTTCTGCCGATTTTAGGGGAGATTGATGATTTTGTACTGGTATCTATGCTCCTCACCGAAGTTTCTTCCTTAGCTTTTGAAAAGTTTAAGTCTCGCGGCTCGGATGGTCTGGAAATAGAAAATGAACCTACTACAGAAAAATCGGCTCCCGCGATCGATGTTAAAGCCGTTTCTGTCGATTAAATAAAAGCAAAAGCATTTTATTGCTTGATTTCAAGACTTTAATGGCGATCGCGGTAGGTAGTTATTTTTTATTAAAAAGTCTTTGGTTGACTATTCCTGCGGGGATTTTAATTTTTGATTCTCTATCCCCGTTTACTCGAAGCACAGATATCCTATCAGTCGAATGACTTAATCACGAAATAACTCGTTTTACACCAATAATTCAGCGTATTTAATATGAAAATTCAAAAGTTTAGTTTTAGTCACCGTCGAGAAAATTGGCATATTGATGAAGTCAGTTTTGATAATTTTAATTTATTAGTTGGCCCTTCTGGGGTTGGTAAAACACGAATTTTAGTGGCTTTAGAGACAATTTTTGGTGTCGCTTTGGGCAGAGAAAAGTTAGATGATTTTGAATGGACTATTCATTTTTCTCATGTAGATAAAAATTATACATGGTTTTTAAAAAGCTCTATTCCAGAGAATGAAGATATTTTTGAGATTGAAGAAAAGCAATTTGAAGTTATTGAAGAAAGATTAATTCAACTTGAAAATACAGAAATTTTTCATATAACTTCTTCATTTTCACAACTGAACGATGTAAAATTACCAAAAATAAAAAAAACTGAGAGTGCAATGTCCCTATTTCCTGAAGAGGATTTGATTGTCCCTTTAATACAAGGTTTTGAAAGCATCCTGTCTAGCAAGCCATTGAATCAATCAATACAACCAGAAAATGTAGAATTAATTCCTCAAACATTATCTTTTATCTCAAATTTCTTACAATCACAAAGAAAATCTTTTGAAAATGATATACAAAATTTGAACAGTACAAATTTTAACAATAATATTAGAGATATTGAAGAACTATATACTAGAAAAATTGAACAAGTATTTAAACGTAAAATTGCATTTTTTTCGCCAAATATAAGAGCATATTTTTTGTTTGACTTAAAAAAAAATGATGTTAGACTTGGTTTTTTCGATGATGGATTTAATAATATAATGGAAAACTATTTAAATATATTTCCAGAAATAAAAGATATAAAGATTACCAGAGAAAGAATCTCAAATGACGAAGCTCTAATATTTTGTGAAATTCAGGATGCTGATTCAGAAGAATGGATTCCTCAAGATCGAATGTCATCAGGAATGTTTCGGACGTTGATGTATATTGTTGAAATTATGACTGCTCCAGAGGGTTCAGTAATTTTAATCGATGAATTTGAAAATAGCTTAGGGATTAACTGTATGTCTGAGATAACAGATTTTATTCTTGATCATGCTGATGGTTTACAATTTATTATTACCAGTCACCATCCCTACATTATTAATAATATTCCCTGGCAGGATTGGCAAATCGTTAGCCGAAAAGGAAGCCGTATTAAAACAAAAAAAACCACAGAAATTTCTGCCCTTAATACTGCTTCAAGTTTAGATAAATTCACCCAATTAATTAATGTGCTGGACTTTGAGGAGATGGAAGCGTGAATCTTTTATTTTTAGTAGAAGGAGAAAAAACAGAACCCAAAGTTTATAAGGCATGGTTAAAACATTTATTTCCTGACTTGATTTTCGTGAATCGTGCTGAAGATATGATGGGCAATACCTGTCGCATTGTTGAAGGTAGGGGTTATCCGAATATGGTGAGTAAACCAAAAAATAGTTCAGCACCTTCTCGTCTAGAAGCTTGTTTAATGGACATTGAAAATTTTAATAATGTCGATCATTTTTTTATTTGTGTTGATTCTGAAGACTATTCTTATTCAGAACGTTTTAATGAAGTGCGATCTAAACTTGAAATACTAAAATCAGATCATAAAATAGATGATTCAAGAACAGAAGTTCATTTTATTATCCAAAATTGCTGTTTTGAAACCTGGGCGTTAGGTAATACCGAAATTTCTCAGAAATATGTTCGTATTAAAACTTCTACAACTTGGTCAGATTTTCAAAATCATTACGATATTTTACTCAATGATCCCGAAAATTTGAGTGATTTTCCAGCAGGATATCCTTTTCGGAATAAAGCTAGATTACATAAACGATATTTAGTAGAGTATTTAGCAGAATTTGGTTTATCTTATCGTAAAGAAAATCCAATAATTGTTGCTGAAAAACATTATTTAGAATCATTACAAAAAAGATGCAAAAATACCGAGCATCTGCCCAGTTTGCGATTATTATTTGATATTTGGGAAAATTTCTATTAATAGGGTTTAAATCTCTTGATTTAGCTAGGATTCAATCTCAATCTATGATTTACCCTTAATTTCTCCCTTTTAAAGCCTTTTGAAAATTTTTACGATAAGCGGGATTAATCACCAACAGAGCAGGCCAAAGCAAAGAAAGCGTAATCCGAGTCAGGAAACTACGGCTAAAATTTGTCTGGGAATAACCTGACAAAAATTTCCAGATTCCCCCAACATAAACAATGAATAAAACGAGTCCAATAATTTCACCCATAATTACCACACACTTAATAAACAATTTTCGGTAAAGATTCGATTCTATTTTATCAATTTTGGCTGATGACTTCCAAAGGACGAACTTGATTTAATAAAGATTGTAATTCATCGCCTTCTAAAACCTCCGTTGTTAATAATTCTTGGGTCATCGTTTCCAACAACTCTCGATTATCCTGAAGAATTTGTAAAGCTTGCTCGTAGGCGACTTCTACAATCTGTTTAACCTCCTCATCGATCGCCTTTCCTGTTTCTTCACTCAAGGAGCGGCGGGGACTGCTTTGTCCATTTCCTAAAAAATTATTAGAGGAACGTTTTTCGTAAGCTAAAGGGCCTAAAGCTTTACTCATGCCATAGAGAGTCACCATTTGCTCGGCAATATCCGTTGCCCGTTGTAAATCATCCGAGGCTCCATTGGTCACACTCTGAAAGATCAACGCTTCTGCGGCTCTCCCTCCTAGTAACATGGCGATTTGTTGGCGAAATTCGATTTCTGTCATCAAAAAGCGGTCTTCTGTCGGTAATTTCAATGTATAACCCAAGGCCGATAGTCCACGCGGCACAATGGAAATTTTAGAAACCTTCCCGCCCCCTGGCATAACCGCTCCAATAATGGCGTGACCAACCTCGTGGTAAGCGACAATTTTTTTCTCCTGTTCCGATAAAACTCGACTTTTCTTTTCTAGACCCGCAATAACGCGCTCGATCGCCTCTTGGAAATCCTTGAGAATAACCTTGTCTCGTTGATCACGGGCCGCCAAAAGAGCCGCTTCATTGACCAAATTGGCTAAATCCGCCCCCGCAAATCCTGGCGTTTGGGTTGCAATATTCTTTAATTCGACCCCCTCTTCTAGTTGGATTTTTTTGGCATAAATGTCTAAAATTGCTAGTCTTCCTGCTAAATCAGGGCGATCAACCAATACCTGTCGATCAAATCGACCTGGACGCAATAGGGCAGGATCAAGAGTTTCGGGGCGATTGGTGGCCGCTAAGACAATAACCGTCGAATCACTGGCATTAAAGCCATCCATTTCAGTCAACAACTGATTAAGAGTTTGTTCCCGTTCATCGTTACTCCCGCTTGAAGATTGGCCGCCACTGCGAGACTTGCCGATCGCGTCCAACTCATCAATAAAAATAATACAAGGAGCCTGTTGCTTGGCTTGGATAAATAAATCCCGTACCCGTGCGGCCCCCGTCCCCACAAATAATTCGACGAATTCTGAGGCAGAAATACTAAAAAACGTGACCTGGGCCTCTCCCGCTACGGCCTTTGCTAATAGGGTTTTTCCCGTTCCTGGTGGCCCGACCAATAAAACCCCCTTGGGGATACGTGCGCCAATTTTATGGAATCGTTCAGGATTTTTTAAAAATTCGACAATTTCCACTAATTCCGTCTTTGCTTCTTCCGCTCCTGCAATATCAATAAACGTAATTTTTTCCGATTCTCCCTCTACATACATTTTCGCCTTACTCTTGCCAAAGGCTAAAGAATGCTTATCCTCTCCCCGATACAAAATAAACTGCATTGCAAAAACTAAAATTAGGGGCGGGATGACCCAGGCCAATAGGGTTGAAATCCAATTGGGAGAAGGAGCGGGGGACGCTTCAAAAAGAACCCTGTTTTTTTGTAATCGTTCAGGAAGTTGGGGATCATAGAGAGGAATCGTTCCCAGCACTGGCTCCTGATTGGTTTCTGGAGGACTGCTTGTAATTTCACTATCATTTTCTGTACTATGAAAAGGATTATTAGATTCCGTCCCAGCTTTCAAGGGATTACTGGGCATCTTAAACAGATCGGCCCCAGGTTGCGGCAAAGAAGGTTTAAGTTGATAAAGAATTAATCGATCGCCTACCTTAACCCGCGCAACACGCCCCTTATCTATGTCATTGAGAAATTGGCTGTAGGGCCGTAGGGGAAACTGTTCTGGCGATCGGGGGAAAAAAAAAGCAATCAGAAAAAGCACACCTGCTGAAGCCAACAACAAGCTACCCAAAGGGGATAAATTTGGTAATTTTAGCTTTTTTTTAGGAGTTAAACTCATAATTACTTGAACTAGCTCAGACCATATAGATCATTTAATCAAACGAGATAAGTGCTGAAAGGCCATCAGCCTACACTTCATTGTATCCCTAGAAATCCCCATCAATGAGAAACTCTAATCGCGATCGCCAACAGACAAAAGTAATTCTGAGTTTCCTGTTGTCAACCCAGCCTACGAGGCAGCGATCGCACTACGGTGATCACACTGAATGTCATGCTTACTCAATAGTTTATTAAAAAAATTTTGAACTTCTTCTTTTCCAGCCTTGTTGACTAATTCATAACCACTAAAACGATAGACTTCATACCCTGATAAACGTAATTTTCTATCTTCAGCAACCATCTCTGTATATTTTTTGGGGCTGGCTAAATCTTCTTCTGAATAATGTTGCTTTCCATCCACTTCAATAACAACTCTTTCATTATTTGAAAAAATAAGCAGAAAATCCATTCTCTGACGTGACAAACGTTTTTCCCCTTTCAGTTCTTTTAATGTTTTTGGATCGTAATGTAAATAAGTTAGTGTCTTTATTTATTCGCACAACCGATTTAGGCTTTCTGAAATCCTTATGCAGTAAGGCTCGATTTTTTGACTTTGGCCCAGCGCGAAAGATTCGTGACACTAACGTAAATAAACTTGAGGTATTAATGCTGGCAACTCCCCTGCCAATTTAGGATGAAAATACTTGAAATATGTTTCAAACAATAGTTTTTCTGGTGGCGATGCCAATGACTTTATAAGCCTATAGAATAAATCATATTCGGTTTGCTTATCTGGAAAAGGTAAATTATTTTTCTTTGACCACCACTCTACTAAATGTTTCCAAAGTAAACCTGTTGAAGAGATAGGTAAATCATAAACGAGACAATATTCTGAATTTTCTACAATTTCAATAGTATTATTTAGTGCATCATTTAGTACTAATTCTGGTTTAGGCCCGTCAGCAGCAAATATTAAATTTTTAATATGACCAGTAACACCTCTTCCAGTAGCCTTAAATAGCCCGATCATATTTTCCAGATCGTCAGCGTCTGGATACCGCTCTAGTAATTTTTCTCCTAAATCAACTAATTCACCTATACTTTTTGTAATAATTCGGGAACGAACATATACACGTTTACTGGAAAAGGCTTCGTTAGAGTCTCCTGATACTAAACCGAGAGCAGTACATATAGTGGGAACATTGTAGGCTTTTTTGTTATCCGCGATCGCATCAGCAATTGCTTCACGAAGTTCAACAAGGGTAAGAAGAGGCGGCATGATAAAAAATAGAAATAACAATCTTTACAACGAGAACAACGGTATAAATTCTATCGGTCAAAAAGCTAGAAGTAGTAGTCCAAGGCGTAAGTTAAGATACTATTATTGGGTAACCGATAAAGAGATAAACATAGGTTATAGGAGAAAAAGTGATGCCCCGATTAGCCCCCAAAGAGCTGAAATTGGAAGAAAAAG
>Ga0114972_10000895_pt1 | contig 22482 bp, 18 predicted proteins | sample M_140807_EF_Meta_FD_87354 | JGI IMG/M metagenome (GOLD analysis project Ga0114972, IMG submission 87354) | Freshwater microbial communities from Lake Montjoie, Canada to study carbon cycling - M_140807_EF_MetaG | ecosystem: Environmental > Aquatic > Freshwater > Lake | place: Lake Montjoie...
CTAAGTGTTGTTTTATATACATATCGTGATACTCTTTTTTGGAATGTTTAATACCTTATTTAGCAAAATCGCTAGCAGTAAGTTTAGCAAAATACAATTAAAATAATAATTGACTATAATTAATTCTATTAAATTAAATTTGTTCTATGTTGAATCAAGAAGAAATTGATTTTATTAAGCATTGGGAAGCCGTTAGAATCCCGTATAGTTCAGTTAAAAGCAAATTTATTAGGGGTTTGCCAATGGCCTCATTATTTACATTGCCCATTTTGTTTTCTTTGGCTGCAGTATATTTTCTATCACCTAATTGGTACACAAAAATATCACAAAAGGCAAGTGGAGAGTCTGCAGTTATTTTGATATCAGTATTTTTGATTACTTTGTTTTTTGCTTTTATAAGAATGCATTTTAAGTGGGAAATGAATGAGCAATTGTACAATGAATTAAAATTTAAATCACAAAAACATAACCCAACGAATTGAAACAAGAAGCAATTTCTATATTTGAAATTTTCAAAATTGGGGTAGGGCCGAGTAGTAGTCATACTTTAGGCCCTTGGAAAGCAGCTCGGTTATTTTTAGATTTCCTAAAAATTCATAATGTATTGAGCAAAGTAAAAGAAATTGATATTTTATTGTATGGCTCGTTGGCAAAAACAGGAGTTGGTCATGGCACTGATTTCGCTATTCAATTAGGTCTTTTAGGAGAGGATCCAGAAGTTACAGCAATAGAACTTTTATTTGAAAAAATTGAAAAGATTAGAAGTACAAGTTCTATTTTAATGGATAATCAAATTAGAGTAGAATTTGATCCGCAAAAAAACATTCAGTTTTTATATACGGAAACATTACCGTTTCATCCTAATGCACTTAGTTTTTTAGTTCAGTTAAACAATGGAGAAAAAATAGCTCAAACATATTATTCGGTAGGAGGTGGGTTTGTAATACAAGAAGGTGGATTTGAAAATAAAAAAGATGTTGTAGAGTTGCCTTTCTTAATGAATAACGCCCATGATATTTTGCATTGGTGTAGAGCAACTGGAATGAATATTAGTGAAATTGTTTTGGAGAATGAAAGTGCTTGGCGTTCTACAGAAGAAACTAAAAAAGGGCTATTAAGAATTTGGGATGTTATGAAAACATCTATATACAATGGTTGTCATACTGAGGGTATTTTGCCAGGTGGATTAAATGTAAAAAGAAGAGCATTTAATTTAAATAAGAAACTAATTGGGTTAAATAATTATACAAACTATGATGAATGGATTGCTTGTATAAGTGAAGGTGGTAATCATTTTAATTATACGCTCGATTGGGTGAGTTGTTTTGCTTTGGCAGTAAATGAAGAAAATGCATCCTTTGGCAGAATTGTCACCGCACCAACAAATGGAGCTGCTGGTGTAGTGCCTGCAGTTTTACAATATTTCATTACATTTTGCAATGGAAATAATGAAGATAAAATCATACAGTTTTTATTAACGGCATCAGAAATTGGGAGTATTTTTAAAAAAGGAGCAACATTATCCGCAGCAATGGGAGGTTGTCAGGCAGAAATTGGAGTGAGTAGTGCTATGGCCGCTGCCGCATTAACGGAATGCTTGGGCGGAACGCAACGCCAGGTATTAATGGCTGCTGAAATTGCGATGGAGCATCACCTCGGTCTTACTTGTGATCCAATTAAAGGGTTAGTTCAAATACCATGCATAGAAAGAAATACGATGGGCGCCATAAAAGCCATAACAGCAAGTCAATTAGCTCTTCAAAGCCAACCCGATTTTGCAAAAGTAAGTTTGGATGGAGTAATAAAAACAATGTGGGAAACCGCATTAGATATGAATAGTAAATATAAAGAAACTTCTGAAGCTGGTTTAGCGGTAAATATACCACTTGGGTTAAGTGAGTGCTAATTATTACAAGCCGTATTTCCTTTTAATATCTCGGTCGGATTCTCTTTCCTTGATTACGTTTCTTTTGTCATGATGTTTTTTTCCTTTACCTAAACCAATTTCAAGTTTTGCCAATCCCTTTTCACTAAAGAATATTTTTAGGGGAATTATACTATATCCCTTCTCGTTAATTTTTGAAGCTAATTTCTTTAATTCTTTTTTATTCAGCAATAATTTTCTTTCCTGAACAGCATTATGATTTAAATAGGTACCAAACGAATATTCGGCAATGTGTAGGTGCTGAACAAATAATTCTCCTTTGTGAAAAAGACAGTAGCTGTCATTGAAACTAACTTTCCCACTTCTTATCGATTTGATTTCTGTGCCAGATAATACAATGCCTGCTTGATAAGTTTCTTCAAAAAAGTATTCGAAATTTGCTTTACGGTTTATGAGTTCCAATGGGTATTTTTTTGTAAAGTTAACATCAAGGATGTAAGCGAATGAATAAAAATAGGATGTATAAAAATAAGAAAACCGGGGTAGAAACCCCAGTTCGTTTTTAATCCGTACCCTATGAAAACTATTGCGAAGATAGGAGTGTGTAATTAGAAATTCAAAATTTCTTAACTATTTTTTAATATACTTAAATAATCTTGTTGGAGAAATGGTGTAAAAACAAAGAAGAATTCAAAACAAAATTCTCTATTTTAAAATAAAGTAGATTTTTTAAATAGCTACAATTCAGTTATTTACGAAATAGTTGAATTAAGGTGGCTAGTTTTTCTTTCAGTTCATTTCTGTGGATAATTAAATCTAAAAAACCATGCTCCAATAGAAATTCACTTTTTTGGAAACCGGGCGGTAAGTCTTTTTTAATAGTTTCTTTAATTACTCTCGGGCCTGCAAATCCGATCAATGCACCAGGCTCTCCAATAATTATATCTCCTAACATTGCAAATGAAGCAGTAGTACCTCCAAATGTAGGGTCTGTACATAGTGAAATATAAGGAATCTTCGCCTCGCTTAACTGAGTAAGCTTTCCAGAAGTTTTGGCTAACTGCATTAATGAAAATGCGCTTTCCATCATCCTTGCCCCGCCACTTTTATTTATTATCATAAAAGGGATTTTATGCCCTATGCAATAGTCGCAGGCTCTGGATATTTTTTCTCCCATCACACTACCTAAACTTCCTCCAATAAATTCAAAGTCCATACATGCTATTACAAAATCATGGCTCATTATTTTTCCGTGTCCAACTGTTATGGAATCGTGTATGTCTGTTTTAGAATAAGTTTCTGCAAGTCTTTCGTTGTATGGCTTAAGATCTACAAATCCTAGTTTGTCTTTTGATTTAATGTTCGCAAAAAGTTCTTTGTAGCTTCCTTCATCAAAAAGAATTTCGAAATATTGTTCACTTCCAATTCTATGGTGGTAATTACAAGCAGGACAAACAAAATTATTTTCAATTAAATCATCATTGGTATCAGTGTGCTTGCAACTAGGACATTTAGTCCATAACCCATGAGGAGAATCTTTTTTATCTTTTGTAGAGGTTAATACCCCTTGTTTTTTTCTTTTAAACCAGCTGCTTTTTAAGGCTTCACCACTCATATCATTACCAGAAAGGCTAGCGTCAATATCTTCCTCAATTTTAATTTTCATACTCATTTTAATCTATATTTTAACTGCTAAATAATTTCTTTCTAGTAAGTCCAAACTATGCGATTGTAATAGAATTATCTAAATAAACATCTTGAATTGCATTCAACAAATCAACTCCTTCGTTCATTGGTCTTTGGAAAGCTTTTCTTCCGCTAATTAAACCCATTCCACCCGCTCTTTTATTAATAACTGCTGTTCTTACTGCTTCAGCTAAATCACTCGCACCTTTACTTTCGCCACCGGAATTAATTAACCCAACTCTTCCCATATAACAATTAGCAACCTGATATCTGGTTAAATCAATTGGATGATCTGTTGTCAATTGGCTGTATACTAATGGAGAAGTTTTACCATGCTTAGTTGCATTAAATCCTCCATTATTGGTAGGTAATTTCTGTTTGATGATATCTGCTTGTAATGTTACACCTAAATGATTGGCTTGTCCAGTTAAATCAGCAGATGAATGATAATCTATCCCATCAATTTTAAAAGCATTGTTTCTTGTATAACACCAAAGCACAGTTGCCATACCTAATTCATGTGCCATTTCAAAAGCGGTAGCTACTTCTTGTAATTGTCTAGTGCTATTATCGCTTCCCCAATAAATGGTAGCGCCTACCATTGTAGCGCCCATATTCCAAGCTGACTTGATCTGACCAAACATTACCTGATCGAATTTATTTGGATAGCTTAAGAATTCGTTATGATTAATTTTTACCATCATTGGAATTTTGTGTGCATATTTTCTGCTGATAATTCCAAGTACACCAAATGTAGAGGCAATAGCATTGCAACCACCTTCAATTGCTAATTTTACAATATTTTCAGGATCGAAATAAATTGGATTAGGCGCAAATGAAGCACCTGCACTATGTTCAACTCCTTGATCAACAGGAAGTATCGAAACATATCCAGTATTTGCTAATCTTCCATTGCTTATTAATCCTTGCAAACTGTTTAAAGTTTGATTGCTTCTGTTACTGTTTATCCAAATATCCTCAACATGAGAAGAGGAGGGAAGATGTATTTGTTCTTTTGAGATTGTTTTACATTGATGATTCAGAAGGTTTTCTGCGTCACTTCCTAATAATTGAATAATGTTTTGTGCCATAAAGTTTTAATTTATGCAAAAATAAGGAACTCATTGATTTAATATTTCATTTCATACCTACTTATTTAAATATTTTGAGTAGTTTTATTAGTTGTAGTATTTTTCTTTGATTCAATACATTTATTTATTAAAATAATTTCCAAAATGGCTTTAAGTAGAATTTGGTCCGCTTTTATTATCATTGCGCTCTTAGTGGCTTCCTTTAAGTTAATTATTAGTTCTGATAGTAAAACTATATACTCAAGGATGGTTACAGGTAAATCAGGCGATACAATTAAAATTAAAACCCTAGATGTTGATAAAGCAGATAAAAAAACAGTTTCTTTTATTGATAGCAATAAGATTTATATAGAAGGAGATGTAAAAACTATTAAAATTGGAAATGAACAGTTGTTGAGTTTTAAAATTCAAAATGCTGATGGCGTTATTGAATCCTGTCAAACAGCAGTTACATTATGTTTAAAATTAATTGGCTTTTTGGCAGTATTCATGGGATTTTTAACGATTGCAGAAAAAGCAGGTGGCATCAGATTTATCTCCAGAATAATCGGTCCTTTTTTCTCAAAAATATTTCCAGATGTTCCAAAAGGGCATCCAGCTATGGGCCACATGATGATGAATTTTTCAGCAAATTTACTAGGGTTAGATAATGCAGCCACACCTTTTGGGTTAAGAGCAATGCAAAGTTTACAAGAATTAAATCCAAATAAAACGACTGCTTCTAATGCACAAATTATGTTTTTGTGTTTGCATGCTTCTGGAATGACGTTAATTCCTGTTAGTATTATTGCGTTGAGATCGGCAGCTAAAGCAAGTAATCCAATGGATATTTTTATCCCCTGTATGATTGCAACATTTGTGGCCACGATTGCCTCAATGGTTATTGTAAGTTTTAAACAGAAAATTAATTTGTTTCAGCCAGTTATTTTAGCTTGGGTATTTGGTATTTCGGCATTAATTGCTTCATTAGTCTTATACCTTAGATCACTTAATACAGAAGACTTTCAAGTTTTTTCTGGCGGATTAAGCAGCGGTATGATTTTGTTTATCTTTTTGATTATTGTATTAGGTGCCATCTACAAAAAAGTAGATGTTTTTGATTCTTTTGTTGAAGGAGCCAAAAGTGGTTTTGATACTGCTGTTCGAATTATTCCATTTATGGTAGGCATGTTAGTGGCAATAAGTATGTTAAGAACAAGTGGTGCATTTGATGTGTTGATTGATAATGTGAAATCATTTTTGATGATAACAGGAATAGACACTCGATTTGTAGATGCATTGCCTACTGCAATTATAAAGCCGTTTAGTGGAGGCGGAGCAAGAGGGTTGATGGTTGATACAATGAAAAACTTAGGACCAGATTCTTTTGCTGGTAGATTGTCTTGTGTTTTACAGGGATCTTCGGATACGACTTTCTATGTGATCGCGGTTTATTTTGGCTCGGTATCTATTAAAAATACAAGATATACTGTTTGGTCTATGTTGTTAGCCGATTTAATTGGGGTTACAACTGCAATAATAATGGCATACTTGTTCTTTGCTTAATTATATTATTCATCTTCTTCTTGATTACTATAATTACTAATAAATAATCCAATTAGGCCCCTGGCTTTATAAATGTTTTTGTTGAATTTATTTCCAATAAGAATGATCGTTGCTTTTTCTTCAAGAAGTCTTATGAATACTGCATTGCTTCCATGCCACCATCCATTATGATAAATAATTTTTTTTTCGTTGGGCAACAAATACATTCGCCATCCTAATCCATAATTTCTAATTCCCGGATGTTCGTTGCTGTATGGAGTGTAGGCTTTTTGTAATGAAGCTTCATTAAGATATAAATTAGTTCTTAATAACTGATCCCATTTCAAAAGGTCTTTTGGAGTTGAAAAAATATTCTTATCTCCATATACTTTATCAATATTGATAAAAGCAGCTTGACGCCATTTAAAATCATAACTGGGATTAGTTTTACTGGAATCCGCATCTGAATAAACAAAAGTATGATTCATTTGAAGCGGCTCAAAAATAGTTTTATGCAAATACTGTGGATACGGCGTTTTTGTAATCTTTTCAATCAATAAAGCCAACAATACATAATTAGTATTACAGTAATTAAAATGCTTATTGGGCTGCTCAATATTTTTAAGTGCTGATTTTTTTTCAATTAAGAAATTTAATACATCTTGGTTGGTTACAAATTTTTTTTTATCCCATCCGATTTCATCCATAAAATAAACATAATTGGGCAGACCGCTTCTTTGGGAAAGTAATGATCTTACCGTTATTCCAGCATAATTAAATGAAGGAAAGTAAAATGAAAATGGATTATCTAAATCAATTTTCTTTTCTTGAGCTAATTTCAATACACACATCGCAGTAAAAGTTTTACTTACAGATGCAATATGTAGTGGAGTGTTTTCATCTAATGGATTTCTTGTATTTAAATTTGCAATGCCATTATATTTTTCAAAAACAATGTTACCGTCTTTTGCTATAATCATTCCCCCATTGAATCCGCTTTTTAATAGAAATTGATTATACCATGCATTACAATTGGATTGAATAAAATTGCTTAAAGAAGGATTACTATCAATGTGGGTTGGAAGTGTGTAAGTAAGTACTTTAATGCTATTGCTTGATTTTATATATGCTAGCAATAAACCAATTATAATCAAGGATCCTATAATGATTGGTGCTAGAAAAATATTCTTTTTAAATTTTAATTTCATTTGAATTTTATTTTCTATTTCTCATTAATCCAAATAATTTACGACATGTCCAATTAAATTTTCATGATGCATTTAATTTGTTATTAAAACGGTTAATCTAAATTGATTTGATATTAATTATGCAAGAAATCTTTAATTATTTTACACCATTCAAACAACAACTTTGATTTTTGTTTAAAATTTTAATACTTATCAAATATATTTGTGCAAAATAAGGGGTTTATTATATGTCTGAGAAAAAAAACACCAGTTATCCCAAAGAAAAAATAAACATTCTTTTTTTGGAAAATATAAGTCAAAGCGCTGCAAATCAATTTGTAAATGCAGGCTATGCAAATATCAAAACAATTACAGGGGCACTCAATGAAGCTGAATTAATAAAAGAAATTAAAAATGTTCATATTCTTGGCATTAGAAGCAAAAGTTTAATTAATGCAAATGTGTTAAGCGCAGCTACAAAACTGCAGGCTATTGGATGTTTTTGCATAGGTGTAAACCAAGTTGATTTACATGCTGCTTCAAAATACGGAGTGGCTGTTTTTAACGCGCCTTATAGTAATACAAGAAGTGTGGCAGAATTAGTAATAGGAGCTTCCATCATACTGGTTAGAAAAATTATAGACAAAAATATTGCAGCACATGAAGGATTCTGGATGAAAGATGCAAAAGGTAGTCATGAATTAAGAGGAAAAACTTTAGGAATAGTAGGTTACGGAAATATTGGAAGTCAGGTAAGTGTTTTGGCAGAAGCCCTAGGCATGAAGGTTGTATTTTATGATGTAGAAACAAAGCTGCCTTTAGGCAATGCAAGTGATTGCAAAAATTTGAAGGAGTTGTTGCAACAAAGCGATGTAGTTACTTTACACGTGCCGGAGATGTCTTCCACAAAAAACTTAATCAATAAAAACAATTTAAAATATTTTAAAAAAGGAGCTGTACTCATTAATTACGCCAGAGGTGAAGTGGTCGATATTAATGCACTTAAACAAGCATTAGAATCATCACAATTAGGCGGAGCCGCTATTGATGTTTTTCCTATTGAACCTGAAAAAAACGGAGATGTTTTTAAAACGCCTTTACAAGGTTTAAGCAATGTTCTATTAACTCCACATATTGGTGGCAGTACTCAGGAAGCGCAAAATAATATTGGACTAGATGTTAGTGCCAAGTTGTTTCATTATCTTGAAAAGGGTATCAGTACTGGATCGCACAGCATTCCTGCATTGGCATTGCCGCCACAAGAAGGGGCACATAGAATTTTACACATTCATAAAAATGTTCCGGGTGTAATGAGTCAGATCAATGCAACCTTAAGCAAAAACAAAATAAACATCTTAGGACAATATCTAAAAACAAACGAAGAAATAGGATATGTTGTGTTGGATATTGACAAAGGTATTAGCAAAAACGCTTTAGAATTACTTAGAAAAGTTAACCACACTATTAAAGTAAGAATATTGTATTAATGCCCCTTAGCTTCGATAGTGCGCATCACCTCAATGGAATGTCCATCATCATACAGGCCAAAGGCTCCTGTAAAAACCCCTTTTATGTTGCCGTCTTTGCTGATCATAGCATATACAATGTCTTCATCCGATGGATTTGTTTGCCCTTCGAAGCGGTAGGTTTCAACAATGTGAAAGTCTTCTGGCTGCAAATAATCCGACACCTTTACACAAATATTTATATCAAAAGCATAATTCAAATCTTTTTCAAATCCTCGTTTCTTCAAATCATCAATGGCCTCAACAACGGTTTCGTAACTGAACATTTGTCTTTTTGTTCAATTTAGCATCAATGTATTCAGCATTAAAAATTCAATGTCAATTTTCAATATGATCTTAATTGTTGGGAGGAATATGGCATTTTTTTAGATTTTGTCATTTCAAATTTTAGCATTAAAAGGATTAGATTCAGTACATTGCAGTATGGTAGTAAAGAACTTCCTAAATTAAAAAAGTAAATTAAATTTTGAAATTAACAGCAATCAATTTTTATTGAATATGAGTATTCAAATAGATATTTTGATTCATAGCAATAAAATATAAATGATTCATGAAAAATAAGTCAAAAGAAAATAAGTCTTCCCAGGTACAATTATTTAAAGGGAAATTTGAAATCACCAGAAGTGGAATGGGATTTGTTATTGTTGATAAAATTGAACAAGATATTTTAGTTAAGCCCAATGATTTTGGTAAAGCTTTTCATGGCGATGTTGTTAGGGTTCAAGTTCCAAAATTCACAACCAATAAAAGAGCCGAAGGAAAAATCGTTGACGTTGTGGAGAGAAAACAAACTTCATTTTTAGGAAGTATTCACATCAATAAAAATATTGCATTTTTTGAGGTGTCTGGTGATAAAGCAATTCCGGATTTTTTTATACCCAATGATCAATTAAAAGGAGCGGTTGACGGCGATAGAGTAATTGCTAAATTTATTAGATGGGATAAAGCGGATAGAAAACCAATTGCAATGGTTGAGTCAATTATCAATGCTGAAGATGAGTCTGATTTAGCCATGAAAGAAATTTTAATTGATGCAGGCTTCTCGCTTTCATTTGATGAAAACGTAATGAATGAGGTTGCTCAACTTTCAGAAAGAATCACAAGAGAAGAAACTTCTAAAAGAAAAGACTTCAGAGATATTTTAACCTTTACAATAGACCCGGCAGATGCTAAAGATTTTGATGATGCTATTTCAATCAGAAATTTAGATAATGGTAATTATGAAATTGGAGTGCATATTGCAGACGTAAGTCACTTTGTAAAACCTAATTCCTTTTTAGATAAAGCGGCTTGTGAAAGAGCAACAAGCGTCTATTTGCCCGACAGAGTAAATCCTATGTTGCCTGAAAAAATCTCTAACGAGTTGTGTTCATTAAGACCTAACGAAGACAAATATACGTTCTCTGCAGTTTTTCAAATTACCAATCGCGGAGAAATCAAACATCAATGGATTGGAAGAACGCTCATTCATAGCAATCACAGATTTACGTATGAAGAGGTGCAGCAAATTATTGAAACCAAAGAAGGTTTACACAGTAAGCCACTATTATTATTGAACAATCTTGCTCAACAATTTAGAAGTAAAAGGTTTGAAAATGGAGCTATCAATTTCTCATCAACTGAAGTTAGATTTCAACTGGACGAAAAAGGTAAACCCATTGGTATTATCGTAAAAGAAAGTAAAGAAGCACACAAGTTAATTGAAGAGTTTATGTTACTGGCGAATAAAGCAGTGGCAGAATATGTTTCAAAAATAAAAATAAACAAAGAGGCCGTTCCTTTTCCTTATAGAGTGCATGATCAGCCTAATGAGGAAAAACTAAAGCCCTTTGTGGCTTTTGCCAGAAAATTTGGATACGCTTTTGATACGAAAGATGAAAAATCAATCGCTAGCTCTTTTAATAATTTATTGAATGAGGTAAAAGACAAACCTGAACAACGTGTTTTGGAGCAACTAGGTATTCGTACAATGTCTAAAGCTGTGTATACCTCAGATAATATTGGTCACTATGGTTTAGGGTTTGAAAACTATTGCCATTTCACTTCTCCTATTCGTCGATATCCGGATGTAATGGTTCATCGAATTTTACAGCAATGCATTGATAAAAATGTAATGCCAGATAAAAAAATGGAAGTTTCGTGTAAGCATTGTAGCGATAGGGAAAGAGCAGCAATGGATTCTGAAAGAATGGGTAATAAATACAAGCAAGTTGAATTCATGAAACAATTTTTGGGCGATGAATTTGAGGGAGTAATTAGCGGAGTGGCAGCGTTTGGATTTTGGGTTGAAACCATTGATCATAAATGTGAAGGATTAGTAAGTGTGAAAGATTTGAATACGTACGACGACTTTAAGCACGATGAAACAGATTTCGCTCTAGTGGGAATGCGTACTAAAAAGAAATTTAGAATGGGGGATACGATAAAAATAAAAGTAGTGGCAGCCAATTTATCAAAGAGGCAATTAGATTATGAATGGGTTATGGAAGGGATGAAAAAAGAGCCCGTTAAATCAACCAAAAAATCAAAAAAATAATAAGCTGTAAAAGCTATATGTCAAAAGTTTAAAAGAAATAAAACTACGTTGTCATGCATTCTTTTTCTGAATTATCTATCTTATTTGAATCGAATTTTTCAAACAGACAATTTCCTGAACAACCTGCTACTTTGTATGACGCAGCACAATACATTTTAACGATTGGAGGTAAAAGAGTAAGGCCCATTGTGGTTTTGATGGGAAATGAGTTGTTTGGTGAAATACATAAAGATGCTTTTCAAGTAGCTAAAGCAATTGAATTGTTTCACAATTTCAGTTTGATTCACGATGATATTATGGACAAGGCTCCGCTCCGAAGAGGAATGGAAACTGTACATATAAAGCATGGCGAATCTACTGCATTGTTAGCTGGAGATGCAATGCTTGTCGTTGCTTATGAACAACTAATTGGTATTGATTCCAAATATTCAAATCAGGTATTGACTTTGTTTAGTAAAACAGCAAAAGAAGTTTGCGAAGGACAACAAATAGATATGGATTTTGAAAAAATGGACAATGTGAGTTTAGATCAATATATTGAAATGATTGCTTTAAAAACTTCGGTTTTATTGGCAGCTTCGTTACAAATGGGCAGTATTATTGGTGGGGCAAATGAAAATGATCAGCAACATATTTATCAATTTGGAAAAAATCTGGGTATTGCTTTTCAATTGCAAGATGATTATTTAGATGCCTTTGGAGATCCCGAAAAATTTGGCAAACAAATAGGAGGCGATATAATTGCCAATAAAAAAACCTGCTTGTTGATTAGAGCTTTGGAAGTGTCTAACCCAAGTCAGAAAATCGATTTGATTTCTTTGTTACAAACTAATGATGATAAAAAGGTCGAGAAAGTGCTTGATATTTTTAGAGCTTGTGAGGTAGGTGAATTTACGCATACATTGAAAGAAAAATATTTTGATTCAGCTATGAATCATTTAGATCAAATTGAAGTGAACAAGGAAAGCAAAAGTCAGCTGTTGGCATTGGCAAAATATCTTTTGATGAGAGATTCTTAAATCTTTTTATACATTTCCACTATTGAAAAAACTGAGTCCATGAATAAATCCTTATTTAGAACGAAAAAAATTGAAAACATAATTGCGGAAGGCGCTGATGCCTCTCATGCTGGAGGATTAAAAAGGGTGTTGACCGTTAAAGACCTAACATTTTTTGGTATTGCGGCTATTCTCGGAGCGGGGAGCTTTAGTAGCTTGGGAGGTGCAGTATTTAATGGAGGTCCGGGTGTTGTGGTGTTGTTTATTATTACGGGAATTGCTTGTGCTTTTACTGCTTTTTGTTATTCGGATTTTGCAAGCAGAATTCCTGTTGCAGGTAGCGCATACACTTATGCGTATGCTAGTTTTGGAGAGTTGTTTGCATGGATAATTGGATGGGCTTTAATTATGGAATACTCTATTGGAAATATTTATGTTTCTTATAGTTGGAGTGATTATTTTACTTCATTGCTGGATAGAATTAACATGCATATCCCAGCGTATCTTTCTACAAGCTATATGGAAGCTAAACATGCAATCGCTTCTAATACTTCCAATCAGGAAATAAGAGATGCTTGGAATAATGCACCTGTAATTGCTGGGTTGAAATTCATTGTTGATTTGCCGGCTTTGGTTATTAATGTATTGATTACAATTCTCGCTTACATCGGCATTAAAGAGAGTAGAAACTTTAGCAATTTAATGGTGATCTTAAAACTTGGAGTTGTATTTCTAATAATTTTAGTTGGAGGTTATTTGGTTTGGAATCAACATCTAACATACAATTGGTTGCCCTTAAATAATGAGGGGGTGCATTCATTTATGCCCAATGGATTTAGTGGAGTAATGGCGGCTGTTGCAGGAGTGTTTTTTGCTTACATAGGTTTTGATGCAGTAAGTGTTCTCGCAGAAGAAAGTAAAAATCCTCAGAGAGATTTACCAAGAGGCATGATATACTCATTGGTAATTTGCACTGTAATTTATATACTCTTAACGCTTGTATTAACAGGTGCTGTTCATTATAAAAATTTTGAAGGGATAGGCGATCCACTAGCTTTTATTTTCGAAAAACAAAATTTGAATATTCCATGGATGCAATTGTTGGTGGCCATATGTGCAGTTGTTGCCATGACAAGTGTTTTATTGGTTTTCCAAATGGGGCAACCAAGAATTTGGATGAGCATGAGTAGAGATGGTTTGTTGCCGCCATTATTTCAAAAAATACATACAAAATATAAGACGCCATCTTTTTCAACAATTGTAACTGGTTTTGTGGTAGGTGTGCCAATCATTTTTACGGATAAAACTTTTGTACTTGACTTTACAAGCATTGCTACCTTATTTGCATTTGTGTTGGTTTGTGGTGGGGTGCTGTTTCTTCCTCGCTTAGAAAAGCAAGATGGTAAATTCCATTTGCCCTTCATCAATGCAAAATATATTTTCCCTTTTTTAATTTTTCTTTCAGCTGCAATTATTGCCATCGCATTTCCTAAATATTTTACAGATATTTTTAATTTCGATGTGGACGAATCTGCATTGACCTATAATATTTCTGCTATTATATTTTGGGCAATTTGTTTCTTGTTATCTGTAGGCGCCTATCTAAAAAACTGGTCCTTAATTCCATTGCTTGGATTAGTTACCTGCTTATATCTACTAACGGGAATGACCGCCATGAATTGGGCTTGGTTTGGAAGTTGGTTGTTAATAGGATTGCTGGTTTATTGGTTTTATGGCTATAAAAAAAGCAAACTTGCACAATCAGTTTAATATATTTCACATCAAATAGCTACAAAAAAATTGAAGTACGAAATAGGAGATAAGATTATTGTTTTGCATTCCGACGAAGAAGGAAAAGTTGTTGAGATTATCAATGACAAAATGGTGATGATTGAAGTGAGAGGTGTTAAGTTTCCTGCTTATATGGATCAGATAGACTTCCCTTACTTTAAAATGTTTTCACAAAAAAAGCCAATTGAAAAGAAAAAGATTTATGTAGATAATGTAAAAAAAGAGAAAACTACAAACAGAAAAAAAACTACTGATGGCGTATTTATAAGTTTTGTACCCATTTTTGATAAAGATATTTTTGATGACGAAATAGTTCAAAAATTAAAAGTCTACTTGATTAATCACAACGAAGAGGAGTATGATTTTATATATAATTTAAATTTCAGTGGGAGCTCCGACTTCTCATTAAAAAGTAATTTGCCTGCATTACAAGATTTTTATTTGCACGATATTTTGTTTGAAGATGTAAGTGATTCTCCTTCGTTTGAATTTGAATTTAGTCTGGCTAAAGAAATCAAAAACAAAGCACCTTATTTTGAAAAGGCACTAAAAATAAAAGGCAAGCAATTTTTTAAGAAAATTGAAGAATTAAAAGAGAAAAACGAAGCCGCTTTTTCATTTGAAGTGTTTACTTTTTATCCCGATAAAGTAATTGAAGAGAAAATGGATTTATCAAAACTCAACAATGCAGGATATAGAATGTATGAGATTTCCAAAGCAAAACAATTTATTCCTTCGGCTCAATCTGTTGTTGATTTGCATATTGATAAACTGCTAAATAGTTGGGAAGGGCTTTCTAATTATGAAATATTATCTACCCAAATAAATGCATTTGAAAAAAATATAGAATTAGCAATATTACAGAAAATGCCCAGCATAATTTTTATTCATGGTGTTGGTGAAGGGGTATTAAAACAACAGCTTCATGAAAAATTAAAAGGCATTAAAAATGTGAAGTCTTTTGTTAATCAATATCATCACTTGTATGGGTATGGCGCTACCGAAGTTTACTTTAATAACTAGTGCTAATTTGTCTGCATATTACAATCTTTGATTTAATGTTTTTTAATTCTTTTCTTTAAATGAATCTCTAATGAAAGCAAACCTAATAATACAGCAATAACAGAAGCGAGAATCACTGCAATTTTACTTGTAGTAATAAAAGTTTCATTTTCAAAAGCAAGCATCGTAATAAATATACTCATCGTAAAACCAATACCACCTAAAATACTAGAGGCGTAAATATGTTTCCAGGTTAGATCTGACGGAGGCTTACATATATTTATTGCTGTTGCAATCCGGCCAAATGCAATAATGCCTAAAGGTTTACCGATCAATAATCCTGTAATTATTCCCAAGCTTAAATTAGTTGTAATGCCATCAATCCAATTGGCCCCAAAAACAATACAGGTGTTAGATAACGCAAAAACGGGTAATATAAAAAAATGAACGGGGTAATGAAGTAGATGTTCTAATTTTTCTGCAGGGTTATTTTGTTTGATGTTTTTAAAAGGAATAGTAAAAGCTAATAATACTCCTGCAATGGTTGCATGTATGCCTGAATGTAAAAAACAATACCACAATGCAACACCTAAAATCATATAAGGCCAAAGCACATACACATTTTTTTTTCTCAAAACAAACAACAAGATAATTATCAACAAAGCAATAAGTAGATAGAAAAGAGAAATATGATTTGTATAAAAGAAGGCAATCACTAAAATGGCACATATGTCATCAATTACAGCCAATGCAACGAGGAAAACTTTTAGAGAACTGGGTACTTTATTCCCTAGCAGTGACAATACGCCAATTACAAAAGCAATATCAGTAGCCATTGGAATACCAGCGCCGCTTTGCTGACTGCTACCAAAATTGAAAATCGAAAAAAATAAAGTAGGTGCTACAACTCCTCCAATTGCACATATTATTGGAAATAGTGCTCTTTTAACATTAGACAATTCTCCGACCTTAATTTCTTTTTGTAATTCAAGACCGATTAAAAGAAAAAATATAGACATTAAACCATCATTTACCCAATGAGTGATACTATGGTTTAAAAAAGAAATGTTCCAAAAATTAATATAGCTAGTTGAAATCTCAGTATTGGTAATTATTAGTGAGATAAATGTACAGGCTGTTAAAATAATTCCACCTGATTTAGGGTTGGTTGTTATTTTATTTAAAATGATTTTAAAATTCATTTATTGAGTAATTGAGTCTAAAAATAATGAATCTAATTTTAAATTGGCATCTGTAAATCTGGAAATTACATTTACTTTTGCGTATCTATCAGTCGGTTATCGCTCTGTTTATTCAGAGAGGAAAGTCCGGACAGCAAAGGGCAACATACCGGTTAATAGCCGGCTTCTACAGTAATGAAGAAAGAGAAAGTGCCACAGAAAATAACTGTCTCTTTAAACAGGGATGAGGGTGAAAATGTGAGGTAAGAGCTCACGGTATTGATTAGTAATAATCATTACGGGTAAACCTTATGTGCTGTAATGCCACGTAAATCAACGCCATAGAGCGGCTCGTTCAAATCAGAAATGATGCGTTGAAGGGTAGGCAGCAAGATTGTGTTAGTAATAACACAGCTAGATAAATGATAACCGCTATTGTTTTCAATGGTTACAGAATCCGGCTTATGACTGATAGATTTTTTATATTTGAAGTAGTATTTTATACAATCCATTAAACTAAAAAGAAAATAGATTGTCGGAGTAAACTGATTTTTTAAAACTTTAAATAAAAAAGGTCTCAAAGATTACAATTCAATATTTTAAATAATTAAAAGACCAAACAAGACACACAACAATTAAAATTTTATAAATGAAAAAAGCTTTATCAATTTTTACTGTATTAATTATTTCAGCAGCACAAGTTTTACATGCACACAATACAAAAAATATAGAATTAAATGGCAATGCAAAAACATCCATAGATTCAAAAAAATCTTCAGTACAAACTTTTTCAAATCAAGATAGATTGGGAATGATTCAAGAAGTTGGGTTTAATCATTCACTTCATATTGAACAATCCTCAATGTCTGTAATTGGAACATTATTATGTAACAATGCAGCTTTTTCTGCAACTGCAACAATCAATGCTGTTTACAACGGTATCGTAAAAGTTCCTTATTTAAGCGGAGATGGAACATCATATACACAGGGTTCATCAATTGCTTCATATGGTGTAACAGGACTTTCAGCAGTATTACAAGCTGGAACGTTGGTAAATGGAGATGATTCTCTAACTTATATAATAACCGGAACGCCAACTGCCACAGGAAATGCCAACTTCTTAATTGATTTTGGCGGACAATCTTGTGTGATGAGTTTAGTTGTGAATGATGTTATTGTTGTTAATCCTTCAATTGCATCTTTAATTTGCGATTCTGCAAAATTATCTGCTCCATTGTGTACTAATATTTATAATTACGCAACTGCTTTGATTCGTTATGATAGTGGAAATGGCGGTGTTGTTTCAAATAATGGTCGATTCATAAGATCTACAGGAGTAACTCGTTTATTTGCATTCACTCAAGCCGATACTTTAGCTAACGGAGCGGGCTTTTTAAGATTAATTATTTTTGGAACACCAACTACAACCGGAATAGCTAGTTTTAATTTGACTTACTTAGGCAAGTCATGTACAATTAATGTTCCAGTTATTGCAACAAGTATTGCGGATTTAAAATGCGGGGCGGCTACTTTTTCTGCTCGAATTTATGTAGATACTCCAAATTATGTTATTGCCATGTTGCCTTATGATAGTGGTAACGGCGGTATTGATACTTTAAACTATACTGTTATTGATGACTCTCTTCATTCAAGCGGTGTAACTGGCTTAACTGCATTTACATGGCCAGATACTTTATCAATTGGATCAGGATATTTAAAAGTTGTGATTTTTGGAAAACCAACATCAACAGGATTAGCAAGTTTTGCAATTAATTATTTTGGTAAGCAATGTACTTTAAGCATTCCTGTAATTGATGCAAATGGATTTATGAATACAGGATTTGATTTTACTGTGAATCCAAATCCTGCTAAAGATATTATTTCATTGTCTTTGAACTCTCCAACTGCTATTGTTAATCATGTTTGGATTTACGATGCGGTTGGGAAGTTGATGATTAGTCTTTCAAAACCAGATCTTACAAATGGAATTAATATCTCTAATTTGCCTAAAGGCGTTTACTTTATAAAAGTGTTGGAAGATTTAGGAAAGAAAGTGGTTACCAAAAAGTTTGTAAAGTATTAATTTTTTCATTTGCAACTGTATGATTTCTAAAAAATGGGTTTTAGTGTATTGTGCTTTTTTAGTCTGCATTTCACTAAAAATCTATTGCCAAAATACAAGAATAGGTAAGGAGGTAAAAGATTTTTCATTGATGAATTTTGATGGCAAAATGGTTTCACTAAGCGACTATAAAACATCAAAAGGAGTTATAATTATTTTTACTTCAAATCATTGTCCTTTTGCAAAGTTGTACCCCAAAAGAATGAATCAATTGCATGCTCAATATGCAAAAATGGGGATTCCACTTTTAGCAATTAGTTCTACAGATACTATAATGTATCAAGAAGATTGTTTTACAAAAATGAAGGCCAAAGCGATAGCTGAGAAATTTAAGTTCCCTTATTTATATGATGGATCACAACAAGTAGCTAAAAATTTTAATGCCGATAAAACGCCTCATGCATTTGTGATATGGAAAGAAAATAACCAGTGGATTATAAAGTATAATGGTGCAATTGATGATAATGGTGCAGAACCTCAAAAAGTACAAAATAATTATATCAGTAACGCAATTGAAGAATTGCTTCATGGAAAAGTAGTTACGCTGGCTGAAACAAAATCGGTTGGGTGCAAGATTTATTTTAGGGAGTAAAATAGCATACGTTCTTTTTTATTTCATTTAGATTTATATTTGCTTTCAAATTAATTGATTGCAACAAATCATTCCATATATCTGTTTATCTGGCTTATTTCTCCCACTTCTTATTTTGGTTTACAATAAGGGTTTTAAGAGTGCTAACCTTTTTCTTTCTGGTTTTTTGTTTTTCTCTTCTTTATATTTATTGGAGTCTTTCACTTTTTTTTATTCCACTTCAAAAAGTTGGGTAGCTTTTTTTACAAATACTCATTATTTTTTTACTTAATTGGTCCGTTTTCTTTTTTTTATGTAAGAAGTATGTTGCGCGATAATAGTAAGTTTAGTAAAACTGATTATTTACATTTCACTCTATTTTTTGCATCTTTTATTGGGTATTTGCCATATTGTTTTACTAGCTGGAATTATAAATTATTAGTAGCAGATAATATAATGAGTGATAATTGGGATACAGCTCAATTTCATTTAAATGTCGTTATTCCTCATATAGTTGATCAGGCGTTAAATGTATTGCAGATTTATTTTTATTCCGTTTCACTTTGGTATTTAATTTGGAAATACAAACGAGATGAAGCCAGTCGCATTTATAAAGTCCCACAATTCAAACTCATTCGTAATTGGTTGTTTATTTTCACATTGATTATTTCTATTATTACAATCAATTTTACAGTAGCTATGGCTAATATATGGATGTATGATGATAAATCCATTTTTTTACAAAAGGCCAGTGGGGCATTGTTATTTGCTTCTATTGTTTATGTTGGAATGAATATGCTTGTTATGTTCTTTCCGCATATTTTGTATGGATTGCCTATTGAGATGAAGGAGTTATTCTTTGTCAATAATGTCAATCAAGTTCAAATGTCTAAAATGGAATTAGCAAGTGAACATATAATTAATATTGAAGAAGCTGTTGATATTCAAATGGAAGAAAAAAAAGAATTGCCGCTTTTGTTTTCTCCAGAGTATATTCAACAAATAGAATCTATATTAGCAGATTTTATTCAAAAACAAAATTATCTTGAAGCTGATTTTAAATTGAGTAATATCTCCAATAAATCTCGTATACCTGCACATCATCTTACTTACTATTTCAATACAATTCTTGCTTTTTCCTTTTCTGATTGGAGAAATAAATTTCGAATTGAACACGCCATTCAATTATTAAAAGAAGGGAATTCTGATCACCTCACCCTAGAAGCTATATCCACCAAAATTGGCTTTTCTTCTCAAAGTACATTTATACGCGCATTTAAATTGCAAACGGGTAAAACTCCGAGTGAGTTCAATAAAGGTTTAATGGTTTAAATCGCTTCGATGGTTCAAGTCGCTGCGCTGGTTTAAGGTTCAAATCGCTTCGCTGGTTTAAGGTTTAAATTTGCAAATAAATATTGTGCAGCACCCAAAAAATGTATATGTGCGCTCATAAATCATGAAAATTAATCATAGCGCATATATTTCAAGTAAAGCCCCTATAATTCATCGGGAAGCAAAACTATTTCAATCTGTTTTTGTTGTATTTGTTCTTGAAACCAAATTAAATACTCTTTGAGTTTTGATACTAAATAATAAGGCAGGTTCAACAAAAAGAAAGTTTTATTTTGAGCTGATTTCACTTCGGATATGATTACATCGCCTGCATAAAATCTTACTGCCATATTGTGTGGCGCTGCATCCATAAATAAATGCAATGATTTTAGGGTTCCTGTTTTTCCGGACTTGGTTTCTATGGGAATTATTTTTCCTTCAAATGAAATTAAGAAATCTACTTCTGCGGTTGATTCTTTTTTTTCTTTAACCCAAAAAAATAATTCACTCAGTGCGTTGTATTGATTGGCTAAAAGTTCTTGACCGGTTAAGTGTTCAATCATCGTACCCTGATAAATCTTGCTTAAATCATCTGAGCCCAAAATTTCTTTCTGAATACCAACAAAATGATTCAACATTCCAGTGTCAAGAATTTGCAATCGCGGAGATTTTTTTAAATCAGGCAGAAATGGAAGTGTAGTAGAAGTATTAGGATAGACTAAATGAAGTAACAAAACTTTCTCTAACGTACGAAGACATTCGCCCATTTCTCTTGAACGATAGGAGGAATTGCCAAAGCCAGCGAACTTAATTCTTTTACCTGCTTCCGAAAACGATGATCTGATTACATGTCGTAAATGTAAAATTTGCGTATCGTTTTTTGCATATTTTTCTACATCATCGAGATAGGAAGTAATTAAAGAATCAAAAATTGAATTTAGTGCTGTGAAATCTTTGTGTTTCACATAATTGTTTACTACCTCAGGCATACCCCCAATAATAGCATATTGATGATACAGCTTAATTAACTTATCATGAGCAAATTGCTGGAATGGAATTTTACGCAATTGCTCTAATGCTGCTGTTTCTCCTAATGCTGCTAAAAATTCGGGGAATGAAACGGGTCTCAATACTTTGTATTCAATTCGACCTACAGGAAAATGGATTTTTTTATCAAAGATGGATTCCAGCATGCTGCCTGCTGCAATTACTTTTATTGTAGGTTCTTGTTCATAGAAATATCGTAAAATATTTAAAGCTTCTGGGACTTCCTGGATTTCATCAATAAATATTAAGGTGTTTTCTTTTTTTGAAAGCAATTGATTTTTCAGAAAAAAAATAGTCTGAAGCAACTGTTCAAGATTGCTATAGTTTAAAAAGGGTTGTTTATCTTCTTTGATTTCAAGATTCAGATAAATGTATTGTTCAAATCTCTGGGCAAATTGATTAATGACGGTTGTTTTACCTACCTGACGAGCACCTCTGATTACCAGAGGTTTTCTGTCAGTTTTTGACAACCAAATTTCTAATTCCTTATTAATTAATCTATTAAACATGTTACAAAGTTAGGGTAAAAATGTATTTATCGTGTATCAAAGTTAATCATATGTTATTGTTATTTTGTAATAAAATGTGATTTATTTGAGGATGTAACTTAGTTTCTGATTTCATTTCTGACAGTTTTGGGTCTATAAATTGTTTTGTGGTGATTACAAATTTAATCCCAACTGTCAGATTAAGTATAAACTAATACAGTTTAAACCTCTTAAACCTCCCAAACATTTTTTGTTTCGCGCAAAGCTCGCAAGGGAGCAAGGCTCGCAGAGTGAAAACCTTTTCAACCCTTAAACCTTAAACCTTAAACCCTTAAACCTTAAACCTTAAACTCTTAAACCTTAAACCTTAAACTCTTAAACCTTAAACCTCCCAAACTTTTTTTGATTTCACGCAATGCACACAAAGGAGCAATGCGCCCAAAGTGAAAACTTTTTTTCAACCCTTAACCCTTAAACCTTAAACTATTAAACCTAAAACTTCAAACCTCCCAAAC
>Ga0114972_10000897_pt1 | contig 22459 bp, 17 predicted proteins | sample M_140807_EF_Meta_FD_87354 | JGI IMG/M metagenome (GOLD analysis project Ga0114972, IMG submission 87354) | Freshwater microbial communities from Lake Montjoie, Canada to study carbon cycling - M_140807_EF_MetaG | ecosystem: Environmental > Aquatic > Freshwater > Lake | place: Lake Montjoie...
AGCCCCAAAACTTCGAGGCCACTCGATTCCACAATATTGCGATAGTCAGCTCTTTGAGTTGGGCTGAACTCTGTAATCAGGGGAGCCAAAGTGAAAGGAGCGACCTCCAGGGCGTGATACCCCGTTTTAACCGCGACATCACAAGCCCTGGCATGAGGCCAGCCTGTAAAGGTCTCATTACAGATCGCGTAAGGGAAGGACATGGACATGCGGGGCACACTCCGGAATCGGTCCGAACAGCTATCCCCATATCCTACTTCTTTTTGGAGGGAACCTCTGGCTTTTCCGCTTTTTCGGGGCGATCCGCTTTCAAGGCGTCGGGCTTGGACTCGATCGCTGTGGCAGCACCGGGAAGGCCTACCATATTTCGTTTCGCGAGAATCTTCTTGCGGATCTCTTCGTAAACTTTTGGATTGTCACGAAGGAATTGCTTGGCGTTTTCGCGCCCCTGGCCCAGGCGAACTTCGCCGTAGTTAAGCCAGGCGCCCGACTTGTCGACAATCTTATCTTCGATCCCAAGGTCGATCAGGTCGCCTTCACGGCTGATGCCGCCTTCATGCATCAGGTCAAATTCCGCGACGCGGAAAGGCGGGGCAACCTTGTTCTTGACAACTCGTGCCCGAACGCGGTTCCCAACGGTTTCCTCGCCTTCCTTGATGGAGGTAAGCTTGCGAATATCCAATCGAACCGAGGCGTAAAACTTGAGGGCAAGACCCCCGGCGGTGGTTTCCGGGCTTCCAAACATCACGCCGATTTTTTGACGGATCTGGTTGATGAAAATCATCGTCGTACGTGAGCGGCTAATCGTCGGGGTAAGGATCCGCATTGCCTGGCTCATCAGTCGAGCCTGTAGACCCACATGGGAATCGCCAATTTCCCCTTCGACTTCCGATTTGGGCACCAATGCAGCTACAGAGTCGATCACAATCAGGTCGACAGCGTTTGACTTGATCAGCATTTCCGCGATTTTCAAAGCCTCTTCGGCGTTGGAAGGCTGGCTGACCAGAAGGGCCTCCAGGTCCACGCCAATTCGGCGGGCCCAGCTTGGATCGAGGGCGTGTTCCGCATCGATGAACGCAGCGACCCCACCCGCTTTTTGGGCCTCGGCCACGGCGTGAAGGGTTACCGTGGTTTTACCCGAAGCTTCGGGCCCAAATATTTCTACGATTCGGCCACGGGGAAAGCCCTTGCCACCCAAGGCAATATCCAGCGAAAGTGCCCCCGTTGAAATCCCCTGAATGTCATTTGCATTGGCATCTCCACCAAGCTGCATAATGGAGCCTTTGCCAAACTGTTTTTCAATTTGGGAGAGGGCATTTTTCAGTTCGCGGTCTTGGACGGGATCTGCCATGGTGGGACGCCTCGAAAAAGGTTTGCATTTCTAAATATAGTGTACGGATGTCATCCTAGCCTAGGATCGGCTTAACGCAAGACTTTTCGTTATTATTTTTGTAACTCCTTTATTTGCTAATACTTGTGGCCAATCGTAGTCCCTCTTCCCGGGTCTTTATCAAACCATCGAGTTGGGCATTCCACAAGGTTTGCAGAACCCGGGAAAAGGATGGACCCGGTTTGAACCCATGCTGGATGAGCATGTTCCCATCGATCAAAGCAGGCGGGGAGAACCCGCTTTGGGGTGGGTTAGCCAAAAGGTAACGACATCTTTCCATACCGGGGTCCTTTTCTCCACTGGTTTTCCCCGCCTGGAACAGGTCCATGAGCAATTCGCATAAGGGGTGGTCAAGAATCGGATAGAGGGCGTGATTGGGAAGAGTCAAGGCGCTGTCTATATCGTCGATGTGTTCAACCAGCCAAGTGATATCACGGATTTCCTGGTTCGATAATCGCAAGGATTGACTGATTCTGCGTGCTTCACGGCTATTGGGAACAAGGAGGGCAGCCACTCCGACAAAAGGCGTGTTTGGGGAAAGCCCTTCGATGGTTTTCATCAACTCAAGAGGGGGAGTATCAAGTCCGGGAAGGACTCTCTGAAAAAGGCCCCAATCGGTTAGAAGCTTCAAGGCCCGGGCCCGATTGGGATTCGCCAGCATACGCCTTAGTTCATCCGCGATTCTTTCGGCGGAGACCAGGGTGATCGCGTGGGCGTTTTCCAAAATGGCCCGTTCGGTTTCGGGATCGACGGCGAGATCAAAGCGGGCAGCCATTCGCGCCGCCCGAAGGAGGCGAAGTCGATCCTCCCGAAAACGATCCGACGCAAATCCAATGGCGCGAAGGACTTTTTGGTCCAGGTCTTTTCTACCTCCGACAAAATCGATCACTTTTCCATGAATAGGATCAAGGAACATCCCATTGATGGTGAAGTCGCGCCTATGGGCATCCTGTTCGGCCGAACCGAAATGAACGGATTCGGGGCGCCGCCCATCGACATAGGCACCATCGCTTCGAAAAGTCGCGACCTGGACATGTATGGTGCGCCCATCCATGCGAGGGCCAAGTACTTCGACCACCCCAAATGCCGCTCCTACGGGGAGGCTCCTTCGAAATAGTTTGCGAACTTCGTCAGGTGGGGCAGAAGTCGCCACATCATGATCCGATGGAACGAGTCCCAAAAGCTCATCACGAACGCACCCGCCTGCAAAAAGCGCCTCGTGGCCGTGTTTTGCCAGCTTATGGACTACCTCAAGCGCAAAATCCCTTTCGACTTTTGCAGGGGAAGTGTCTTGGTGCGGATCAGCCATGAATCAGGAAGCCCCAGGGGAATGTCCCCGAAAAATCTTTAGGGGAATAAGGCATTCTACATGCGGTTGTGTTTTGCCAATAGCCAAAGCCAATCGGAGGAATCTGCCGGGATTTCACCAAATAGGAATTAGCCTGTGACACATTGGGTAGCGAGTTTGAGGCACTCAAAAAACATCATTGGCGCAAACCCTGGGACTTTCCACCAGCCTTCTTCACGAAATTCGTCCGGGGGGATTCCGAAGAAATGCACGCGATTCCCGTCGCTTCCAAGGATTCGCACGAAAAGCATTCTGGCCCTCCGGGTGTGGCAGGTGTGGGTGATGACTCCCACGGTTTTTTCAGGGTGGTTTTCCAGCCAAATTTTCAGAAGTCTGGCTTCGTCCCGGGTGCTATCCGCGGCTCCTGGCAGGGCTTCGATATCGCTTTCGGGAACGCCAAGGCTTTCCCAGATTCGGCGGTAGCGAACCGATTCGTTTTCGCCTATTCCTTCGGCCTGTGCGGTTTTGACTTTGGTCTGGGGAACCAAAAGAACCTTTGTCAGACCTTTTTTGTAAATGGCTGCCGCAGCGAATGGTCGCTGTTCCGCGCCGCCACCAAGAGCAAGGACGGCATCCACCTGGATGACGGGTTCCGAGACATCCAGCCACCAGGGGGCCCGGAGAAAAGCAACTATAAAAAAGGCAAGGATTATCACTCCCGCCAAAAACAGACGGATGCTCCAACGAATTAGGTCTTTTTGAAATGGTTTCATCCGAGGGCCTCCTCATAGGCTTTGGGATCCCAATCCGGACCAGGCTCCTCTCCATCTCCAAAAAGGATGTCAAAAATCAGGTTGGAATACCCGCTAATAATTGCCCCTTGTCCTTCTTTTTTGCGCCACCATTGCTCTGGATCAAAATCCGGTTCATTGACAGGAATCAGCGCGATGCGTTGCAAATGTTCCGGAGTGAGGTGCCTTGCCAGGGTTCTTGCCAGGGTTCTCCCAGGAAAACGGCCATGACAAACACAAAGGGATTTTTCAGGTTGCGCATCAAGCCATTTCGCAATCAGTGGGACATACTGATAGGTGTAGTGCGCGGAAGGATCCTCCAGGAACTCGAGGCTCAAGACGCCTTTTTTCGTGAGTTTATCGATGTCGGTTTGCCACCATGGACTTTCCAGTCCCAAGCGCATCAATCGTGTTTGTTTTCCTTTCATCAGAACCACCGGCTCGCCCTCGGGCAATATGCGGGTGACATGGTCATAAGCTTCGGACCATTGGGGTGGACCGAAAAGGAGCACGGCGTATTTTCCCTTTGGCAAGGGGTTTTCCTGGACCAATTGTGAGGAAATAAATCGAAGAATGTTGGCGTGAAAAATCAGGAAAATAAATATAAATGCAGATATAAAAATAAGAGACATCCAAATTGACCGAGGCGATTCCGTTCGATTTGGAGTTTCATTTGCCTCAAGGAGCGGGGTGTTCGCACCGACGGTTTGTATTGGTTCCTTATCCATTTTGGGTGGCCTTGATATTTTGGTGACCCGTTAGGATTTGGGATTGGGCCACGATTCCCAAGGCAATGTCGAAAAAGGTTGAAGCCACCAAATCCGGTCGGGGTTCAATGCACTGTTGGGTGGAACTTGTCAGTAGGGCGCCACGACAACCGGCATTTTTCGCGGCTCCAATATCCGAATCTCGATCCCCAATCATCCATGAGGAAGCAAGGTGGATATTCAAATCGGTAGCCGCCTTTTTGATCATCCCCGGAGCGGGTTTGCGGCAATCGCACTCGACCGCCCATTCCGGGTGGTTGCCTTCCGGGTGATGGGGGCACCAATATACCCCGTCAAGTTTGAGTCCCTCCGATTCAAACATTTGCCGAAGCTTTTCCTCCATCGGTTCCAGCGCCACTTTTGGGAAAATCCCCCGGGCGACCCCCGATTGATTGCTGATGACCACGAGTCTGAACCCAGCCTGGGATAAATGCCTGAGTCCTTTCACCACGCCAGGCGCAAAAACAAATTTTTGTGGATCGCTGTTGTAGGGTATGTCCTCCATAAGCGTGCCATCCTTGTCCAGGAATGCGGCAGTAGAGGCGGGGGGACCTGAAATCGGATCGATTTGCCAGGCTGAGGTTGCCCTGCTCATGGGTTCTGGTCCAATGCTTTTTGGGCTTCCCCGACAAGATGGCCGGCGATAGCCAGGCTCGCGGTTGCTCCCGGGCTCGGCGCATTGAGCACATGGAGCATTCCAGGTTGATGTGCCAGATCAAAGTCCTGGACAAGTGTTCCATCCTGGCGCATCGCCTGGGCCCGAATACCGGAAATTCCAGGGAGCAGGTCTCCTGGAAGGATGCCCGGTACCAGCCTGCCAAGTTCCCTGGCAAACACCGTTCTTGAAAGGGTCAATAAAAGTTCGTGAAACGAAACGGTTGGGAATTTTGCCATAAATCTCCAAAGCCCGGCGAAGGTTAGGGCGTCCCAAAGGTCAGGCAAATTGGGATTAAGAAATCGGTAGCTTTCCCGCCCCAAAGCAAGAAATGCGTTGGGGCCGACCTCGATTCCGCCATGAATCATACGGGTCAGGTGAACCCCCAAAAAAGGCAGCTCGGGATTGGGGACGGGATAAATCAAATTTTTGACACGATCATGCCACCTCGGGTGGAGTCTGAAGTATTGGCCCCGAAAAGGAACAATACGGGTTTCCGGCTGATATCCAGAAAGGCGGGCGATCCGGTCACATTGAAGACCGCCACAGTTGATAACCAGGTCCACCCTTAGCGAATCTGCCTCCCGGCCGGGTCTTGGGTCCGATCCCGGAGATGACAAACCGACTCGCCATTCCTTTCCCGATTTTTGTAGGGAGCTAACCCGGGTGGCCAGCCAAATCCTGCCCCCCAATTCCTTTATGTCGTCGACTATGGAGCGGGCAACAGATGGGTAATCGACAATTCCTTCCTGCGGTACACGAAGCGCCCCGGCGCAGCGAATTCCCGGTTCAATTTTTTTTGCCTGGTCGGGCGAAAGCTGTTCCAATCCAAGAAGTCCGTTAGATTTTCCGCGTTCCAACAGGGCTTCCATTCTGGGTAGCTCTGAGGAATCGGCAGCCACCACAAGTTTGCCACAGATCTCGTGGGGGATGTTATGTTCCCCACAATACGCTGTCATGGAGCGTATGCCTTCCACCGCCATGCGTGCCTTGAGGGAACCGGGCTGGTAGTAAAGTCCGCAATGCAGAACCCCCGAATTATGGGAGCTTTGATGGGCTCCGGGGCGGGATTCTTTTTCCAAAAGTGTCACATGGAATCCCCGCTGGGCGAGTTCCCTCGCGGTGGCCAGCCCAACCAATCCGCCGCCAATAACGGCCGCCTTTGACACAATGCACCTGTTGTTTTGCTTCTCTGAATGCTTTCAGAAAGGATACCCTTTTTTGTAAAATTTACTTACCTTTTTGCAAAAAGAGCCAAGATGGGGGGTCTGGGATTTTTGGTCTTTATTGTGTTCAGCTGCCCTGCTATACGAGCGACTCACGCGTGGATTCCCGCTTGCGCCAAGGACGGTGCAAGCGGGAACTCTTCCTCGGGTTTATCCCGAAATTTCACGCCAGGCAAGGGATGGCAAGGATGCCTTTCATGAAGCGTATCTCGCGCAAATGGCTTCTCGCACTGCTCCCATCTTTTTTACACATTGCAGCCGCGCCGGCGCGGCTGGGGGCTGGTTGAAGCCCTGTCGCCGGATGTCCAACCCCGGTACCAGGCGGTTCGCCTGGATTCGTTTCGAATGTGATTCCCCAAAACATGATGAATCCACAGGGAGGGCCAGCCCCTTTCTATGCGGGGCCCCAAGGATTTAGCCAGGGACAAGGATTTAACCAGGCTCCGGGTTACAACCTCGGCCCTGCGGCTGCACCCCAGCGATTGGTCATGGGTGGTGGCGACGCTCCAGCGTTTCAACAGCCCGGCATGCCTACGCAACCAGGCGCCAATTATAACGCACCGCCTGCCATGGTGATGGCAAATATGGCGGCCCATCTTCCCGCATCCCAACCCCAACGGGTGCCGCTTGGAGTGGGACAAAATTTTGGGCAAGCCAATCGCGCAATGTCGCAAGGCCTCCGGCCCCAAAACCAACAGCCGCTTCCCCTGAACCTTGGGCCCACCCCAGTTGCTCAGGCAAATCCTTCTGCCCGGTCTCCAATATATCTTCCCGGACCAGAGTCTTTTGGTTTGGTGAGCACAACCACCCAGGCTTCCGAGGTGGACTGGGTCAGTGTTCGAAGCCGGATCAAGGCCTTGGCGGTTCGATCGTTTAATCACGAAGAACTTCCCACAGGACGCCACCGGTTCACCTGTCAACTCAATTCCAATCAGGGTGGGTTACTGTTGGTGGAGGGGGCAGGCGCAACCGAATCCGAGGCTATCGAGGAGTGTCTCGCCAAGGCCACCCAGGTTCGCCAGGGGCGATAATCGGTTCAAAATGATCGGGGAGAGCAATGGGCCCCGGCTCCCAATGGGGAAAACTTAATTTTTGTTGATGTGACCCAACTCCCTGATTTTCCAAGACTTGGGAAGATCCGGGAGTTTTTTTTTGGCAGGATCGAAAAGGAAAGGTTGCCGTAGGGGAATAAGGTCGTTAATTTGGGGAGGAGTGGGAGCCGGTGGGACAAAGTGGGGCCCTCTGGTTGAATTCACTGGAATAGGTGCATCTCAAGTGGGGACGGTTTAACCTCTTTGCCATGCTTCTAACCGGTACACACGAGCGAATTCTGGACGAAAAGAAGCGGCTGACGCTTCCCAAACGCGTTCGAGATCAGTTGGGTGAACCGGAATTCCTTTTTGTTACCCCAGGGCCGGATGAATGCCTTTGGATTTTCACCAAAGACGGACTGGAAGCCCTTGCGGCAAGGCTGGACGCCGCTCCAGCAGCCGACGCGGAGGCGCGGGTCTTTCGACGCCTCTATTTTGCTCAAACAGAACAAGTCGATCTCGATCGGGCTGGGCGCATTTTGGTTCCGGACCGTCTTGGCCAATTTGCCCACCTTGGACACGAAGTGGTTCTCCTTGGTGTTCGCGATCATTTGGAACTTTGGGATCATGCGCGCTGGAAGGGATATCTTGCGCAGCACTCGCCGCGTTTTGACGCTGTCGCGGAAGGCGCGATAAGCGGCACTGCGGCTATTTGATTCCTGCCGGGTTTTCCCGGCGACCGATCCCCAGGATGGGGTTTTTGGGGCATGGAGGCCCCAACCTCTCATTTTTGGGGCCCGGCATAAAGGGGTTTGGTAAGTCTCTTTTTGGATTTTGTAGGGGCAAGGTTCGTGTCCCCACCTATTTGCTTTGTGCCCTTTCCATGGCATGTGAAGGGGGCGAGGCATGCAAGCGGCGTCGTGCGGTTTCGGTTTTGGCAAAAAGGCGTCCATTGCGGTGCCTTTTGTCTCCCCCGCAAGGAAGCGGAAAATCCCATGGATGGGTAGGGAGTGTCCATTTCGTCCGTTTCGGCATCTCCCTCCTGGCTTTCCCGGAAGCCAGGAGGGCTTTTTTTTGCACCCCTTCCTCAAATACCATGAGCAACTGCAAGGATTGCACTCATTGGGAAACGCATGGACACACGGGAAACGGAATCGACCACGCCGGGGAATATCACTCCGGAAACGCCCCAGGCGGACCTTCCGCCTGCCGGACACATTCCGGTGTTACCCGTCGAGGTCATGGCCTATCTGAATCCCCAATCTGGCCAAACCGTGGTGGATGCCACTCTCGGTGCAGGGGGCCACAGCCTTCTAATTGCAAAGGCCGTGGGTCCAACCGGAAAGGTTATCGCCCTTGACCATGATCAATCGATGATCGATCGGGCGATGCCGCGCCTGGCCGGATATCCTGTCGAGGCGATCCACGCAAGATACGACATGTTGCCCGAGATCCTTGCGACCAAAGCGATTCCTGGTGTGGATGGGCTATTGGCGGATCTTGGAATCTGTTCCGAACAACTCGACGCCGCGGATCGGGGTTTCAGTTTTTCCCGCCCTGGTCCCCTGGATATGCGGATGGACCAATCCCGGGGCCAGTCCGCCTCGGATCTGGTCAACCACCTTTCCGAATACGATTTAGCCGATCTGATTTATCGCTATGGTGAAGAGCGATTTAGCAGAAAGATTGCCCGATACATCGTCACACGCCGCGGCGAGCGCCGTTTCGAGGACACCGCCGACCTCGCCTCCGTCGTTCGAAGGGCGATTCCCCGAAAGGATCCCTCAGGCATCCATCCGGCCACACGCACATTCCAGGCACTTCGTATCGCAGTAAATGATGAGCTCAATGCCTTGGAAGGCTTTTTGGGACGGCTTCACGATTGCATCAAACCAGGTGGAGTCGCGGTCGTCATAAGCTTTCACTCGCTTGAAGACCGGTTGGTTAAAAATACATTTCGTCAATCGGAATACTGGGAAATTCTCACAAAGAAACCGATCATGGCGAGCGATGAGGAACAAAACATCAATCCTCGCAGCCGAAGCGCCCGCCTTCGCGCTGCCAGGCGCATCGATCCCAATCAGCCCAAGGTATACCAGGGAGGGAAGTACCGATGAAGTTGACCACTGAAACCAAGGCAGGCATAATGGTTGCCTGTTCGTTTTTGGGTTTGACCGGCGTGTTTGTGGGAAAGAAATTCCTCGATCCCGACGGCAATGTCGAGGCCCTTGTCTCCGAAGTCAAAAACGAAGTGGATCCCGCCAAGGATACCTCCAAAGGTGAAGCGAAAGGCGAGCCCAAGGCAGACGCCAAAGGATCGAAATCGGAAAAGGAAAAGCCAGGCGAAATTGTCCAGGCAAAATCCCAGGTTGAACTTACGGGTGGAATTCCAGCACTCCCCGGAACAGCTATCCCTGCGGCGATTCCCGCCCCTGTACCAGCCACTACGCCCGCAAAAGACACACTTCCCGGTGGTTTGCCTCCGCTTCCCGGAACGGAAACATCACCACCAAAGCCCATGACGGGGAGTGTTGCCAAGTCGGATGGAATGCCCGCGTTTCCTCCGGGGTTGGGTGACAAATCCAAATCTGAAACTTTGGGATCTCCGCCTCCCCCTCCGCCTCCTCCCGTAAGTGATGGTTTGCCCGGTGGAATTCCGCCGCTTCCCGGTGAGATGAGCCCCCAGGGCAACCTTGCCAGGCCCGTTACGGTGGATGGTTCAAAGGATAAGCCGGGTGCGGTTACCTCGCTTCCAAAAAATGACAAACCGGACCTGAAAAGCGAAAACAAGGGCCCGGACCTCTCCCAGGGATTCCCCCCGCTTCCCCCTCCAGCAGGGCTTGGCGCCGGATCTGGTTCCAGCTCGGGCATTTTAGGAGCGGCCCCTCCAGCTCCTTCCGGAATGCCCACCCTTGAATCGTCCAAGGACACGCTTAAATCTGGTGCTGCTGCCACCAAGGGTCCTGGCTCATCAGAATTTTCTCCGTCATCGTCTTCCGGTTTTGCCCTACCCGAGCGAAGGAGTGCGCCAAACAATGTGAGCATTCCGCCTCTGGGAAGTCCGGCTGGTGGGGGATCGACATTGCCCACCTTTGGTTTGGGATCCTCGGCGTTGGGTTCACCAGGGTTGGGCGGACGAATTGCCACGGCTGCGGTGATTCCTCCAGTCGCGGTCACAACTTTCTCGCCAAACACTGGACCCGTTAAGCGGACAGAGTTTATTCCCATCGATGAAACAGTCGCGGCCCCCGCCGGATCTGGTGGAGTTCCTTCGGGTCCTGCCGGTCCTATGGCGACACCACCCCCTCCAGCGCCTACAGGGCTTCCAGATCTTCCTCCGGGCGGTTTGTCGAGTAATTCCGGAGCGATAAAATCGCCTGTTTTTGGGGGTTCTCCCGGTTTTGCCGCAAACACACCTCCCCCTGCCAATCGGCCGGTTCTGAGGATGTCAGGCGAGGAAACCAAAACTTCCGTGCAACCCGCGGGTTTGCAATACACGCCTCTCAACTCCCAGCCTGTGAAAACAAACACACCCAATTCCCCTTCGGGTATTGGGTCCTCTGGGGCAAGCGTACCGTCCAAAGTCAGTTCGTGGTCAGAAAAGGTGTATAACTCCGTCACGGGAGATACATGGGAGACGATTTCCCAATCCCAATACCAGCGAAGGGACCTGGGGCGAATGCTACAGTCCTACAACGAAATCCATCCGCGACTGGTTGCGTTGCCAAAAACCGGGGCCCTTCCTGTCAACACAGAGGTGTACCTGCCGCCTGCCGAGGAGCTGATTCGCCAGGGAGCGTCCGTAGTTCCCACTCCTGCGGCCTTTCCCAACGTGGCTCCCCCACCCTCGCCACTTCCCTCGGCGAATGTTCCCCCTCCGGGTCCGCTCCCAACTGGTTTGGGTGGCAGGTCCTAAGTCTTATTTGGTCAAGATTCGGGGATTTAAAAAAAAGATCCTTTCCAGGTAGTTTTTCCTGGAGAGGATCTTTTTTTGATTGGCAACTGGAGCAAAAAATTAGCGTATTAGCAAATCGTTACGCCAAGCGGTTTTGCCAGTTCACGAAGTTGCCCCATCAGCTTTTCAAAGGTCGGGAAATCGATGGTCTGCAAACCATCCGACATTGCCTTGTCCGGATCCGGGTGGATTTCCAGAAGTGCGCCATGGGCCCCGCAGGCGAGGCTTGCCAGGGTCATTGGAGGAACATGAGCCCGTTTGCCGGTGCCATGGCTTGGGTCGATCACCACCGGAAGATGTGATAGCGCCTTTAGCGGCGGAACTACCGACAAGTCGAGCGTGTTACGGCTATGGTCGTTAAAGGTTCGAACGCCCCGCTCGCAAAGGATCACCTCGGAATTGCCCCCGGCAAGGATGTATTCCGCCGCCATCAGCCATTCCTCCAGGGTGGATGCCATTCCCCGTTTGAGCAGGATTGGTTTTCGCAATTTGCCTACCCGGCGCAGGAGGGCATAGTTTTGCATGTTGCGGGTGCCGATCTGGACGATATCGGCAGAATCCCCAACCGCTTCCACTTCGTCCGTTTCCATAACCTCGGTGACAATTTTCACCCCTGTTTTGGCTCGACAACGCTCAAGGATTTTCAAACCTTCGCGGCCCAAACCCTGAAAAGCATATGGGCTTGTGCGTGGCTTGAAGGCCCCTGCCCGCATTAGGGTAACGCCGAGGCTTCTCAGAAACTCGGCCGTTTTCATCATGAGCGGTTCGCTCTCGACCGAGCAGGGACCCGCTGTGACAGAAAAATATCCTGCCCCGGTTTTAGAATCGCCTACCGTGACGATTGTGTCCACCTCGTGAAATTCGCGACCCGCTAATTTGTATGGTTTGGTCACCCGGATAAGTTCCATAACCCCAGGCAGCCCACCGATTTGATCAGGCTGAATCGATTGAAGATTGCCTGTAACCCCGATGGCAGTCCGGGTCGATCCTGGCAGGGGGTGAGCTTTGAGGCCGATTGACTCGATAGTCCGAAGAACAGATTCGAGTTGTTCGGGCGTCGCACTTTTGTGCATGACCACTAGCATGGCAGAAACATCCTTCCCTCGGGATAATAAGCTTTCATCAACTGGATGTTGTACGAATTTGACCCAATCAGGTCCCCCGCCGGGAAGGTGCTCTCTCCGGGAACAGGGATCTCCATTTTTCGGGTGTTAGGTGCAAGCCGATTCCAAACCAATACTTACAGATTATCGGCCGCATTTGGGGCTGGCGCTTGCTGCTTTGCTTTGGAGCCTGAGTGGTGCCTTTACCAAACTGCTCACCAGGCAGGATTCCATAGGTGCGCATTTGGGTTTTGCGGCCATTCCCATTGATCCGCTTCACATCGCTTTTGGCAGGACCGCTTCTGGAGCGCTGTTTTTGGCCTTATTTTTGAGGCCTCAGGTTTTGACCTGGCGTTGGGCGATGATTCCTACAGCAATCAGTTTTGCCCTCATGAACGCAAGTTATGTGGCGGCCATGGTCATGGGGTCTGCGGCCCATGCCGTTTTGCTTCAGTACACATCGCCTTTTTGGCTACTACTTGGCGCGTTTTTGCTTTTTGGAGACAAACCCAAAGTTTCCGAAATTGCGGCACTTTTGGTGGGTCTGATTGGGGTGGTTTTGATTGTTTTTGATCCGACGGATCAGTCCGAACCCAGTCGTTGGGAAGCCAATGTCCTGGCATTGGCAAGTGGTTTTTTGTTTGCCGGGGTGGTGTTGGGCTTACGACTGATGCGCGGGGTTTCGCCTTTGCTTTTGACTTGTGTCAACATGGGTTTTGGAGCGATGGTCCTGATACCGTTTTTGCCGGGCTTGCCCATGCCCAATTTGCTTCAAACTTCAGCCCTGATTGCCTTTGGCATCGTTCAATTGGGGGTTCCTTATATTCTCACGGCTTATAGCCTAAGGAAGCTCAGGCCTGCCGAAGCGGGTCTGATCATGCTTTTGGAACCGATGCTCAACCCGATTTGGGCCTGGTTGGTATGTCCCGCAACCGAATCCATGGATGGGAACACAATTTGGGGCGGTCTACTTATATTGGGGGCGATTGCTTTTCGCTACCTTCCATTTGGAAGCGCAAAAAACCCACCCCCGAAGGCGGACCCAAAAGTTTAGCCTAACGAATCGCCGTCTGGGCCGGATCCCATTCCCAATTTGCCCCAAAATACCCCGCAGTGATGAAGCCCCCTATTCCATCTTTTAGTGTCGATGGCTCAACGATCAGATAGTCGGGGAATGAGCTGCCGGAAACCCAAAGGGAAAGCCTCTCCAGAAGGCGCATACCCGAAGGCCCGGTTGCCCCAAGGCAAACGATCGAATGACCCGGATCATCCCTTCGTGGTTGGATAAAAATCGTAGCTTTGTCGTTACCCTCCACCGTTTTTCCGCCAGGCCATTCGATCTGGCCGGTTTGAACCTTGATGGGGGATTCGGACAGCAGCTTTTTTAAGGCCAGGTTGTTGTCTGCATTTCCCAAAAGTATCAGGTTTCTCCCCTTGAAAGATTCCGGCGATTTTTCCCATTCCTTATCTGTGTAAAGTTGGATGGCGCCGTTTCCGCGGTAATAAAAAATTTCGGCATCATAGCGGGCCTTGGACCAATTCGACCTGGTCTCTTCAGGAGTGCCCGATGTGCCAACCACATACGCCATTTTCCCTTGGAATCCTTCCTTGATCGGCCCGGCAAGTCCAGGTCGCTTTGGAACCACTTGGGGATCCTGAGGCCCGGCCACCGTCCATTTTCTGTTTTTCCATTCCAAGGTGGCTTTGCCTTTTGCGGCGAATTCCTTCAATTCGATTGTCTGACCATCAAGGTTAAGGTTCCAGGGATCCTTCCCAGGCCAAGCGGGATTGGTCAGCGTCATCTTCCTGACATTTCTGGAGGCCCCTTGCATGGTCCGCTTGTTTGTGTCCGCCTTGATTTGGATCTCCGAAAGCTCCCCCCAAAGTTCCTGTGCCTCAATGGTGACAAATCCCATGCGCGAGGAAATTCCCGTGTGAAAGGTCCTGAAATCGACCTCGGTGATCGTTTTTGGCTCCGCAATAGTCCGCTCCGAAAGAAACCGCATCATGGCGGGCCAATCTACACATTCGGCTCCCCACCAGTGCCCGGCTCCCGGGCGCTCGTAATAGGTAAAGTCGGGGTGAAATTCGCCCAGTTTCGCCCGCATGGCCCGGGCCTGGGTAACGGGAACATTGTCATCCTGATCCCCATGGAGAATGTAGGTTCCTTTGGTCTTCAAATTTTGGACCAGTCCGAGGGTATCGGAGAGGTTTGTGGCGCGGGAGAGCATCCTCGCCATGGGGGTTTTGGCCTCAGGTCGCCTGGCCCCGGCATAGGAAAACATACTGATCCATCCAGCCGAAGGTCCAATCGCGCCAAACCTTTCGGCAAAGGTAACTCCAATGTGCCAGGTACCGTGGCCACCCATTGAGTGTCCGGTCAACCATGTCTTTCGTGGGTCGGTTTTGTATTCCTTTTGCGCCAGGTCCAAAATCTCAAGCGCATCCATCCGTCCCCAATCCTCCCAGTCAAACCCGAAAGGCCTGCGGTTGGTTGGGGCGATGATATGGGCCCATGTTTTTGGTGCATAGCTTGCGGCCTGGCCAATTCCTTCGACGGATGCGCCATGTAAAGTCAAAAGTATTCCTGGCCTTTCCATGGAATCGGGTTGGGACAGAAGGGCGGGGACCAGACCGTAATATTGGGTCGATCCGTCGATTCCGCTGATAAAGGTAACTTTCCGGGTGGCTTTTGGTGATTTTATTTCGAGGGTGAACTCCCCTTTTGCCAAAATCTTTTCCCCCCGGTAAAGGGACCAAATCAGGGGTGTTTTTCCCTCGGTAAGAGACTTGTGGGCGAATTGGAATGGGGATTTGAACAGGGAATGCCCGGAGATCGACGGAACAGGCGATGTCCGGGTTTCATCCCCGACGCTGGTTTTGAAAACCAGACCACTCATAATTTTGTCGGTGCAGTTTCGGATAACCACCGCTCCCACCTGCGTCGTTTCCGTTTGAGCCACCAAATCCGGGAGTGTTGCGTCCCCCTCGCCAACCTCCACAGGTCCCTTGGCTTTCCGCAATTTGGCTTGAATGGTCCCCCGCCCGCCAAAGAAAAGGATTTCGTTGACACCTTTTTTGAGTCCGATTGGCAGGGCCAAATACCCATATCCGTATGGATCCCCAGGCCTGGGCTCCCCATTGACATAAACCATGCCGTGCCCCTGGGCTTCGAGTACCATGGTCTGAATTGTGTCTGAATCCAACTTCCAAAGAGCGTAACCGCCGGCAAGGGAGGGATGGCGAATGGTTCCGTTGGGGCCGGCGGGGACTTTTTCCCACTTCACGCGCGAGCCTTCTCCGAGGGTGTCTCCTTCGTTTGGAGTTTTCCATACCCCTTTGACCAGAATGGCCTCAACCGGGTCGGTTCTTACAGGGGTTCGTCCCCCCCTGGCTTCGGCTGCGATAACCAAAAAATCCTTGGGTATGGCAAAAACATCGGCCTGGTTGACCCCTGCCGGATTTTGACCAGGGCGCAAAAGCAAAAAGGGATACATGGTAAGGATTCCTGGAGGCTGCCTCGATGGAATGGTTTTTATACCAAAGGGGCCAAGCGTCTGACATTTCGATTCCACTTTGCGAGATTGGGCAACCTTTTCCTTCTTCCCGGTTTATCCCAATTCTAGCCAACCTGACACCTGCGACGATTTTGTCAAAAGTATCGGACCGATTCTGCCGATTAAAAATCTTGGAGCGACTTGATTGCTCTTTGGTCTGGGGTATTTTAGGCGACCCCGGACTGGTGACTGAATCCTTGGGAGAGGACCGGTTCACCCAGGGTAGCCTGTTTCTTGATCAACAAGCCTGTTTGGGGGGAACCATGAGGCGATTGACGGGTTCCATGCTGATGGTGGCCGCCCTGAGCGGCTGTGTAACCACGGAAGGCGGCGCTGGCCGGTACAGGAGCCGCATCGACACCGGTGACGGTTCCATGATCGAAGGCGCTAGCAACCGGGCCTATGCTGTTCCAACGGTTCCAGGGGTCATGGGGCCCAACGGGACTCCTGTTGCAATGGCCGCTCCTTACAACTCAACACCCCCGGCGGGTGCTGCTGCTGCAAGGGCAATGCTGGCCTCCAGCCAACCTTTGGATGTGCTCCAGCAAGTCAAATATAACGACGGCAACACTGCTGGTGTGATGCCTATGGGTGCTTTGAAACCCCCAGGCGGAATTTCGCCTTTGGGCGTTCCCGGTGCTCCCGGTATGCCCGGAATGGCTCCTCCTCCATCCGCTTTCCTGGCGGGCCAAAGGGGTGGTCCAATTCGCCGGGTCAATGGCGAACATCCCGGTCACAACCCGATGGCATATCCTCCAGGCGTAGTTGCCGCCGCAGGAGCCCCGGCTGGTGGGCAAGTAATGCCGCAGGGTGCAGGCCGCACCCAGATCGTTTTCAGCGATCCTGCGGGAATGAAAGTTTCCTGGTTTGCTCCAGGCAAAGATGGGGCCCCCGGATTCACCGCCCAAGGCCTTGATACCCCCGGAAAGTACAACTTCCTCCAGGGTGCCATTTACCGCCTCAAGCTGAGCAATATTCCAAACCGTCCGGATATGAATCTTTATCCGACCCTGGAAGTTCTCCCCGGCACCCCGAAAGCAGCCGCGTTCCTTGCGCATAGCACGGTTCCCGTCTCTTTCACCGAGGAAGATTTCCAACAGATCGCCGCAGGCCACTTTGTGGTCAAGGTAATCTACCTCCCGGATGCACAGTACCAGGACCTTGCTGGTCCCGGTGGTCCAGACGAAATTGTGTCTTCCCGGCTTGAGCCAGGCGTTGATCCAATCGCGGAAGCTTCCAAGCGTGGTAGCATCCTTGTGGTGGTAAGGTTGGGCAAGATTGATCTTGAACTTGCCAACTCCCCCTCGATGGACGCCCCTCCTCCGGGCATGCCCATGATGATGATGGCTCCAAACGGTGGAATGCCGGGAGGTCCAGCTTGCGGGCCCGACGGTCGCCCCTTGCCTCCTCTTCCAGGCGGCCCCACCCAGATGATGCCCCTGCCACCATCCAACCTTCCCCCGGGAGTAATGATGCCTCCCCCGGGACAACCCCGCCCGATGCCGATGGTTCCAGGTGGTCCGGTCCCCGGCCAAAACCTGCCCCCAGCAACGCCGAAACCAACCGGCGAAATCAATGTCGGCTCAGCGGCCAACGCCGAGATTGACAGCCTGGTGAACTCGGCAACCAATTCCCGCCGCAGTGGCCAATAAGGCCCTGTGTTGACCCGGGGACCCGGGGACCCGGGGACCGGCCCTAAAGAGGCCGGTCCCCACCCCTGTTCTCTTAAAATGGTTTTCTTAAATCTTTTTTGTCGGATTGACCCGGAGCCTGCCATGTCGCGAACCCAAGGCTTCCCAAAAGTCGGAAACAAAATCTCTGTCTGTCTTTTCACCGGCCTTTCCACAATCCTCGCGCAAAATTTGGTTTCACACTCCGCTTTTGCCCAGGGACCTCCCGTAATGATGCGTGTCCCGGTTGTGGCAGCGCCCCTCATGGCATTTGAGCTGAGTTTGCCCGAGGGTTGTCATGCCTTGTGGCCAGCTCGCAAATCACCCGCCGAAATTCCAACCCTGGAGCGACTCGAGTCCAAGTCACGGATACTTTTGCGCCCCGGATATGCGTATACATTTGCCGTGGTAACCACTGAGGGAAATCGCCAATGTGTGACCCTCGAAGTCCATGAATCGCTTCGCCTTCCCCCGGTCACCAAGATCGAAGACCATCCCGCTCCTTTGGCTATTCATCCCGAAGACCTGATCGGCACCGCTCGCCCAAGATTGATCACCAAGGGAATTTGTCTATTGTCCAATCCTGCGGACAACCCGGAGGTTAAGGACGCCGTTGCGAATTCCGAGGTGATTCTGCTTCCCGGGGCCAACCTTGGCAAGGAAGCAGCTCTTCGGGGTAGGCTCATCGGAATCATCCGCAGCGGAAATCGTTCGATGAGCGATATCGAAATTGCCCAAACGGCCATTCCGGGAACAGCACTTTTTCCTGGGCAAACCTCGCTTTGCCCCCCTGTGATTCCACCCTACATCCTTCCATCACTCCAACAAGCCGGTCCTGATCCGATTGGCGGGCCCGGAGACCTGATGGAGGAAATTGTCCGGGATGGTGGTGACAGAGGCCAACGGGCGGGCATCGATGGTCAAGGAAAAATTGCCGGTATCGATCCGGAAGATTCCCTTGCCTCGTTCACCGATTCGAAGGGGCGCCGTCGTGTGATTCACTCCAACAGAGTGTGTATCATCGCTCCCCGTTTTCAATCCCTGATCCTTTCTGATCCACTCGACAAATTTGAGGGTTCAAATGGATTGGCTATGGATGTGGGTCGGCTCAATCAGGGCAAAATTGCCATGGCGCAATTGGCTGGCAAAACCGGGACCAGGGAACAGCCAGGCGATGTCAAAGGTCGCTTGAGTCCCTCGGCCAATGTTGCCAAAGAGGGAGTCATCAAGGTTGGAAAAATCACCATCCTTGAAGGCCAGGAAGGCTTGAAATTACCCGTGTCAACAGAAGGCAAGCTGATGCCTGGCCGTGTCGCCCAGGAAGCTGGCCTAAAGCTGACCGCAAAAGGCGAAAAAACCCGTAATGTGCAAGGGGCCATAGGCCTTTCGGGAACGGTTTCCTCCTCTTCGGTGAGCGCCCTTTTCGCGGATCAACCCGGTACCGATCCGGTTAGCTCGAGTTTCTCGGTGCGTGAAACCTCTGTTGATTCGATGTGCGCTGAACAGGCCTCCTCGGGGCCAATGGAGTTGCGCAAATGTTGCGACAAGATGTCGGCCCGTCCTGGGGATATCCTGACATTCACACTCCGCTTCACCAACACCAGCGGACATCCGCTCAAGGACATCGGATTGGTGGATGCGCTCAACCAGCGTCTGGAATATGTTGAGGGGACATCACAATGTTCCCGCGATGCGATTTTCCTGCAGCAAAGCGGCCAGGATGGAACGGTGGAACTCCGCTGGGAAATCCAGGGCGTTCTTCAACCAGGCGACCAGGCCGTAGTTCAGTTTCAGACCAAGGTAAAGTAAAATTCCAAGAAGAAATCCGGGGCGCTTTATGGCCCCGGGTTATCAAACACCATGATTTTATATTTTTACAAAGCTCCCAATTTTTCCTTAATTTTCTTCTTAATTGTCTGATTTGACCTAGTCGTTCTTGTCGGGCGTTGCCAAAATTTTCTTTTCTTTTTCGGTTAATGGCCTAACCCGGACAGATTTGATTTCGCCTATAGTGTCGTAGGTTGAGACGCCAAAAGGTCGTGAAGGCTGGACTTCGAATCGAACGCTCAGGCGCACATCAGATGTGTCAACATCAATGAATTGTTCGTTTTCGATTTGGGCCTGGACCCGCTTTTGCCCGACGCGAACCTTGATCGTGTACCACTTTTTGGACTCAAATTCCTTGTTTTTGCTCAAGCCATTTTCTGACGCGTCCGAACCATTAATGCTGGAAAGACCAACCAAGGTGCCCCCCCAGCCCCCCACAACGAAGGACGCATGCTGATCTCCCACCGGGAAAGTTGTCGTGGCAAAGAAGTCATTTCCATCGAGTTTTCGGGCGACGATTTCGACCTCGTAATCACGCTTGGGAAAATCCCCCTTGGTGTAGGTTGCTCCTGTGAGCTTTTCCCCTTTTTCCATTACTATCAAGCCATCCCGGACAAAAACTTTACCTTCACCGACAAATGGGGTCGATTTCCAGCCATCCAGCGATTTTCCATCAAAAAGACTCTTCCATCCATCCGCAACAACCTCTTTGGAAGCAGCTCCATTTTGGGCGACAAGCCCCTGGGGGAAAAGCGTAAAAGTTGACCAAAGACAAATTGGCCCTAACGCAAATGGAAGGATTTTGGCAAATCGACTCATGAGAAACTCCTGGAAAGGGATAGCTGTCATCCTACACACTCGAAGGGGGAATTTGGGGGGGGATTCGCCAACCTTGCTGGCACAACATTTGGCTATTTGGGAAATAGCCTGGTTAGTGCCGAAAGGGACAGTTCGGCGACATGGGAAGGCTTGATCCCCCAGATTTGGGGATTCAAAAGCTCCACGCTCACAGGGCCCGAATAGCCTGTTTGTCCGACCTTTTTCAGCAGGGATTTAAGTGGAATGTCCCCTTCACCTGGAAGGATCCTCTGCCCATCGGTTGCCAGTTCGCGCGGGATTCCGGATATATCCGAAGCCTGGACGATGCCCAGCGGGATTTCGCCAAGAAGCTCAAGATCCGATTCCTTGCTTGGCCCGTTCCAGAAATGAAACAGGTCAAGACAAAGGCTCAAATTCGGTTGCGCGGCCAGCTTGATCAGCATGGCTGCGGTTTGAAGATTGTTCACAACTCTGGCGCGGCAGGAAAATTCCAAAGCAACTTTGATCCCAAAAGCCTCAGCCCATTGGGATGCGCGAATCAGTCCCTCCGCCACCGGGCCAAGTTCCACCGACTCGTGGTCCGTTTCCGGAACAAGCACCACCTGGGGGATTCCGAGTGCCTGCATCAGGTCCAGCCTGCGGCGATAGTGTTCCTCGTGCGCTTTGCGGGACTCACCCGCAGGGCGCAAAAGTCCACCCTGAATGGATCCGGCAATGGGAATAATTCCAAGATCGGAAAAAAGGCGGGAGGTGGTTTCCACGCTTTCGGTTTTGAGCCAGGCTTCCAGCTTGGGAAGCCAGATCTCCACATGGTTCATCCGGCACCCGGAATACTGTTCGAGTTCCTCCCGAAACGGAGAGGCGAGGGTGCTGCATTGGCTGATAGCGGGGATCATTTTGAAAGGGTTTCCACTTGAACCAGATTGTCAAAAAAGGTGGCCCCACCACCCAGGTCGGTGAGCCTGGAGCTGGTGGTGCAATTGACATTTACACCATCGTTTGTGTGCTTGTTCCACCAGACGCCGTGCGATACGACGACCCCGGGGCTTATGGTTTCCTCAACAAGCGCGCGCGCCTCAAATGTTCCCCGGTCGTTGAATACCCGAACCGGGGCCTCATGGACTATGCCACGCTTTTGGGCATCAACGGGATGAATACGCAATTTTGGCCCACCTGCCGCTTTGACAAGCGCATCAATATTGGCAAAACTCGAATTAAGGAATGAAGGTTCAGGCGGGCAAACCATCTGAAGCGGATAACGACCGTCGCTATTGTGGGGATCTTCATGGGGGGGCGTATAACCAGGAAGCGGATCAAGACCCATTTCGGCCATGCGTGCGGAATAGAACTCGCACTTGCCGGATGGGGTTCCAAACCCGCCTTTTGCGAAAGGTATATAAGGATTCGGAAGGTCGAGTCGCTGCGGACCTTCCGCAAGCAGCTTTTCGATGGTGATGTTGGGCGTGTTGGAAAGGACCTCGCGGATCAGGTCCTTGTCGGTATTGTCCCACAAGTCTTTGGAAAGCCCCCAGCGCCTGGACAGGTCGCGAAATATTTCCGTATTTGGTCGGCTTTCGCCCAAAGGCGCAATGGCGGGTTCGTTGAGCTGAACCATAAAATGGCCATAGCTCGAGTGGACATCCCAGTGTTCAAGTTGGGTTGTGGCTGGAAGGACGATATCGGCATAGTCGGCGGTGTCTGTTTGGAAATGTTCGAGAACGACAGTGAAGAGGTCTTCCCTTTTGAGACCGGAAATCACTTTGTTTTGATCGGGACAAACCGCGGCGGGATTGCTGTTGTAAACAACAAGAGCCTTGACCGCTGGCGAAAGGGGGGCACCTTGCGATGTTTTCCCGGCTAGGGCCTCGGCAAGGCTCGACATGTTGATGGTTCGGGTATCCGGGGGTATCAGGTCGTGACGACAGAATTTGTCGCTTCCCAAAAGGTTGAACGCTTTGCTTGAACTCATGAAGGCGCCGCCGCCTGCGTCTCGCCAGGTTCCCAGGACCGCGGGAATACAGGTGATTGTTCGGACGGCCATGCCGCCCCCTCCGTGACGCTGAAGTCCATAGTTCAGACGGATCAGTGCGGGGCGGGCAGTTGCATGGTCGCGGACCAAACAGCGGATTTTTTCGGCAGGGATGCCTGTTATCGCTTCCGCTCGGTCTGGGGACCACTGGCCCACCCGCTCGCGAAGTTGACCTTCACCCAATGCGTATTGCCGCAAATAGTCCTTGTCTTCGAGTCCCTCGGCAAAAGCAACATGCATCATTGCCAAACCCATTGCCGCATCCGTTCCCGGGCGGATGGCGAGCCATTCGTCCGAGCGAGCGGCCGTAGGCGTTTTGTAGGGATCAATTGTGATGATTTTGGCCCCGCG